>JADHEF010000024.1_pt1 | contig 182347 bp, 171 predicted proteins | sample 8952391 | NCBI WGS metagenome assembly JADHEF01 (sample SAMN16124439, study PRJNA663245) | bioreactor sludge metagenome | isolation source: sludge (nitrite) | place: India:Bengaluru | collected 2019-02-28 | reverse complement strand
AACAGGCGCTGCCATACCTTGTGGCAAACACCTGTCAGCCCTAAGGCGATCCCTGAGGGAGCTGGCTTGCCAGCGCTAGGCCGGGTGAGGAACAAAAAAGCCCCGGCATTTCTGCCAGGGCTTCTTCTTGTGGCTTGCAGCTTACAACTTGCCGCTCAGCTTACGCCTGTACCACCGGGATCTTGGCGTTGGCAGCCGCTTCGCGGAACTCGGCGATCTGGTCGAAGCTCAGGTAGCGGTAGACGTCGGCAGCCATGCTGTCGATGTCTTTGGCGTACTGCATGTACTCTTCGACGGTCGGCAGCTTGCCGATGATCGAAGCCACGGCAGCCAGCTCGGCCGACGCCAGGTACACGTTGGTGGCGTCGCCCAGGCGGTTCGGGAAGTTACGGGTCGAGGTGGAGACCACGGTCGAACCGGTCTGCACACGTGCCTGGTTACCCATGCACAGCGAGCAGCCTGGCATTTCCATGCGTGCACCGGCCTTGCCGTAGATGCCGTAGTAGCCTTCTTCGGTCAGCTGGTGTGCGTCCATCTTGGTTGGCGGGGCCAGCCACAGACGGGTCGGAATACCGCCCTTGACCTTCTCCAGCAGCTTGCCGGCAGCGCGGAAGTGGCCGATGTTGGTCATGCACGAACCGATGAACACTTCGTCGATTTTCTCGCCCTGAACCGAGGACAGCAGGCGCGCGTCGTCTGGGTCGTTCGGCGCACAGAGCACAGGCTCTTTGACGTCGGCCAGGTCGATCTCGATGATTTCGGCGTACTCGGCATCGGCGTCGGCCGACAGCAGCTCAGGCTTGGCCAGCCAGGCTTCCATGGCCTGGGCGCGGCGCTCGAGGGTACGGGCGTCGCCGTAACCTTCGCCGATCATCCAACGCAGCAGGGTGATGTTGGACTTCAGGTACTCGGCGATGGCCTTTTCTGGCAGCTTGATGGTGCAGCCGGCAGCCGAGCGCTCGGCCGAAGCATCGGACAGCTCGAAGGCTTGTTCGACAGTCAGTTCGTCCAGGCCTTCGATTTCCAGGATGCGGCCGGAGAAGGCGTTTTTCTTGCCTTTTTTCTCGACGGTCAGCAGGCCTTGCTTGATGGCGTAGTAAGGGATGGCATGGACCAGGTCACGCAGGGTGATGCCAGGCTGCAGCTTGCCCTTGAAGCGCACCAGGATCGACTCTGGCATGTCCAGCGGCATGACGCCGGTGGCCGCAGCGAACGCAACCAGGCCGGAACCGGCCGGGAACGAGATGCCGATCGGGAAGCGGGTGTGCGAGTCGCCGCCAGTACCCACGGTGTCGGGCATCAGCATGCGGTTCAGCCAGCTGTGGATGATGCCGTCGCCTGGGCGCAGCGACACGCCGCCACGGGTGCGGATGAAGTCTGGCAGGGTGTGGTGGGTGGTGACGTCGATCGGCTTCGGATAAGCCGCGGTGTGGCAGAACGACTGCATCACCAGGTCAGCGGAGAAGCCCAGGCAAGCCAGGTCTTTCAGCTCGTCACGGGTCATCGGGCCGGTGGTGTCCTGGGAGCCGACGGTGGTCATCTTCGGTTCGCAGTAGGCACCTGGGCGCACGCCCTGGCCTTCTGGCAGGCCACACGCACGGCCGACCATTTTCTGCGCCAGGGTGAAGCCCTTGCCGCTGTCGGCTGGCTGCTCCGGCTTCTTGAACAGCCCGGATGGGCCTTGGCCCAGTTCGGCACGGGCTTTTTCGGTCAGGCCACGGCCGACGATCAGCGGGATACGGCCGCCAGCGCGTACTTCATCCAGCAGCACTTCGGTTTTCAGGGCGAAGGTGGTGACCAGCTCGTCGCTGCCATGGCGGCGCACTTCACCTTTGAACGGGTAGACGTCGATCACGTCGCCCATGGCCAGGTTGGTGCAGTCGAACTCGATCGGCAGGGCGCCGGCGTCTTCCATGGTGTTGTAGAAGATCGGGGCGATCTTGGTGCCGAAGCAGAAACCACCGGCGCGCTTGTTCGGCACGTACGGGATGTCGTCGCCGAAGAACCACAGCACCGAGTTGGTGGCGGATTTACGCGAGGAACCGGTACCGACCACGTCACCGACATAGGCAACCGGGTAGCCTTGGGCCTTGACCGCTTCGATCTGGGCGAGTGGGCCTACCGAACCCGGCTGCTGCGGCTCGATGCCGTCACGGGCCATTTTCAGCATGGCCAGGGCGTGCAGCGGGATGTCAGGGCGCGACCAGGCATCGGGTGCAGGGGACAGGTCGTCGGTGTTGGTCTCGCCAGGCACCTTGAACACGCTCAGGGTGTACTTGTCGGCGATGGCCGGGCGCGAGGTGAACCACTCGCCGGCAGCCCAGGATTCCAGCACGGCCTTGGCATTGGCGTTGCCAGCCTTGGCTTTTTCGGCCACATCGTGGAAGGCATCGAACATCAGCAAGGTGTGCTTGAGCTGTTCGGCCGCGACGGCGCCCAGTTCGGCGTCATCCAGCAGCGCGACCAGCGTTTCGATGTTGTAGCCGCCCTGCATGGTGCCCAGCAGTTCGGTGGCGTGCTTGCGGTCGATCAGTGGCGATTGGGTTTCGCCCTTGGCGACGGCAGAGAGGAAAGCAGCCTTGACATAGGCAGCTTCGTCGACCCCTGGCGGTACACGGTGGGTGATCAGTTCTACGAGGAAGGCTTCTTCGCCGGCCGGCGGGTTTTTCAGCAGCTCGACCAGGCCTGCGGTTTGTTCGGCGTTCAGCGGCTGGGGCACGATGCCCAGGGCGGCGCGCTCTTCGATGTGTTTGCGGTAGGCTTCAAGCACAGTTATTTCCCTCATCAGTGGTCCCTAAAGGGGGTCCGGGACGCTCATCCAGCATTCAATGCACCCATGCGCCGCCACGGCTTTTTGAGCCGCCCGGCCAGGGTCGCAAAGAATCCTTACGGAAGCTGCTTTCAAAGTTTTACGCCTGCAGAACGGGGTGCTGATGAGGGCTGGCGCGGGCATGCGAGGGATGCATGGCCCGGGCCAACGCCGTTCTACCGGATCAACTGTGCTCGTGACGCTTTGAAAACAGCTTCCTACGGACATTGTTGCCTGTGAAAAGGCGGGATGATTCTACGGCAAAAAAAGCCCGAAGGTAAGGCGCAGAACATCACTTTAACGAGTGACCCTGGTTAGACAAAGGGCTAACATGGGCGCGTGTTCCACCGCCATGCTGTTGTTTTTCATGTCCAACAACTCCATCAAGACCCCTTGCGTCGGCCTGTGCTCCACGGTGTATGGGGACACGGTTTGCCGCGGCTGCAAACGCTTCCACCACGAAGTGATCCACTGGAACGGCTACGATGACGCGCAAAAGCGCGCTGTGTGGCTGCGCCTTGAGCAGTTGCTGGTGCAGGTCATGATGGCCAAGCTCGAGGTGTTCGACAAAAGCCTGTTGCGCCAGCAACTGGAGCAGCGCTCCATCCGCTTCGTCGACCAGCAGTCGGAATATTGCTGGGCCTACCAGCTGATCGCCCGCGGTGCGCGGATGATCCGTGATCTGGAAGCCTACGGCATGGTACTGCTGCCGGAATTTCGCGATTGGGAACTGCCACAATTGCGCGATGCCATCGACCGCGAATTCTTCCTTTTGTCCGAAGCGCACTACCAGCGTTACATCGCCCCTGCGTTTCTCGCCAGCTCGCTGGGCTAAGCGCTGGCATCAGCGCCTTCGCCGCGTTCACGCCTTGTTCGCATGGCCTGGGAGCGGGTTCCGGCTGCAAGCGGGCAACAGCACTCACTACTGTCTTCCTTTTCCGCCAGTGAAGAGGGCTCGACGGCATGTCCCACTACCAATTCCAACCTCAGAAAAGCTTCATTGCCAGGCTGTACTGGCAGCCACGCTTGAGCACGCAAGGGCAGGTTCAAGGCGTGCCCATCGGTGACACAGGTAATGGCGATTCGCCCTTTACCAGTGGTGGCTGGCTGCACGCCGGTGAAGACCATTACACCGACACGGTGGCACCGGCGTATGTGATCTCACGGCGCAAGTTTCGCACGCTGTTCTGGTTCGGCTGCTACGAGACCGATGGTGAGTACGACTTCGAGATCCGCGCCGTGGGTGACGAAGACAGCCATCCGCACTGGCGGCGGCGCGGTCACCGCCTGGATGTCAGCCGCAACGGCTACCTGGCCCTGTACTCGGCCGCGCAGGCCGTTGGCCATGACGCCCTGGCCGCCGGCACCATGCTCTGGCGCCTCGATGGCCTGGCGCCAGAGCAGCTTGCCGAAGGCGATGCGGTCAGCGACGTGAGCCTGGTCAGCCTGCATGGCAAGACGGTCAGGCGGCTGGTCGAGGATGGCTTTCCCTACCTCAGCGAGGTGCAAGGTGAAGCAGGCTACCTGCATCTGCAGGTGCTGAGCGTAGGGGCCGCCTGACCCTGGCGGTGTTTCAGTCGCCGTAGTATTCGCACCCGCTGGTGCAGGTCTCGTGGATGCGGACTTTGGACAGCTCCGGCAGCAGCGGCTTGACCTGATCCCAGATCCACTTGGCGATTACCTCGCTGGTGGGGTTTTCCAGGCCGGGGATGTCGTTCAGGTAATTGTGGTCGAGCTGCTCGTAGATCGGCTTGAAAATGGCCTTCACCTCGGCGAAGTCACGGATCCAGCCGGTGTGCGGGTCCAGCGGGCCGGTCAGGTGCAGGCCGACCTTGAACGAGTGGCCGTGCAGGCGGCCGCATTTGTGCCCAGCAGGCACGTGTGGCAGCCGGTGGGCCGATTCGAATGTAAATTCCTTGAAGATTTCCACGCTGTCAGAACTCTGAGTGAATCAATAATGCGCGCAGTTTAACAGCATGACCGCTACAAGGCTTGCAGGCGTTCATGCAGCCGCCCGGTGGCGATCAGTTCCAGCAATTCGTCGCCCAGCCGCTGGCTTTCGGCAATGGCCTTGTACCAATAGCGTTTGCGCCCCGCGGCATCACCCATGAAACGCTTGAAGTCGTTGCGGTCTGGCAACTTGCCGAAGGGCAGGGCGGCCAGATAGTGCGGTGAGGGCGTCATCAGCAACACGTTCTGCAGCCGCCTGGCATCGCCCTTGCGCCAGGGCAGCGCCTTGTCGAACCAGCCGGGTATGACCTTGTCGGTGAAGTGCGGGTACAGCACCAGGTCGTCGCCGTGGTAAGGCAGGTCGAGGTGGTAATCGAGCAAGCCGCCGTCGCGGTAAGTACCGGCGCCCGCCCCAGGAATATCCTTCACTCCCTGCATGACCATCGGGATCGAGCCCGAGGCGAGCAGGGCCTGGCGCAGGTTGGCCAGGTCCAGCGGCAGGCAGCGCGAAGGGAAGTCGGTCAAGGCATCGAGCGGCGGCGCGCTACGCCCGTCATGCAGGATGATGCGCTCGAAGTGGCGCGCCAGGCGTGCCCGGCCCAATAGATTGCTGGCGACCACCGAGCCCAGGCCGAGGCCCAGGCGGGCACGCTGGTCGTGGGCGAGCTGACCATGGCTTTTCACCACCAGGATGTTCAGGCGATAGTGCGGGTTGGCCAGCAACTGGGCGTCGCGGCCCTGCAGCAGGTCATCAAGCATTGTTGCGCAACTGCGGCTGATTTCGGCCGGTGTTACCCCTTTGGCGAAGTCTTGCTCGGTATACAGTTCGCCAAGCCGGCGGATGCCGGCCACCGGGTCTTGCAGGCAGGCACTGGCGAAGCGCCAGGCGCCGATCGAGGCGCCGATCAGTGCGCGTTGGCGCGGTGCCGACGGTAGCCACTCACCGAACAGGGCCAGGTCCAGGCCTTGGATGCCGAGTGGCTTCGGCCCGCCCGCTGCGCCTGGCAGCACACCCACATCGGCCGCCTGTAGCCCGCGCTCGCGGATGTGCCGTAGGGCACGGTGGCCCGCCTTGAACGTGAGCGCAGGGTATTTGATGTGGATGGCGCTCATGACGGATCTCCTGGGTATCGAGCCGGTGATTATAAGGTTCGGTGAAGCGAATACTGCGTAGCGATGCAACGGCGCGGTGGAACATCACACGGCCCCGCAGGCTGCGCTATCATGCCGCCCGTTGCTTTCAGGTTGAATTAAGGACCGCCGGGTAATCTTAACCCCGTAGACAACTTGTACAGCTCTCAGGAGAGAAGCACGATGAAAACCTTGACTGCCCTGTTCACCGCCGCCGCCCTTGCCCTGGGCGCCAATGCCGCTTTCGCCAAGGATGTGCAGCCCGACGAAGTGGTCAAACTGGTAAACGCCAAGACAATCAAGTCGCTGGACGAACTCAAGGCCACTGCCATGGCCAAGCACCCCGGCGCCACCGTTACTGATTCCGAGCTGGAAGACGAGTACGGCCGTTACATCTACAAAGTCGAGCTGCGCGATACCCAGAACGTGGAATGGGACGTGGCACTGGACGCCAAGACCGGTGAAGTGGTGAAGGACGAGCGAGACAACTGATGCGTCGCTTACCACGGCCACCGCGCTACCTGGCGCTGGCGCTGCTGGCCGTGTGCTCGCTGGCAGCCGCCCGCGACCTCGACCAGGATGAAGCCCTGAAACTTCGGCAAAAGGGCGTCATCCTGCCACTCGAACAGTTGCTGGAAACTGCCCTGGGGCGTTACCCCGGGGCGCGTTTACTGGAAGCCGAACTGGAAGAGGACGATGATCGCTACGAATATGAGGTCGAGCTGCTGACGCCTGCTGGCGTGGTTCGCGAAATCAAGCTTGACGCCAGCACCGGCGCCCTGCTCAAAGATGAGGAAGACGACTGAATGCGCCTGTTGCTTGTCGAGGACAATGTACCGCTGGCCGATGAGCTGATTGCCGGCTTGCAACGCCAGGGCTATGCCGTGGACTGGCTGGCCGATGGCCGTGACGCGGTGTACCAGGGCCAGAGCGAGCCTTATGACCTGATCATCCTCGACCTCGGCTTGCCGGGCATGCCGGGCCTGGAGGTGCTCGCCCAGTGGCGTGCCGCTGCGTTGGCCACGCCGGTGCTGATCCTGACCGCGCGCGGCTCTTGGGCCGAGCGTATCGAAGGGTTGAAGGCAGGGGCCGATGACTACCTGAGCAAGCCGTTTCACCCCGAGGAGTTGCAGTTGCGCATACAGGCGCTGTTGCGCCGTGCCCGCGGCCTGGCCAACCAGCCCAGGCTGGAAGCGGCCGGCTTGCACCTGGATGAAGGCCGCCAATGCGTGAGCCGCGACGGTGTAGATATCCAGCTGACCGCTGCCGAGTTCCGCTTGCTGCGCTACTTCATGCTGCACCCACAGCAGATCCTGGCCAAAAGCCACTTGGCCGAACACCTGTACGACGGTGAAACCGAGCGTGACTCCAATGTATTGGAGGTGCACGTCAATCACTTGCGCCGCAAGCTGGGGCGCAGCGTGATCGAAACCCGCCGTGGGCAAGGTTACATCTACGCCGGGAGCGCCGAGTGAAGTCGATCCAGGCGCGCTTGAGCCTGGGCCTGGTCGCTGTGCTGGTGGTGGTGGGCGTGGTGCTGGCTCAACTGACCCTGTGGTTGTTCGAAGCCGGCCTGCAACGCTACCTGGAAAACGGCCTGCGCAAGGAAAGCGAGAACCTGCTGGTGGCCCTGGTGCGGGGGCCGTCTGGCCTGCAGCTGGACGAGCGGCGTATCTCGGCGGCTTACCAGCGGCCGTTTTCCGGCTACTACTTCCGCATCGACTTCGACCAGGGCACCTGGCGTTCTCGCTCGTTGTGGGACCTGGACATGCCCAAACCGCCGGCCCCAGGGCTTTCCGACAGCCATGAGCTGCGGCCGGAAGGGCAGCACCTATTGGCACTGCGTGCCGACTACCGGCGCCTGGGGCAGGATATTTCCATCAGCGTGGCCCAGGACTATTCCCCGGTACGCCAGGGATTCCGGCGCCTGCAACAGATCGGCCTGGGCATGGGCCTGGTGGCGTTGATCCTGGTGCTGGTGCTGCAGCGCATCACCGTCACCCGCTCGTTGCGGCCGCTGGAGCGGGCACGCCAGCAGATCGCCCAGCTGCAGCAGGGGCAGCGTTCGCAACTGGATGCCGAAGTCCCCAGCGAGCTGGCCCCGTTGGTGGGGCAGATCAACCATTTGCTCAGCCACACCGAAGACAGCCTGCGCCGTTCCCGCAATGCCCTGGGCAACCTTGGCCATGCGCTGAAAACACCGCTGGCGGTGCTGCTCAGCCTGGCGTCGAGCGAGCGCCTCAAGGATTTGCCGCAAGTCAGCGCGCAGATGCGTGAGCAACTGGAGCAGATCCAGCAACGCCTGGCCCGTGAGTTGAACCGGGCGCGCCTGGCCGGCGACGCCCTGCCAGGCGCGCAGTTCGATTGCGATGCCGAGTTGCCCGGCCTGCTCCAAACCCTGGGCATGATCCATGGCGAAGGTTTGCTGCTGGCCAGTGATGTGCCGCCCGGGCTGTCACTGCCATGGGACCGGGAAGACGTTCTGGAGCTGCTGGGGAACCTGCTGGACAACGCCTGCAAATGGGCTGACAGCGAAGTGCGCCTGGGGGCCGAGGCGGATGCCGAAGGGTATCGGCTGTGGGTCGATGATGATGGGCCGGGCATTCCCGAGGGGCAGCGCCAGCAGGTGCTGGGGCGCGGGTCGCGGCTGGACGAGCAGGTGGACGGGCACGGCCTGGGCTTGGGCATCGTGCGTGACATCGTGGAGGCCTGGGGAGGGCAGTTGGCGTTGCAGCAAAGCCCGTTGGGCGGGCTGCGGGTGAGCCTGAACCTGCCGCGCAAGGCCTAGTGGTCCCGAGCCGCGCCTGCGGCTGCGGCGGCCTGCTTTGCCGATAGGCACTGCAAAAAAATTGCAGTACAGGCGCATTTTTTTGAATTGGCCCAATCGCGCCGCTGCCGGCACAATGCCTTCACGAAACCGCGTGGTTTCCATCTCTCCATGGACGGAGCCCCTTGTGATATTGCCTGCGCAATACCAGGCCCAGGCAGCTGCCCTGGGCTTTCTTTTCAAACCGAAAAAAACACGACCCCGATAGTTCAAATGCCTGCCTCGCGTTCCGAAAGTCGTCTGCTGCGGCTATTGCCGCCCGCCCTGAATATCCCCCCCAAAGAATGGTTGCGTGCCGGTATTGGTGCACTGCTTGGTTTGTTCCTCGCCGGCTGGCTGACCAGCATGGCCTACGGCCCGGGCATTGCTCTGCACTTGCTCGGCCCGTTGGCCGCGTCGGCGGTGCTGGTGTTCGCGGTGCACTCTGGCCCGTTGGCCCAGCCTTGGCCGGTGCTGGGCAGTTACGCCCTGGCAGGCGCTGTTGGCCTGGCCATGCGCCAGGGGTTCGGCCCCGAGTTGTGGGTGGCCGCCGTGGCGCTGGGGATCTCGATCCTGGTCATGTGCCTGCTGCGCTGCCTGCACCCCCCGGGTGGCGGGGTGGCCGTGAGTGCGGTACTGGCCGACCCGGGCCTGACCGCCCTGGGCGACCACCTGTTGCAACCGGTGTTGCTCAATGCACTGATCCTGGTAACGGTGGCAGTGCTCTACAACCGCCTGACGGATGTGCGCTACCCCAAAGGCGCGGTAATCCGCAAGGACCTGCACCATACCCATGACCCGCTGCCTACCGAGCGCGTTGGCGTGCGCAGCGAAGACCTGGACCATGCCCTCGAAGAGCTGGGCGAGTTCGTGGACGTCACCCGTGACGAACTGGAGCGCATCATCCTGGCCACCGAGCAGCATGCCTTGCAGCGCAGCCTGGGTGGCATCACCGCGGCGTCAGTGATGTCTCGCGATGTGCAATTCGCCAGCCCCGACACGACGCTGGAGCGGGCCTGGGCCATGCTGGCCAGCCATCATCTGAAAACACTGCCGGTGCTGCAGCACGGCAAACTGGTGGGTATTGTCAGCCTCAGCGATCTGGTTGGCCCGGCCATGCAACGTGGCCGTTTCACCTGGCGCGGACTGTTCGGCCGCCCGCCCGTGCGCCTGGCCCAGGTGATGATGCAGCCAGTGGTCAGCGTCAGCAGCCAGCACCCGCTGGAGCGCCTGCTGCCGCTGCTGTGCGAACAAGGCCTGCATTGCCTGCCGGTGCTCGACGATGGGCGCCTGGTGGGGGTGATCACCCAGACCGACCTGATCGCCGGCCTCAAGCGCCAGTTGCTCAGCAAGGCCCAACAGGTTTCAGAGAACAGGGTCCCAGCGTTGTGACCAGTCGCTTGCGCCGGCGGCCACCAGCCGGCGCAGCACGCTGAACGACTGTTGCAGGGCTTCGCTGTCGCGTTTGCGCGGGTAGACCAGATAGGTTGGGTAGGTGAATTCCGGCGCGTGCGGGACTCGCTCGAAAACCCCGCTGTCGAGGTAAGCTTGAACCACCCGTGTGCGGAAGTAGCCGCTACCGCCTTGGTCGAGAATGAACTGCAGCGCCAGTGGGCCGAGGTTGAAGCTCAGCGCCGGGCGCGCGCAGTCGGGCAAGGCGGCGTCATGCTGGCGACGGAAGGCCTGGCCCCAGTCGATGTAGATATACGGCTCTGGCCGATCGACCCGGCGCACGCGGATCAGCTTTTCTTCCATCAACTGCTCGACCTGCAAACCCGGGCCATAGGTTGGCTGGTAGACCAGCGCAGCGTCCAGCAGGCCCATCTCGACCTTGCGCAGCAGCGCCTCGCCGTCGCTGACCTCGCTGCGGATTGCGTGGCTGGGCAGTTCGCGATGCAGGGCGCTTACCCAATCAAGCATCATCGGGTTGCCCAGGCTCACTTCACCGCCTACATGCAGCACCTGCTGGCAGCCCTCGGGCAGCGGCAGGTCACGGCGCGCCGCCTCCCAGGTCTGCACCAGCTGGTTGGCATAACTGACGAAAGCTTCGCCATCGCAGGTCAAGCTGGCGCCACTGCGGCTGCGCACGAACAACTGGCAACCCAGCTGCTGTTCAAGGCGCTGCACCCGGGCGGTGATTGCCGTTTGCGAAACGAACAGGCGCTCGGCGGCAGCGACCAGGCTGCCGCAACGCACGATCTCCAGAAAGGTACGGGCCTGTTCGATATCCATGGGCTGCTCGGTGGCTTGAGGGGGGCCTATTCTAGGGGTTTTGCACCGAAATAGGGCGCATTGGCGCGTTATGCAAATTTGCAGGTCGGTTGTGACTTTAGTCGCCTGGCGAGGCGGGCGGTGCAGGCCATACTTCAGGTTCGCCCTTCAATAACAACAAAATCGGGTTCCTTTCGATATGAGCTACCAGCACAGCTACGCCCAGTCCATCTCCGACCCTGCCGCTTTCTGGGCGGAACAGGCCGCTCAACTGGCCTGGTATCAAAAACCTGCCCAGGTCTTGCAAGAGAACGCCGATGGCACCCACCGCTGGTTCGCCGATGGCCGGCTCAATAGCTGCTACCTGGCCCTCGATCACCAGATCGAGCAGGGCCGCGGCGAGCAGTTGGCGCTGATCTACGATTCGCCGGTGACTGGCGTGCAGCAAACCTACACCTACCTGCAGTTATGCGACGAGGTGGCGCGCCTGGCCGGCTTGCTGCGTGAACTGGGCGTTAACAAAGGCGACGGCGTGATCATCTACATGCCCATGGTGCCGCAGGCGGCCATGGCCATGCTGGCCTGTGCGCGGATTGGTGCGGTGCACTCGGTGGTGTTCGGTGGCTTCGCCGCCAACGAGCTGGCCCTGCGCATCGATGACGCGCGGCCGGCGCTGCTGCTGACGGCTTCCTGCGGGCTGGAGTTCGACAAGGTCATCCGCTACAAGCCACTGGTCGACCGTGCGCTGCAACTGGCCAGGCATCAGCCGCGCTCGGTACTGGTGCTGCAGCGGCCGCAGGTGAAGGCCGATCTGCTGCCAGGGCGCGACCTGGATTGGCAGGTGGCGGTGCAAACTGCCAAGCCGGTTGAGCCGGTAGCGCTGGATGCCGGTGACCCGCTGTACATCATGTACACCTCGGGCACCACGGGCAAACCCAAGGGCATCGTCCGCGAAAACGGCGGCAACGCGGTGGCACTGTGTTACGCCATGCGCCATATCTATGGCATGCAAGCCGGTGACGTGTGGTGGGGCATTTCCGATGTGGGCTGGGTGGTGGGGCACTCGCTGATCGTCTACGGGCCGTTGATGAGCGGCTGCACCACGATATTCTACGAGGGCAAGCCGATTCGCACGCCAGACGCCGCTGCCTACTGGCGGGTGGTCGAGCAGTATCGGGTCAATGCGCTGTTCTGTGCGCCCACGGCCATGCGTGCCATTCGCAAGGAGGACCCGCAGGGCGAACGGGTGCGCACCCATGACCTCAGCTCGCTGCGCCATGTGTTCCTGGCGGGTGAAAAGCTCGACTCGAGCACCCATCAATGGCTGGAGCAGGTGAGTGGCAAGCCTGTGCACGACCATTGGTGGCAGACCGAGACCGGCTGGCCAGTCACTGCGCCCTGCGTGGGGCTGGAGGGCAGCGCGGCACGGCCGGGTTCGAGCAACCGCGCCGTGCCCGGCTATCACGTGCGTGTGCTGGACGACGAAGGGCGCCTGCTGGGCCCCCACCAGCAGGGCTCGATCGTGATCGCCCTGCCATTGCCGCCCGGTTGCAGCCAGACGCTGTGGGGCGACCACGCACGTTACCTGCAGGCCTATCTGCACAGCTACCCTGGCTACTACCACACGGGCGATGGCGGCTACCTGGACGATGATGGCTTCGTTTACATCATGGGGCGCACCGATGATGTGATCAACGTGTCCGGGCATCGGCTTTCCACGGGGGAAATGGAAGACCTGGTGGCGCGCCACCCTGCGGTGGCCGAGTGTGCGGTGATTGGCGTGCATGACGAAATAAAGGGGCAGGTGCCGTTGGCGCTGGTGGTGCTCAAGGACGGCGAGGGCATTGCCGAGGCGCAGTTGCTGGTCGACCTGGTGGCCAGCGTACGCGAGGAAATAGGCCCGTTGGCGTGCTTCAACCGGGTGCGGCTGGTGAAGCGCCTGCCCAAGACCCGCTCCGGGAAGATCCTGCGGGCGGTGTTGCGCAAGATTGCCGATGGGCAGGACTACGTCCCGCCTTCGACCCTGGACGACCCGGCAGTGTTGGGGGAAATCGAAGTGCTGCTGGCTGATCTGCCCAGGGCGGTGTAGCCCTGCGGCCCGACCACCTGCAGCTGCCCCAGGCGGCTGCGGGTGCGCATCAGGTCGGCAAGCGGCCCACCCAGGCTTTCTTCCAGTGGTCGTTTGCCGATCACCGTCACCTGCCTGTCCTGGTCGTACAGCACATCCACCAGGTTGACGAAACGTTGTTGCGCCGCCAGTGAGCAGTCCGCCAGGTCATCCAGCCCATCGATGACCCATTCGTCGTACTGCTCGGCCAGCACCAGGTAGTCGATCACCGCCGTGGCCTTTTCGCACAGGTCGTCAAAGCTAAGCACCACGCGCCGGCCATCCACTGCCAGGGCGCGCAGTGGGCGCTTGTTCACGTTCAGCTGCACTGGCCGTGGCGCGGGTACCTGCAACGCCTGGCGCTGCGCGGCAGTGCCGGGCCATACATAATGCCCCTGGGTGAACCGCTGCTGCTCGCGGTTGGCCGGCAGGCTGCGAAAGTCGGTATCGCCACCGACTTCGAGGACCTCCATCGAGCTGTTGATCAGGCGGATCACCGGCAGGAAACGCTCATGGTACAGGGGGTTGGGCAGCAGCCCCTCAGGCGCGTAGTTGGACGTCATCAGCAAAAACACCCCGCGGCTGAACAAGGCATTGAACAGCCGGGTGAGCAGCATGGCATCGCCAATGTCATGTACATGGAATTCATCGAAACACAGCACCCGGCAATCGCCTATCAGCTCGTCCAAGGTCGCACCCAGTGCGTCGTCCAGCGCCCGGTGGCGGTGCATGCCTTGGTGCAGGCGGGCAAAAAAATCATGAAAGTGCAGGCGCTTCTTGGCTTCGACCGGTACGGCCTGATAGAAGCGGTCGAGCAGCCAGCTTTTGCCCCGGCCGACCGAGCCGTACAGGTACAGGCTACGCGCTTGGCCTTGCTCCAATTGTGCCAGTTGCCTGGCCATGCAGTGGATCACCCGGCGCTGGCCATCGCTGAGCTGATAACCGCGGCTGTGCGCCTTGTCTTCGAACCAGGCGAGCAGTTCGCTCTGATGCGCGGCAGCGCCGCGCAGGCGTTGGCCAAGTTGGCGCAGCGGGGTAGGGATCCAGGCAGGCAAAAGCACAGCTCCTTGGGCATTGACGGGGCAGTGTTCAGCTTGCCCGAGGGCGGCGATTTTGACCAATACAGAAATTGCGCGGCAATCATCACTTCTCGCGATAGGTGTCGCCGCCACGGCTGCCGCTGGGCTATGCCTTGCGTTCCAGCTGGCGCTCGATCATGTACTTCACCGCCAGCCGGCGCTCTTTCAGGTGGCGCAGGTCCTCGTCGACGAAATTGCCTGCCGAGATGGCCTCGGCGGCCAGTACCTGGTTGTCGATATCGACGTACTCATCCAGCAAGCGATCCAGTGCCTTGTCGGCCTGGCGACGTTGTTGAACGATCTCGCGTGGGTAGTGCAGGTCCTGGTAAAGGTCGTGAGAGACAGGCATGGGTTCCTCCTTGGTCAATGCAGATGGGTTATCTGATTTGAAGGGAGGAACGCGAATGTGTTGAAGCGAAGCGAGAAGAAAACGACGGATGGTAGGCGGCGGCGGCAGAAATGACTAAGCCGCTGTTTTTTGGCAATTTTTTTTCATCAGGGGGTTCACAGACCGAAACTTTGTTGTTAAAGTGCCGCGCATTCCAAGACAACACGCAGTTGTCACTCACTTGGAATTGTCAGAGCAGCTCACGCTGCATCCGATACAGGGGCGTCGCCAAGCGGTAAGGCAGCAGGTTTTGATCCTGCCATGCGTTGGTTCGAATCCAGCCGCCCCTGCCATTTCCCAGTTCCAAACGTAACTTGCCCGGTGCTTATTCTGATGAGCGTCGGGTTTTGTCGTTTCTGCGCGTGCGAACTGCCACACCCACTGTGGCCGCAGCGTTGCGTTGGCCCAGGGCCGCAAAGCGGCCCAGCCATTGGTCAGCCCTGGCGCACTGCCAGGCCGCCCAGCATCTCGTTGAGCACCCGCGCCAGTTCATCGGCTTGCACCGGTTTCTGCATCACCAGGCTGCCCGGCAATTCCAACCCTTGCAACTCCGCATAGCCAGTAAGAAACACCACCGGCAGGTGCGGGCGCCGCTCGCGGGCTGCCAAGGCCAGTTGCCCACCGTTGAATTCCGGCATGGCGAAATCGGTCAGCAGCAAGTCGATCTCGTCATCCAGCAACGCCAGTGCCTGTTCGCCGCTGTGCGCCTGGCGCACCTGGTAGCCGTACTGGCGCAGTACATCGCCGAGCATGTCACGTACCAGGTGGTCATCGTCCACCAGCAGTACGGTCCGGTTACGGCCGCTATCGTTGATCGAAAGGCTGAGCACGGCTGCTGCCGGTTCACTGACCGCGCGGTCTTTCACTGCTGGCAGGTATACCGCCACCTCGGTACCACGCCCTGGCTTGGTGTCGATGCGCACACCACCACCGGACTGTTTGGCGAAACCAAAGACCTGGGCCAGCCCAAGCCCGGAACCCTTGCCGATATCCTTGGTGGTGAAGAACGGCTCGAACACCTTGGCCACCACCTCTTCGCTCATGCCGCACCCGGTGTCGCGAATGCTCAGCATCACGTATTCGCCGCGCTCAGGGTCTTCCGGGCGCTGTGGGGGGGTGTCGATGCAGGTGTTGTGGGTCGCCAGGATCAACTGGCCGCCATCGGGCATGGCATCGCGGGCATTGATGGCCAGGTTGAGGATGATCATTTCAGTCTGGGTCGGGTCGGTCAGCGCCTGCCACAGGCTTGGGTCCAGGTCCAGGCGCACCGAGATGTTGCCGCCCAAGGTGCGGCGTAACAGTTCCTCGAGGCCCGCCAGGGTGCGGTTGAGGTTCAGCGGTACCGGTTCCAGGCGCTGGCGACGGGAGAAGGCGAGCAATTGCGAGGTCAACTTGGCACCGCGCTCACCCGCTTCGCGAACATGCTTGAGGCGCGACCGGGCTTTGTCCAGGTCGCCCCGGGTCAGGTCGCGCTCAAGGAAACTGGCACCGGTGAGGATCACGGTCAGCAGGTTGTTGAAGTCGTGCGCCACGCCGGCAGTCAGCTGGCCGACCGCTTCCAGGCGTTGCATCTGCTGCAAGGCGGCCTCGATGCGCTCGCGCTCATCGATCTGCTCGCGCAGGCGCGCATTGGCTTCGGCCAGGCCCAGCGCGGTTTCGCGCTCGCTGGTGATGTCGCGGGCGACCACGTAAAGCAGGGTGTCTTCGGGCACCACGACCCACGACAGCCAGCGTTGCTGGCCACTGGCGTGAAGGATGCGGCCAACGAAACGCACGCTGGTACGGCCGTGCGCGAGCGCGGCCAGTTCGGTCAACAGCAGTTCCTGATCGCTGTCGGGCAACAGGTGCAACAGCGACGACTGGCTCAGGCGCTCGCGGGAAAAGCCCAGGCTGGCTTCCCAGGCGGGGTTCAGCGCCACCGGGGTGAGGTCCTTGTTCAGCACTGCCAGCAGATCCTGTGACAGCTCCCAGGCGCGGTCGCGTTCACGGGTACGGCGTTCCACCCGCTCGCCCAGCATTTCGTTGAGCTGGCGCAGTGCCTGGGTGGCCAGGCGCTGGGTGTTGATGTCTTGCAGCACGCCGGAAAAGCGCACGCACTGGCCGTTGACGAACTGGCTCTGGCCACTGCTAAGCAACCACCGCGGCTCCTGGCCGCTGGGTTGGGCAGTGCGAAATTCCACCCGGTACTGGCCACCGCTTTCGGGCAGCATGGCGTATTCGACAGCATTGCGCACCAGCGCAAGGTCGTCTGGGTAGATGCCGTCGTAGAACACCTGCATGGTCATTTCCATGCTGGCGGGCAGGCCGAACAGGGTCTTGCAGCGCTCGTCCCATACCAACGAGCCATCTTGCGGGCGCAGGTCCCAGGTGCCCATGCCCGCGGCGTCGATGGCGATGCGCGCCCGCGCCTCGACATCGACCAGCGCCTCTTCGGCGCGGCGCCGGCGCTGGCGCTCCTGCACTTCGGTCAATGCCCGGCGTACCGCCTTGGGCAGTAGCGGCAGGTTCTTCTTCAGCACATAGTCGGTAGCGCCCAGGCGGATCATTTCCACGGCGTGCTCTTCGCCGTAGATCCCGGAGAGAAAAATGAACGGGGTATCTGCGGCCAGGCGCTGGGCAATGGCCAGCACCTCGGTGCCGGACGAGCCCGGCAGCACGCAGTCGCAAAGGATCAGGTCGTAGTGGTCCTGCTCCAGGGCATGCTCGACGCCCGTATGGTCGAATACCAGATGCGATTGCACATGCAGCCCGCTGCGCTCCAGGCGCATCAAGGTCAGCTCGGCGTCCATCGAGCTGTCTTCGACCATCAGTAGTTTCAACGGCGTTTGCGGCATCGTTGCGGCGGCCTCAATTGCTACCGCGACGGTTCAGCCGCAGCGAGCCAGGTGGTGGTTCATTCAGTACGGCCCAGAAGATTCCCAGGTCGGAAATGGCGGCGACGAATTCCTTGAATTCCACGGGTTTGACCACATACGCGTTCACCCCTAGCTCGTAGGCGCGCAGCAGGTCGGGCTCTTCGCGGGACGAGGTCAGCATGACCGTGGGGATGCTACGTAGCTCGGCAGTGGCGCGCACTTCCTTGAGCACCTCCAGGCCGTCGACTTTGGGTAGCTTCAGGTCCAGCAGCATTACAGCAGGGTTGCCGTCATCACGATCGGCATAGGCGTTGCGGCGCAACAGGTAGTCCAGCGCCTCGGCACCGTCGCGCAGGACGATGACCTCGTTGGCCAACTGGCTACGCTCCAGAGCCAAAAGCGTCAGCTCCAGGTCTCGTGGATTGTCTTCGACCAGCAGGATGGGTTTGAGCATGATTGTTCAAGTGCCTCGGGTAGTCGCGGGTTGGCGCGGTAGAGAAAAGTGGAAACTGGCGCCATGGTCGATCTGGCCCTCGGCCCAGACACGGCCATCATGGCGCTCGATGATACGGCGCACGCTTGCCAGGCCAATCCCTGTGCCTTCGAACTCTTCCATACGGTGCAGGCGCTGGAATACCCCGAAAAGCTTGTTGGCGTAGGCCATGTCGAAGCCCACGCCGTTATCGCGGATACAGATTTCGGTTTCATCCGGGTGTTGCTCGGCGCTGATCGAAATGCGCGCGGGCTCACGACCGCGGGTGTACTTGATGGCATTGGCGATCAGGTTGTGCAATGCCAGGTTGATGAATGCCGGGTCCCCGATCACCTTCGGCAGTGGCGCAATGTCCCAGATGATCTCGCGGCCTTGGTAATCGGGTGCCAGTTCGCTGCGGATAGCCACGACCAGGGCGTTCAGGTCGACATCGGACATGCGCAGGGCAGAGCGGCCCATTTGCGAGAAGTTGAGCAGGTTGTCCACCAGGCTGCCGGCGAAATTGGCGGCTTCACCGATGTGTTGCAGGAAGCGCTGGCCACGCTCGCTCAACCCTGCGCCCTCGATTTCGCCGAGCAGCTCGGTATAGCCGGCAATGTGCCGCAGCGGCGCGCGCAGGTCGTGGGAAACGCTGTACGAAAACGCCTCGAGTTCCTTGTTGGAACGGCGCAGTTCACCGGCCAACTGTGCCAACTCCTCGGCCTTGCGCAGCACAATGCCAAGCACTGCGGTGCGAAGCTCCTGCACGCCCTCGACCACCAGTGGCTCCCAAGGTGCGCAGTAGCCATGCAGTCGCTCCTGCCAGCGCTCGAAACTGTGCCGCGGGTCGAGGTTGCCCTGCGGCCCCACCTGCTTGGTCGGCTGGCCTGCCCAATTCACCGTGCGTACCTGTTCGGGGCGGAACCACAGCAGGTAGTGCGAATGGATCTGCGAAATCGCGACGGCCAGAACGCCACCGGCATGGTCTGCCAGCTCGGGCAACTCGTCGATATCGCGGCGCACGTTGTCGGTGCAAAATACATGTTCGTCGCCACGCTGGCTCAGCCAGTGCACCAGCGCCGTGACCTGGGCGGTGGGTGGCGTCTGGCCGAACAGGTCGCAGCGTTCTGCCGAGATCACCGCGGCGCCCTGGGCGTCGGCAAAGGCCAACAGGACTTCGGGCACCTCGCGCAGGCCATCGCTGACGCTGTCATGGTCGGCCATGGACGAAATCATGCGGACAATGTGCTGGCGCAGCTCCAGTACCTTGCTGGTGCTGGCATGTGACTCGCGGGATTCGACCTGCAACGACAGCACGCTGGCCAGTAGCTCGCAGGCGGTGCGCGTACGCAAATCTACAGGCCTGGGTTGCTGATGGTGGCAAGAGATCAGCCCCCACAACTCGCCATCGGCCATGATCGACAGGGACATCGACGCCAGGGTACCCATGTTGCGCATGTATTGCAGGTGCACCGGTGAAACGCTGCGCAGTGTCGCAAAGCTCATGTCCAGCGCCTTGCCGGTACGCGGGTTGGCTGCCGGCAGCAGCGGCGAAGGCTGATAGTTGGCGTCCTCGATCACGCGGATACGGTTGACCCGGTACAGTTCGCGCGCCTGGCGCGGGATGTCCGAGGCCGGAAAGCACAACCCCAGGTAGCTGGGGTAGCCCGGGTCGGCGACCTCTGCCAGAACCTGGCCATTGCCTTCTGCATCGAAGCGGTAAGCCTTGACCCGGCCAAAACCGGTGATGCGCTTGAGTTGAGCCACCGTTTGCTGCAGCAGCTCTTCAAGGCTGCCGGCCAGGTGCAGGGTGCTGACGAAGTTGCGCACCAGCGGGTAGTAATCGCCTTGCCCGGTGAGGTCGGACGGCAGCCGCGGTGGTTCGAATTCGGCGATCAGCACCTGATCGTGACGGTGGGCCAGCAGGTGCAAGGCGGCGGTGTGCGGTGCCCCTTCGCACAGGTGCACATCACCAATGTGAAAGGGGAATACTTCGTCTTCGGGTAACCGCGAAAGGTGCATGCGCAAGTCGAACCCGCCACTGACCAGCTCGGCGAAATGGCAACCGATAAGCTCCCTGGCCGGCTTGCCCAGCCACTGTTCGAGGTTTTCACTGGCCTGGAGTACCCGCAAGTCGGCTTCGTCGACGACCAGCAGGAAACCGTGGGGCTGGACGCTGCCGGGCACCTGGATCGGTTCCTGAGCGCAACGCTCCACGGCTTGGGCGAGCGTGCTATCTGCAGTCATCAATTGAAAGCTCCTGTCTTGTCGGTCCATGCTTGCCGCACGAGTTTGAGGCAGGATGATGGAGGTACACCTTATCAGAATATCGGCCCATTCGCCGGCTTCTGGCCATTTGAGGTCTGTGAATCACGATGGGTTCTGCCCCTTGCAGGTTTTTTTTCATCGAACGCTATCGCTTTGTTGCTAATACCAAAAAACGGTCGGTTGCAGCTTTTGGCGCCGTGCCTCGCTGCTAGGCTCAACTGAGCATAGAGCGATAAGGACAACAAGGTGAAGGAGCGCTTACTGGCCGGGTTGTTTGGCCTGTTACTGAGCAACGCTGGCGCAGCGGCAGACTTCCTGGTGGAGGTGCGGGTGCTGGTGCAGCGCGGCTGCATGCTGGTCACCCAGGCCCGCGACGCGGGCGCGCAGGCTGCTGGGCGAATCGACCTGGGTGCTGCGCCGCGGCTGGATGGCCCGTCGGCACCGCTGGCCGGGGTGTTGCTGAGCCAGCGCCCGCCGCGCCTTGAATGCAACCCCGACACGCCTTATCAAGTACAGGTCGACGGCGGCCAGCACGGCGGCACTGGCGATGTGCGTTTCCTGGCCAGCGACGACGCCCCGGGCCGGCCTATTCCTTATCGGCTCTATCGCGACGCGGCCTGGCGCGAGCCACTGCCAGTGAACGTTGCGCAGGCGGCCCGGGTGCCCGATAGCGGCTCGGCCGAATTGCCGCTGTATGCGCGAATCGACACGCTGGCCTGGGTGCCGAAAGCCGGCCTGTACGCCGACCTGTTGAAAGTCACGGTCACTTGGTGAGGATGCTGCCATGCACAAGGACGCGCAGCCATGAACCGCACCTCGATCCTGCTGTTGACCCTGGGGCCTTTACTGGTGCCAGGCGGTGCAGCGCATGGCAGCGCGATTGGCTTCATTCAGGCGCGGCTGGTGATCAGCGCCGCCTGCCAGATCAGCAGCAACGAAGCGCAACCGGCGACCCTGGCCAACCCGGGCTTGCTGGACTTCGGCGAGCGGGGCCCGAACTGGGACCAGCCACTGCGTAGCCGGGTGGATGAAGCGGGCGGCGAGGGCAGCCTGCAAATCAGTTGCACCCCCGAAGTGCGTGCATTCAACGTGCGCATCAATGGTGGCATGCATGGTGACGACGGCATTCGTCGCCTCAGCAACGGCAGCCACCTGATTCCCTATCAGCTGGCAGTGGACCCGGGCGGTAACAGCCGTTACGCCATCGGCCAGGCACGGGCCTTCGTCATCAGCAGCACGCAACAGATACCGATCCCCATCTACGGCGTGGTGGTGGCGCAACCGCGTGCGCTGCCAGCCGGGCTGTACCGCGACACCCTCCGGGTGACCCTGGACTGGTAACCACGCAAGGAGACTCCGATGCGAACGAACCTTTCATGCTGCATCCTCGCCGGCCTGGGTTTGGCCCTGGCCACGCAGGCCCAGGCCGCCACGGTGACCGGGACCATCAACTCGACGCTGACTTTGACGGCGGCCTGCCAGGTGAATGGTAGTTCAGGCACCTCGGGGTTGAACTTCGGCTCGCTGGATTTCGGCACCCAGGATGCCTTGTTCACCACGGCCAACGCACAGGTGCTGGGTAGCGGTGGCGCGCTGAGCATTCTGTGCTCGGCGGGCACGGTGCCGGCGATTCGCGTGCGTGCAGGGTCGCATGATGGTCAATCGACCGGCGGCACCCGTGCACTGGCTGATGGCGCGGGGAATTTCGTGCCCTACGACTTCTATACCGACTCCGGGCGCACCACCGTGTTGGCCATCGATGGCACCATCACCCTGCCAACCAGTACCGGTGTGGCGCAAACCGTCAACCTGTACGGCCAGGCGCGTGGCAAGGCCGGGTTGCCGGCTGGGGTGTACACCGACACGGTCGCCGTCGAGTTGTCGTTCTGAGCCATGCGCCATTGGCTGACGGTGGGCCTGGCTGGCCTTGGTGCGCTACTGGCGGCGCCACTGGATGCGGCCACTACCAGCACCTTCACGGTCGCGGCGCAGGTCGCTGCCGGTTGCCTGGTGGTGGGCGGTGTCAGCCAGTATGGGGTGCTGAACTATGGCACCCAGTCGGCGTTGTCCACCAGCGTGCTCAGTACCTCGCTGGGCGGCACCACGGTGACCTTCCAGTGCACCCCGGGTGTGGCGGTGAGCATGAGCCTGGGCGGTGGCCAGAACAGTACCAGCGGCACGCGCTATCTGAAGAACACCAGCGGCAGCCAGGTCCTGGCCTACCAGTTGTACCGGGATGCCGCCTACAGCCAGCCGTTGGGTGTAGGGCAGAGCGCCACCGTGAGCTACAGCGACGCCACGGCGATCAAGCTGCCGGTGTATGGGCGGGTTCAGCTGACCGGCAAGCTGCCGGCAGGGACTTATACCGACGTTGTGCAAGTGATGGTGACCTGGTGAACGCCAGCGGCGCCAATGACCAGTGCTAAGGAGAGCTTGATGGCAGTAGGCGCGAAGTGGGCGCGAGGGCTGATCGGGTTGTGGTGGCTGGCAAGCCTGCCGGCTGGTGCAGCCACCTCGGTGTTGATCTGGCCGATCGACCCGGTGCTGGAGGCCGACCAGAAGGCCGGCGCACTGTGGCTGGAGAACCGCGGTACCGAGGCTGCCAACTTGCAGGTGCGGGTGTTTGCCTGGCACCAAGGGCGTTACCAGGAGCAGTTCCAGGCCCAGCGCGAGATCATCGGCAGCCCCCCAGTGGCCAATATTCCCCCTGGACAGAAGCAATTGATCCGCCTGACCCGCACCGGCCCTTCACCTGCCGGCCAGGAAAAGGCCTATCGCATCATCATCGACGAAATTCCGCCGGCCATCCCGCTCGACAAGGCCGGCCCCGGCACCACGGCCGCCATTCGGCTGCAGATGCGCTATTCCGTACCGCTGTTCGTCTACGGCGAAGGGCTGTGGGGCAAGGCGGACCCCGAGGGCGGGCGCACCGCCGCCAGCGTGGGCAAGCCCCAGTTGAGCTGGCGGCCTGTCACGGTGCAGGGCAAGCCTTATGTGGAACTGCGCAATACCGGCCCGGTGCATGCACGGCTGACCGACGTGGTGCTGCAGCAGGGCGGCCAGCGCAAGGCGCTGGCCGAAGGTTTGCTGGGCTATGTGTTGCCGGGTGCGAGTATGCGTTGGCCGGCACCCGTGGCGCTCAATACAGGCAGTGTGCTGCAAGGCCGGGTCAACGGCCAGGCCACGGCCGGCACCCTACCCCAGGGGCAGTGAACCAGCACCAGAATGCAGCGCAGGGGCCAAGGAGGACCCGGCAATGGTTGGATACCGTGTGTGAAATGGCTAGCGCTGAGTTTGCGCCGCGGGTGCCTGCAGTTGGCTGTGCTTGGCCCAGCGCTGGCGCTGGCCGACGACCTGCCGCCGCCGCCCACGGAGCTGTCCGCCATCGCCGACGCCACGCTGTTCCTCGACCTGATGGTGAACCGCATGCCCAAGGCTGAGCTGGTGCCGGTGCAGCAGCGGGCCGGCCAGTTGTACCTGGACAGCGCCGTGTTGCGCGCGGCAGGTGTGACACTGCCCGGCGACCCGCAGGGCGAGGTCGCCCTCGACGCGGTGAGCGGGCTGCACGCCGATTACGACAGCCGGAACCTGCGGCTGTTGCTGCAAGTGCCGCCGGCCTGGTTGCCCGAGCAACAGGTCGGCGATCGTAACCTGTACCCGCCCAGCGATGCGCGGAGCAGCTTCGGCGCGTTGTTCAACTACGACCTGTACCTGAACGACACCGATGACGGCGGCACCTACCTGGCGGCCTGGAACGAACTGCGCGTGTTCGACGGCTGGGGCACCTTCGCCAGCACCGGGCAATGGCGCCAATCGTTCAATGGCGCGCAGGCCGACGCGGCAAGGCGGGGCTTTCTGCGCTACGACACCACCTGGCGCTTCACCGACGAGCAGCGCCTGTTGACCTACGAGGCCGGCGATTTCGTTACCGGGGCACTGCCCTGGACCCGTTCGGTACGGGTGGGCGGCGTGCAACTGTCGCGCGACTTCGCCGCGCGGCCGGACCTGGTCACTTACCCCTTGCCGGCCTTTGCCGGCGAAGCCGCGGTACCGACCTCGCTCGACCTGTTCATCAACGGCTACAAGGCCAGTTCCAACGAATTGCAGCCAGGCCCCTACACGCTGACCAACGTGCCGTTCATCAACGGTGCCGGCGAAGCGGTGGTGGTCACCACCGACGCCCTGGGCCGGCAGGTTTCCACCACCTTGCCGTTCTACGTCACCAGCAGCCTGTTGCAAAAAGGCCTGTCAGACTATTCGATAGCGGCCGGGAGCCTGAGGCGTGACTACGGTGTGCGGGACTTTGCCTACGGCGCGGGGGCGGCCAGCGCCAGCCTGCGCCATGGGGTAAGCGACACGTTCACCGTGGAAACCCACCTTGAAACCGCTGCCTCGCTGATGCTGGGTGGCCTGGGTGGCAACCTGCGGCTGGGCAACTTCGGTGTGCTCAATGCCGCGCTCGCGCAGAGCCGTTTCGACGGCGATCAGGGGCAGCAGGTCGCGCTGGGTTACCAATACAACAGCCAGCGCTTCGGTTTCAGCTACCAGCGCCTGCAACGGCGTGCCGACTATGCCGACCTGAGCCGGGTCGACACCCCGGACATACAGGCAAGCACACGCAGCGAGCAGGTCAGCCTCAGCCTCAACCTTGACAGGTACGGCAATGTCGGTGCCGGCTACTTTGACGTGCGCGCTGCAGACGGCACGCGTACCCGGCTGATCAACCTGAGCTACAGCAGGCCGTTGTCAGGCAGCAGCAGTGTGTACCTGTCGGCCAACCGCGAAATCGCTGGCGGGCAGTGGGCCGTGCAGGCGCAACTGGTGATTCCGTTCGACACCCATGGCACGCTGGCGCTAGGCCTGGAACGCAGCAACACCGGTGAAACCCTGCAGCGGGTCAATTACGGGCGCGCCGTGCCGGTAGGCAGCGGCGTGGGCTATAACCTCGGCTATGCCCAGGGTAGCGACCGCGATGCCTATCGCCAGGCCGATGTGACCTGGCGCTTGCAGTCGGTACAGCTACAGGCCGGCGTATATGGCAGCAGCGGCGCAACGACCCGCTGGGCCGATGCCAGTGGTTCGCTGGTATGGATGGATGGGCTGTTCGCCGCCAACCGGATCGACGACGCTTTCGTCGTGGTCAGTACCGACGGCTATGCCGATGTACCGGTGCGCTATGAAAACCAGGAGGTCGGCCGTACCGACGCCGGCGGCCACCTGCTGGTGCCGTACAGCAGTGGTTACTACCGCGGCAAGTACGAGATCGACCCCATGGACCTGCCGCCCGATGTGCTGGCGCCGAATGTGGAGCAGCGTGTGGCCGTGCGCCGCGGCAGTGGCTACCTGCTGGAGTTCCCGCTGAAACGGGTACTGGCGGCGAGCATCGAGCTGGTTGATGCCAGCCAGCAGCCGCTGAAGCTGGGCAGCCGGGTGACCCACGAGCAATCGGGCAGCCAGGCTGTGGTCGGTTGGGACGGGCTGGTGTACCTGGAGAACCTGTCGCCACGCAACCGCCTGCAGGTCGCGCTGGAGGGGGGCGGGCGCTGCCAGGTCGAGTTCGACTTCCCCGAAGCGCAAGGTTCGATCCCATTGCTTGGGCCGTTGGTGTGCCGATGACGGCCTGGCAGCGGGGCCTGCTGGCAAGCTTGCTGTGGTTGCCGATGGGGGCCGCCTGGGGGTTGTGCTCATCGGTGGCGACCCTGCCGGCCGCGTTCGGCAGCCTCAATTCCACGCAGGTGCGCACCACGGCACAGAACGCCTCGACCCTGAACTCGGGGTTGCAGTGCACAGGGTCGCTGCTGAGCGTGCTGAGCAACAGCGACCATTTCTATCTCACTATCACGTCGCCCAGCAGCGGCCTGGTAGGCCCGACGGGGGATGTGATTCCTTACACGGTGTACGGCGACAACACCACCAATTACCCGATTGCCCGCGGCGTGGCCTATGACTTCGCCCGTACCGGCATTCTCGACCTGTTGGGTTTGCTCGGCGGCACCACCCCCAAATCGGTGCCGCTGTACATGCGCACCCAGGTGGGCAGCAATGTTGCCGCTGGCCTGTACCAGGAAACCCTGACCATTGCCTGGAGCTGGGACTACTGTTCGGGCATTGGCTTGCTCGGCGCCTGCCTTGGGCGCGACATCGGTTCAGGCAGCAAGACCCTGACCGTGAGCCTGACAGTGACCAACGATTGCCAGATCACCACGCCCAACATCAACTTCGGCAGTGCCCCGGTGGTGGCAGGGTTCGCCACGGTCAGCCAGAGCCTGAGTGTGTCCTGCACCAAGGGCAGCAACTACACGGTTGGCCTGGACGACGGGCAGAACGTGGCCAATGGCAGGCGGCGCATGAAATCTACCCTCAGCAATTACCTGGCATACGACATTTTCAAGGGTGCCGGTACGGTGCGGTGGGGCGCGGTTGGTGCGGCACGCCGCGCGAGCACTGATGCGGATGTGAACCCCGGTGCCGGTACCGGCACCGGCAGCCAAGTGTTCAACTACAACGCCAAGGTCTACACCGACCAGGCCACGCCGCCCGCGGCCAGCTATACCGACAGTGTGATCCTGGATGTGCAGTTTTGAAGGCGTGCGCCAGCCGCGGGGTCAGCGCAAGTCGCCAAGCATGTCTGCCAGCGTCTCCAGCACGGCGCCGGCCAGTGCCGTGGAGCGCGCGCCCGACCAGCCGGTGGCGGCGTTGGGCGCATCATCATGGTCCTTGAATGGCATTTCCAGGGTCAGCGACAGGCAGTCGTACGCCATGCCCACCGCATTGCAGGCCAGGGTGGTGTTCGCCTGGCCAGGCTCGTCGCGGGTGTAGCCATGTACCGTCTGGAAGTCGCGGGTAAGGCTGCACAGGGTGCTGCGGAACTGCGCCTCAAGCTTTGCCAGCCGGGGTGTGTAGCCTGGGTTGCCCTCGCACGCCGCCGTGAATACATGGGGGATTTCTTCATCACCGTGCACGTCGATGAAGGCGTCCACACCATATTGCTTCATCTGCGCCTGGGCGAAGAACACTTCCGGGGTGAGTTCGACACTGGCGTCCTGCCAGGCACGGTTGAGGTCCTTGCCTTTGAAGTTGGTGCGCAAATGGCCAAGGAAGGCGCCGTCGGGGTTCATGTTGGGGATCAGGTACAGATCGGCTTTGCCCAGCAGTTGCTGGATCACCGTGTCGTTAGCCTGCAGGCGGTCTATCACGCCCTCCATGAACCATTCGGCCATGTGCTCGCCGGGGTGTTGCTGGGCGATCAGCCATAGCTTGCGCTTGCCCTCGGCACCATCACCCGCCCGTAGCAGGGGAATGTCCCGGCCTTGCACGCTGCGGCCGCTGGCCAGCAATTCGACACCGGGCAGTTGCCGGGCCCGCTCGATCAACTGGTTGTGGCGAGCGCGCGGGTAAGGTTCGAAGTAGGCGAACCAGACCTGCGGCTGCTCAGCCTTGAGTTCGAACGAAAGCGCGCTGCCATCGAACTGGCTGGGCACCCGGAACCAGCGTTGCTGGTCGTAACTGGCAACGGCGTTGTAGCCGCTCCAGGCATGCTTGTACGAAGCGCCAGAGGCGTTGTCGAGGCTGAAGCGGTGGACCTGGCCCGGCGTCAGCCCGCTGACCCTGAAGTGGAACCACTGGTAATGGTCGCTGTGGGTGTCCGGGCGGATGGCCAGGCGCACCTGCGCCGGGTTGCTGGCATCCAGTACCTGGATATTGCCAGAATCGAAATCGCAGTCGATGTGCAGGGGGGACAGCGTTACGCTCATGGGCCGGGCTCCTTTGTGGGCATTGTTGTAGGCGTACTGTACACGGCTTGGCCGTGCAAAGTGGCGCTCGGTCCCATGCCCCCCCTGCAGAGTGTCTCAGTCCCAATCAGGGGCAAGGCCCGGCGGGCTGACTTCACGGCCATTGCGTTCCAGCGTGGCGATGCGTGCCATGTCCTGGTCATCCAGCTTCAGGCTACGGGCCAACAGGTTGCTGGCCAGGTTCTCGCGCTTGGTCGACGAGGGGATCACCGCGTAGCCCAGTTGCAGTGCCCAGGCCAGGGCAACCTGGGCCACGGTGGCCTTGTGCTTGGTGGCGATCTCGGTCAGCACCGGGTCCTTCAGCACCTTGCCGTAGGCCAAGGTCATGTAGGACGTGACAGTGATGCCTTGCGCCTCGAGGTAGGCAGCCAGCTTGCTGTTCTGCAAGTACGGGCTGAGCTCGATCTGGTTGGTGGCGATTTCGCCTTTGCCCACCACCTCGATGGCTTGCTCGGTCAACGCGATATTGAAGTTCGACACCCCGATCTGGCGGGTCAGGCCCGCTTTCTTGACCTCGGCCAAGGCGGCCATGTAGGCGGGCAGGTCAACGCCGTTGCCCGGGGCTGGCCAGTGGATCAGCAACAGGTCCACGTAGTCGGTGCGCAGTTTTTTCAGGCTTTCCTTCAAGCTGTCTTGCAGCTTGTCATGGGCATAGTTGTCGACCCAGATCTTGGTGGTAATGAACAACTCACCGCGTGGTACACCGCTCTCGGCGATGGCCTGGCCGACCTCTGCTTCGTTCTTGTAGACCTGCGCGGTGTCGATGGCCCGGTAGCCCAGCTTGAGGGCGGCCTTGACCGAGTCGATGACCGTCTGGCCTGTGAGGCGAAAAGTACCGAGACCAAAAGATGGAATGCTCATGAGGTGGCTCCTGCTAGGTGAGGGAAGGGGCTGGAATTCAGCCAGGGGGGGCAGCCCCGTCCGTTGTTTGAGTGTGGAGCAGTGTGCAAGTTTGATGCGGTTTGATTAAGGCGGGGTTCGACCAAGGACATTTGATCCCCAGGCAAAAAAGGGCGCAGGCGTGGGTGGGCTGGGAGGAAGCTGGGGCAGGGTTGAGCGGTACCGGCGGGTACAAATGAAACGGCCCGCCATTGCGGCGGGCCGTGGTGTTGCAGGTGGCAATCAGCGGCGACGGAACAGCGGCAGCGGCTCGTCGGTAGCGGCCTGGTAGGTCACCGAGAAGTCCTTGAGGCCCTGCAATGCGTCTTCCGGGTCCTTGTCGGCACGGATGGCGAATGCATCGAAACCGCAACGGGCCATGTAGAACAACTGGTCGCGCAGTACGTCACCAATGGCACGCAGCTCGCCCTTGAAGCCGTAGCGGTCACGCAGCAGGCGCGCGTTGGAGTAGCTGCGCCCGTCGGTGAAGGCGGGGAAGTTCAAGGCGATGACCTGGAAGTACTGCACGTCTTCACCGATTTCTTCGGCTTCCTGGTCGCTGTCCAGCCACACGCCAAGGCCGCCGTCGCGGGCCTTGAGCACATGGGCATGGTCACGCCACATCTGCAGCGGAACGATGTAGTCGTCGCAGTTGGTCAGCTCGTCGAAAGACGTTTCCTTGGGCAGCAGGTGCCAGGTTTCGTCGACGATCTGATTGTTCTTAATGATTCGCTGCATAGACGCGTTCCTTGAAGGGGTCGATACCGATACGCTGGTAGGTGTCGATGAAACGCTCTTCCTCGGTACGTTGCTCGACGTACACCGCGATCAGCTTTTCGATCACATCGGCCATGTCATCCTGGGCGAAGGACGGGCCGAGGATCTTGCCCAGGCTTGCGCCGCGTGCAGCGTTGCCGCCCAGCGACACCTGGTAGAACTCCTCACCTTTCTTGTCCACGCCGAGGATGCCGATGTGGCCCACGTGGTGGTGGCCGCAGGCGTTCATGCAGCCGGAAATGTTCAGGTCGATTTCGCCGATGTCGAACAGGTAGTCCAGGTCGTCGAAGCGGCGCTGGATGGACTCGGCAATCGGGATCGACTTGGCATTGGCCAGCGAGCAGTAATCACCGCCCGGGCAGCAGATGATGTCGGTCAGCAGGCCGATGTTCGGAGTGGCGAAGCCGCTTTCGCGTAATTCCAGCCACAGCGCGTGCAGTTGGCGCTGCTCGACATCGGGCAGGATGATGTTCTGCTCGTGCGAAGTACGCAGGAAGCCGAAGCTGTAGCGCTCGGCCAGGTCGGCCACGGCGTCCAGCTGCTTGTCGGTCAGGTCACCCGGGGCCACGCCGGTGGGTTTGAGCGACAGGGTAACGGCCACGTAACCCGGCCGCTTGTGAGCGCGGGTGTTGCGCGAGCGCCAGCGGGCGAAGCCAGGGTACTCGGCGTCCTGGGCGGCGAAGTCGACGTTGTCCAGGGCCAGGTATTCGGGGTCGACGAAGTGGCGCGATACCCGCTGCACTTCGGCTTCGGTCAGGGTAGTGCTGCCGCCACGCAGGTGGACCATTTCGGCCTCGACCTTTTCGGCGAACACTTCCGGGGTCAGTGCCTTGACCAGGATCTTGATCCGCGCCTTGTACTTGTTGTCACGGCGACCGTAACGGTTGTACACGCGCAGGATGGCGTCGAGGTAGCTGATCAGGTCTTGCCACGGCAGGAATTCGTTGATGAACGAGCCGACCACCGGGGTACGCCCCAGGCCGCCGCCTACCAATACGCGGAAGCCCAGCTCACCGGCCGCATTGCGCACCGGCTCCAGGCCGATATCGTGCACTTCGATGGCGGCACGGTCTTCCTGCGAGCCATTGATGGCAATTTTGAACTTGCGCGGCAGGAAGGCGAATTCCGGGTGGAAGGTGGTCCACTGGCGCACAATTTCGCACCATGGCCGTGGGTCGATGACCTCGTCTGCAGCAACCCCGGCGAACTGGTCGGTGGTGGTGTTGCGCAGGCAGTTGCCGCTGGTCTGGATCGCGTGCATCTGCACTTTGGCCAGCTCGGCAAGGATGTCTGGAACATCTTCCAGCGCCGGCCAGTTGTACTGCACGTTCTGCCGGGTGGAAATGTGGGCGTAGCCCTTGTCGTAGTCGCGGGCGATCTTGGCCAGGGTGCGAACCTGGGTGGCGTTCAGCTGGCCGTACGGCACGGCGACACGCAGCATCGGCGCGAAACGTTGGATGTATAGGCCGTTCTGCAGGCGCAGAGGGCGGAATTCTTCTTCGCTCAGCTCACCGGCCAGGTAGCGGCGGGTCTGATCACGGAACTGCTTGACGCGGTCCTCGATGATCCGCTGATCGTACTCGTCGTATACGTACATAAAAGTCCTGTCTCAGGCATGCAGCTATTCGCGCGCACGGCCGCGCACTCCGGTACGGAGCCGGGGAACGATAGCAGGTTGCGTTTATGCGCTAAAGTGATGTTTTTGCATATGAAAAGAACCAAATGGACTATGTGAGACTGACTGCCATTTGTGCCCAGTATACCGGCGCGGCGGGTATAATCCGCGGTTTGCGTTACAGGGATGCCAGCCCATGTTGAAGGCGTTGTGCCAAAGCATTTGTCTTGCCTTGCCGCTGGCGGCGAGCGCACAACCGGCTTCGGTGGTGTTCCTCAACCCGGGGCTGTCCAGTGAGACGTTCTGGAACAGCTACAGCCGGTTCATGCAGGCCGCCGCCCAGGAGCTGGGCATGACCCTGCGCGTGCAATACACCGAGCGCAGTGCCGACCAGGCGTTGACCCAGGCAAGGGCGATACTCACCGCGCCGCAGCGGCCCGATTACCTGATAGTGGTCAACGAGCAATACGTGGCGCCGGAAATCCTGCGCCTTTCGCGCGGCACGGGGGTGAAGCTGCTGCTGGTGAATAATGGCCTCACGGCCAGTCAGGAGCGCAGCATCCTGGCCCAGCCCGACAAGTTCGCCGCGCCACTGGGCACACTGACCAGCAATGACGAACAGGCGGGTTTCGAGATGTTGCATCAGATGGTCGCGCGATTGCCACGTGGCCATGGCCCGGTAGAGTTGCTGGCGTTTGTCGGCGTCAAGACCACGCCGGCCTCGCAACTGCGCGAGCAGGGTATGCGCAGGGCGCTGGCCGATTTCCCCCAGGTGCGCCTGCGTCAGGTGGTGTATGGCGGCTGGAGCCGACAGCGGGCCTACGAGCAGGCGCAGCTGCTGCTGCAGCGTTACCCGAACATCGGCCTGGTGTGGTCGGCCAATGACGAAATGGCCTTCGGCGCCATGCAAGCTTTCCAGGAAGCCGGCCATACGCCGGGGCGTGACGTGCTGTTCGGTGCTGTGAACAGCTCGCCCGAGGCGCTGCGTGCGCGCATCGACGGCCGCCTGAGCGTGCTGTTGGGTGGGCATTTCACCCTCGGTGGCTGGGCCATGGTGATGCTGCACGATGATGCCCAGGGGCTGGCGCTGAACCGTGATGGCTTGCGTGTACACACCGCGCCGGTCATGCAGGTGATTGACCAGGCCAAGGCCAGGCGTTGGCTGAAACTGCTGGAGCGGGACGACTATGGCGTGGATTTTCAGCGCTACAGCGCCGAAGGGCGGCCTGCCAGTTACCAATACCCGTTTTTGACGTCGCCGGTCGAATATTGAAAGACCCTGCTTGAGAGAAGGGCATTGCTCGTCTTAACTGCTGGTTGTGAAGTGCATTCCCATAACCACTACAAGAGGCAATGCAATGGGAAACTCAACCAAGGTCCGCAAAGCTGACAGCAGTGTCGATGCCTGGGCGATCCTCTGCCTGATCGTGCTGGTGGTCGTCACCGCCGTGTACTGGGTCAGCCACCAGTGACTTGAACCTTCCGACCGTGATGCAGCCACGGCGCCTGCGGCAGCCATTGCGCAGGCGTTGTGCTTTGCGGCCCCGTGATTAACGCGCGGTAAGGTGTAGCGCCAGTTGCACCAGGCCAATCAGCACGGCAATGAACACCAAGGTGAACAGTGTGCCCATGACGATGAAATGGCTTGCCTTGCCATGGGTGAAGTCGCGGGCGCGGTTCTTGCCGCTTTGCACGCCGAAGGCGGCGGCGAGGATGCTGTGCAGCATCTGCCAGAAGGTCGGCGGTTTGCCTTGGCTGGAATCGTCCATGGTGGCTCCTGAATAATCAGAGGCAATCAGGGACAGTGTAGGTGGGGTTTGCCGCTACCGTGCAACCCGTTCGCGACCCGAGCCCGCGCCTGCCGAAGCAACCGGGCCCGGGCAGCCGCAACCGGGTGTCGCGAAGGGCCGCAAGGCGGCCCCGGCAGACTCAGCTGTCGTAACCCAGGTTAGGGGCCAGCCAGCGCTCGCTGACGCTGACATCCTGGCCTTTACGCGCGCTGTAACACTCGATCTGGTCCTTGTCGACCTTGCCCACGGCAAAGTACTGCGCATGCGGGTGGGCGAAGTACCAGCCACTGACCGCCGCGGCCGGGAACATCGCGAAGTGCTCGGTGAGGAACACGCCGCTTGGCCCGGTTTCGCCAATGGCCGTGCCATCGAGCAGGCGGAACAGGGTCTCTTTTTCGGTATGGTCCGGGCAGGCCGGGTAGCCCGGTGCCGGGCGGATGCCGCGGTACTGCTCCTTGATCAGCGCTTCGTTGTCCAGTTGCTCGTCGCGGGCATAACCCCAGTGTTCCTTGCGCACCTGTTCGTGCAGCCATTCGGCACAGGCTTCGGCCAGGCGGTCGGCCAGGGCCTTGACCATGATCGAGCTGTAGTCGTCGCCTTTGTCCTGATACGCCTTGGCCACTTCCTCGGCACCAATGCCGGCCGTGGTGATGAAGCCCCCCACGTAATCGGTCACGCCGCTGCCTTTGGGCGCGACGAAGTCGGCCAGCGACCAGTTGGCCTTGCCGTCCGGCTTGATGGTTTGCTGGCGCAGGTGGTGCAGGGTGGCCAGGGTCTGGCCATCTGCACCGTAGACTTCGATATCGTCATCGGCGACCTGGTTGGCCGGCCAGAAGCCGAACACCGCCCGGGCACTGATCAGCTTTTCGTCGATCAGCTTGTCGAGCATTTCGCGGGCATCGTTGTACAGCGCCGTGGCCGCTTCGCCGACCACCTCGTCGGTGAGGATGCGCGGGAACTTGCCGGCCAGGTCCCAGGAAATGAAGAACGGTGTCCAGTCGATGTATTCGGCCAAGGTGCGCAGATCGATGTCTTCCAGCACCTTCACGCCGGTGAAGGAGGGTACCGCTGGCTGGTAGCCGGCCCAATCGTATTGCGGCTTGGCGGCGATGGCCTGGGCGTAGCTCAGGCGCTCGGTACGGGCACTGCGGTTGGCGGTGCGTTCGCGTACTTCCACGTACTCCTGGCGGGTCCGCTCGATGAAACCTGGCTTGAGCTCCCTGGACAGCAGCTGGGTAGCCACGCCAACCGCGCGCGAGGCGTCGGTGACGTAGACCACGGCATCGTTGCTGTACTTCGGTTCGATCTTGACGGCGGTATGCGCCTTGGACGTCGTGGCGCCCCCGATCATCAGCGGCAGCGTGAAGCCCTGGCGCTGCATTTCGCGGGCAACGTGGACCATCTCGTCCAGCGACGGCGTGATCAGGCCGGAGAGGCCGATGATGTCGCACTTTTCGTCGCGAGCGGTTTGCAGAATTTTCTCGGCCGGCACCATCACGCCAAGGTCGACGATATCGTAACCGTTGCAGCCCAGCACAACGCCAACGATGTTCTTGCCGATGTCGTGCACGTCGCCTTTCACCGTGGCCATCAGGATCTTGCCTTTGGCTTCGGGCTTGTCACCTTTCTCGGCCTCGATGAAGGGGATCAGGTGCGCCACTGCCTGCTTCATCACCCGGGCCGACTTGACCACCTGGGGCAGGAACATCTTGCCCGCGCCGAACAGGTCCCCGACCACGTTCATGCCGTTCATCAGCGGGCCTTCGATCACTTCGATCGGGCGTGCGCACTGCTGGCGGCAGGCTTCGGTGTCCTCGACGATGAATGCGGTAATGCCCTTGACCAGCGCGTGCTCCAGGCGTTTTTCCACCGGCAGCGAGCGCCACTCTTCGTTTTCCACTTCTTTGGTGGCGCCGCCGCCGCGGTAGTCTTCGGCGATTGCCAGCAGGGCGTCGGTGCCGTGCGGGGTGCGGTTGAGCACCACGTCCTCGACCTTTTCGCGCAGCGCAGCGGGAATTTCGTCGTAGATTTCCAGCTGGCCGGCGTTGACGATACCCATGGTCAGGCCGTTCTGGATCGCGTGGTAGAGGAACACCGAGTGGATCGCCTCACGCACCGGGTTGTTGCCACGGAACGAGAACGACACGTTGGACACACCGCCCGAGCTCAGCGCATGCGGCAGGTGGTCGCGAATGTAGGCACAGGCCTCGATGAAATCGACGGCGTAGTTGTTGTGCTCTTCGATACCGGTGGCGACGGCGAAGATATTCGGGTCGAAGATGATGTCTTCCGGCGGGAAGCCCACTTCGTTGACCAGGATGTCGTAACTGCGCTGGCAGATTTCCTTCTTGCGCGCAGCCGTGTCGGCCTGGCCCACTTCGTCGAAGGCCATGACCACCACGGCGGCGCCGTAGCGCTTGCACAGGCGGGCATGGTGCTTGAACTGCTCCACGCCTTCTTTCATGGAAATGGAGTTGACGATGCCCTTGCCCTGGATGCACTTCAGGCCCGCCTCGATCACTTCCCACTTCGACGAGTCGATCATGATCGGCACGCGCGAGATGTCCGGTTCGCCAGCGATCAGGTTGAGGAAGCGGACCATGGCGGCCTGGGAGTCGAGCATCCCTTCGTCCATGTTGATGTCGATCACCTGGGCGCCGGCTTCGACCTGCTGCAGGGCGACTTCCAGGGCTTCGGTGTAGTTCTCTTCACGGATAAGCCGGGCGAACTTGGCGGAGCCGGTGATGTTGGTACGCTCGCCAACGTTCACGAACAGCGACTGGCGGTCGATGGTGAACGGCTCCAGGCCCGACAGGCGGCAGGCCTTGGCGATTTCCGGAATCTCGCGCGGCGGGTATTTGGCGACCGCTTCGGCAATCGCCTGGATGTGGCCCGGGGTGGTACCGCAGCAACCGCCGATGATGTTGAGGAACCCGCTGGCGGCGAACTCCTCGACCACCGCGGCCATTTCGGCAGGGCTTTCGTCGTATTCACCGAAGGCGTTGGGCAGGCCGGCGTTGGGGTGTGCCGAGACATGGGTGTCGGCCTTGGTCGACAGTTCTTCCAGGTACGGGCGCAAGTCCTTGGCGCCCAGGGCGCAGTTCAGGCCCACGGAAATCGGCTTGGCGTGGCGTACCGAGTTCCAGAACGCTTCGGTGGTCTGGCCCGACAGGGTGCGCCCGGAGGCATCGGTAATGGTGCCGGAGATCATGATCGGCAGTTCGATGCTGTCTTCCTCGAACACCTGTTGCACGGCGAAGATCGCCGCCTTGGCGTTGAGAGTGTCGAAGATGGTCTCGATCAGGATCAGGTCGGCGCCGCCTTCGATCAGGCCACGGGTGGCCTCCACATAGTTCACCACCAGCTCGTCGAAGGTGACGTTGCGGTAGCCAGGGTCGTTGACGTCCGGTGAAATCGAGCAGGTGCGGCTGGTAGGGCCGAGCACGCCAGCAACGAAGCGCGGCTTGTCGGGGGTTTCCAGCGTCTTGGCATCGGCCACCTGGCGGGCAATGCGCGCACCTTCGACGTTCAGCTCGTACACCAGCGATTCCATGCCGTAGTCGGCCTGGGAGATTTGGGTGGCATTGAAGGTGTTGGTTTCGAGAATATCCGCGCCCGCATCCAGGTAGGCTTTCTCGATGGCAGCGATCACGTCTGGGCGGCTGAGCAGCAACAAATCGTTGTTACCCTTGACATCGCTTGGCCAATCGGCGAAACGCGTGCCACGATAGTCGTGTTCCTCGAGCCGGTAGCTTTGGATCATAGTGCCCATGCCGCCGTCGAGGATCAGGATGCGCTCTTTGAGGGCGTTCTGGAGTGCTTGGAGACGAGCGCTGCGGTCGGACATAGGAACTACCTGGTCGGGCGAATATCAGAAGGGGCCGAATCATAACAAAGCTGCGCGGTTTTTAGGTGCATCGCCCATTTCCATGAATTCTGCTCATGTTGGCCTAGCCGGTGAAAAACGGTGGCCAAGGACGACCAGGCAACAAATCGTGATGGCTTCAAGAACCAGGACTTTCCGCACATGGTGCAACGTATCCTTGCCGGCGCTTTCGCCCTGCTCCTTAGTGGCGCGGTGCTTGGGCAAGCTCCCCAGTCGAGCCCGGCCATATCCTACACCCGGGACATCCAACCCATTTTCACCGAGAAATGCGTGGCCTGCCACGCCTGCAACGATGCCGCCTGCCAACTGAAGCTGGAAAGCCCCGAAGGCGCAGTACGCGGGGCCAGCAAGGTTCCGGTGTACCAGGGCGAGCGCAGCCAGGCAGTGCCCACCACGCGGCTGTTCTACGACGCCCACAGCGAGAGCGAGTGGCGCAAGAAAGGCTTCTACTCGGTGCTCGACAACCAGGGCAGCCAGGCCGCGCTGATGGCGCGCATGCTCGAACTGGGGCACAAGACGCCACTCACGCCCAATGCCAAGGTGCCTGACGAGATCGTCCTGGGCCTGAACCGCAACAACATGTGCCCCTTGCCCCATGAGTTCGATGCCTACGCCGGCGCCCATCCCAAGGAAGGCATGCCGCTGGCCGTGACCGGGTTGACGGACCAGGAATACGACACCATGCGCCGTTGGCTGGCCGCCGGCGCGCCGGTCGAGTACCAGCCGATCCAACCCAGCGCTGCCGAAGCCCGGCAAATCGCCGAATGGGAGGAACTGCTCAACCGCCCAGGCTCCACCGAAGCGCTGGTTGGCCGCTGGCTGTACGAGCACCTGTTCCTGGCGCATATCTATTTTACAGGGGGTGAGCAGGGTCATTTCTTCCAGTGGGTGCGCTCGCGCACGCCAAGCGGCCAGCCAGCAGACATCATCGCCACGCGGCGGCCCAACGACCCGCCCGGTACCGACTTCTACTACCGGTTGATCCCGGTGCAGGGCGTGATCGTGCACAAGACGCACATCACCTACCCAATGGGGCCGCAAAAGCTCAAGCGGGTGAAGCAGCTGTTCTATGCCGGTGACTGGCATGCCAGCGCGCTGCCCGGCTATGGCCCACGCCACCGCGCCAACCCGTTCGAAACCTTCGAGGCCATCCCGGCGGTGGCGCGCTACCAGTTCATGCTGGATAACGCCGAGTACTTCGTGCGCACCTTCATCCGCGGGCCTGTTTGCCGGGGGCAGATCGCCACCGACGTCATTCGCGACAACTTCTGGGCATTGTTCCAGGAGCCCGCGCACGACCGCTACATCACCGATGCGCACTACCGCGGCGAAGCCACGCCGTTGCTGGCCATGCCAGGCCAGAACGACGACGTGGGCAGTGTGCTGAGCCTGTGGCACGCGTACCGCGACAAGCGCAACGCCTATGAAAAGCTGCGCCGGGAAGCCTATGCCGAGCTGCCGGCCCCAGGCTGGGCGACGCTGTGGGCCGGTAACGACAATGCCTTGCTGAGCATATTCCGTCATTTCGACAGCGCCTCGGTCACCAAGGGCCTGGTCGGCGACGTGCCCCTTACCGTCTGGCTGTTCGACTACCCACTGCTCGAACGCACCTATTACCAGCTGGCAGTCAATTTCGATGTGTATGGCAACGTGTCCCACCAGTTGCAGACGCGCCTGTACTTCGACCTGATCCGCAACGGTGCCGAGGTCAATTTCCTGCGCCTGATGCCGGCAGACCAGCGCAAGGCGATTCTTGGCGACTGGTACCAGAACAGCGGCAAGGTCAAGATGTGGCTGGACTACGAGGACATCGACAGTGACACGCCGAGCGGTATCAAGCTTGACCCGCGCAACCCCACGCGCGACTTCGGCCTCAAGCTGTTGCAGCGCACCGGCAGCCTGAATGCCGCGCCCGACCCGATCAACCGCTGCCAGGGCGCCTTCTGCTCGCGGCCGCAAATGAGCGAAGAGTTCCGCAATGCCGAGCAGTCGCTAAGCCGCCTGGTCTCGCGCCCGGCGGCCGGGCTGAAGGTGATCAACCAGCTGCCCGAGGCGACGATGTTGCGCATCGAAGGGCAGGGCGGCCAGCGCCAGGTGTACAGCCTGCTACGCAATCGCGCGCACAGCAACGTGGCCTTCCTGCTTGGCGAGGCCTATCGCTACCAGCCTGGCCTGGACACCCTGACCCTGTACCCCGGTGTGCTCAGCAGTTACCCCAACTTCATGTTCAACATCCCGACCAAGGATGTGCCGGAATTCGTCGAGGACATGGAGTACGCGAAGGACGATGCGGCGAAGTTCGAACGCATTGTCATGCGCTGGGGCGTGCGCCGCAGCCACCCCGAGTTCTGGCGCTACTTCCATGACCTGAACAGCTACATCAAGGAAACCGAGCCGCTCGAGGCCGGGGTGCTGGACATGAATCGCTACGAAAACCTCTGATCGGTTTGGCTGACCTTTCCGATACACCTGCGGTCGGAAAGTGTTAGGTGGCCTGTATCGGTGCTCACGCAGCCGATACGGGCCTCAATGCACCGAAAAGCGCAGGTTCTTTCATGTTGTATTCGCTTCAGGCATTGCGGGCGTTCGCCGCTTGGGTGGTGGTCTGCCACCATTTCATGCAGATCTTCTTCGATTTCCATGCCACGGGCCCCGTCGGCCAATTGCTCACTGACCGCGGCGCCGTGGGCGTGGACATCTTCTTCGTGATCAGTGGGCTGGTTATCTACCTGTCGACCTGCGACAAGCCGGTCGAGCCGCGCCAGTTTCTGCTCAACCGGGTGCTGCGCATCGTTCCCGCCTACTGGTTCTATACGGCCCTGATGGCCTTGTTGTTGCTGGCGTTCAGCCAATGGATGCCGCACCAGGTGTTCAGTTGGCATCACCTGCTGCTGTCGCTGCTGTTCATCCCGGCGGAGAACCCCGGCGGTTATGGCCTGTATCCCACCTTGAACGTGGGCTGGACGCTGAACTTCGAGATGTTCTTCTACCTGTTGTTCGGCCTGGCTTTCCTTGTGCGCAAACGTCACCACCTGTTGATGGTGGCTGGCGCCTTGCTGCTGGTCAGCGAGGTGCTGGGGCGGTTCGGCTTGCTCAGCCACTTTTACAACAACGACATCATCTATGAGTTCTTGCTCGGCATCGGCCTTGGGGTCTTGTACCGCCATGGGCTGATCCGCCAGGGCCGGGTGCTGGCGTTGCTGTTGCTGGGGGCGGCAGGCCTGGCCATCTATCACCTCGATGCATCGCAGCGTTTGCTGCATTGGGGCGTGCCGAGCGCAATGATCGTGCTGGCCTTCATCGCCCTGGAACCGATGTTCAAAGGCAACCGGCTGCTCAAGGCGCTGGGCGACTGCTCGTATTCCGTGTACCTGATCCATGTGCTGGTGCTGTATGCCGGCTGGTTCGCCAGCCAGCGGCTGCAGTTGAATCCTTACTGGGTATTCGCGGTGTGCGTGCCGTCCATTGGACTAATGTCGTGGTTCAGCTATTGCTGGCTGGAACGTGGCCTGTACCGGCGCATGCAGGCGTGGCTGGCGGCGCCGCGAGGGGGCGAGCCGGCCTATGCGCTTTCCCGAGTCAAATACTAGGACTTTGTTCGATGCGCCGGTTGGCGTACACTTGGCGGCAAGTCTGTGAGGAACCTACATGAGCGCTATAACCATTACCGACGCCGCCCATGACTACCTGGCCGATCTGCTCTCCAAGCAGAACACGCCTGGCATCGGCATTCGTATTTTCATCACCCAGCCGGGCACCCAGTACGCCGAAACCTGCATCGCCTACTGCAAGCCGGGCGAAGAGAAGCCTGACGACACCGCCGTTGGCCTCAAGAGCTTTACCGCTTACCTGGATGCGGTCAGCGTGCCGTTCCTGGAAGATGCCCTGGTCGATTACGCCACCGACCGCATGGGTGGCCAGCTGACCATCAAGGCGCCGAACGCCAAGGTGCCGATGGTCAATGAAGACAGCCCGATCAACGAGCGTATCAACTACTACCTGCAGACCGAGATCAACCCTGGTCTGGCCAGCCATGGCGGCCAGGTCAGCCTGGTAGATGTAGTGGACGACGGCATTGCTGTGCTGCAGTTTGGCGGTGGTTGCCAAGGGTGCGGCCAGGCTGACGTAACGTTGAAAGAAGGCATCGAGCGCACCCTGCTCGAGCGTATCCCGGAGCTGAAGGGCGTGCGTGACGTGACTGACCACAGCCAGAAAGAAAACGCCTACTACTAAGCCTTCCGGCGGCTGCGGGGCTGCAGCCTCACCGTTGCCATGGCGCATGCTTGCTCGGGCTGCGTTGCAGCCCGATCGCGACACGAGGCCGGGTCTGAACAGGCCGCTAAAGTCCCCGCACTTAGCAATAAAGTGTTACGTTTTCAAGCCCTGCGACAACAGGCCGCAGCCCGTATTTCAAGGGCTGCAGGCCCTACCTGCCCAGGTCGGGTAGAACCCCTCTGGGTCTCATGCCAGAATGCCCCGGTTTTTCGACTGGCCCGTCCCAAGGGCCGGCACCTTCCCTGTAAAGGATGGTTTCATGAATGATCTATATAGCCGGCGGGCAGTCGTCGCCGGCATGGGCGTTCTCGGGCTCGGCCTGCTGGCGGGCTGCAGCCCGGCGCGGGGGCTCGAGTTCAAGTACGGCAAGAACATGAGCAATGAGATCCTCGGGCGCAAGTTCAGCCTCAAGGACCCGCAAGGCAACGTGCGCACCCTGTCGAGCTTTTACGGCAGCATGCCCATGATTTTCTTCGGCTTCACCCAGTGCCCGGCGGTCTGCCCCACCACGCTGGCGCGTGCGGCGCAGATCCGCAAGACGCTGCGCGGCCGCGACCGCGACTTGTTCCAAGTGGTGTTCATCACCCTGGACCCGGAGCGCGACACCCCCGAGGTGCTCGATGCCTACGTCAAGGCCTTTGACCCCACGTTCATCGCACTGACCGGCACCCCCGAAGAAATTGCTGCAGTAGCCAAGGAATTCAAGGTGTTCTACGAGAAAGTCCCGGCCGGGGACACCTACACCATTTCTCATTCGTCCACCAGCTACGTCTACGATACACGTGGCACCCTGCGCCTGAGCCTGGGCCATTCCCTGACTGCCAAGGAATGCGCCGAAGACCTGGTCACCCTGATGGAGATCTGCTGAATGTTGATGCAACCGATCAAACGCGGCCTGGCTGCCCTGGCCCTTGCCGGGCTGGCACTGCCGGCCCTCGCCCAGACCACCGTGAGTGAAGCCTGGGTGCGTGCCAGCGTGCCGCACCAGCAGTCCACCGGCGCATTCATGACCCTGACCGCCAGCAGCGACAGCAAGCTGGTGAGCGTGGCGTCGCCAGTTGCCAAGACCGTTCAGGTACACGAAATGACCATGAACGGCGATGTGATGGGCATGCGTGAGGTGAAGGCTGTCGAGCTACCCGCGGGCAAAGCCGTTACGCTGGACCCAAATGGCCTGCATGTGATGCTGATGGGCCTGAACGGCCAGGTCAAGGAAGGCGAAAAAGTACCGCTGAGCCTGACCATCGAAGACGCCAAAGGCGCCAAGGAAACCGTGGAAGTGCAGGCTGAAGTGCGCGCGCTCACCGCCGAGGCGGGCGGCGGCCACGACCACATGCACATGCAGCACTGACAGGTTCCAGCAAGGCAGCCTTGGCGCGCCGGTCAACTGCGAAACTTGGGCAGTGGTCGGTCGAGGGTCAGCGAGGTCAAGGTCTTGCGGACTTGCGCCTCGTCGGCTTCCAGCGCCCGTAAACTCGCGCGAATCTTGCCTGCGGCGGGCACATCGCCCTGCCGGTCGATCCAGTCGGCAATCTCCTTGCACGCGCTACTCAGGCAGGCCTGGCGCTGGTTCATCAGCGACAGTAGGGTGGTGAGCTCTCTTTGGGACATGGCAGGATCCTCCGTTCAGCCCTGTTAGTGTAGCAGTGGCTAGGCGGCCTGCCTGTGGCGAGGTGCCACAGCTCAGCCTGACCTCCAGGCGCTGCGATAAACGCCCGGCGGCACGCCGTAGGCCTGCTTGAACTGCCGGCTCAGGTGGCTCTGGTCGGCAAAGCCCAGGTCGAACGCGACCTGCGACGCTACCAGGCCGCTTTTCAGCATTTCCCGTGCACGGGCCAGGCGCCGCTGTTTGAGCCAGGCATGCGGCGGCAGGCCGGTAGCCTGGCGAAACACCCGGGCGAAGTGAAATGGCGACAGGTTGACCGCCGCTGCCAGCGCCTCCAGCGAAGGCGGGTCGGCCAGCCGGCTTTCCAGCAGTTCGCGCGCGCGGGCCACTGCCAGGGGCTCTTGGCCCGGGGCCGAAGGCGCCGCGCATTGCCCATGGCGCTGCACCAGCGCCAGCACCGCCTGGCGCCAGGCGGTTTGCTGCTGCAGGGCGCTGGCACCGGCTTCTGACAACTGGTGCAGTTGACTGAATGCAACGGCCAGCGCAGGGTCTTGGATCACGCTGGCCTTGAAGCTGGGCATGCCGTGACGCCCCAGCTCCAGTTCCTCGAGCACCCCTGTGACCCGTTCATGATCGGGGTAGAAACCGCGATAGCGCCAACCTGCTTCGTGAGCGGTGGCGCCGGTGTGCAGTTCGTCCGGATTGATCAGCACCATGCTGCCGACCGGGGCCAGGTGCTCGCTGCCGCGGTGCCAGAAACGCTGGGCGCCGGACTCGATCACGGTGAACACATAACCCTCGTGGACGTGCGGGGCGAAGCGTTGCTGAACGTAACGCGCGTGCAGCATCTCGACGTCGCCCAGCGCTGGCGCCTGCCAAAGGTGTGTCTGCTCGCGCAGTGCCTCGCTCATGCCAGCCAACTGCGCAAAAGGAAGAAGATCAACATGCTCACCAGCATGCTCAGCACTACGCTGCGGGTCAACAGCACCAAGGTGATGGCCGCCAGTGAGCCCAGCAGGTAGGGGTTGAGCAGGCTCAGTTCGAGCTGGTGCTCGGGCAGGAAAATGATGGGGCCGCAGATGGCCGTGAGCATGCCCGGCACGGCAAAGCCCAGAAATTGCCGCGCGTTGGAGCTAAGCCGTAAGGGCAGGCGTGGCTCCAGAAACGCGTAGCGGTTGAGAAACACGATGGCCCCCATGGCAAAAATCAGCACCCAGGTCATGTGCGTGCTCCGGCAAATTTCTGGCAGATGAAACCGGCGCTCATGCCCAGCAACCCGGCGGCGACCAGGGCGGTCTCCCAGTGCCAGTAGCTGAACAATACCGAGCAGAACAGCGACACGGCTACGCACGCCAGCGTGGCGAGGTTGCGCACCAGCGGCGCGATCAAGGCCACGAAGGTGGCGACGATGGAAAAGTCCAGCCCGTACTGGTCCAGGTGTGGAATGCTCTGGCCCAGCAGGATACCGGCCAGGGTGAACAGGTTCCAGGCAACGTAGAAGGTCAGGCCCACCCCTAACGCGTACCAGCGGTTGAACTGCTGCTGCTCGTACTGGCTGGTCAGGGCGAAGAATTCGTCGGTCAACAGAAAGCCTAGGCCCAGCCGCCAGCGCAGCGGCTGGTTGGACAGCACTGGGCGCATCGACAGGCCATACAGCAGGTGCTGTGAGGTCAACAGCAAAGTGGTCAGCAGTATCGATGCCAGGTTCGCGCCGCCCTTGAGCATGCCGATGGCCACCAGTTGCGCGGCGCCGGCAAAGACGATGGCCGACAGCCCTTGGCCCTGCCAAGGGCTTAGGTTGGCCTCGATGGCCATCGACCCGGCGAGCAGGCCCCAAGGGGCGACGGCAAGGGACAGCGGCAGGATGGCGATGGCGCCGTGGAGAAAGGCTTGGCGAGCAATGGTGGGCATGGTATCTGCAATGCGTTTACAGGGCAGGCCAGCATGCCAGACGGTCAGGGGGTTGGCTTGAACGATCTTGCTGGTCGACAGCGCTTTTGGCGTGAGCGCCCGTAATGCCCCCGGGCACCAGCTAGGGGTGCCGGGTCAGGTGTTGCTGCGCTGTCACGCAGCCATTGATGTCGACCGCCTTCTGCAGCAGGCTCAACCGGTGCTGTGGGTCCAGTTCGCTGAGCAGGCGGTACACCTCGGCCTGGTAGTCACGCTGGCGCCCCCACAGCATTTCCAGGCCTTGTGGCTGGTTGCGTCGGCAGGCCAGCTGGGTGGCAGGCTGCGGGTAATAGGGGGCGTACACGGTGGCCATGCTGGGGATGGCCTCCAGGGCTGTGCGGTAATCGCTACTGGCATTGTAGGGCTGGCACCAGGTGGCGATGGCCGGTGCGGGTGCGGCAAAGCCCTGCTTTAGGCTGGCTTCGAGCAACGGGCAGGCAGCTTCAGGGATCTGCGCCGCGGGAAGGTAGGTCATGTAGTACAGGGCCAACCGGTATTGGGCGACCGGGTGGCCCAGCTCGACCGACTTTTTCAACAGGGCCACCGCTGTAGGCAAGGTGTGAGCCATTGCCTGCCCCTGGCGGCTGAGCTCCGGGTCGGCGCCCAGCGACGTGCGCAGGGTGCTGCTGCCTTCTTCCTGATTGTCGGCCTGTTCCAGCAATGGCAACGCCTGGCGGTAGAGCAGGTCGGCATGCGGGTCGATATTAACCTCCAGCGCCTGGGCAGCCAGCGGCAGTAACGCAACCAGCAGCGCGGGCAGGCGCATGGCCAGGCTCACAGGTGAACCCCATGGGCGGCCAGGTGAGAGTGCACGGTTTCGACGGTCATGGCGGTCAAGCATTGCGCCTCGGGGAAATCGGAACGACCACGTATTCTAGCCAGCCAAGGGGCCTGGCCGAAAGGCCGCTGTGCAAATGTCAGACGAGTCTGATAGGGGTGACATTACGCTGGGCGTGTTTTTCCTGGGCCAGGCCCAGCTTGGCGGTGATCACCTTGGCCAAGGCATTGTTGCCCAGGTCGTTCAGGTGCAGGCGATCGATGAACAAATCTGCCCCGAACACGGGCGAGCTGCTGAGCATGCCGTTCATGTCGTAGCAGGGGACCGGATCGGCCTGGCTCTTGATGCGGCGGAAAAACGCCGAGTGCAGTTGGCTGTCGAACGCGCCGTCGAGCAGCCGGTCGAAGTTGCCCGGCTGCTGCTCCAGTGCCGCCAACATGGCCTGTTCACCGGCCGGCAGGGTTTCCCGGCACCAGGGCAGCAACGGTTGCAGGATGAAGGTCAGGGTGGCGTGGCTGTCGGCCAGCAACCGGTCCCACTGCCGCAGCGTGCGGCCAATGGTGTCGGCGGCGCGGGCCAGGCGCTTCTCCGGGGCGGATAGCGGCCAACTGCCCACGGCTTCGGCTGGCGGCGGCGGCGCCAAGGCTTGACCGATGCGCCGCCACAACGACTGCCGGCGGGCGGCGGTGGCAGGCTGCAGGCCTTCGCTGAAGCTGTTGAGAAAGTCCTGGTAAGCCCTGCCATGGGCCGCTGCGGGGCTGGCGAGCACTTCGCACAGGGCTTCGTGGGCCAGGCTGTTCAGGCCGCTGAGCACGACCACGTGGCCGAGCTGGCCCAGGCGATGCTGGTGGGTCAGGAACAACAGCAGCTCCTGGCTGGCATTGAGCCCGCAGCCGGCCAGGCTCAGCCAGACTTCGCCAGTGAGCATCGACAGGTGCGAAGCCACGGTGTGCTCGTCGGAGCTGGCGCCGATGCCCAGGGCTGTCGAGCCACCGACCAGCAAGTTGATGCGCGAAGCGCCGCCGCGCTCGCCCGCAGAAAAGCGCTTGCCGGCGCAATGGCTGTAGCGCAGGCCTAGGGCATCGGTGTTGATGGTGCCGGAGCGGTAGCCGGTTTCGTGCACATGCACGGTGTGTGGCGCGCGGCGGCTGCCGCGCAGCAGAAAGCGCTGGTAGTCCTGTGGCAGCGGCGAAGGAGGCGGGCTGGTGCGGGTGGAGTTCATGAATGCTCCTTCAATGGCGCCGTAGGGTGCACAGCAGTTTCAGGCCGCCAGTTCTTTCAGGTTGTACAGCAGGCCGCCTGCGGCGATCAGCAGCAGCGCCACGCCGGACGCCAGGCTGATGACCCGGTTGCTACGCTGCGAGGCGATCTTGCCGATGGCGAAGATGTACAGGCTGAGCACGGCGAAGTCGATGGCCACCCAGAGCAGCGACAGGACCACCATGCTTTTGCCGAACGACTCGGTGATCTGGATGAACTGCGGGAAGAAGGCGATGAAGAAGATGATGTCCTTCGGGTTGGAAATGCCCACCATGAACCCGTGCAGCAGCCCGCCACGGCCGGGCTTGGCCGCCTCGTTAGGGGCCTCGTTCGAGGCCGCTGCAGCCGGCGCCTGCAGCGCCTCGCGCAGGGTACCCACGGCAATGTGGCCGATGAACAGGCAGCCCAGCAGGCTCATGATGTTGAGCCAGGTCTTGTCGATGGCCGCGCTGGTGAGGATGATCCAGGCGGCTGCGCCAATCAGCACCAGGGACGCCCAGTTGGTGCCGACGGCGGTGAACATGGCCTTGCGCGAGCCCGAAGCGGCCGCAGTGTTGACGATCAGTGCCACCACTGGGCCGGGCGTGGCGATCAGCAGCAGGACGGTGAGGGCATAAGTGGCGGTGAGTGCGGTATTCACGGTCAGTTCTCGATCAGTATGTCGGGTGTCGGCTGGTGTGCGGTGTGGGTATGAAACGGGCAGCGCGCCGGGTTCAGCGAACCTGCCTCCTGCAGCTGGTACTGCTTCCATTCGTAGTTGTCGGCATCGCCAAAAGCGCCAAGGGTGTCGGGCACGACGCCATCGTTGTAGTGGTGTACCCGCTCGCGGATGCGCGCGCGGATGCGCCGGCCGCTTTCGCTGCGGGTGTCGGCCACTTCGTCGAAGTTTTCCCGGGGGTTGATGACGAAGGTGATGTGTTGGCCCAGGTTGCGGCTTTTCATGCGCTCGTGGCCGGGGAAGTTCATGTTGATGAACAGCGGCATGCCGGCGTAGCAGAACGACCAGCCGGTATCGGCGGGGTCGGTCGGTATGCCCTGTGGCCAGGGGTGGGGGTCGCGCGCATGCACCCCGCGCAGCACCTTCCAGGCCAGCGCCTGCTGTTCGCTCAGGCTGCTGTCGGCTGCAGTCTGCAGAAACACCACCAGTGGGCTGCCGATGCGCTGCCGGGGTGTGACAGGTGCGATGAGGCGCACATAATCGGCCAGGCCCTGTGCGATATCATCCGACAGTTGCTCGGCGCGTGCGAACAGGATGTAACAGGTTTCGCCGTTTACCGCCTTGCGGCCGAACAGGCACGGAAATTCGGGGTTGGCGAGAATGGTGCGAAATTGTTCTACGGTGGTGTACGTCCAGTGTTGCATGTCATGACCATGTTCAGCGGCGAGCTCTAGCGCATCCAGGCGATAGCAATTTCCATATCCCGTAAACATGATTTCCCCAGGCGTGAATTTAAATGAACGTTCCAGTCATATGCAGGCAGGATCTTGGTTATATTTGTTTTTTACCTGCATTTTCCGAGACGCACTTCACGTTGTAAAACGCGTGGAACTATGACCTACTATTAGTCTCACTCATGCTCGGGATATCGCCATGTCGGAACGCATCCAGGCCCTGCACGCATTGCGTGCCTTCGAGGTGGCGTCACGCTATGGCTCCTTCACCCGTGCGGCCGAAGAGCTTGCCTTGACCCAGGGTGCGGTCAGCCACCACATCAAGACCCTCGAAGCCATGTTTGGTTGCGACCTGTTCGAGCGCCGTGGGCCCAAGCTGAGCCTGACCGAGCATGGCCGTGTGCTGGCCCAGGAACTGAAAGTGGGCTTCAAGATCATCGAAAATGCCTGCGCGTTGTTGCGCCAGGACCGTTATGGCTTGCGCCTGAAGGCGCCTTCCACGCTGACCGTACGCTGGCTGCTGCGGGCGCTGGATGCGTTCAAGAAGCACGAAGACCACTGCAGTGTGCAGCTGTCGAGCGTGTGGATGGACATCGACAGCGTCGACTTCTATTCCGAGCCTTACGACTGCGCCATTCTTCTGGCCAGCGGGCGCTTCCCTGCCGACATCGACAGCTTCAAGCTGTTCGACGAGTGGCTGATACCGGTATGCCACCCCGATTACATGGCGCAAGCGCAGCCAGCCCTCAGCGACCTGCCGCAGTGCGAGTTCCTGCACCCTTCCCCCGACCGGCGCGACTGGCGGCGCTGGTTGGCGCGGATGGACGCGCTGCACATCAGTATCGACCAGGGGCAGGTATTCGACACGCTGGACCAGGGCATTTCGGCTGCACAGCAGGGCCTGGGCATTTCGGTCGTCGACCTGGTACTGGCCAGTGCCGACCTGGCGGCCGGGCGCCTGGTTACGCCATTCAAGCATGCCGTGGCCACCGGCGACGGGTACTACATGATCTGGCTCAAGGCCAGCCCCAAGGCGCGGCAGATGCACAAGCTGCGTGACTTCCTGATGGGCCAGGTGCCGCCGCTGGCCTACAAGGATATCGACTATCTGTACGGTTGAGCCGTACTGCTTCGCGGTGGCAGAGCGCTGTGGCCAAAATGCCTTGCAACGGCTGCGCGCATGCCAGCCAGCGGTTTAGAATGGCCGGCTTGCCATTTTGGTACCCGGAGCCTGCCCATGAGCAACCTGCAATTCCGCCAGCCCGTCATGACCGACGCCGAGCACTGCTACCAGATTGAGGTGAGTGCCTACGAGGGCGACGAGGCGGCCACCCTGGAAAAGATACGCACCCGTATCAGCCAGTACCCACAAGGCTTCCTGTTGCTCGAAGAGCAGGGCGGCATCGTGGGGTTCATCAACAGCGGCTGTGCCCATGCCGTGGTGATGGCTGACGAGGCGTTCAAAGACTTGGTCGGGCATGACCCGCTGGCAGCCAATGTGGTGATCCTGTCGGTGGTGGTGGACCCCGCGCACCAGGGCAAAGGCTACGCCAAGCGGCTGATGGACGAATTCATTGCGCGGACCAAGGCGCAAGGCAAGCAGACCATTCACCTGATGTGCAAGGAGCAGCATGTCGAGCTGTACCGCAAGATGGGCTACCAGTACGTGCGGCCTTCGCCCTCCGACCACGGCGGCATGGCCTGGCACGAAATGGTCATGGCCCTCTAGGCAACCGTGAAGCGGGCCTCAGCAGCCTGTGGCTGCTGAGGTTGCTGGGGTATCAGTACTCCCAGAAGATCCGCTGCAGCTCCTTGCTGTCCTGGGTCTTGGTCATTGCCACCATGGCCAGAATCCGCGCCTTCTGCGGGTTCAGGTCATGTGCCACCACCCAGTCGTTCTTGTCATCTGGCTGTTCGGCGTTACGCAGCACGAGGCCACCCTGGTTGACGTGCGACGAGCGAATGATCTGCACACCCTCCTTGCGCAGTTCCTGCAGCGCCGGCACTACCCGTGAAGACACCGAGCCATTGCCGGTACCGGCGTGGATCAGCGCCTTGGCGCCATGTTGCGCCAACGCTTTGTAGGCAGTGTCGGTCACGTTGCCATAGCCATAGGCAATGTCCACCTGCGGCAGGCTGCTGATCTGTTTGATGTCGAACTCGGAGTTGACCGTGTGACGCTTGGCCGGCAGGCGGAACCAGTACGACTTGCCTTCCACGACCATGCCCATTGGCCCCCAGGCGCTCTTGAACGCTTCTGTCTTGATGTTGACGGCCTTGCTCACGTCACGGCCAGACTGGATCTCGTCGTTCATGGTCACCAGCACGCCCTTGCCTCGCGACTGCTGGTCGCCGGCCACGGCCACTGCATTGTAGAGGTTGAGCATGCCGTCGGCGGACATGGCGGTGCCCGGGCGCATCGAGCCGACTACCACGATTGGCTTGTCGGTCTTCTCGACCAGGTTGAGGAAGTAGGCGCTTTCTTCAAGCGTGTCGGTACCGTGGGTGATGACGATACCGTCCACATCCTTGCTGTCGGCCAGTTCGGCGACGCGTTTGGCCAGCTTCAGCAGGTCATCGTTCACAGGTCTGTCACGCGCAACGGACACCTCAGTGCCAGTCTCTGCGGACGGACAGCTTGAATCACGTTTCGCAAAGATTTCCCTAAGCGACTGCACGGAGTGAGATAAGAAGCTTGAGGTTGGTAGTTGAATTGCTAAATAAGAAGCCTGTTAAAAGGTTGGTGGTCAGTTATCGATTCGTGATGGTTCGAGGGTGGGCTAATTGTCTCTGGTGTGTTTCGATTTTGTGGGTTGTCAGATTAATATAATTTAGAAGAAAATAATCAAAAGGAGTTTTAGGTGTCGGAGTTTTTATTTGGCGCTGAGTGCGTAGAAGATGTATGTGCGTTTTTGATGGTCGTTTCATCTAAACTCAGGATCAAAAGTTTTCAGTTCTCGCAAGGTGAATTTTTCTCAGATTTGGAAGGGAAAATTGATGTCGACAGCACGCTAGCGGAGCTGGTGGCGCTTGCGCTGAAGGTGGATGACGGTCACGCGATTGTCGAATCCTTGCGAAAGAGGGGATATGGTGGCAGCAAAGTGACGTCTATATAAATTTCGGGCGGTATGAGTCAGCTCCTCGGCAGCCTGGCTTGTGTTCGCAAAAATTGTAGATGCGTGCTCTTTGAAGAGGCAAAAAAATTTGCCCAGTTCGTTTAGCTGCCCATGGGGAGAGTTTTATGTATGTGCGGTTGCGTGTCGAACTGGTGGGCGACTAAAGATCCAGATGAGGTCAATAATATTAAATTAAATACCTGAGGTTTTTTTGAGGCTTCTTAGTTCCAAAATCGCGGCTTTCATCAAAGCCTCCGAACTTTGGCCGGTGTGTTTCGCTTCAACTATTGCCAACAAAGTGATTGGGCTTACACGCAGAACATCACAGAGATCACGGACCATTTCGATGGTCGGTGTCTGCTTCGCCTTCTCGATATTACGGATGTAGCGCTCGGTTGCAGAGGGCAGAAACGCCTCCTGTGTGAGGCCTCTCATGAGGCGCAGTGAGCGGAAAACGCTACCAAAGGCTTCTTTGTAGTCCATACGCAATCGCCCAAAAGCGAGTATTCAACACGTTGCGCATGCAAAGGAACAGGAACTATAATTCCGGTTGCAGGGTTTTTTTGCATTTTTCTGCTTGTTTTTCTTTGCTGAGCGGGCTTTTGGGGTGGTGGCGATCTCATGGCTCTCCAAGAAGCTTCCTCATCTCGGTCACCATAGGGTCAATAATATGTTCGAAACCAACGATCAAGCACGGCTGCAACCCAGCATCTACTTCGTCCCTGAGGAGGGCACCCATCGGTGGGCATACATCTCCCAGACAGCAAACAACGAATGGTTTTACGTCACATATGAGACAGCCGATGAGGAGGTCGTCTGCCGTCAGCAGATGATGATACCGATCGCACCCTATGTGCTGGCCCTAGCAACCAGGGATGCCCCGGAAGCTTTCATCAGAAGCATCCAGCTGGTTTCTCCGCCATGGCTAAACGGAAGCGACACTTGGCTCATGGAGGAAGTGAAGGAGATCAGATTGATTGGACCCAAGTACGTATATGAGCTAACCGATGGCAGAGTTTATCCTTTTGAGCTTTCGGAGATCTCAGCTAAGACCATGTGGTCTAAGGGGGACAGGTAAATGTACCGTCCTCTGGAGTTAGGACTCGTATCCCGATATTCGAGCCTCTTCGGCAGCCAGCGGGCCGCGGAAGATGATTTTTCCTTCGAATGCATGAATGGCTGGTTTGACCTAATCGCAGCAAACCTACAGATCATCGAACGCTACGCGGAGCTGGAGCGGTTGAAGATCGATATTACCCAAGTCAAGGAGAAATTCGGATTGCTGCGTGTGTATCACCGTGGCGGCGACGAGGTTGTTGATCGGCTTCTCGATATTGCTGAGCTGGTCTCGGGCTGCGTTTGTGAGGTCTGCGGGGCTCAAGGCCGCGTTGGTGAGCAGCAAGGGTGGCTTCGTGCCCGTTGTAATTTGCATCATGAAAAATGTGAGCCCGACTCACTTCTCAGTAGCAAGAGCGGCTATATAGATAGCTACGTGAAATGCGTAGCGCTCTTGCTTTGGTTCTTCAAGGGTAGCTCGGTAAGCTGGGTAAATCAGGAGTGCCTCGGACTCGGCGGCCGCCGGCCGCTGGAGCTTCTCGCTTCGACTGAGGGGTGTAGTGAGGTCTACACACTGATTCGACGGTTGGAGAGCGGAGTGGCGCTTTGAAGCTCAAGGCCCTTTATCACTCTCATACCGTTATGGCCAATTATCCTGAGCTTGAGAGCTACCTTCGCAAGCGACTGGAATGGGAGTTTCAGCAAGGTAAGGTTGACTTTCGTCATGTGCGAAACGTGGTCTCATCGCCAAGGCTGGAGTCGTACACCGTACGTTGCTTCAGTCATCCTGGGCTCAAAATGGCTGGAGATTCATATCTCAGCCTCCACACAATGGTTGCAGATGGCTACCGGAAAACCTATGCGCTCTCCATGGCTGATTGGCTTCAGATAAACGGTGCTGTGGAGAAAGTAGACTGGTGCAAGCCATTTGAAACGGCGGTTATGAATATCCAGATTTGGCCATTTGCACCTTCAGAGCTGGACGAATTCGCAATGGCGGTCGCAGTTGCACTTAGTTTCACTCGAACAGAGTTGATGGCTGAATCAAGAGTTTCGTTGTCTCTGGATGAGCTAATGACGGGGTGGGGGTACAGTGTGGATGATTTTTGAAGTGTACAACGCTAGCTTCTTTAATATTTAGAACGTAATATCTCTTTGCTAGATTATGTGATTTTTCCATTAATGCACATGTGCCATTGGCTTTCATTGGTTTCTACGTCAACGTTGCTGGGACTAGGACCTAGGTCAAAGGTATGATAGCTATAGGCCGCGCATGTCACAGGAAGTCGCTTCTTTCATAACTAACAGTGACAGGATGTCACTAAATCTGCCGGGTATCTGATGATAAATCCTCACTTTCGCAGCGCTCACCCAAACGAAGATAGCCCTACCACACGGATACCTTCACGTGCATATGCTAAGTTCGATCACATCGAAATTGACGCAGACACGAAAACGGTGCTGTTGGCGTTTGATATTGTTGATGCACCTTGGATTGAACAGAAGGGGCAAAAAGATCCATTGATGGATCTCGAAAGGCCAGACGACGTCGCTAAGGCCTGGGAGCAATGGAAGAAAACTGCGTCGCAGGGTGCGAGTAATCCCTTCGAAGGGATGCTGATGTATCGATTGGAAATTGAGTTGTCAGACGGGCAATCTTTGTTTGGTATGCAGCCGCTTCCTCCTGTCGACGATGCTCGCGCGATTCGTAGAGCAGCTGGCGATTTGGAGAGATCTTGGTTTGAATTGGAAATTCAGCGGCCAGGAAGTCAACCGCTATATCTTAGCCAAGGTCAATTTGTGGGGATGATTTATTCTGGGCTGTTCACTACGCCGGCTCCAGTTATCATCCGAGGGAAAATGCCTTCATCAAGGAAGGGTAAAGCATTATCTAAGATTTTCTCATTGAGCAATCTTCCGACGATAACAACGCGCGAGCTTGAATATGTACTTTCCAGCGCAGATGCAGATCTTCTGGCGGTCTATGATGTGGGTCAAGGTAATGCCAATGCTTTGATGTCAAGTCCGTTTTCCGGAAGTCCCGGGCTACCTAGTCTTTACTACGATCTAGGAGCTGGTGTTTACAGAAATAAAGGTACGACGCCTCAGCCACTGGTGTTCTGCTTTACTCAGAATCCGCCGATTATACTGTCACATTGGGATGCTGATCATTGGGCTGGTAGTTATGCCTTCGCAGTGAATAATGCATATCCTGCGCTCAAACGGACTTGGATCGCCCCTCTTCAAGAGGTCGGCCCTGTTCATGTTGCATTCGCCCACGATGTCAGAAAAAATGATGGTAAGTTTTTTATTTACTCCCCATCAACAGGTGAGATTGGTTGCGCTGCATTGCCTTCCGGTCGGCGCATAAGATTCACGCGCGGCAATGGTAATGATCGTAATGGAACTGGAATTGTTTTGGTTGTTGAGGAACCTAATAATGTGCCTGCCAGAAGTTGGTTGCTCACAGGCGATTGTGACTATTTGCATTTTGTTAACCAACTTCAACCTTTGCCTCCTGTAGGTATGGTAGCACCCCATCATGGGGCCGATTTGGATAAAAATAGCCCGATTCCTAAACCTCCGGCAGGCATAAGTTACAAACGATTAGTATACTCTTTTGGTCCGGGAAATAAGCATGGAAATAGACCTGTGCGACATCCAACGTCGTTAGGTGTAATGCTGCACAATTCGGCAGATTGGGACCATAGGCACTGGTGTTTGATTAATCCTGGTAGAACCATTGCAGGCGGGGACGTTCTTGCGACGTGTGAACACACTCCCGGTTTATCTCGCGGTGGGGTACTGATCGGCTGGGATCATCCCCCATCTAGTTTAGGGGCGCTTTGTCGCGGCACTAAGTGTGTCATTCCTCTTACCCAAGTGTGAATGCCAGAAGTGAAGCTAAGGTCGGATAATTACCACTGACTAGGCCTGTTCTGTTTTGCGGCTGATAAAAGTATTGCTCTCTTTCTAGCTGAGAACTAGAGGGGGAGCCGGTCGCTCCCGATTAGCGGTACTAGTGGCTTGAGAGAGTCACTACTTGATCCTATTATATGAACTTTTGCCCGAGCCGCGATTTTAGAGTTTAGCTGGATTGCATCGGTCGCGGTGATTGTCGCGACACCACTTGGGTATTTGTCCGATTGGGCTATGACATAGGCATACTCTGGGGAGATTGGATAGTAAAGATCTAAAAAGTCTGGATTGCTAGAGCCTGTCCAAGCATGAGGGTGAATATTAATTGCGGGCTGATCGGAGGTTATAAACGGAGTTCTGGAGCGGTTTATAAGTAGGGAGTGAGTGTACTTGGAGCGGAAAATATATAGCTCGCGCCCCAAGTTCATGCCAAGCATATAGCTGAGGAACCACCAGCTATTCTTCAAGTTTGCTAGGAATTCTGAATGCTCTGTATTGCTTGGAGGGTTATAGTTAAATACTCTTTCTTTGAAATTTTTCGTTCTGGTTAGTTGGTGCGCAAGGTATGTCGTGAAGTTTATAGTGTGTTCTTTTTTGTAAAGTATTGAGAGGTTTCCTTTTGATAGCTCGTCTAGTATTGGCTGTGCCTCTCTCTCGTGTGCGGAGTGAAGGTTTTCTAATAGTTTGGATTCTAGCGCTTTTATTGCTTTTTCAGCGGTCTCATCAGTTTTTCCTGAGCTTCTGTAAAGGCTCTTTATGTTCTGGAATTTAATAAAGTCATCAAGGTAGCTCCTGTGAAGTTCCTGAAGGTCTTCTGCGGCTATGCTTGAGCACTTAAGAATGAATTGAATGTCGCTCTCTGAAAGGGTTGTAAGCTTGTAGAAGTCGAGGTCCATAGCAATGCCACGGACGCTGTCAGATTTAATTTTTCTTGATTTTGTGGTGTGGAAAACGTTCAGCCCATCTGTCGACCAGCGCTTCAGGTAATTGGCCCATACATAATGGTGTTTTCTCTTTATCTCAAAAAACTTAGAGTCCAAGTATTTTTTCCTGCGATAATGATTTCTGTGCCTGCTATACCGAGGTTGAGGAGTGCAGACTTGTCACTGTCTTAGCTTAGCTCAGTGGTCACCAATTTCCAGCCAAGCTAAAGTGCTCCTGATCGTGATTGCTTTTTTAAAACGTCACACTTTTTCAAAGATTTTGCATTCGGTAGGGTTGGGTGATTTCTATTTCGCTCTAAGCTTAGAGCCCATAGGGCTGTGTGCTAATTCGTCTTCTTAATGCTTGAGTCCTTTTTCCGATGATGCCAGATCATCGGTTGAGATTGGAAGGCGGACTGGGTGCATTAGGTGATGCCCGTCGATTCTATTACGGGTGCGATGTGTGTTGAGCCGCGTCTGTTTGACATCAGCCGAGTGAGACCTCAAGGCCTGGAATCGCAATGAAATATTCGGGCATATCGGTGGGGCATGCAGGTCTGCTTGGGGCGGGCAATACGTATGGCTCTATGGACCTTTTAGAATCTATTTGAAATGGGTTGCTTGGGGGGAAGCGAGTGCTCAGTTGCATTGCGCAGTGTTGAGGCTCGCCAATTTGGCTAGCCGTTACGGCTAGAAGCATCCTGAGGTGGCTGGCAGGTGCCATCGAGGAGGTCTCTGCGGCCAAGTCAGTAACGACTAATTTTGTTGCGGCGGCCTTTCGTGGGGTTGTTGAGTCCAAGTCACTTCAGTGCGAGGGGGCAGGTGCTCAGAGCCCAGCGTCATCTAGAAGCTCTGATGGCCTCCAGCCCACCGCAACCGCGATCTTGAGGATGTTCAAGAACGTCACGTTCCGTTCTCCTCGCTCGATCTTGCCCATATGACCCCTATCGATTTGCGCCGCGTCAGCAAGGGCTTCCTGGGAGAGCCCAAGGGCTTTTCGACGCGCACGGATAGACGCACCCAGCCTCTCTAGGTCGCCGTCTTTGTCCGATGCTGCCGAAATTCTTGCCATCGCCAAAATTTGCAACGTATGATGCTTTCATGGCCACGGCATTTACGACCCAAAACTCCATTTCGTGGCTGTTTTCCATCGAAACCCTGCTCGGCTCCCGATCGCAGGCCCTGGAAGGTGGTGCTGCTTCTGCGGTGACGCCGGGTCGGAGGAGGGGCAGTCCCCTGGTTCTCGCCTGTTAAAAGGATGTTTTTATGATTTACCCAAAGCCTAAAACCCTAAGCTCGCTTGCTCTGCTAATGACTTGTGTGAGCCTAGCGGCGTTGACCGGCTGTAATGATGATCAAGCCAGTGGCGGGGAATCGAAGGTGCCCGCCGCCCAAGCTGAAAATCATGAGCCGACCTACGATGAACTGAATACCACGTTAATTGCCAAATTCCCGAGTCCGGGTCGTGCTCAGGAAGCCTCTTCGTTAGACATCCTTCAACCTGAGACCGCATTCAGGTTGTATAACAATCTTCGTACGTGGCAGGAAGATGGGCGGGACATAGCAAAACTTCTTGAAACCTCACTAGGTGAGGGTGGTGACGGTGTTCATATCTTTAAGTTGGGAAGAGAGTACAGCGAGACATCTGACGAATTTAAGAGGCATGACCTTGAGGGTAAGATTCTTGCAGAAACCCAGCAGGAAGCTGCCAAAGTAGATGGTAATCGGTCGGTCAAGTTTTTGAGTGAGCCGGGGAAGCAGGTTTCACTGGCTCTAGGTAAATATAGTTTCGATGAAATGACTTTTAAAATCGACAGTTGCCTATTTTCTGACAAGTTAAAGTACTCTAAGGAAGAAGCGCGCAATGCCCAACATATACGAGGGGCTGATCAGGAGCGCTGTTATTTCAGGACGTCCAATACCGAGCTTAGGGTTGGCTTCGTCGGTGGCTCAAAAGTGAAATTCAAGGTGGAAAGTTCTGATCTGGCTAGGAAAATTGAAGCCGATCGGAACGTACTGAGGATCGCGGTTTACGGGTACGTCGAGTCTGTGCAGCGTGACAAGGTTGGCGGAAACCTGGCCAAGGAAAGGTTGGTCCTTATTGCTCCTCAGCGAGTCGTGCTTCTTGATGCTAACGGCCAAGTTCTCACAGAGACAACTATCTGACTAGGCGGCAGGGCTTTCGGGCGATATATCTATGGAAAAAATCAAGAAAGGGCTTGTCAGAATAGTTGGCAAGGTCAGCAGCATCCAAAGCAGTGTTCATACAGCAGGAAGCTTGAGAACAGGTGCATTGACAGGTAATGTCACCGGGTCGATTTCCAGCAGTGACCAGTTCACATTTCGGCTAAATAATACTCCTACAGCGTTTAAGCACGAGAACGGCGTGAGTCTCCAAGAAGGAGATGAGGTGGTCGTGGTGGGGCGTGTTAAAAATGGGCAGTTGGAGGGGTACGCACTGAAGAATATTTCAACAGGGGCGTCGTATGATCACGTCAACTCATTCGCTTACTGGTGTTTGTTGGCGTTCCTTCCTGTCTCGATTGGTCTTATTGCTATAGCTATTGGGCTGATATTAACGCCCATAGTAATTCTTCTCATCAACACACTCCATAAAATGAAGTACGCAGCGTCTATGGTTGAGTCGTACCAGAGCCAAGGGACGAGCTAATGGTGAGTATGAAGGTGCTGGGTGTTGCGATGACATTAGCGATTGGGCCCGCAACAGCATTCGCGGATTTTTGCGATATTATTTCCAGCGGGGCATCTCAGGCATGCCGCTCTAAAGCCCAGTCAGGCGGTTCAGTCATCATTGGGAGTTGGTTGCGCTTGAAGCCGGAGCTAGCGATTCAGCCTAGTACCGGGACCAAAAGCTACTTCGTATCTGGTACGACCCCAGCGCTTGAAACGCTGGGAACAACGTCCAGCCGGCGGCCGATGCTGACGGTGGATTGCTTTGCCAAAAAGCGCACCATGCGTATGGGGGCACTGCCTTACATGCTAGAGGGTCAAAGCTCTGTCCAGTTCTGCTCGCTTAAGGAGCATGTGATCGCCGTCGAACGTTGAAACAACGAACACTCCGATACGGGACTCGCTCAACGGCCTGATCACCGAAAGCACGATGCCAGCTTCATCGAATGCGAAGGGGCCTAAGAACTGCAAGCATGCCCAATCGCGATCGCTCCTAATGTGATCAGGAACCCGGCTTTGTGGGCAGACGATCGACAGCTCCTCCGAGGAGCGTGAAATCGTCACAAATCCTTCGCCGTCTGCCCATGTAGGAATTTGATCCTTGGGGCCGAGGCGACATACGCAGTAGGTATCCGAAAGCACATTTAGCTTGACGCTTTTTGTAATGAGCACTGGAAATTTTCCTCAGTATGGAGCGGGTAGCAGTGCTATCCAAACGAGCCAAATTGCTAGGGCCTGACGATATGTCAGGCCCTAGCAATTGGTTATCGCAGCTCGCGCAAGAACTCAGAAACCTTTTCCAAGCCTTCTTTCAACACCTCAGTGTTATTTGCATACCCAATCCGTACATAACCTTCGATATCGAGCGCACTACCTGGAGTGAACATCACGCCTTTGGCATCCAGCAAGCGGACGCAGAAATCACGAGAAGAGATATCAGCATCGATCTTTAGCAGGGCAGTGGTGCCGGACTTGGGTTTGACGTATGAAACCTTCGGCTCGTCTGCAACCCAGGCGTCAAGAATCTCCAGGTTCGTACGGGTGAGAGCATGGTTACGAGCGAGGATCTTGTCACGGTTCTCCAGTGCGATGCAGGCAAAGTGGTCATCCAGCATGCCAACACTGATGGTGTTGTAGTCTCGGTGAATCGAAACGGCGTGGATCAACTCTACGGGGCCAACGATCCAGCCCAGGCGCAGGCCAGCGAGCGAATATGCCTTGGACATGCTCGCGGTGCTGATTCCTTTCTCGTACAGGTCAGCGATGGATACTGTGTAGCCATTTCCCACTTGGTCAGTCCCGCGGTATACCTCATCGCAAAGTAGCCAAGCGTCAACCGAACGTGCGACCTCGACGATCTGTTCAAGCATCGCGCGATCCATCAACGAGCCTGTAGGGTTGTTAGGATTATTGAGTGCGATCAATTTGGTGTTCTTGCGAACCATGCCACGGAGTTCTTCCAAGTCGGGCAGGAATGCATTTTCCTCGCGCAAGCGCAGAATCGAGACGTCGGCGCCGTAGCTTTCCGGAATCGAATAGTGCTGCTGGTAGGTAGGTCCAACCGAAATGACATGATCGCCAGGCTCGACCAGCGTCTCATGCACCAGAGCGTTCGCGCCAATTGCCCCGTGAGTGATGATGACATTCTCGGGCGACTGGTTGTCGTAGAGCGATGCAACAACGTTGCGCAGACGGTCGGAGCCTTCGATTGCGCCATAAGTCATTTTCATCGGAAGCAGTTCAGAAAGGATGGTTTCTTTCTTGCCGGCAAAATCCAGCAATTGCTCGATGGTGATGGACTCGACGCAGGTTTCGGCCAAGTTGTATTTGCACTTGGTTTCGTAGGCGTTCATCCAGATTTCTACGCCGAACTCTTTAATCTTCATAGTGTGCTCTTATGATTTTCAGGGATGGTTGGGGGTTCAGGACACTGTGTCGCGGGCGTCGCTCAACGAGCGTGTGTTGTGCTTGGCTGCAACCCAGTTTTTGTACAGCTGAGTGGCGTAATAACCACCGTAACAAAGGGCAATGAAAGGCAGGCTCACGTACAACGCGATGCGTTGCTCAGGGTCAAAGCCGATCCCGATGCATGCTCCCAAGCAAGAGATCAGGGCGATTACAGGGACAACCGGGTACCAGCGCACGCGGTAACTCAGGTCTTCGACCTTGCCCCCGCGGCGGATGTGGTCTCGACGGAATAGGATTTGGCAGACAGCGATGCTGACCCACACCGCGACGATTGCGAATCCGCCGATAGATACCAGCACCAGATAGACCGTCTCAGCTGCCCAGACGCTACTCATCAGTGCCGCGATTCCGCCAACCATGCTGAAAAGAATTGCAGTTGTAGGAGTGCCGCGTCGGTTCAGTCGGGCAAAGCTGCGGGGCAGTTGGCCTTGATCACCGAGTGTCCACAGCATGCGCGCAGCGGCGTAGAGGCCAGAGTTTGCAGCCGATACAAGCGCAGTGATGATTACGAAATTCATGATGTCAGCCGCGTAGGGGATGCCAATTTTGCTGAACACCACGACGAACGGGCTCTCGGATACGCCAGCCTGCTCTCGCGGTAGCATCATGCAGATGACTAGGATGGTCCCGATGAAGAAAAGCACCAGCCTCAATACAGTTCCATTCAGTGCACGAGGGATGGTGCGCTGTGGGTTTGCCGTTTCGCCAGCAGCAATGCCGATCACCTCGGTGCCCGCAAAACCGAATGCCACAGCCAGTAGCACGAGCCCGATGGAGCTGAAGCCAGTTGGGAACCAGCCTTCCCTAGTGAAGTTCGCCAGGCCTGTCGTCTGCGGGTCGCCGCCGGAGATCACGCCACTGATCGCCAGACCACCTACGACAATGAAGACGATTACCGTGATGACCTTGATCAGGGACAGCCAGAACTCTGTTTCAGCGTAGGCCCTCACCGAGGACAGATTGTTGACCGTGATCACCACTCCGAACATTGCCGCCCAGGCCCAGACTGGAACTCCGGGCAACCATCGCTCCATCAATACGCCTGCTCCCAGCAGTTCCGAGCCAATGGCAGTTGCCCAACTCAACCAATACAACCAAGCAACCGCGTAGCCCGAAGCAGGACCTACGAACCGTGTGGTGTACGCACTGAAGGAGCCTGTTTCCGGCATGTGCACGGCGAGTTCACCTAGACAGCACATGACGCAATAGACCATCACCGCGCAAATTAAATATGCGATGACTGCACCTAAAGGCCCTGCTTGACCGACGGTAAAACCGGAAGCAAGAAACAACCCGGTACCGATGGTGCCACCGATGGCCAACATGACCAGGTGACGAGTCTGCATATCCTTTCGGAATTCATTCTTACGAGGAGGACGTTCGAGGGGACTTGTCATTCTTGTTTTCTCACGCTTGAGCTGCTGCTGGAGCGCCAGGTTGCTCAGTCGGCCCGCTATCGGCCATGGCCTGACGCGTTGATCGTTGTTGTGGGTTCATTTATATCCTAAAAGTCCAAGGTAGACAATAATTCCATTTGAAGGTAAAAAGTGGCTACCCCCGGCGGTGGCTGTTCTCACCTTCACCACAGCTGACGCTGGGCTGGTCTCATGAAATCGAGCTAGATCAACAAGATAAGGAATGACACGAATGGGTATTGAACGCCTGCACACCGACAAGCGCATGAGCTTGGTGGTGAAGCACCAAGGCACCGTCTATCTGTCCGGCGAGGTTGCGAATGACTTCCAAGCAGGCATCGCTCAACAAACCCGGGAAACGCTGCAAAATATCGAGCGACTGCTGGATGAGGCTGGGACCGACAAGAATCACGTCCTGTCCGCGACTATTTATCTGAAGGACATCGACGCTCATTTCGGCGGCATGAATGATGTCTGGGATCAATGGGTGCCTGCCGGTAAGGGCCCTGCGCGTGCAACTGTCGAAGCGAAAATGTGCGAGCCTGGCATTCTCGTGGAAATCTCGATCGTTGCAGCTTTGCCAGCCTGACGGTCTTGCTGGGGCAGTAATCGGTAGGCGATCACTGCCTCGGTCGTGAAGACAAGAACAATAAAATCTCCGTTGCCCGTATCGGGTAGCTCAAGATGCCCGCCGACGGCAACGTTTCCGCATTCTTATCGGATCCTAAGGTATGGGCTTACATCTCAGGTTCGGGCGCAAAATCGTGCTCGCGGCATCGGCGATCGTGCTCGTTGTGTTTTCATCGTTCGCCGTCATCAGCGAATCTAGACAGCGCGATGAAATCCGTAAAAGCGTTCAACAGTTCCTTCAGGCAGTAGGGTCGGACTCCGCCTCAAGCATCACGCATTGGATAGCGGGCAGGACATTGTTGGTAGAGAACCTCGCCCAGGCAGCTGCTCTTTCCCCTCATTCTCAGGCCGTGGCGCCATATCTTTCATTGCAGTCAATGAAGCAAACCTTCATAGCCACGTTCGTGGGTTGGCAGGACGGTGCATTCGTGACGTTTCCGGATGACCCGATGCCTGCTGGCTACGATCCGCGGTCACGACCTTGGTACGAACTGGGCATGGCAGCATCTGGTGTGGCTATCACGGAGCCCTATGCAGAATGGCATCGACGGTTGCCTGAATGGCATCTACATCGTAAAGGTCAGCCGCTACACTGACCGCGACGCCGCCACACTCACGAATCTGGTCGACCGCCTGCCGCAGCTTTACCTCGTCACGTGCGACCAGGCAGACCTGCACACCTTCAGCCGCGAGTGCTTTGGCTGAGGCCAGCCCAAGCCCTGAGCTGCCGCCACCTATCACGGCCCGCAGACCTTCGAGCTTCATGTCCATAGATGATCTTTCCGGCGTTAGATTATTGGTGTACTCATCACCCCAGAGCGTTCGACGAACGCTCCGGAGGCCATCGTGATGGGATTGCGAGAAGAGAGCGGTTTAGCTAGTCGAGGTTGATCCAGGTGGCCTTGAGTTCACTGTACTTGTCGAACGCATGCAGCGACTTGTCACGGCCATTACCCGATTGCTTGAAGCCGCCAAAGGGCGCGGTCATGTCGCCGGCATCGTATTGGTTGACCCATACGCTACCTGCTCGGAGCGCTTTAGCGACCCGATGCGCTCGTCCGAGATGAGTCGTCCACAAGCCTGCTGCGAGGCCGTATTCGCTGTCGTTGGCGATCGCAATCGCTTCGCTTTCATCGGCAAAGGTCAGCACGCTCAGCACCGGCCCGAAGATTTCCTCGCGGGATATGCGCATCGCACTGCTCACACCGTTGAAGATGGTCGGCATCACGTAGGTACCGCCTGTTTCGGCCATGGTCTGGACACCGCCGCAGCTCAACTGTGCGCCTTCATTCTTGCCGATCTGCACGTATTCGAGGATCTTTTCCATTTGCTGATGATCGACGATGGCGCCGACGCGGGTCTGCGGATCCAACGGGTGGCCCGGTTGCCAGGCTTGCAGTGCCTGATGCACTTTCGCCAGCAATTGATCCTTGACCGATGCGTCCACCAGCAGGCGAGAGCCTGCGGTACACACTTCGCCTTGGTTGAAAGCGATGCCGGCAGCGACGGCCTCGGCGGCATGGTCCAGGTCGGCATCGGGGAAGACGATGTGTGGGCTCTTGCCGCCGGCTTCTAGCCAAACACGCTTCATGTTGGACTGGCCTGCGGCTTCAAGCAGTACCTTGGCCACGCCAGTGGAGCCGGTAAACGCCAGGACGTCGATATCCTGGTGCAAGGAAAGTGCTTTGCCGACGCTGTGACCAAAACCTGGCAGCACGTTGAAAACACCATCCGGGATACCCGCCTGCTTGGCCAAGGCGGCGATACGAATGGCGGTCAGCGGCGACTTCTCTGAGGGTTTGAGAATCACCGAGTTGCCCATGGCCAGCGCCGGTGCAATTTTCCAGCACGCCATCTGAAGCGGAAAATTCCACGGCACGATGGCGGCAACCACGCCCGCCGCCTCGCTGGTTATCAGGCCGAGTTGGTTGGTGGGGACCGGCGCAACCTCACCGTAGACCTTGTCAATGGCTTCGGCGGTCCAATCGATACACTCCCAGGAGCCGGGTATATCCAGGGCCAGGGAGTCACTGATGGGTTTGCCCATGTCCAGCGTTTCCAAGAGTGCCAGCTCCTCGGCGCTTGCCTCTATCAGTCGAGCGAAGCGTTGCAAGATTCTCTTGCGCTCGGCTGGCGCTGACTGACTCCACTCACCGCTGTTAAAGGCACGACGGGCAGCTACTACAGCGATCTCGACATCAGCCTGATCGCAGCTGGCGACCTGGGTCAACAAGCGGCTATCGACAGGACTGTGACAGGCAAATTGCTGGCCTCCGACGGCATCCAAGTATCTACCGTCGATGAATGCACGGCCTTCAAATTTCAATTCGGTAGCTTTGCGTTGCCATTCACTTAACGACATTTGAACTCCTATTTTCAGCAACGATGCTCAACTTACTGCGCGTCGGCGAATGGTGCGGCTTCACAGACTTCAATAAGGGTCGGCACGCGACTTTGTGCGGCCTCGACCAACAAGCTAGAGAGGTCCTGGTGATCGCTGGCACGAACAGCCTTCCAGCCGAAGCCCTGGGCGATGGCTTTGAACTCTGGGGTGTAAATATCCACACCTAGTGGTTGGACGTCTCGGCGCTCCATCGCGGTCTTGATTTCGCCATAGCCGTTGTTGTTCCAAAGCAGAACGATGATGGGGGCATTGGCTTCGATGGCGCTGCTCATTTCGCCCAATGTGAATTGCAGGCCGCCATCCCCAATCAGACAGACCACTGGCGATTGCGGGTCGGCAATCTTGGCGCCGATGGCAGCAGGCAATGCATAACCCAGCGTGCCGTAGCCTGTAGAGGCATTGAACCAGCGACGCGGGCCGTCTAGCTCGACCAAGTGGTTGCCGCTGTAGACAGTCTGGGTCGAGTCGCCAACGTAGCGCGCATCGGGGAGAGCCTGGTTGATCACGTCGAACAGGTGTGTGTAATCCGCCCACCCCTGTAGATCTTGGAGAATTTCTTCGCGCACAGCTGCTGCGCGCTGGGCGCCAACGCTTTCGTGGCTCAGGGTACGGACCGGCAAGTGCTTGAGCAGCGCATCGATGGCCAGCTCGGCATCTGCCGGCAGCGCGATGCTCGGCACATAGTTGCGATTGAGCTGAGTCGGATCGACGTCGATACGGATGATCTTTCCATTTAGCTTGAAACCGCCGTTGAAGACCACGTCATAGTCGGTTTCTGCCAGTTCGGTGCCGATTGCGAGAATCACGTCGGCTTGGGCGGCAAGTCTGCGCACGGGGTCTAGTGACTGGTTGCTGCCTAGTGCCAATGGATGGCCGTTGGGCAGGACGCCCTTAGCATTGATCGTGCAAGCAGTAGGCGCATCAAGGGCAGCTGCCAGTAGGCGGACTTTCTCGAATGATGCCTGGCAGCCGCCCCCAACCAGCAGCAGCGGTCGCTCCGCGCTGAGCAACAGCTTGGCCGCTGCGCTGATCAGCTCGGGATCGGGGGCCAAGCGGCCTTGGCGCGGCAGTTCGAGAATCGGCAGGTGGCTGGCGTCGAGTTCTATCAGGTCCAGAGGGATCTCGATATGCACCGGCTGCGGGCGGCCGCTTCTGAACAGGCTGAAGGCTTGCAACAGAACCTGGGGTAATTGTTCGAGGCTCATCACGGTATGACTGAACGCGGTAACACCCGCAATCAGATTGCGCTGACTTGGCAGCTCATGCAGGTAGCCATTGCCTAATCCCAATCGGCTGCGCTCGTTGACGCTGGAAATCACCAGAATAGGAATTGAGTCTGCGTAGGCCTGGCCCAATGCTGTGGCGATATTAGTCATGCCTGGGCCCGTAATGCAGAAGCACACGCCAGGTTTCCCGGTTACTCGGGCGTAGCCGTCTGCCATGAAGCCGATGCCTTGCTCATGGCGTGGGGTAACATGGCGAATGCTGCTTTTGGGCAGGCCGCGATATAGGCCGATGGTGTGCACCCCGGGTATGCCGAATACAGTGTCGACGCTCCAGGCCTGCAATTGATTAACCAAATACTCCGCACAGGTTGTCATTTGAATCTCCGCTTGGAAAACAGCCGCAACGGGCTAGGGTCAGTGGTGTATTTGCGACAGGAATGCGCGAGCGCGTGGGCTTTGCGGGGCTTCAAAGAAGGTTTTTGGAGGGGCGGTTTCAACGATCCGGCCAGCGTCCATGAACACCACTCGATCAGCTACCTTGCGAGCGAAGTCCATTTCATGCGTTACGCACAACATGGTCATACCGTCCTTCGCTAGACCGGTCATCACCTCCAGCACCTCACCGACCATTTCCGGGTCCAGCGCGGAAGTCGGTTCGTCGAACAGCATCACCTTGGGACTCATGCACAATGCCCGGGCGATAGCTACGCGTTGTTGCTGGCCACCGGACAGTTGGCACGGCTTCTTGTGTGCATGGGTACCGATATGGACACGGTTCAGGTAACCCTGGGCCAGTGCTTCGGCGGCATCACGCGACAGGCCGCGGACTTTCATCGGCGCCAAGGTGCAGTTGTCGAGCACCGACATGTGCGGGAACAGGTTGAAGTTCTGGAAGACCATGCCTACTTCGCGTCGAGCGAATTGGCTGCCCCGGCTTTTGCTGATGTCGTGACCCTCGACGATGATCGTCCCGCTGTCGTGCGGTGCCAACCGATTGATACAGCGGATTAGGGTCGACTTGCCTGAGCCGGAGGGCCCGCAAATGACGATCTTCTCACCCGGTTGCACAGTCATTTCGATGTCCTGGAGGACATGGAAGTCGCCATACCGTTTGTTGACTTGGTGGAGCAGGATCATTTCGCTCATGCTGTCATCCTCATGCGCGCCGTAGGCGAGCCATGGTGCGTTGAACAAAGCTCACGCGAGTTATCGCTTCGGTGGGTGCATCCCAGGCCATGCGTCGTTCCAGGCGAGCTTGCAAGCCGCTCAGCGTGTAGACCATGACCAGGTAGTAGACCAAGGCCACCGCGTAGTACTCCGAGAACTGGAACGTGGTGGAGACCGTCTGTGAAGTGACCGCCATCAGCTCTTGCAGGGAAATCACCGAGGCCAGCGAGGTGATTTTCAGCAGGGTGATGAACTCGTTGGCGGTCGGCGGAATACCGATGCGCGCCGCTTGCGGCAGAATCACATGGCGCAGCGTGTGCCATCGCGAAAGCCCCAGCGCATGACCGGCGCTGTATTGCCCCGGATCAATCGCTTTGAGTGCCGCCCGGTTGATCTCAACTTGGTACGCCGCCTCATTCACGCTGAGGGCGATCCAGGCCGCGATGAATGGGGTGAACCACGCCTGCTGCAAAACGGGAAAGAACTGCGGCAGGGCGTTCCACACGAACAGCAGTTGCAGCAGCGTAGGCGCCCCACGGAAAACGCTAAGTACCGAGCGCAGCGCCGTCCGCCAGACTGTCGGCGGACCGTCCAGTGCCAGCGCGGCTGGGATCGATAGGGCGATCCCCACCGAATGTGACAACAAGGCCAGCGCCAGGGTGATGCACGCGCCCTTGAAGAACGCGTAAGAGGTCAGAGCGCTGATAAAAACATCGAAGTCGAAATGCATGGTCAATACCTCTCTTCGCCGAAGTTACGGGTTCAGTTGCTCCACGTTGACGCTGGGCAATTTCCATTTTTCGGCGATGGTCTTCATCTCATCTTGGCTGCGTAGCGCTGCCAGGGCTTGTTCCAGCGCTTTGACGTTGCCTTCGATCGGCCGGATGTAGACGCCGAAAATCTGCTTTTCCGGGAAGGTGTACAGGGTTTGCAACTGGCCTGGGTTCAACAGGTCGCGGTAGGCGTATTCGGTCGCTTGAGAGATTGACGCGGCTGCGCGGCCCAGCAGCAACTGCTGGATGGCATCGCTTTGTTTGGGATAGGTCTGGACGGTGGCCTGAGGTTTGCCGGCAGCAGCCAGGCGGTTGTTCAGCTCACTCATGATCTTGACGTTATTGGTACCGGACTGGATCGCCACGACCTGGCCACTGAGATCCTCAAGACTGGTCATTTTCAAGGTCGACTTGCTCGACCCTATCACCACATTGGATGTCGCCAGATAGCCAACCGCCTTCAGCTTCTGCGTCCGTTCTGGAGTGATCAAGGTCCCGCTGATCACGGCATCGCAGCGATTGGCCTCAAGCCCTGGGAGCAGTCCGGTAAACTCGGTTACGAAGAAACCTGGGCGGACGTCCCAGTGCTTTGCCAGGGCTCGCACCATATCGGCATCGAACCCGATGGGGTCTTTGTCGCCGGCCTTCTCGAAAAACTCCAGTGGCGGAAAGGATGGGTCCGAACAGACCTTGAATTCACCATCTGCGATGAAATCTGGTTTCAACATCTCATTGGCGTAAGCGCTGCCAAAGCCACTGACAATCGCGAACATGGACAAGGCAAGAGTGATTTTGCGCATGGATTTTTCCTCTGAGTTCGTAAGCCCGGTGCCGGGTCGGCACCGGGAGATCTGGGCAGACTTGAAGATGCAGGCTTTTCAGCGACCGATATGGCGCATTATTGTTTTTTGAGCATTCGGACTCAGGACGTCCGGTGATGGCAGGCCAAAGGGGCCTTTCGGGCCATACACGACAGAGGGCTCGGGGAAAAACATCAGCAATGTCCAGTAGAGAGCCGCCGAAAGCAGCAACGACACTGGCAGGCTGATATCGATATCGCCGGCCAGGCCTGCCAGTGGTCCTACGAACTGACCGGGGATGTTGACGAAGCACAGTCCAATGATTGCGCTTGGAATCCAGGCGCCCAGGCCGCGCCAGTTCCAGCCGTTGTGGAACCAGTAAGCACCGCCGCGAAGTCCTCGGGTGAATACTTGCAAGTCGTCAGCGTGATAGAAGCCCCTACGCACGATCAGCCCTAGTCCCAGGACAACCATCCATGGCGTAGTGCAGGTGACGATCAGCACGGCAAAGGTCGAAACGCTCTGTACAAGGTTGAAGCCAAAGCGGCCGACGAAGATGAACGCTACCGCCACAAGGCCAATCACCAACGTGGCTTTGGCGCGGGTGAAAATGTTCGGCACCAGGCTGGACATGTCGAGGCCAACGCCATACAGGGAGGCCGTGCCGGTGGAGAAACCGCCGATGAAGGCAATCATGGCCAGCGGCAGGAAGTACCAGCCAGGGGCTACGGCCAGCAGCCCTCCGATATAGTTGTTGTCTGCCATGTACTGCGGCGCGTGCTCCGCGACGATACAAGCTGTGGCCAGGCCGAACAGGAAGGGTGACAGTGTCGCTAGTTGAGCCAGGATGGTTGCACCGATGATGCGGTACTTTGGGGTGGTGTCGGGAATGTAGCGCGCCCAGTCACCAATGGAGGCGCCGAACGAGATCGGGTTGCTCATAGCCAACAAAGTAGAACCGATGAAGGCTGGCCAGAAGGTGTCAGGATGCACCAACGACACGGTCCCGGCGAAGTCCGCATTGAAGGTGTCCTTGAAGGCAAAGATGCCGACGAAGAACAGGATTGTTGCGCTCCAGACCGAGATCTTGTTGACCCACAGCATGAACTGGAAGCCATAGATGCAGATCACCAGCACCAGGAGTGCAAAGAACGCATAGAGGGTGGCCAGTACCCAATCCGATTCCGGCAGGCCGATCATTCGATGGAGTGCGCCTAACAGTGCATCGCCGGCGCTCCAGACTCCGATCGAGAAAAACGCAATCGCTACCAATAGCGCCAGGAACGAACCCACGACACGACCGTGAACACCAAAGTGTGCGCCGGAGGAAACTGCGTTGTTGGTACCATTGATCGGCCCTAGCAGTGACACTGGCGATAGAATTATCGAACCCAGCAATACGCCGATTACGATGGATGCGGCCCCAGCCCAGAAGGACAAACCGAACAGAACCGGGAATGCACCCAGCATGCAAGTTGCAAAAGTATTGGCTCCGCCGAAAATCATTCGGAAGAGGTCAAACGGCGTAGCGCATCGCTCATGATCGGGAATGCGTTCAACACCAAAGGTCTCGATCTGGGTCAGCGAGACGTGACTATCCTGTTGATGCGACATGGGTCACCTCAAAGTGTAAGGGCAGATGTTTGTACAGACGCGCTTACGGCTCTATGGCCGCTGGGCGTCTTGCGGTCAAAAAGGCAGTGTCAAAAAGGTTTTGCCTTCAAACGCGGGCGTGAAAACATCCAGCACTGAGGTGTCAGGTCGAACATTACGTGCCTTTTATTCTTGTACATGGCATGGGTTTCCTGATTGAAGGGGGGGCGCGTAACGCTCCCCGGCATGGACTACCGACGGATCACGCCTGGCAGTACACAAAGCATTTCGTAGAGCAGGTTGGCTCCCAGAAGAGACGTGTTGCCAGTCAGATCGTACGGCGGCGAGACTTCCACAACGTCACAGCCGACCAAGTCCAAACCGTTGCAGCCACGAATAATTTCCATGGCCTGGATAGTGGTAAGGCCGCCGATTTCTGGAGTGCCTGTACCTGGCGCCCACGCAGGGTCGATGCCGTCAATGTCGAAGGACAGGTAGACCGGCCCACCGCCGACTTTTGCTCGGACTTCCTCCATCAGCGGCGTCAGTGATTTGTGCCAGCATTCCTCGGCCTGAACCACGCGAAAGCCCTGTTTGCGGCACCAGTTGAAGTCTTCGGCGGTGTAGCCTTGGGCACGCAGGCCGATTTGCACCACGCGATCGCAATCAAGCAGACCTTCTTCCACTGCTCTGCGGAAGGTAGTGCCGTGGGCTAGCTTTTCACCGAACTGCTCATCGTTGACGTCGGCATGCGCGTCGATGTGCACCAGGCCGACCTTGCCATGCTTTCTGTGGATGGCACGGAGAATGGGCAGGGTGATGGTGTGGTCGCCACCCAGCGTCATCGGAATGATGTCGTGCTCCAGGTAGCCGTGGTATGCCTCTTCGATGATTTTCACGGCGGCTGGAAGGTTGAACGTGTTGATCGCCACGTCACCGATATCAGCGATGCTCAAAGAGTCGAAGGGCGCTGCACCTGTGGCCATGTTGTAGGGGCGGATCATCACCGATTCTGCGCGAATCGAGCGTGGGCCGAAGCGGGTGCCTGCCCGCAAGGATGTGCCGATATCTAGTGGTACACCGATGAATGCTACATCCAAGCCCTCGGGGGTTGGAAAATGTGGGAGGCGCAGCATGGTGGCGATGCCTCCAAATCGTGGCATCTCGTTACCGCTGAGCGGTTGATGAAAATTCTTGGTCATCGCGAGTTTCCCCAGGGAAGTTGGTTTAAGGCAGTTCGCGCAGAACATGCTCCAGCGTTTCGATGAACAGGTCGGCATGTTCACCCTGGAAGATCAGTTGTGGGCGTACCTTCAGGATGTTCTCCATAGGGCCGGCGGAACTGATCAGTACACCTCTATTACGCAAGCCGTTTACAACTTGCGTCGTCGCCTTCGCTGCGGGTGCTTTGCTGGCACGATCTGTCACCAGCTCCACACCGATGAACAGCCCGCTGCCGCGTACATCACCGATTACGGGGTAGCGCAAGGCGAGTTCTGCAATACCGGCTTTGAGGTAGGCACCAACATTTGCGCAGTTTTCCAACAGTCCTTCGTTCTCGATGACTTCCAGCACCGCGTTGCCAGCGGCACACGACACTGGGTTACCGCCAAAGGTATTGAAGTAGCGCGCCGTGCGACCGAACTCTTCGACAACTTCGGTGCGCATCACTGCTGCCGCAATCGGCTGGCCATTGCCCATGGGTTTACCCATGGTGACGATGTCAGGTTTTACTCCGTGGCGTTGGAAGCCCCACATGCTGGAGCCGGTCCTGCCAAAGCCTGATTGCACTTCGTCGGCGATGTACAGGAGGCCTTCGGACTGTGCAAGTTCGACTGCCTCCTTGGCGAAGCCAGCGGGATCGGATAGCACACCGTCGCTTGCAAAGATCCCATCAAACAGCAGGGCCGCAGGCTTGATGCCTGCACTGCGCATGTCGTCGATTGCTCTGCGCACGTCTTCGGCAAAAATCCGTGAGACATTTTCTGCACCTAAGCGATAAGCATCAGGGGCTCGCACGGTACGCACGCACTGGCCGAGAGGCACACCGGCGCCAAGTGAAGGTGATGTCGCTGCAACCTGCTCAGTGATTCCGTGGTAGGCGAGTTGAGTCACGATCACGCCGGTACCACCGGTGTATTGCCGGGCAATCCGCAGCGCCAGATCGTTTGCTTCGCTGCCTGTGCAAGTAAACATTACGTGATTCAGTTCGGCAGGGAACGTCGCCAAAAGCTTCTCGGCGTAATCGAGAATGCCTTCGTGAATGTACCGGGTGTGGGTATTGAGCACGTGCGCCTGATCACAGATCGCCTTGACCACATGGGGGTTGCAATGCCCGACCGATGCGACGTTGTTGTACGCATCCAGGTAACGTTTGCCCTCGGCATCATAGAGCCAGACGCCATCGCCCCTGACAATGTGCAAAGGGCGTTCGTAGAACAACCGGTAGGCAGGGCCCAGTGCGCGCTCTCGGCGGGCCACCAGTTCACGTTCTGACGCAGGCAGGCGCTCGGCATCTGCTGCGGTGAATCCGTTAACCATGGTCATTGCTGTGCCTCCTGAGCGCAGATTTGACGAATTTTCTGTTGTGCAGTCTGACGTGGAACCTGTCTGAATCTGCGCAGTGCGCTCCACGCCAGTGGCGCGTTACGTAGGATGTAGGCACTGTTTTCGGGGTACATCGAGGCGCGCCAATTGGTGATGACGACGGTCATCACCAAGCGTGCGGCAATCAGGTCAAAGAGAATTTCCTGCTCAATTTCTTCAAGTGGGCAGACGGTGTGGTAGGCCTGGATGAATGCAATGGCCTGGTCCAGCGGATCGCCCGTCTGACCCAACTGGTAGGATGCTGCAACTGCTAGATCGTTGATCAGTGGGGCGTGGACCATGTCGCCGAAGTCGAGGATGTTTCGAATGACTTCTGCGTTGTGGTCGTCGACGATGACATTATGAAAGTTAAGGTCGTTGTGAATAACCTGAGCGCGCAAGCGTTTGAGATGTGGCAGGGCATACTGCTCGAAGTTATCGAGGAAGTGCTCTGCAAGCTGGCGATCTTCGACATTCTCGATGTGCTCGACCAACCCCTTCAAGCGCGACGAATGCTTAATGTCCCAGAGCAGCTCATGGCCGGCAGCGGGATGGAAAAAGCCACGCAGGGCTATCCCGAGTCGAGCCAGATGATCGCCCAGCCCACTGCGAAGTTTCTGGCTCGGATGCTCGACTTTGTTCAGTGGTGTTCCTACAACGAACGAGAACAGGCGTACCAGAACGGTTTGGCCATCGAGGTTTACGAACACTTGATGAAGACCAGTAGTGGTCGGGTGGATTCGTTGGACAGGCAGCTCAGGGGCAGTGTGCTGAATGTGGAGCAATGCCTTGTTCTGGAAGTCGGTGACGTTTGGGTCTTCTGCCGGATTGGAAATCTTAAGCAGAAACTGACGGTCGTCGTCGCATCGCAGGTGGAAATTGAGGTCTCGCTCGCCAGCGAGTAACGAAGCGCAAGCACTCAGGCCATAGTGCAGCTTGGCGATCGCGCAGGCTTGCTCGTCAGAGGCATGGGCGCTGGCGGCTGTGAGGACATGATCCAATGCGGGTTTTGTTTGAATCGTCACTGAACAATCACTCTGTCGGTGGCATCGATAGCGGGTGATGTACCCGTCAACATGAGACCGACGATAGGGCAGAATGGCGGTATCACATATAGCCAGAAATGAGCATGTTATAAGTCCACTTTGCGCGGGAGGGCTAACTAGCGATGACTTTCCAGCCACTGACCTATCAATGTTTTGAGCCGACTGCCAGAAAAGCTCGGGAAATGGCCACCGTGCACCGTCGTGACCGGCAGCTTTAGAAGCCGCTCCAGGCTCATGAGGTAGTCGTCTAAATTACTGTGGTAAGCATCTTCGATCAGAGGGCCGTCATAGATCACGTCGCCGCTGAATAGCGTTTGCGTGGAGCGCTCCCACAAGCTGATGCCTCCCGGAGAGTGCCCGGGGGTGTGTAGCACTTCAAGGACCCGGTTTCCGAGATCGATCACGTCACCCTCCTCAATCATTCGAGTCGCGGGCGCAGCGTTGACGCGATATTCGGCGTAGCACAACGGGCATTCTGGGTGGGCATCGAACATCTCATCGCCGACAAATTGCCTGGCCAATGTGTTGTCGGGATTGGGGTGGGCTAACACATGAGCTTCATTGCGATGGACCACTCGCTCACTGAATTCGTGATGGCCGGCGATATGATCGAAGTGAGTATGGCTAGCGATAGCGCATACGGGACGTTCCGTGAGCATAGGTATCTGTTCGCGCAGGCTTACCAGCCCTGATCCGCTGTCGATTAGTGCGCCTTTATCCCGCCCTAGGACATACCACATATTGCAACGATAGAAAGGCTTGATCCAAGGTTCGTGGATCAGGCTAATACCGTCGGCCATGTGTTGCAGCTCGAACCACCGATCTTGGCTCACAATTTTCATGATGACTCCACTGATCTCGGCCTGACCGCGAGTCGGTCAGAGAGCAGCAGACATTACCGGTTGCTGGATGCAAGCCATAAGGCCAGATCAAGGCCATATTTGAGTCCACTTAGTACGACCGGTTTTGCCGATTTGCTTGTCAGTCAACTCACACGCAGTGGCAAGGCGGCATCACAGCGTCAGTCACATCGGCTCATTCGTGCGTGGGTGCTTGAAGGGAATTTACCCATTGGCTACAGGACCCAAACGACGCGTATGCGGCCGATCTGATTGCAGGTCTTGCGTACCCCTGGTAATTGAAAGGCGTTTGGGGGAGGGGAATAGCCGCATCAGGATCGAAGAGACTGGTTCTGCGGTAAGGCGGCTGCGATACCTTATGCTTCGGTCACGGGCTGATCACAATTCTGGGCTTGTTTCGTCGGCGGGAGGTGAGTTCGCCGGACGTATGCATTTCGTGGGTGAGCGGCCCCCGAGGCAGCTGGCGGCCACCTTGAGGGTGCTCAGTTGTAACCTTCGGGATTAGTCGAGGCTGATCCAGGTTGCCTTCAACTCGCTGTACTTATCGAAAGCGTGCAGAGAGCGGTCACGACCGTTACCTGATTGTTTGTAACCACCGAAGGGAGCGGTCATGTCACCGGCGTCGTATTGGTTGACCCATACACTCCCGGCACGCAGTGCCCGCGAAACACGGTGTGCTCGGGCGAGATCGCGCGTCCAGATGCCTGCGGCGAGTCCGTATTCAGAGTCGTTGGCGATGGAGACGGCTTGTGCTTCATCATTGAAGGAGATGACGCTGAGAACGGGGCCGAAGATTTCCTCGCGAGCGACACGCATATCTCCATTGGCTGCCTCAAAAATGGCTGGGCTAACGTAGGTGCCACCACTCTCGGATAGCACTTGGCATCCGCCTTCACGCAGCTTGGCGCCTTCTTGTTTGCCGATCTCCACGTACTCCAGGATTTTCTCCATTTGCTGGCGGTCGACAATTGCACCGACTCGCGTCGAAGGATCCAGCGGGTTACCTGGTTGCCAGTCGGTCATGGCGTTCGAAATTTTGTCCAGCAGGGCCTCCTTGATCGATTCATCGACCAGCAACCGGGACCCCGCAGTGCAGACCTCACCCTGATTGAATGCGATACCCGCTGCGACTGCCTCCGCTGCGCGATCTAGATCTGCATCGGCGAATACCAGATGTGGACTCTTCCCGCCGGCTTCCAGCCAAACCCGCTTCATGTTTGATTTGCCTGAGGCTTCCAGAAGTTTTTTGGCAATCATGGTCGAGCCGGTAAAGGCCAAGACATCAACATCATTGTGTATGGCGAGGGCGTTGCCGATGGTGTGGCCAAAGCCGGGAACCACGTTGAAAACACCACTTGGAATACCCGCTTCCTTGGCCAAGGCGGCAATGCGGATTGCGGTCAGCGGGGATTTCTCAGAAGGCTTCAGGATGACCGAGTTGCCAAGTGCGAGCGCTGGCGCGATCTTCCAGCAGGCCATTTGCAGTGGAAAGTTCCACGGTACGATTGCAGCGACTACACCGGCCGCTTCTCTCGTGATCAGGCCAAGCTGGTTCTCTGGAACCGGAGCGACTTCTCCATACACCTTATCGATCGCTTCGGCTGTCCACGCGACACATTCGTAAGAGCCAGGTACGTCCAGGCTTAGCGAATCACTGATGGGCTTTCCCATGTCCAGCGTTTCGAGCAGCGCCAATTCTTCGGTATGCGCTTCCATGAGTTGTGCAAGACGCAGCAGCACTTTCTTACGCTCCGCAGGAGCCATACGACTCCATTCGCCACGTTCAAAAGCTTGTCGAGCAGCACTGACTGCCAACTCTGCATCGGCATCGTCGCAACTGGCGACCTGGCAAAGTAGGCGTCCGTCAATTGGGCTCAGGCAGTCGAAGACCTCGCCGTTCAGGGCATCTCGGTACTCACCATCGATGAAGGCTCGCCCTTCGATGTTCAATGCTAGTGCCATTTTTTGCCAATCATGTACGGTCATATGTACTCCTGTCGAAAGTGGTCATTGGCTGAAGGATGTAAATTTTTTTGCTTGTAGGTTGAAATCAGGACAGATCGATTTGTCTTGTGATCAGCGCTTTTCGCCGGATGGAATTAGTGCTTGGCGGGTTAGGCCCAGGGGCCTGTGCGGCCATGCACTTCCGCAGGCTCTAGTAACGTGGCGAGAAGTAACCAATAGGAGGTGGTGGGCCTGATATAGGTTTGACCGGGCAGCTCCAAGAGAGGGGCTGACTAATTGCGCAAGTTGATCGCTGCACTCGCAGCCATCCGGCTAGTCCTTGCCAGGTCTGTTTTTTTGTACATGGCACGATCTCCTACAGAAAAGGGAGGCAGAGCCTCCCTTGTGCTTAGCGGCGAATAACGCCCGGTAGTACGCAGAGCATTTCGTAGAGTAGGTTCGCTCCCAGAAGGGAGGTGTTGCCGGTGGTGTCGTAAGGCGGGGAGACTTCGACGACGTCGCAACCGATAAGATCGAGGCCATCACAGCCGCGGATAATTTCAATCGCTTGAATGGTTGTCAGGCCGCCAATTTCTGGAGTGCCTGTGCCAGGTGCCCAAGCAGGATCGATCCCGTCGATATCGAAGGAGAGATAGACCGGCCCGCCACCAACCTTCTCGCGTACCTCGGCCATGAGAGGTTCAAGGGACTTGTGCCAGCACTCCTCGGCCTGGACGACCCTGAATCCCTGGTTGCGGCTCCAGTTGAAGTCGTCTGCGGTATAGCCCTGTGCTCTAAGGCCAATCTGCACAACACGGTTGCAATCCAAGAGCCCTTCCTCGGCCGCGCGGCGGAAGGTTGTGCCGTGAGCGATCTTCTCGCCGAACATTTCATCGTTGACGTCGGCATGAGCATCAATGTGAACGAGTCCAATCTTTCCGTGCTTTTTATGAAGCGCGCGCAGAATGGGCAGGGTGATTGTGTGATCCCCGCCTAAGGTGAGGGGAAGGATTCCATGACCCACGATTCGGTCGTAAGACTCCTCGATGATCCGCACCGCTTCTTTCAAGTTGAAGGTGTTGATTGCTACATCACCGATGTCCGCTACGTTCAGCGAATCGAACGGAGCTGCCCCTGTTGCCATGTTGTACGGGCGGATCATCACGGATTCCGCGCGAATCGATCGCGGGCCGAATCGTGTTCCCGAACGCAGTGATGTACCGATGTCCAAAGGTACGCCAACGAAAGCTGCGTCCAGCTCCTTCAATTGCTCAGGGGACTGAATGTGCGGCAGGCGAAGCATGGTTGCGATGCCACCAAAGCGGGGCATCTCATTGCCGCCCAAGGGCTGATGTAGTTTTCTTGTCATGGATCTCTCTCAGGCTGGAGGTACGTAAACGTCTAGCGGATTCAATCTGTTTGCATCAGGGACACCCATCACCTTGATGAGCGCTCAGGTGTGCCGAGGTAGCGCTTGCGCCGACCCTCTCACTGATTGGCCATAGCTGATTGGGCAGGAGATTCTAGGTATATTTATATCCTAAATGTCTACAGTGGACAATAAGTCCACATGATGGGGTTTCTATGCTCGCTTGGGTACGCCTGGAAAGACCTTGCTTGAAGGGCCCTGCCAGGCTGAGAGTTGGTCAGCATCCGGAGGATGGATCTATCTGTTGTGGCATAACTGTGCAGTTGATAAGGCCGCTTTGGTCGGAAGGCAAGGCTGACTGCCGCGGGAAACGGCTTTATGATCGTGTCCGTTTAAGGTGAGAGTGGTGAGACCAAAATGGCGGTATTGCTACACGACTTGCTGCTTGGCTCACTGGATCGCCAAAGTGGTATCAGTCTTCAGCGGCAAATCTACGAAGGGATCCGGGAGGCGATCCTTCAGGGACACCTGCCGGTCGACGCCCGTATGCCCTCTACTCGCGCCTTGGCTGAGCACCTAAAGATTTCCAGGGTGACTACATCGCTTGTCTATGAGCGGCTCACGACAGAGGGCTATCTCTACTCAAAATCGGGGAGTGGTACTTACGTGGCAGACACGCTGCCGCGGACCTTCCATCGTGACTCCGGTACTGACGAGTCTCTGGAGGCTGATCGCCTACTCTCCAGTCGCGGTGCTGAAATCACACGCCGTGTTACAGGGCTTGCCAAGGCAGGAGGGGCATTTGTTCCGGGTGTTGCTGATACTGAATTCTTTCCATTTCACATCTGGCGGCGTCTACAGAATCGCTACCTGAAACGGAACCATGCCGAACTCACCGGGTATGTTGAACATGGCGGGTATAGGCCGTTGCGGGACGCCCTCAGTGCCTATCTGTACACATCGAGAGCAGTGAGATGCAGCCCTCAACAGGTGATCATCACTATGGGGACCCATCAGTCGCTCGACCTGATTGCAAAGCTGTTAACGGACCCTGGTGATGCAGCTCTGATTGAAAGCCCATGCCATTGGGGGGCGCCAGTCGTGCTTTCGGCCGCAGGCCTTGAATGTCGCCCACTTCACCTTGATTTAGAGGGGGCCCGCATACCTGAGGCGAGTGTGGCGGAGGGCCCACGTCTAGCATTCGTCACGCCATCCCATCAATACCCCACGGGGAGCATCATGACCTTGCAGCGTCGGCGTGACTGGCTGTCTTTCGCAGATGCGCAAAACCTATGGTTGATTGAGGATGATTACGACAGCGAGTTTCGTTATGACATTGATCCTTTGCCCTCTATGCAGGGTTTGGGTAACAAGAATCGAGTGATTTACCTTGGGACCTTCAGCAAGGTGACATTTCCCGGTTTGCGGTTGAGCTACCTTGTCGTTCCAGAGGCATTGGCAGATGCCTTCAGCAAAGGGATGACCCAGCTTTACCGACCTGGATTTCTGACGCTTCAAGCCGCGATGGCCGATTTCATTTTGGAAGGTCATTTCGCAACACACATCCGGCGAATGCGAGCAGTCTATGCCCAGCGCCGGTCACGTCTGCAATCTGCTCTCGACGCCTATTTTGGTGGGGACATTCAATACTCTCCGGGCCAGGCCGGTTTGCACCTGGCAGTGAAAATCGGTCCGGAGGGTACTGCGAGAAAAATGATCAACGCGGCGGTCGATCATGGGCTCACATTGCGAGGGGCGTACGCGTTGGATCCTCGGGCTGGTGACGATAACCTGCTGGTTCTTGGCTATGGAGGCATTAGGGATGCTGAGGTGGAAGGCGCGGTTCGGCGCTTGAGATGTCTCTACGATGCTGTGAGGTAGCGAGGACAGTCGTAGGGGAGGGGCGTGGACTGGTTATCTATGGTGGAACGTATTGACATATTCTGGTTATCATCCGCCCTCTTTGAAGAGTATGGCAACTGAGGTTTATGTGAATTCGAACAAGATGTGGACCGCGGCGCTGATTGGGATTACTGCGATTTGGGGGTGGAGTTTCGTTGCGAAGCAGCAGAATCTGCACAGCATGAGCGCTTCGGCGCTGAATGCTTGGATTTTTCTGCTGGGCGCTATCGCACTGCTTCCATTTGCTTGGCGACGGTTGCACGCGCTCACCCCTAAAGACTGGGTTACCGGTTCGCTAGCAGGCGTGGTCTTGTTCATTGCTTTCGCTTTCCAAACGAGTGGGCTGGGACAAACGACCCCTTCCAACGCGGGTTTCATCACGGGGCTTTCAGTAGTCCTCACACCTTTTTTCCTGTTCTTGACCAATGCTGAAAGGCCTTCATCTAAGCAGGCGCTTGGTGCCTTGGTGGCTTTGGTTGGCCTAGCTCTGCTAAGCCTCAATGGCTATGCAATTCACTCTGGTGACCTGCTTATCCTCGGCTGCGCCGTCTTTTTTGCCATACACATCGTGATTCTGGCCAAGATCAAATTCAGCTCATCCTCTTTAGTGCTCGCGTTCATCCAACTCCTCGTGGTTGGCTTGTTGTCGTTGGTCTGGAGTGTTATGGCGGGGGAGTTTTCGGTCCCGAATACTGCACCATCTCTGACAGTTACTTTGGTGGTAGCGGTGTTTGGTACGGCCTTGGCCTACTTCGTTCAGACCCGTGCCCAGGCGGTGCTTTCCGCTCAGAAGGTGGCATTACTGCTGATCTGCGAGCCCATTTTTGGGGCGCTCTTTGGCTACCTGCTTGCGGGAGACAGGTTTACGGTCACGAACATCATTGGGGCGGTGATGATCATCTCTGGCATGCTGATCAGTGAGCTTAGGCTGCCGCGTTTGCTTCGGAAATCTTTGACCGTGGCAGTGGACTAGAATGGAAAGTTTCAGCGAGTTGCCACGTTCTGTCGGTTTGAGATTGCGTGAGGAACGCCTGCGATTTGGTCTCAGTCAGACGGAGTTTTCGAAGATTCTGGGTGTGTCCCGGAGGACTCAGACTCTCTATGAAAATGACGGCAGAGACCCTGGGGGGCTGTACCTGTACAAAGCTCAGGAATTCGGGGTAGACGTGCACTATGTTCTGACTGGACGTCGGGAGTCGGCCCCACAAGAGGAGCTGAGCCCCGAGGTGAAGGAGCTGTTGGCGATCTTCAACTCACTGGTTGATCGGGACAAGGAATTTATACTGCGGATCGCTGAGACTCTTGCCAAGACTTCACGGTCAGCTAATCCTCGCTCCGCACACCAGCATGTAGATGGGTAGTGCGTCTCTCAGGGGGCGGGCTAACAATAGCCCGCATAGTCCAGCGAGCCAACGACTGCTCCGCAAACGAGGAGGCATTTAAGCTAACAAAACGTCCTGCTGGTAGTAGTCGGTAGCAGAGCTTTTTTAAGCTTCCTCTCTCAAGGCTCTAAGGTACTTGTAGACCGTGGCTCGGCCCATGTTCAGAACGTTGGCAATGTAGTCTGCGCCGCTACGACCATCAAATGCACCCTCTGCGTACAGCGCTTCGACAAGGGCACGCTTAGTCTTCATATTGAGCGTGTTCAGCGACAACTGGCGCTCGTTGAGCCAGGCGTGAAGGAAGGTATTGATGCGCTCCTGCCAGTCGTCCTTGAACAGAGCATCTGGTTGAGGGATCAAGCGACTAACTTGGAAGAATGCGTCAAGCGCAGCTCGCGCCTGCTCCAAAACAGAAAAGTTTAGGTTGATGCATAGTAAAAACTCAGCCTCGCCGCGGGCGTTTTTGAGGACGCTGGTGATCGAGCGAATGTTTTGGCCATTCCAGTTGAGCTTTTCGTACGGGCCCAAGCTGGTCACCTCAGCTATATCACCTGGAAGCTCGTCAAGCGCAGAATCATCTCCTAGCTTTCGCTTTGAGAAATTGTTCGCGATATGAACGACGGTTTGGGTCTTCACCTCATGGATGATGACCTCGGCATGAGGGAATAGCAGAGTAGCGATGCCGTCTGCGATGACCTTGTAGTTTTCCAGGCTGCTCATAGCGACGTGTTGCGTCCTTGTTGACCGTGGTGAGGGGTGAAGGGGCAAGCGGAGGCTAGCTTTTCCTGTCATCCCAGCTCAATCAATGAATAGTCGATGATTCGGGTCCGATATTCTACAGCTTGTTGATGCTGCGATGCTTGGCATCGCAGCGATGATTGGCATCCTGTGTTTAGGCCTTAGGGGGGAGACTCTGGAGGTGCAGTGAATACAGCTCCATCGCGATGGCGACATCTTCCAGGCCTAATCCGACTGAGCGGAAAAACACGTTGCGGCTATAATCAGGCAGCTTCGCTTTCCCCACAACGAGTTCGGATAGGTCACCGGCAAGCATGCTTGCATCCCACTGAGAATTCTCTCGTGCGATGATCATTTCGCCGGCGGTATCAGGCGTGGTCTTGCGATAGTCGCAGTAGACGTCCATTTTTTTCAGGTCGCTCGGACTAACCTCGTGAGCCCTGGGAGCATTGGTGCTGATCGAAGTGATCAGCGCCGTGTTACCCAGCTGGCTCAGCTCGATGACGGGCTTTGCTGAGGAGGTGCAAAGGAGAATAACGTCGGCTTTTACCAGGGCTTTCGACTGAAGCTCGCAGAGCAGCACACGCTCATCCAATCTCTCAATTTCTTGGCGTGATGCTTCATCCATAGCGCCAAGATTTGGCGAAAAAATCGAGATCCGTTCCCACTCCCTTAGACCGCGAGCATATTTCAGGTGGGCCAGCGCTATCGGTCCAGTACCTACGATCGCTAGTCGTTTGGCGTCTTTTTTTGCAAGGTGCTCGACCGCGAGCGCTGTTGTGGCTGCTGTGCGCTGAATCGTAAGGTACCCAGCATCAGTCAGCATGATGGGTTGGCCGCTTTTGCTGGACATCAACATCGTCCAGGCGGTGACGATAGGCTTATTCTGAGTTGGGATATATGGAGAGGTCTTCACACCGTAGACCTGCTCCTCGTTTAGGACGCCGAGATAATTGATGAAATCACCGCCGTTAGCGAGTCCGATCTGCTGCTGCGGTGGCTGTAGTGCTGTTCCGTTAGCGAGCGAAGCGAACATTTTGCGCATTGCGCCGATCGCATCAATGCCATGGCTCAGGGCCTTTACTTCGTTGTCGCTATAAATGGCGAGCGAGCTTAGGTTTTCATGCATGTTTCAAATCTCTCAGGTGTTCGAACGGCACTCCTTCCTGGAAACTGGCCGTTTTCCTAGTTTTCTTCTGGTAGGAAGGTGCGTGGAGGTTCACTTCACTGGGAGCCTAAGATTATTCTTCCCCGTAAACGTCGAAGTCGAAATACTTTGCGTTAATCTCCTTGTAAGTGCCGTTTTCGCGGATCTCACCAAGCGCCTTGTTGAATGATTGCGCCAAAGAGTCGTCACCTTTCCGCACGGCGATTCCGATACCATCCCCGAAATATTTTGGGTCGGTAAAGGTCGGGCCGACAAAGCTGAATCCTGCACCGACGGGTTTCTTTAAAAATGTCTGATCTAGAATTACGTCGTCCGCCAATGTTCCATCCAGGCGGTTAGCTTGCAGGTCGAGGTAAATTTCGTTCTGCGATGTGTAGCGCACGATTTCGGCGCCTTTGGCCTCAAACATTTGACTGGCAAATCGATCATGGATACTTGAGCGCTGGACACCAATACGTTTTCCAGCCAGCCCTTCCAAGTCGTCACTCACCTTGGTCCCTTCTTTCATGACTAGCCGAGCTGCGCTTCGATAGTATCGGTTCGTAAAATCAACCGACTTTTTCCGATCCTCTGTAATCGAAAGTGAAGCAAGAATTGCGTCAATTTTTCTAACCTTAAGCGACGGGATTAGTCCATCATATTCCTGTTCGATCCACCTGCACTTAACCTGCATCTGCTTGCAGAGAGCATTGCCTATGTCGTAATCGAACCCGGCCAGCTCGCCATTTGGCTGTTTATAGGCAAACGGAGGGTAGGCAGCTTCAATGCCTATCTTCAACTCCTTCTCTGCGGCATGAGCCATGGAGAAACTCAAGCCGATAAAAAACCCCGCAATCAAGCGCTGTTTATTGTTCATGAACCTTACCTCTGTATAGTTATTGTTTGTGAGCATTACACTCGATGGGCCAAGGCAGTAAAGGTGAATCAGCGTTCTTCTTATATACCCATTAGCTTGCCGGTATGCCGGTGTGCTAGTGGGGTGGTGCCAGCCAACATGCCTAGTTTTTGTCCTTGGCGAGTCAGCTTTACATGGTGGCGTGCGACGAGAATGCCTGTGAGGCTGCTAAGTACTGGGACTCTGGGAGAACCAGGAGTGAGGTCGATTAAGACAACCTCGGCGATAAGCTCCCCTTCGGCGACCGGATCTCCCGGCTTTTTTTTCCATGCCACAACGCCGGTAGCAGGAGACTTGAGATGGGTTACGCCCTCAAGAGGATAGATTTTTGCGGGCTCAGCCTTCGCCAAATTACAGCCGCCGGCAATCACTCCCTCATGCTTTAAAAATTCGATGATTCCTGCCGCGTCTACCGCAGCCATCTCATCATCAACGTCAATTTGGCCCCGTAATTCTAGCGTTGCTGAGAAACCTAAGTGCTGTGTATCCACAAGGCCTAGGTGGTGCGCCTCTTTCCATGCCTTTGCATACGCTTCGTCCAAAGGGAACCCACCAGCTTCATCCTCCAAGAACACAGCTTCTACATGAGTGGCCGCAGCCAGAGCGAGCGCTCGCGCCTGTTGATTCCAGTTGGAGTAAATATGAAGGATGCTAGAGGTGTCACAGTGCAGATCGATCAGGATGTCATGCTTAAGGGCTTGCTTGAGTAGCCAGGCCTTACCCGCATCGACTGCGCCATCTACCTCGATGTCTTCAATGGCCTCGGCAAAAATTGCCTTCAGCTTGTGTGTATCGTTTGGAGTAGGGGGGCGCTCTTTAAGGATCTGCCGTACCCTCTCTGTGATATCAGGGAAGCTACGGTTGAAGTTTTCACCGTTAGCCATGTTGTATCGCCCTGGCATCTGGCCAAAGAGCTGCTGGCCGAGGCCGATAGGGTTCGCATACGGAACGATTTCTATCTGGCCGACGATCTCACCGCGTTGTTCCAGCTCGATCAGCAGTTCCATCAGGTGCTGGAGAACTAACAGTCCTGGATGCTCATCTGCGTGCGTTGCCGCTTGGAGATACACGCTACGACCAGTGCCTGGCTCACCGAAACTATGTTTGACGAGCTGGTGGCTAGCGCCGGGTGAAAACGAAGGGAGAACATAGATTTCGGATGAGGGCATGAACGTGCTCTGCTTTTCGTGTACTATAAATCCATGGTGGACTCATTTTGCTCGAAATTCAAGGCGGTTTTTTTTTGAGTCACCAGCCCATCTGAGGACGCATGAGCGTCTTCTGTTCTAGCGAAGCCGCAGCGTAGATGAAAAGCGCTCCCCCCCGAAGGTATCGGTATACAGGCGCACGCATTTCAAAATGCAATGAGGCGTGGGTGAGCAATGCGTTTATCAGTCTGCGGCCAACCTGCTGCCCGCGTGACGTAGGCGCCATGTACATATGTCGCAACCTTCCTGTACGGATAGCCCGAAGCCGTCTGACTCGTTGCGCTAGTGTGCCTTGCATACTTATGGCCAGACCTACTCCCGGTCAGGCCGAGCGGTGAACGCAGCCCAGTCGAACGTCCGCAATGGGTCGTTTGCTGACAGTCGCGACCGACCGTTTTCGACCCGCTGAGGACGTAGAGTGGTGAGCATTCATCAACACAAAGAGCCGTCGCTGGCCGACTCTCAGTCTTGATAGGGTGAGGATTGTTCGCGAGATCAAGCGCTACTCTGTGGGTAGCCGGTGCCGGAGGCGCCGGCCTTTCCCCAGTTATTTCAGTATTCCCAGAAGATGCGTTGCAGCTCCTTGCTGTCCTGGGTCTTGGTCATCGCCACCATCGCCAGGATCCGCGCCTTCTGCGGGTTCAGGTCATGGGCCACCACCCAGTCGTTTTTATCATCCGGCTGTTCGGCGTTGCGTAGCACGAAACCACCCTGGTTGACGTGCGACGAGCGGATGATTTGCACGCCGTTTTTGCGGAGTTCCTGCAACGCCTGCACCACTCGCGACGATACCGAACCATTGCCAGTACCGGCATGGATCAGCGCCTTGGCACCGTTCTGTGCCAGTGCCTTGTAGGCGGTGTCGGTTACGTTGCCATAGCCATAGGCAATGTCCACCTGTGGCAGGCTGCTGATTTGCTTGATGTCAAACTCCGACTGGGTGGTGTGACGTTTGGCGGGGAGGCGGAACCAGTACGACTTACCCTCTACTACCATGCCCATCGGACCCCAGGCGCTCTTGAAGGCTTCAGTCTTAATGTTGACGGACTTGCTCACGTCACGACCAGACTGGATCTCGTCGTTCATGGTCACCAATACGCCTTTGCCGCGCGACTGCTTGTCGCTGGCTACGGCCACGGCGTTGTAGAGGTTGAGCATGCCGTCGGCAGACATGGCTGTGCCGGGGCGCATTGAGCCAACTACCACGATCGGTTTGTCGGTCTTTTCGACCAGGTTGAGGAAGTAAGCAGTCTCTTCCAGGGTATCGGTGCCGTGGGTGATAACGATGCCATCCACGTCGTTGCTGTCGGCCAGCTCCGAGACCCGCTTAGCAAGCTTCAACAAGTCCTCATTCGTAACACTCTCGGACGCAATTTGCATCACCTGCTCGCCGCGCACATTGGCGAGATCCGCTAGCTCCGGCACACCGGCAATGAGCTTGTCGACGCCAAGCTTGGCGGCTTGGTAGGTGGCGCTATTGGCAGCGCTTGCGCCTGCGCCGGCAATAGTCCCGCCAGTCGCGAGGATGACCACGTTGGCCAGCTTCTGCTGGGTTTCTGCTTCTTTTGCCGAAGCGCCGGTTGGCAGGAGAAGCAGCAGCGCCAATGCGCTGGGTGCGAAGGTTTTCAAAGCAGCATTCATTGTTTTGTCTCTCTTCCTGATGAGATTGGTTGCTGTGTTTCGCCTACTCCTAGGCAGATTCCGTTCCAGAGGCTGCCTTGCGCGACAGAATTGTAGATCACCCCCTTATCGCGGCAGTTTCCCTAGGACTGAAGCAGCGCGGCATGTTTCTCTTAGTCGGATCTTCGAACATTCAGGTGGATTGATGTTCGGTTTTCCGGGGGTGGAGCAGGGAGCCAAATAGTGCCAGTGCGTAAGGAGGGTGGTGCAGGAAAGCGGCGTATTTGGCTGGAGAGTCTGATTCGCCACCTTACCCGTAGGCAGCTACGTCTCGAGTAAACGTAGGTGCAGTAGGCCAACAAAACGACTACTATTCCGATTTACATACACCCAATAGGATTGATATCAATGTCTAGACTTGCCGAATTCAGAGAACTTGAGCGTAACTTGGCCGCTCAGCTGGCTGAGTTAGAAAACCTGAAGAATGACGCTGGTCTGAAGAAGGAAATCGAATTTGAGAAAAAGCTAAGAGCTTTGCTTGAAGGTTACGGCTACAGCTTGCGCGACGTCATCAATATTCTGGATCCTCAAGCCGCTCGCCGTACTCCCGCTGTAACGGCGCCTAAGGTAGCTCAACGCAAGCCGCGGGAGGTTAAGATCTACAAGAATCCTCACAATGGTGAGCTAATCGAGACCAAAGGTGGCAACCATCGCCTCCTTAAGCAGTGGAAGCAAGAGCACGGCGCTGACGTTGTTGAGTCTTGGCTAACTCGCTGATTCTACGCCAGTGTAATATTGATCGAGGCTACTCAACCCAAGGCTGCCGCGCCCACGCGGGGACAGCCTTGGTTAAGTTGCGCGAAGCGAGTCTATCATGCTGAGTTCTTCGGGGAGAGCCGCTAATTTTCACTGTTATCAATAGTCTCGAACTGCTCCGGCTTCTCATTGGTGACATTTGGGTATACACCAAACGATGTGGCGGTATAGTAATGGGTCATGCTCTGACTCAGCTGTTTCATCTGATGCCCAACTAACTTTCTCAACCGTTGATGATCAAATTGCCCAGCGTCCTGCATGGCCTTGATTAGTTTCCTCGCTTCGGGATCTCGTATGCTCTTTTTCTGCTTCATCAGTCATCCTCCGTAGATGGTTGGAAGTTAAAGAGGGTTGGGGGGTTTAATGCAACTATGGATAGATTGAGGTGTCAAGTGATTTTTTGCTAGGCAATTTCGTTGATGTTCAATGTGATTTTCACGCTGCGGAAGAAGCGTGCTAAGAGCTATAATATAAAGATAAGTAATTTGGGTGTCGAAAATAGAATAAACTCAAGCATTAATCGGGCCGATTTCCTTTGCCTGTGCAATGTTTTTTTGGTGCTGAAGTCTTGCGCTTCTAGATTGTAGGTTTATCCTTGGAGGACAAAAATCGCTTAGGGAAATCGCCATGATGACGCGATCCGCATTCGTGGTGCAGGATGTACAACCTTTTTCCAAGAAGCAGTGCGATAGGTTGCTATTGCACTTCAAAGATGCGTGTGATCTGATGGGGCCCGCTTTGGTGGCTCTCTTGTCTGACGGATATAGCTATAATCAGATAGTGAGTGCCAGAGTTTCAGCAGAAAGGAACGAAGACGGCTATTTCGCCGAAGTTGTTAAGTCGCGCAATGCGGCCCCCTCCCTGTACATCTACAATCAGCTAAGAGATTGGATTAAATTTGCAAACCTCAAGCCTGGGGATTTGCTATTTTATAGTAAGCGTTCGAAAGATAAGCCTATGACTGCAATTTCGCTCAGGGAGTTAGTGAAAACTTGGCTCTGTATCATGGGATGTGAAGCGGAAGCGGATATGGAAGCAGTGTCTCGATTTCGGCAGAAAGTAGCCGCAATGCCCCGAAACCGTATTGGTGGCTGACCGATCGGCCTAGTGTGGGGGAGTAGTGTACTGAGTTGTACTCGCTATGCCCCTTAGTAATGAGCTATTCCAATCTAAGGCTGAAAGGGATGGAGCGTAGGCCACTGCTCCACGTCGATGTGCTCAGCGGAAAACCCTTTTTTCGTGAGGGGAGACCTGCCTCTGATCCTGGTCGGGGGCTAGTGACAGTTTGTCTAAACGATATTAAATTGCCATCCTTGATTGGATCCAGGGATGAGTCATGGAGCAAGCCAATTTCCAGGTTGATGCGCGCTTAGCCACACTGCTAGGGCAGGGGTATTCATCAACAGAAAAAGCTCTGAAGGAGCTGGTTGATAACGCTTGGGACGCCGATGCGGACGAGGTCGTCATCGTCCTTCCAGAGCCCTTAAGTGATCACCCCATAGTCGTCAGCGATAATGGCAATGGCATGACAGTAATCGAGCTGAAATCTCAGTACATGAAGATCGCCTCCGACTCACGCCTGCGCCGAGGCGAGCGCACTCTCGGAAAGCAGAGGCTCATCAAAGGCCGGAAAGGCATCGGTAAATTCGCCGGGCTGATGGCTGCATCTGTCATGACCTTGACCACCAGTGCCCGTGGCCAGTCCGCATCATTTACTCTGAGCGTCGACAGCCTCCAGCAAGCAGCTGACATCGAAAACCTTCCAATCGAGCTGAGTATTTGCAACTGCGAGGAAGGAGTACACGGCACATCGATCCAGCTCACGCATCTAAGGCAAGGACTCAGCTACCCAAGCCCGGTACAGCTCCGACAAGAGCTGATCAAGGAGTATGGTCGGCAGTCTGGCTTCGCAATCATTATCAATGGAAAGCCGCTAGGGATTGATGATCTCGAAGGGACTTATAAGGAAGAAACCGGGTCGCTTCCATCAGCAGGCGATGTAGCGTTACGTTTTTCCATCAGCAACAAAAAGGCGGGCTTACGGCAGCCAGGCATTACGCTGCTCGTTGATGGCAAGGCCGTCGGCAAACCTGGCTTCTTTGGGCTAGAGGGGTGCGACGACGTGCCTCCGAAGCTGCTGCGTAAGCTGTATGGAGAGATCAGGGCTGATGGCTTGAAAGATTACATCACGGCTGGCTGGGATTCTGTGATCGAAAACAGCGATAGCTACCAGCGGGTCGCTGAGTACGTCCAGCAGACGGTAAAAGAAGCGCTTCATCAATCTCATGCCCAAGAGATGCGGCTCGCTCACGCCAGGTTGAAGAAGGCGTTGAACCTGAGCTTGTCAAAGCTCCCTGAGCACAAACGCCAGTTTGCTGAAGATGCTATCAAGAAGGTCCTGGACAAGTACTACGACGAGCCGGAGCACAAGGTAGAGGCGATCGCATTCATTGTGATTCAGGCCATTGAGCGATCCGACTACGCGGCCGTCATCGAACATCTTGCGGAAGCGAAGAGGGCAGATGTGGCTGCGGTTGCTGAGGCGTTGGAGCAGTTCGGCCTAGCGGACATGGCAATCCTGGTGGAGCAGGCAAAAGCTCGTTTCGCTTTCTTGGACTGGTTGGAGAGCCTTGTAGAAAACAAGGCCTGCCTTGAAGCTGCGGTTCACCGTGCCATCGAGAAGGCTCTCTGGGTCTTTGGTGCAGAATACACTGCCTTCAGCTCCAACGAAGGTCTCAAAAAACAGGTCGAGGAGTATTTAGGTGCGAAGTACCAGGGGAAATCTGGCGCCGATCGACCAGATCTCCTACTTAACGAGAACTTGAATGGTGAGTACTTGCTCATCGAGTTCAAAAGGCCTTCCCATGCTCTGGATCATGACGACTACCAGCAAGCCACTCGGTATCGGCACGAGTTTGCAAAGTACACGACAAAGCCGATAACTGTCCTACTGCTCGGGGGGCGACGGTCGACTGACTACCCTGTGCAATATATCGAACCGAATGTCAGAGTTCTTATGTTCGCAGATATCATCGCGACTGCACGCCGCCAATTGAAATGGCAACTGGAAAAGTTCTAGCGCGGGGGTTTCGACTCCTAACTGATCATGGAGGTTAAGGCAGCGCGTTGAGATGCCGTACTCCAGACACTGGGCACGGCCTCCTCTGGACTTATAGTCGTTACTGTAAGTCAACCACTCCCTCGTCATGAAAACGCTCAGCTTGGTGAACAAGAGCGACATCATTGACGAGTTCGTCACAGCGCCCGAACCGGCGGTAGAAGCGGTTGAGGTTGCAAGCGTAGATCGTATATCCACCTTTTTCCGTCAGGTCCACATAGAGTCGTTCGAACCGCCCAATGTGCTCGCCATACGTGTCGAGGTGGGGATGCACGATACGATACAGCTGTGGGTTCTCCGGATAGTTCACCCGCGGTGCTCTTAGTACCGGGTCCACCAGCGCCTCGTGATTCGATTTGTACTCGTTGCAGTCTGAGCACACCACACATAGATTTTTGGGCTCAAACATGAAGCCCAAATGTTGAGATTTTGGGACGATGTGTTCGATCGGGGAGCCCGCAGCCGAGCGGTTGGAGACCGGGCCCTGGCAGTAGGCGCAGACGAGACGCTGTACGTTCCTGTAGTGCTCACGAATTTCCCTGCGTACCGGCTGTAGGTCGTCATCCCCCCAGCTGGTGTGCGAGAAATCAGCGCAGCGCTTTTTCGCCTCGATCAGGTCGAGAGCCGCCTGACTTAGCACAACGGGATTAGTGATCATTGGCATAGCTTTCACACAGCATGGCAACAGAGCGGATCAGCTCCTTTACTGGATCTTTGCTTTCGAGCTGCTCGTCGAATTTCAGCAGCCTTTTTAGGTCGTCACGAGATGAGTCATCCAAGGATTTGCTGTGCTTCACCTTTGCCAGCAGGTTGAAGGCCAGTCGTGAGATGTACTCGTTCATGATGCCAGGGGCATCAAAAAGCTCTGCCAGCTGGAAATCGGCTGACTTGTCATGGAAATCAGCGGCGTCGTAAAGCTCACCTCTAGAAAGAGAAGCGATATAGCAGCCATCACCACGAAGCCTCGCGATGATCTGCGGTGAATGGGTAGCGATGACAAATTGGCATCCCCAGTATCCCGAAAATGAGGCGGTCAGAAGCTCCATGAACTCCTCTTGCCATCTCGGGTGTAAACTGATTTCCGGTTCATCAATGAGAATTAGAGAGTCGTCGCAGATGTGTCCTGCGATCCCGAGAATCAGCACAAGCAGGCACTGCTCGCCCGAGCTGGCTTTCTTCAGCGACAGCTGGCCGAAGCCCTTCTTCATCAAGACCAGGTCCATTAGCCGGATCAGACCTACATCTAGCAACACTAGAATTGCCTGAATAATCGTGTTGCTAGCTGCGTAGCCGTCGATCATTAATGTAGACTGATTAAAGTCTGCTTTCAGCTCAACAGCACGTCTCCTATCTAGTACTTTATTTAGCTTAGTCATTGCATCTAAGACTTCGAGTCGCCGACCGAGCTGAAGATTTTCTAAAAGGTCAAAGTAACGTTCATCAACCTGGATGCCATGCTCGCGATCAAGTCTGCGCAGCTCAATTGCGAGGCTGCTTCCTTCTATAAGAGATATGTGGTTATCCTGTCGAACCGATTTCAGATAACCAGGTTTTAAGATGAAGTCCGCAACTGGCGCGAAATTAAGCGCATCGAAAACAGAATGAAGGTCATTGCTTCCATTTGGGTTGGATAGCTTTTCCAGCAAACCTTTCGCCGCAGAGGAAATCAGCGAAACCGAAGATGAAGACTGGTACATGCTTTCTGAGCGCATACCAACATATCGGTAGGCGCCGGTCATGGTTAGGCTTTTGCGCCTTTGGCTCGGAAATTTATCGAATGGACTTGTCGAGATGGCGATGATCTTTTGAAAGCATCCCATGAAATTGCCGGTCGTTATCAAGTCTGCGAGCAGCCGACTTTTGCCTATACCGTTCTTCCCCACGATCACTGTGTAGCAATTATTGATGCTGGGGTTGAGGATTTCGGGGGTGAGCTTCACTTGCTGGCCGTCGAAATGGACATCTATCAGTCTTTTTATCATTGCAACTCCTTGTATGCCTAGGCCCTGCGAGGCGCCGTTACCCAGTTCAACTCACGTGAGAGAGGTGCGGAGGAGGCTCTCGCACGGCTGTATGGGACGAAGCCTCCAGATAACTCTGAGATCTTACATTGGGTGGCCATATGGTGGCACGCCGTGTTTGCGTCGTCTGAGGTCTCGGCTGGGCCGCAATGCGTCCCGGGCCAAGCGACAGTCGACTCCCGTACAGCTTGTTTTCCCTTGGCTTCAACGTGCCGGCTACGGCTCAAGGGATGCCCGATTTCCTCAATCTATGATCGTCCCTAGGTATGTCGGCGAGTCGGTCTTCCTCTCGCATAGGTAGGCTCAGCTCCGTCTGTTACAAATTTTTTTGAGTTTTTTTAGATTTCTAAAATGCATAGTGTGGTTGACAACGTGACAAAAATTCCAAAGGCGTAAAACACTTAAACAAAAAAACTCCTTGATTTATCGGGCCTTGGAGGTTTTGTGTAAGTTTGTATAGTTGACGTCTTACATATTTTGTCCCTGTGTAACAGTTTCTGTTTTGCTTTTGTTTTCGTGAGGTGGCGCACAGGTCTAGACACTCTCCGGTGGACATGTTTCTATTTTTCCAGGAGCACGGTCTGAGCAGAGTAAAAGATGGCGTCTGTCATATTTGTTAACTACAAGCCTGAGGTTATATACGTTCAGGGAAGAGAGATAATTGAGATTCCTCATAAAGTTAGTAGGAGCAAGATTGCGTCCAATGGCGTCATTGTAGGGTTTCCGCAGCTCTATTGGTCTAACGGCAAGCCTTGGGATTCAGCGAACTTTTGGCTCGCAACATTTTGCCTACAAGTCATGCGCGGAAGCTTGACTTTAGAAGCGTTGGTGAGCAGGGCTTACCTATTGCGGAGCTACATGGAGTTTTTAGAGTCCGAGGGGATGACGTGGTTCCACTTCCCATTAGTTAATCAAGATACTCGCTGCCTTTTTCATTATTGTAATGATTTGCAGGGACGCTATAAAAGAGGGGAGATTTCCTTTCGGGTGGCAAAGGCACGACTGAAATGTGTAACGAATTTCTATAATGCCGTACTGGAGTATCGGTTGTTTTTGATGGATGGTGAGATCTTTGATGAATTAAGTTTGGCAGAAAAGGTTTCCAATCTAGCTGGCTTGGAACGCACTGTTGCAGTTAGCAAAGAGCAACTGAAGATAAGGGGCGCAAGGGACATAATCCCGCGGGTCGAGGACGGGTTGATTCCATTGGGTTATGAAGCTCAAGATTTAATCCTCAAAATAGCATACGATAACTGTTCGCCTGAAGTTTACCTGATGCTTATTCTGGGTTTCTACACTGGAATGCGTTTGGGGACCATCTGTGATTTAAAGTTGCTCACGCTCAAGTATGCACGACCTGCGGGCGATGGTAGTTATTACAATCTGTCTGTTGGGCCGTCTGTGGGGTATGCCCCAGTGGCGACGAAATTTAGTGTGAATGGAGAAATCCCGATCCCCGCCCACGTCTACGATCTTGTTTGTTCATACGCGAGATCAAGTAGGAGACTTAAAAGGGCATCGCAGGCGAGCAATGGGGAGGAGCAGTTAGTTTTTTTGAACAAAAATGGGCGCTCTTATTGCCGGAAAGGGCGCGGTAGAAGTAGCACGGTTAACTCTGAAATAATGAAGATTCGTAATGTTGCACGTCGACTGGGGATTCCGCTTCGCTTTAAGTTTCACCAGACCAGGGCAACTTTTGGAACTAATTTTGTTATGGAGAATATTGATAGGCCAGGTGTAAGTCTGAAGGCTGTCATAGGAATGCTTAAGGATATACTGTTACATAAGAACGAGAGGGCCACCATGACCTATATCAAATATGTCCAGGATCAAGATGTGAAGGAGAAGTGGGCTGGTGAACTATTTCGTCGATGTAACGAACTGAGAGGGAAGTGGTAGTGCGTACAAAAGCCGAGAATGAACTCGGTTTCGAACATTGCGATCACGAGGGTACTACGCCCCTCACTAGTCTGCGCTATTTTCTTTATCATGGAGGTGTAAGTTGTAATTTGCGCTCAGTTATTAAGAAAATAGAATCTGGCGAGCTTGGCGCTCCCCGTGTTTCTAGGATGCACTTGCTCAGCAAGCTGCACACTTTCTTCGAGCGAAGAGTTAAAAGTTGTACCCGAAAAAGTGTTGCTGGCGAGATTTTCTCTATGAGGAAATTTTATGCGGAGTATGATAAACAAAATGTCGACCTCACGAGCGAAAATGTTTGTGCTTGCTATGAAGCATACAGTCAGGATCTTTGGAGATTAGTACTTGAAGGGAAATGCCCCATCTCCGCTGAGACGGCCTACAGTCAGGATGCTGATATTCGGCTAGTGATTGAAGGCGCTTTTGAATTGTCTGGCGGATTCTTGCGAAGTGCTTTCAATTATTCGGATCTTAAGCGTCGAGGCTTGGTAGGTGGAATGAAGGTCGATAAGAGTGACCTGAACGAAAGCTTCAAATTCGGTGCAGACGTTTTGGACGTGATTGATGCCTTCAGTCTCGAAGCATGCTTGGGGGAGCTACCGATAAGAATAAAATTTTCTGGCGAATCCGTATATGAGTATTGGGGGAATTTGCGCCATCCAGACAAGCTCATGACTAAAGAGGGGCTAACTCCCGCAAAAGTTAGACAGTATCATCTGCAACGAGAAGCGTTAAGGGTTAGTGGGACTGTCGCGTCGCGAGCATCTGTATTGAATATTCGTGTGCATGCAGAGTTCAACTTTTTTATTGCTCAAACAGGTATGAATGTATCCCAAGCATATGAACTTCCTCTGGAAGACTATCGTTGTGCAACATGGAAGGGCGGCTATCGTGTAACTGCGTTCAAGCCGCGCAGAGGAAGCAATGTAGAGTTCATGATTTTCAAGGAGTATAGAGTCCATTTTGAGGCTTATTTGCGGTTTCTGAAAGAGGCTTATCCCGAGGGGTGCGACTTCCTGTTTCCGTTCTTGATAAAAGGCGAAAAGAGAGCGATGGAGTACAGGCAAACAATCTTTGCGGATCTGTTAAAAAAAGCCGGCAGAAAATCCCTTACGCTCACATCGCTGCGGGAGAAGCGTGTGAATTGGATGTTGCGTGAGTCGCATGACCCGGACATTGTAGCGGATGCTGCCCAGCATACCGTCGGTACTATGTTTCGTAACTACTCGAAGCCGAACCATCATATTGCTGCATACGAGTTCGCTTCGCTGTTTGCTAAGCGTAAGGGCGCACGCGCTGCGGTTCTAGACGGAGAGTGCGTTCCTAAAAAACCTCTAGCTCGTGAAGGGAATTCCGTAACGCCTGACTGCGTCAATCCAACGGGTTGTCTTTTCTGTGAGCATTACCAGGGCATTCAATCATTCGATTACATTTGGTCACTAGCTAGCTTTCAATATCTCAAATATTCGGAATACCAGCTGATTCCGCTTTCAAAAGAAATTGAGGATTCGCCTCAAAAGACTGTAACGGAAAGAATTGGTCAAGTCATGGATGATTTTTCCCGCCAGAGTGAAGAATGCCGAGCTTGGCGAGAGGAGGCAGACATGAGGATTCTTGAGCGTAATTTTCACCCAAGCTACCGGGTTTTGATTGAGGTTAGATTTAATGGTTATGGCTAGGCCTATGGCTTCGAACGTCAGTATGGAAGATCCACCACTGAATGATTCCAATCGTGAACTTTTTGAATTTCCTCCGTCAGATGACTTCCCTGTATGCATTGATCGGAATGGAAACGTACTTTCTAGATTCAAAGACCCCAGTTGGTGTATGGATGTCTGGGTGGGAAAAATTACAACCTTCAATTTTGGCACGGAGACAATCGGAAGGGTGCCAGCTTGGCTGTCTGGGACGGAAGCATATTATTTTAGACTCATAATAGTTTTGCTCATGTGGGTGCTTCCAAATTCGATTAGCCCATCAACTTTAGTCAGTCAATACGGCAGATTGCGGAGGCTTTTTAGTTTCTGTGTGGAACGTGGTATATCGGTTAGCAACTTGCACCGATTTCCCCATTTGGTTTCGGAGTTTATTGATATGGTTGGGCCTCTAGGTGGTCACTATGTCACCATGTTTAGGGGGATTTACGATCATGAGGAGTCTCTAGGGTTCAAGGTACTTACTTTACCCCAGATTTCCGATATGTTTCTGGCTGGGAAATCTCGTCAGTCAGTGCAGACACCCTACATTCCTTCGAGGATCAGTGATATTCATCTAATGCGTTCGTTTGAGATGCTGGATGATTACAATAGACTGGCTTCTTCCTTCGAGGGACTCTTCGAATGCCTTTGGGTAGGTTATGTGGAAAACAACGGTAATCCTCGGGGTTGGTCAGGCAAGCTTCATAGTCCAACCAACTTAAGGAGTGAGTTTTTCTTATCGGAATTTGACGTTGTTGCTGAAGTGTATGGTGTTAAAGATGTCTTGATTAAGTGGATGTCACGGAGGCCTGGGAACTCTGAATACATAGACTCCACAAGCCTGTCTTCTTTTTTTAACTCTATTTTATTGGTTGGTGCGACTTGCCTGGCGAGTCTGAGTGCCATGCGGAAGACAGAAATCAATAATCTAAGGGTTGATTGTTATGAGGAAAGGGAGACAGATCGGGGGAAGGTATACTTTATTTGCGGTGAGACCACGAAGACTATCAAGGATGACGATGCACGCTGGGTAACTTGTGAGGATGCGTTCAAGGCGATTACAGCGATGAGTTCAATCGCCAGGTTGCGAATGAAAGCCGCAATTGCAATGGGTATTGACCACATGCCGGATGAGGTTGATAACCCTTATCTGATTCCTAGGGTATACGAACCGTGGTCAAAAAGCTTTGCAGGCGTGAGGTCAGCACCCACTTATATCCGGAAATCCATTAGCGCGTCCGAACTTCATAGGCAGTGTCCGATTCTTTTTTTGCCAGAGGATTTGACAATTTCCGAAGCTGATTATAGGGAGGCGTTAGCTGTCAATCCCGATCTTGATGTTTCTAGGTTCGCAGTTGGTAAGTCATGGTCCTTTGGGTTTCATCAATTTCGGAGAACTTTAATGGTTAATGCTTCTCTGTCTGAGTTCGTCTCACCTCAATCTATGCAATATCAATTGAAGCATCTCCATCTCGATATGTCTCTTTACTATGGTCGAAACTCTTCAGGACTTGTGGTGAACGCGCAGGCCAAAGAAGAGTATATTGAGGCTGCTTATGAGATGATGGCTCGTAAAGCTACCCAGTTGAAAAGTCCTAAATTTGTTTCTCTGATCAGTCCGGTCCATAAGAGTCGTCTAACCGCTTTTATGGAGGGCAAAACTTTGAAGCAACTTTCTAAAATGGCGCGCAACGGGTCGATGGTTGTAAAGGAGACCTTGATGGGAGTCTGCCTTAATACCGAGCATTGTGAATATGGCAGTGCAGATTTTGTGCTGGCCTGTGACCAATGCCCATCGGGGCTTGCGTCGAAGGAAAACCTGCCGTTGATTAGAAGGCTCGACGATTGGTTGGAAGATCAGCTGGCAGAGGTAACGGAAGAGGGGCCTCGCAGGGATGCGCTTAAAGCGCAGCATGATTTTACGCAGCGCCTGATAAATGTGGTTTTGGTGGAGGACGACGAATGAAAGAGAGTGCTGAAGTTGAGTATCGGAAAGCGTTTAATAGAATTATCGAAGGCAAGGCTGTTCGCGTCGATAAAACCGCCTCGCCCACATTGGCCAATATTGCTAGGGAGGCGGGTAAAGATCCCTCCGCTCTTAAAAAGTCTCGCTATCCTGGTTTTATTAGCGAGGTCGAGTCGTTTAACCAAGTTAGTGGCTCGGTTAAAGATGAGACTGACCGCTCTCTGACTGCTCAGCTAAAATCTGCTAGGCAAGAGAACAAGCGCCTGCGTGAAGAGTATGAGTTGCTTAGTATTGAGCGAGATCAAAGCCATTCGAGAGTGCTAAACTTGCAGCAAGCGATAGTAGAATTGAGTTTCGAGATTGAGAGGCGGTCTAATATCTCAATTCTCGATCAGCATGCGCGTCAGAAAATGATGAAAGACGCAGGTAAAGATAAGACTTGATGTCTCTGAACTCAGTTGTGACACATCTCCATGCTCACTGCTGGGTTCGAACCAAAGGCATGGTTTGGACCCTTTTTTTCAAGCTACTTTCATCCTTTTTCTCTATTTACTGCATCCCACGCACCGCGCCGGAGGGCCAGTGGACTGTCCAGGCCCCTCTATAAAGAGGCGCCAACACGATGGGGTACGGACATCGTCGTTTTAGCTTGGAGCCCGCGTCAGCGGTGCGCCAAAGAGTTTTCTGGCCTTAGGTCGTGAACCTATGTTCTTGAAAGGCGCAAGGGATGAGAACCGTAGGATCCTTCTTGATATGGACGTACTGCGGGCGGAGAGGGATGCACTGAAATCGCAGGTTCTGAACCTTCAGCTTGCGTTGCAAGAGCGGAGTCAACAGCTGGATGTCTACATAGGTCCGATCAGCGTATCGAGCCTGGATCACCACAAATGGAAGGCGGTCAATGATAGGGGAGGCGACGTTAAGTCGTAATCTCACTGCGGTGATGTTGGAGAGAGTTGCCCCCCGATCTACTGATGGAAAAAGGGCGCTGCCCGTGCTAAACAGCGAAGCGAGATGGCTTGTCGCCATCAAGCACGAGGTGGCGCAGGGATGCAATTCGTAACGCACGGTCCAGATATTCCAGACGAACTGCTTCAAGCCCACGAAGAGGGCAAGGTGGTCTTCTTCTGCGGCGCAGGTATCTCATACCCAGCAGGCCTTCTCGATTTCAAAGGTCTGGTAGAGCTTATCTATAAAGAAGCACACACGACATTTGATAGCGCAGAGCAGAAGGCATTCGAGAGCTACCAGTACGATGCCACGTTGGACCTGCTTGAAAGGCGCTTACCGAACGGGCGGGGCGCTGTACGAGAGGCGTTGGTTCGGGCTCTTAAGCCAAACCTTCGACTCAAAGGGGCAACGGATACACATGCCGCTCTGCTGAGTCTGGGTCGTAGCCGCGGTGGTGCGCTCCGCCTGGTGACCACCAATTTTGATCGGGTATTCGACGCAGCTGCTCGACGCACCAAGCAGCAGTTCAGTTCATACTCCGCACCGATGCTCCCGCTTCCTAAAAACAGCCGCTGGGACGGCGTGGTGTACCTGCACGGGTTGCTACCCAAAGTCATCAGTCCCTCTGAACTCAATCGACTCGTCATCACAAGTGGAGACTTCGGCCTTGCTTACCTGACAGAGCGCTGGGCCGCCCGATTTGTAAGTGAGCTATTCCGTAACTACGTGGTTTGCTTCGTGGGATACAGCGTGAGCGATCCGGTTTTGCGCTACATGATGGACGCATTGGCTGCTGATAGGATGCTCGGAGAGATGACTCCGCAAGCATGGGCGTTCGGGTCCTGTAAGCCGGGTGAGGAAAGCCTGAAGACGGCAGAATGGAAGGCTAAAGGGGTGACTCCGATCCTCTACCAGACTTTGCCAGGCGCGAACTCGCATAGAGGTCTGCATCAAACCCTGAAAGCTTGGTCAGAAACTTACAGAGATGGCACGACTGGCAAAGAACGCATCGTGACTACTCATGCTCTATCCCGCCCCTCGGCTAGTACCCGGCAAGATGATTTTGTGGGGCGAATGCTTTGGGCTCTCTCCGACAAATCAGGTTTTCCTGCTCGTCGGTTTGCGGAATTTAGTCCCGCACCGTCCCTAGACTGGTTACTAGACGCATTCACTGATTCACGCTATTGCCACTCTGATCTGGGCCGCTTTGGGGTTCCCCCTCATGCTGAGACTGATCCTAAGCTCAGCTTCAGCCTTGTTCAAAGACCAACCCCTTATCAGTTAGCTGCTCCAATGGGGCTTGTCGGGGGGCGGACTGGCTACTGGGATGATGTGATGTTCCAGATAGCCCGTTGGATCGTGAGGCATCTCGATGATCCTGAGCTTCTGCTTTGGCTCTCGACGCGTGGCGGAAATGTCCATGAACGGCTCGAATTTCTCATCGAGGAGCGTCTAGGATTAACAGCAAAGCTGGAGAGCGAAGGGAAAACGACTGAGCTAGAAGAGATTCGGAAAAGCTCTCCCAAGGGGGTGCCAGGGCCTCTCATGCGAAAACTATGGGGTCTGTTCTTAGCCAAAAGAATCAAGTCGCCTTGGCGAGAACTGAACCTTTTTAGTTGGGCCGACCGACTCAAGCGAGATGGTCTAACCGCCAGCCTGCGTCTACAGCTACGGGAGCTATTGTCACCTGTAGTTTCCATCTCAAAGCCTTTTCAATTGGGGGAAGAAATTGTCGCCTCACCAATTCGCCTTCGCCATCTCGTTAATTGGGAATTGGTATTGAGTTGTGATTATGTAAGATCTACGCTATTTGAATCATCGCATGAACAATGGACGGCCGCATTACCACTCCTTTTTGACGATTTCCAGTTTCTCCTGCGTGATGCCCTAGATCTCTTACAGGAGCTGGCGGATACGGAAGCGGATGAGGATCGATCATACTGGGATCTTCCATCTATAACCCCTCATTGGCAAAACCGAGGTTTCCGTGAATGGGTCGTACTTATTGAATTATTGCGGGATTCGTGGCTCGCTCTTAAGATAGTGAATAACGTAGCTGCGGTTAACGCCGCGCGGCGATGGTTTGAAATGCCGTATCCTACTTTCAAACGCTTGGCTTTCTTCGCTGCTAGCCAGGAAGGCACTATTGCAGCAGACGAGTGGGCCGGATGGTTGCTGGTCGATAATGGTAAGTGGTTATGGGAGATATCTACGCGCCGAGAGGTTTTGCGACTACTAGTTCTGCAAGGTCGTCATCTGCATGCATCATCCCAAGTTAATTTGGAAGCGGCACTATTGTTAGGCCCACCGCGAGACAATTTTATTGATGATATTACAGATGAGCGATTTCAGCAGCTTGTAGATCACTCTGTATGGAGAGCCCTTGCAAAGCTTCAATTAAGTGGGCTTGTTCTCGGTGGGCAAGCTCGGCAGCGACTTGATGAGCTATCTGCTGGCTACCCCTACCTTCGTCTGGCGGAAAATGAAAGTGATGAATTTTCCCACTGGATGAGTGGAACAGGGGATCCTGACTACCAAGAAAACCGAGTAATCAGAATTGCACCTCATAAGAAAGCAGCGCTTGTTGAATGGCTTAGAAGCTCTCCAACTGACAAAGGGTATTTTGATGAGGATACCTGGAGGGACGTTTGCCAGAAGCATATACTCAATAGTTTGTCTGCAATGGGGGAGCTTGCGCAGGAGGACCAATGGCTTGTAGATCGGTGGCGAGAGGCATTCCAAGCTTGGAGTGAATCAAAGATTGCTCGAAAATCATGGCGTTATGTTGCTCCATGGGTCGAAGCAATGCCGGATGAGGTCATTTCTCAAGTTATTCATAGCCTCACGCGTTGGCTTGATGCCGTATCAAAGTCAAATCTTACTGACCATACAGTCTTTTTAAGAATCTGCCAGAGAGTGATGAGCCTTCCTCTCAATGCTGATACTGGCATGACTAGTAATGGTCAGCCACTTGACGAACCGGTCACTGAAGCCATCAATCACCCCATCGGACATATCACCCAAGCGCTGCTTAACATTTGGCAAAAAAATTCCCTCAGTGATAATGACCTTCTCGCCGACGAGGTTCGCCAGCCTTTTACAGAGCTATGTGACCCTCAGATCGAAAGGTATCGTCACGGCAGGGTTCTGTTGGCATCCAGGCTCATTGCTCTGTTCAGGGTGGATCAGGCTTGGACAAAAGAGTACCTGCTTCCTCATTTCAGCTGGGCGATCAACGCCATTGAAGCTAGAAGGGCATGGGAAGGTTTCCTATGGTCACCGCGGTTGTACCGCCCTCTACTCTTGGCATTTAAGGCTGATTTTCTCGAGACAGCGCGTCGCTATGAGAGCCTAGGAGAGCATGGTCAGCAATTCGCAGTCTTTTTCACCTACGCTGCATTAGGCCCTTTGGAAGGCTATAGCGCAGATGAATTTCGTCAGGCTTTCGTCGCGCTTCCTTTACAGGCGTTACAAGAGTCAGCCAGGGCAATGTCTCAGGCTTTAGAAGGTGCGGGGGAGCAGAGAGAAGAATATTGGCAAAATCGGATCCTGCCTTTCTGGAGAGATATTTGGCCAAAGTCGCGAGAGCTAGTGACGCCGGCCATCGCAGAGTCACTCTTTAGGATGTCCATCGCGGCGGGAACCGAATTCCCTTCCGCGCTCGCAGCTATTTACGACTGGCTCGTACCTAGTGAACGCATGCACTACTCAGTCCAGCAGTTGCTCAAATCTGGGCTTTGTACAAGGTTCCCGCAAGAAGCGCTCAGGCTACTGGCGGCAGCGCTGGACGACCAAGGTTGGCCATCTCCTGATCTCCAGGCATGTCTGGAAGAGATCGCTAAAGCGCAAGCGGCTCTCGCTGAGACTGCGGACTATCGACGGCTGGCAGATTATGCGCGGCGTCGTGGCTAGCGGTGATACTCAAATGTTTCTTCGCTGCGGTCATTATGGTTTTTAAGGAGCGTGAATGAATATCTGCAAATGCTTTCAGTGCAACACATGTGGAACGCATATTGACTGCCGAATTGGAATGTCAAATCGTGATGTGCAGCCTTTTCAGTTTGCATGTCCAATGTGTGAGGAGCGCATCTCGTTTGTTTTTGGGGCTCAAGATGCTGAATTGACTGGAGCTACCGAGGTCGAGGATTTTGAGGGGCCGTTCAACGGAGCCAATCCTTTCGTTGATCTTCATTTAGATTTCCCAGCCTATTTTGGCGAGTACGAGATGGGGATGACAACGTTTCTACGGGTCACGCGAGAGCTTGGTCATGCGGGTTATCAACACTTAAATCAGCGTCTCGATATGCTGAATCTGCTGCATACCTTAAAAAATGAATTAAGGAGCACTATAACCCAGTACAAGCGTGGAGATATTCAAAACTTTTCAAAAGCTTGCGTTAAGATTCCTGGTGTTGTTTTGCAATCAACAAAGCAACAAGATGTGTTGGCGGCTCTCTATACTTCAACCACCGTAATGTCATCGCCTTTTACGATTAGAGAACATGATGAAGAGGTAAGCAAAAAATCCTCAAAGCTTTTTATGTGGCTTCACCAGCAGTACGGTGAAAATACCCGACGGTTCATTGAGGTGATTCTCGGAAATAATTTCCTGAAAAACCTGCATCATGACTGTTTGTCGCTGTATCCTAAGTTGGTTTCAATGGATCTGCCTTTCAGGCCTGCATTCTTCTATGATTATGCGGAGGCGGAGCATCTCGGGCAGATTCCCGCCCGCTTATCCACCGCCGACTTCGATGAGTGCAGTAATTTTTATAAGGATCTTGCTGAGGTCTTTTCTCGTCAGCTTACTTTTCTGGCTGGTGTCAATAATCTTATTAAACGTGGTGATAGCGATCATTTTGAACCTGCGCTTAAAATTACTAAGGCGCAAAGGGTGCGGCCAGAGCTTGAAAGTCTAAATGCTTTTGCGAATGTTGATTTAGGGAGTAAGCTTGCTTTTATAGATGACTGTTTCTATCGCGTTGATATGGATGCCGTAGATAATAAGCTAAGAAACGGAATAGCGCATTATAAGTATGAGTACAAAGAATCTACGCAAATAGTGACGTACTATCCAGGCAAGGAAGGTATGAGTCGGGAGAAATATTATGAGCTTTCATTCATGGAGTTCGTCAGGAAATCTCTTTTGCTATTTCGTGAGGTCCACAATGTCAATCATATTATGAAGGCGGCTTTCTTTTATTCTATACTTGTCCTGGGTAAGAAAATCTAGCTCGTCCAAATATTAAAAAATATTTTGCGCAATGCGCGAATTTTGAAGGTTGCAAGGCAGGCGTGTAAGCAGCGAGATGCGTTCATCCGTACCGCTAGCAGTTCTCGTGGATGGAGGTTTGAGCTTTTGCCGATGATCCGAGTTGGTAAATTATGCGAGGTTGAAGGTATCTGAGATTGTGTTTTCGTGACGCCAGGAGAGGGTGTTTTTCTTGAGGTTGAGTGAGGATTGATCTCAAATCGGGCAGCCCGTTTGGAGGAGTAGTCAGGTAGCGATGCTGGAAGTGGCGGCCGTGCGGTAGGGGTACGGACATTTTCATTTTCTTTTGGAGCCCTTGTGGCAGAAGGGCTAGAGCCATGTCCGTCCGGGACTAATAAGCCTGTGTTCTTGGCTGATGCTTTCCGAGGCGATCTGCATCACCTGCTCGCCGCGCACATTGGCGATGTCAGCGAGCTCCGGCACGCCGGCGATCAGCTTGTCCACCCCCAGCTTGGCAGCCTGGTAGGTGGCGCTGTTGGCGGCGCTGGCGCCAGCGCCGGCGATGGTGCCACCGGTGGCGAGGATGACCACGTTGGCCAGTTTCTGCCGGGTTTCGGCTTCCTTGGCCGAGGCGGCGGTGGGCAGGACCAGCAGCAGGGCGAGGGCGCTGGGGGCAAAGGTTTTCAGTGCGGCATTCATCGTTCTTGTGCTCTCTTCCAAATGAGATGGTTTTTGAATCGCGCAGCTTGCAAGGCATCTTTCATACCAGCTTGCGCGCGCAGTGGTGCAGGCACCGTTTTGTGTTGCAGTGTTGTGCGCAGCAGCCCCGAAACCACGGCCGCAGTGCAGGTTGGCGCAGGTGCAGCGCAGCCCGGCTCGACCTAGGGGGGGCGTTGCGGGGGTAGTGTTCCATTCGAGAATCCGAACAGGCGTAGGAAAAGGTGTTCGGTTTTGCGGAAAGATTCTGGATAATCAGCGCCAACGGTTTCGGCCGCTGACCTGAAAAACGGATTTGACAAACCCTGCTACTGTTTCCATAGTTACGTACCGCAAACGTTTGCGATCCGATAAAAAAACAAGATTCGGAGTCATCGTCCATGAAACTGCCGTTCCCCGGTCGTCTGCTGGCCCTCGCTGTCGTTTCCTCACTCTCCCTTGCCTTGCCGTTTTCTGCCGCCCACGCCGAAGACAAGCCCAAGGTCGCCCTGGTCATGAAATCGCTGGCCAACGAGTTCTTCCGCACCATGGAAGACGGTGCCAAGGACTACCAGAAAAGCCACGCCGCTGAGTTTGATTTGATTGCCAACGGCATCAAGAACGAAACCGACACTGGCGAACAGATCCGCATCGTCGAGCAAATGGTCAACGCCGGCGCCAAGGCGCTGGTGATTGCCCCGGCCGATTCCAAGGCGTTGGTATCAGCGGTGAAGAAAGCCATGGACAAAGGCGTGGTGGTGATCAACATCGATAACCGCCTGGACCCCGACCTGCTCAAGAGCAAAGGCATCAGCGTGCCCTTCGTCGGCCCTGACAACCGCAAAGGCGCGCGTATGGTGGGCGAGTACCTGGCCCAACAGAAGCTCAAGGCCGGTGACCAGGTGGGCATCATCGAAGGGGTGCCAACCACCACCAACGCCCAGCAGCGCACTGCAGGCTTCAAGGACGCCATGGAAGCCGCCAAAATGAACATCGTCTCGGTCCAAAGCGGTAACTGGGAGATCGACAAAGGCAACGCCGTCGCCGCTTCCATGCTCAACGAATACCCCGACCTGAAGGCCCTGCTGGCCGGTAACGACAGCATGGCGCTGGGTGCAGTTTCGGCTGTGCGTGCCGCCGGCAAGGCGGGCCAGGTGCAAGTGGTCGGCTATGACAATATCAACGCCATCAAGCCCATGCTGGCCGATGGCCGCGTGCTCGCCACCCTTGACCAGGCAGCCAGCCAGCAAGCCGTATTCGGTATTCAGGCAGCATTGAAAATGGTCAAAGGCGAAAAGCCTGACGTGGATGCCGACAACGTCATCCAGACCCCAGTCAAGCTCGTTACCAAGTAGCCCCGACCCTGCCAGGAGAACCGGCCATGCCTGCATCGGCCAATGAAGTGGTGCTCGCTGCCAGCGGCCTTGGCAAGACCTACGCCCAGCCGGTGCTGGGCGAGGTCAGCCTGAATCTGCGGGCCGGCGAAGTGCTGGCCCTGACCGGCGAGAACGGTGCGGGCAAGAGCACGCTGTCCAAGTTGATCAGCGGCCTGGAAACCCCCACCACCGGGCACATGACCTACCGCGGCCAGGCCTACGCCCCCGCCAGCCGCAGCGAGGCCGAGCGCCTTGGCGTGCGCATGGTCATGCAGGAACTGAACCTGCTGCCAACCTTGACCGTGGCGGAAAACCTGTTTCTCGACAACCTGCCCAGCCGTTTTGGCTGGATCAACCACAAACGCCTGCGCCAGTTGGCCACGGCGGCCATGGCCAGGGTCGGGCTCGATGCCATCGACCCGGATACCCCAGTCGGCGAACTGGGTATCGGCCACCAGCAAATGGTCGAAATCGCCCGTAACCTGATCGGCGACTGCCACGTGCTGATCTTCGACGAACCCACCGCGATGCTGACCGCGCGCGAAGTGGAGCTGCTGTTCACCCAGATCGACCGCCTGCGCGCGCGCGGGGTGGCCATCGTGTACATCTCTCACCGCCTGGAAGAGCTGCAGCGCGTGGCCCAGCGGATCGTCGTACTGCGCGACGGCAGGCAGGTGTGTGACGAGCCCATCCAGCGCTACAGCAGCGCCGAACTGGTCAACCTCATGGTGGGCCGCGAACTGGGCGAACACATCGACCTGGGCCGGCGGCAGCTTGGCGCACCCTTGCTCAAGGTCGACCGGCTTACCCGCAGCGACAAGGTGCGCGAGGTATCTTTCGAGGTCAGGGCAGGGGAGATATTCGGCATCTCCGGCCTGATCGGCGCGGGCCGCACCGAGTTGTTGCGCCTGATCTACGGCGCCGACCGTGCTGACAGCGGCAGCATCGCATTGGGCCAGCCACCGCAGCCGGTGACCATCGACTCGCCCAAGGCGGCCGTGCGCGCAGGCATAGCCTTGATCACCGAAGACCGCAAAGGCGAGGGCCTGCTGCTGAGCCAGTCGATCAGCGCCAACATTGCCTTGGGCAACCTTGGCGCCGTGTCACGGGCCGGCGTGCTCGACGGCGAGGCGGAAAGGGCCTTGGCCGAGCGCCAGATCCAGGCCATGCGTATTCGCAGCGCCGGTGCGCAGCAGGTGGTTGGCGAGCTGTCGGGTGGCAACCAGCAGAAGGTCGTGATCGGCCGTTGGCTGGAGCGCGACTGCCAGGTACTGCTGTTCGACGAGCCCACCCGGGGCATCGATGTCGGTGCCAAGTTCGACATCTACGGCCTGCTGGCCGAGCTGGCACGCCAAGGCAAGGCCCTGGTGGTGGTGTCCAGCGACCTGCGCGAATTGATGTTGATCTGCGACCGCATCGCCGTGCTGTCTGCCGGGCGCCTGATCGACACCTTCGACCGTGAGCACTGGACGCAGGATCAACTGTTGGCGGCAGCCTTTGCCGGTTATCAGAAACGTGACGCTCTGCTGCATGAGGCAGCCCCCAGGATGGACGTATGAAAACCACACCGCTCGACAGCCAAGGCGACGCCGTGCGCCGCAACGGTTCCTATTATGGCCTGGGCACCTACCTGGGCCTGGCCGGCGCCTTGCTGGCGATGATCGTGCTCTTCTCGTTCCTCAGCAGCCACTTCTGGTCGTACAACACTTTCAGTACATTGGCCAACCAGATCCCGGACCTGATGGTACTGGCGGTCGGCATGACCTTCGTGCTGATCATCGGCGGTATCGACCTGTCGGTGGGGTCGGTGCTGGCCCTGGCCGCGTCTACGGTGAGCGTGGCGATGCTCGGTTGGGGCTGGGGCGTGCTACCCGCCGCGCTGCTGGGCATGGCCGTGGCTGCGCTGGCCGGCAGCATCACTGGCAGCGTGACCGTGGCCTGGCGCATCCCGTCGTTCATCGTCTCGCTCGGCGTGCTGGAAATGGCCCGTGGCCTGGCCTACCAGTTCACCGACTCGCGCACCGCCTATATCGGCGATGCCTATGCCTGGTTCTCCGACCCGGTCGCCTTTGGCATCTCGCCAGCGTTCATCATCGGCTTGCTGGTGATCGTGCTGGCCCACCTGGTACTGACCCGCACGGTGTTCGGCCGCTACCTGATCGGCATCGGCACCAATGAAGAGGCCGTGCGCCTGGCAGGTATCGACCCACGGCCCTACAAAGTGCTGGTGTTCGCGCTGATGGGCCTGCTGGCCGGGCTGGCTGCGCTGTTCCAGATTTCCCGGTTGGAAGCGGCCGACCCGAATGCCGGCTCTGGCCTGGAACTGCAGGTCATTGCCGCCGTGGTGATCGGCGGCACCAGCCTGATGGGCGGGCGTGGCTCGGTCATCAGCACCTTCTTCGGCGTGCTGATCATTTCCGTACTGGCCGCGGGGCTGGCGCAGATCGGTGCCAGCGAACCGACCAAGCGCATCATCACCGGGGCGGTGATCGTCATTGCCGTGGTGCTCGACACTTACCGTAGCCGGCGTGCAGGCCGGCGGAACTGACAACATGGCAACCATCAAAGATGTCGCGGCATTGGCGGGTATTTCCTATACCACGGTGTCCCATGTATTGAACAAGACCCGACCGGTCAGCGAGCAGGTGCGGCAGAAAGTGGAGGCCGCGATTGTCGAGCTCGACTATGTGCCCAGTGCCGTGGCGCGTTCGCTGAAGGCTCGTAGCACGGCGACCATCGGCCTGCTGGTGCCCAGCAGCGTGAACCCTTACTTTGCCGAGCTGGCGCGGGGCATCGAGGACGCCTGTGAACGCAACGGCTATTGCGTGATTCTGTGCAACTCCGACGACAACCCGCAAAAGCAGCGCAGTTACCTGCGCGTGTTGCTGGAAAAGCGCATCGACGGGCTGGTGGTGGCGTCGGTGGGCGAGGACAGCGACCTGCTGCAGAGCCTGGCCGGCGTACGTACGCCCATGGTGATCGTCGACCGCGAGCTGGAAGGGGTGGACGCTGACCTGGTGCGCATCGACCATGAGCACGGCGCTTACCTGGCGACCCAGCACCTGCTGGCCCTGGGGCACCGCGACATCGCCTATATCGGCGGCCCCGCCGATACCGGGGTAACCCAGCTGCGCCTGCGCGGCTTTCATCGGGCCATGGCCGAGGCGCAGGCGCCGGTGCACAGTGACCGTGTGCTGCACTGCGACTTCACCAGCCCAGGCGGCCATGCCGCCGCTGCGCAAGTGTTGCAGGGGCGGCGACCTACGGCCATTTTTGCGGGCAACGACATGATCGGTTTCGGCGTGCTGCGCGCTGCCGCCGAACGCAATATCAACGTGCCCGGCGAATTGTCGGTGATCGGCTTCGACGACATCGAGCTCAGCCGCTACGTGTACCCGCCGTTGACCACCGTGGGCCAGTCGATCCGCGAACTGGGCGAGAGCGCTGCCTCGCTGTTGCTGGCGCGCATCGGCACCCCCCGGCAAGGCATGGCCGAGCAGCGCATCGTCGCCCCGCGCATTGTCTTGCGCGAATCCACCGGGCCGCGCCCGGACCTGTTCAACGATTACCGCTAACGCTAAGGAACTGTCATGAATGCCAAGGTTGTGGTGGTCGGCAGCCTCAACATGGACCTGGTGGTCCGCGCCCAGCGCTTGCCTCGCGCCGGCGAAACCCTGCCCGGTGAGCGTTTTTTCACGGTGCCGGGCGGCAAGGGGGCCAACCAGGCCGTAGCAGCTGCGCGCCTGGGCGCCAGCGTGGCGATGATTGGCAATGTCGGCGATGACGATTATGGCCGCCAGTTGCACCAGGCATTGTCCGCAGAAGGCATCGACTGCCAGGGCGTCAGTACCTGCCCCGGCGTGTCCAGCGGTGTAGCCCTGATCACCGTGGATGCCGCCAGCCAGAATTGCATTGTCATCATCCCCGGCGGCAACGGCCTGCTGACGCCGCAGTCGGTGCAGCACTTCGAGGCGTTGTTGCAGGCTGCGCAGGTGGTCATCTGCCAGTTGGAGGTGCCGGTCGACACGGTGGCCTGGACGCTGAGGCGGGCGCGTGAACTGGGCAAGCAGGTGATCCTCAACCCGGCGCCTGCCACCGGCCCGCTGCCTGCGCAATGGTTCGCGCTCATCGATTACCTCACCCCCAATGAAAGCGAGGCCGAAGCGCTGACCGGCATTGCGGTGACCGACCAGGCGAGCGCGCAGCTTGCCGCAGAGCGCTTGCTGCAGGCGGGGGCGGGCAAGGTGATCGTCACGCTGGGCGCGCAAGGGGCATTGCTGGTAACGCCCGAGGGCCACCAGCATTACCCCGCACCGGTGGTGCAGCCGCTGGACACCACTGCTGCTGGCGACACCTTCATTGGCGGCTTCGCTGCGGGCCTGGTGCGTGGCCTGGAGGAGGGCGAGGCCATCGCCTTCGGCCAGCGTGCTGCGGCGCTGTCGGTGACACGCGCTGGCGCGCAGCCATCAATCCCTTACCTGGCGGAGCTGGTGCCATGAAGAAAACCCCGCTGCTGAACGTTGCCCTTTCGCGCACCATCGCCGGCATGGGCCATGGCGATATCCTGGTGATCGGCGATGCGGGCCTGCCGGTGCCGCCAGGCGTGGATATGATCGACCTGGCGATCACCCCTGGCTTGCCGGACTTCGCCAGTGTGTTGCGGGCCGTGCTGAGCGAGCTTCAGGTAGAGCGGCATGTGCTGGCCGAGGAAATGCAGAAAGTGGTGCCGCCAGCGCTGGTCGAGCTCGAGCGCCTGAAGGGCAAGCTGGGCAAGCGCGAATGGCTTAGCCATGAAGCATTCAAGGTGCTGTCGCGCAGTGCCCGGGCGGTGGTGCGTACCGGTGAGTGCCAGCCCTACAGCAATATCGCGCTGGTTTCCGGCGTCACGTTCTGAGCCGTTTACCAGCCGCCGGTGCCACCCGGCGCGTCTGGCGTTATTCACCAAAGGCAACAGGAGTGCCATTCCATGCTCAAGCCCTGGCTTCAAGGACTCGCTTTCATGCTCACTGCCACCAGCTTGCAGGCTGCCCCCATCGACCTGATCATCGACACCGACCCCGGTGCTGACGACGTGGTCGCCTTGTTCCTGGCCCTGGCCTCGCCAGAAGAACTCAATGTTCGCGCCATCACCACCGTGGCCGGCAATGTGCGCCTGGATAAAACCTCCCGCAACGCGCGCCTGGCGCGCGAATGGGCTGGCCGCGAAGACATCCCGGTTTACGCGGGGGCCGGCCGCCCGCTGGTGCGCGCCCCTGTCTATGCCGCAGAAGTGCACGGCGAAGAAGGCCTGGCCGGCGTTCAAGTGCATGAGCCGAAGGCCCCGCTGGCCGCCGGCAACGCCGTGCAGTACCTGGTAGACACCTTGGCGGCCGCCAAGCCGCACAGCATCACCGTGGCCATGCTCGGCCCACAGACCAACCTGGCCCTGGCGCTGATCCAGCGCCCGGAGATTGCCAAGGGCATCAAGGAGGTGGTGGTCATGGGCGGCGCCCACTTCAACGGCGGCAACATCACCCCGGCGGCAGAATTCAACCTCTACGCCGACCCCCATGCAGCCCAGGTGGTTCTGGCCAGCGGGGTGCAACTGACCTATCTACCGCTGGACGTCACCCACAAGCTGCTGACCAGCGACGCCCGGCTGCAGCAGTTGGCCGCGGTGAATACACAAGCCAGCAAGCGGGTGGTGGACATTCTCAACGTGTACATCAAGCACGACATGGCGTTGTACGGCATGCCCGGCGGTCCGGTGCATGACGCCAGCGTCATTGCCTACTTGCTCAAGCCCGAACTGTTCAGCGGCCGGCGCATTTACCTGAGCATCGACAGCCGCGAAGGCCCGACCTTTGGTCAGACCGTCGCTGACTGGCACGGCGTGCTCAAGCAGCCGGCCAATGTGCTGTGGGTGGAGCAGGGTGACGCCCAAGGCCTGTTCGACCTGCTTAGCGCCCGGTTGGCGCGGCTGCAATAGCTGCGCGCGGGGCGTAGCGCTCCAGCACCTGCTCGATGAAGCTGCGTGCTGCTTCGGGGCCGCGGTCGCGCACCAGCAGGTCGATGCCGATCAACAGCAACTCCTCTGGTGTGCCAGGGCTGTACGCACTCTGGCCCTCGGCCCACTTGACCTTGATATCGGCATCGATGGTGTGGCTGCTCATGAAAAGCTCTCGCTAGGGGCCCGGAACGAAGGGGTGAACACCTGACCCTGGTGTTCGATGGAGGCGGGATGCACTCCACTTCTTGCAGCAAATCATGGCTTTGCGCCAGTGACCGTGCGCGCTAAGCATATGGCAAACGCAGCGGGTTGTGCAAAATCCGGTCACGATTGCTTTTCCCCCTCGTTGATCGAGTTCAGGCAGACTTGACCGGTTTTGCAACAAATGATGAGCGGAACTGTCGGATCAGACATTCCCATACCGATTTAGGAGGCTTCATGTTCCGTACCCGTGCTTACCTGGCAACCCTGGCGATGGCTGCTGTCCTGGCTGGTTGCAGCACTGGTGGCGATGCTGGTGGTAATGCCAGTGGGGCTGCACCGGCTGCGCCGGCCGGCAACGACGGCCGCTGCGATGCCAGCGGCGCAGACTTTGCCATGGGCAAGCAAGCCAGTGCCGAGTTGCTGGAGCAGGCGCGCAAGGCCAGTGGTTCGCAAATAGCGCGTATTCTCAAGCCGCACGACGTGGTAACCCTGGAGTACCGGTCCGAGCGCTTGAACCTTAACGTCAATGAGCAGGGTGTGGTCAACCGCGTCAACTGCGGCTGATTCAGCTACCCCCGGCCCCTGGGGCGCGCCCAAAAAAAACCCGCCACAAGGGCGGGTTTTTTTACAGCTATCCGAATTACTCCGGACGAACCTGTGCAGCCTGCATGCCTTTCTGGCCGCGCTCGGCGACGAAGGAAACAGTCTGGCCTTCTTTCAGGCTCTTGAAGCCGTCAGATTCGATGGCTTTGAAGTGAACGAACAGGTCGTCGCCGCCGCCTGCTGGGGTGATGAAGCCGTAGCCTTTCTCATCATTGAACCATTTGACGGTGCCTTGTTGGCGATTGGACATGGGTGAATCTCCAGAACATTTAGTTTTTTCGGTGGTGCAATGCGGCCGAGGCTACGGAGCACGGGACGTATCATAGTCCATTTCTGCGCATCTAGCGCCTTTTACCTTCGCCGGATATTGATCCAGCTCAAAGATTTACCGGCCGACTTTGGCTTTAAGGTTTCAGCTCTTCGGTGCGCAGGCCTGTTTCACAACCGTTTGCGCTTTCTGCATCAGCTTGGCGTCCACGCCATCCTTGCTGTCCAGGTCGGCAATTTCGGCATCGGTGAAGTTCTTCTTGATGGCTTGGGCGCCACAGTCGCAGTGTTTCTTCGCAGTTGCAGCATCAACGCCCTGGCCGCTGGCCACCTGCGTGCACTGGGCCATGTAGCCGGCCTCTTTCCCCGGTGGGAAGTTGCCAGCGTTCGCGGCTACCGGCAGCAGCAGGGCAGCAGTGGCCGCCAGGGCCAGAAGAGACGGAACTCGCATAACCAGTTACTCCTTGGGTTAAGGTCTCATCAAGAGTAGGTTGCTTCCCAAAGTCTGATAGGGCTTTTTCCGGGTTAGTTCACCCCGACCCTGTAATTTCCAAATATTTCTGCCTGCGGTGCAACCCGCGTGCTAGCATGCTCGGCTTGTGTTCGCGCCTTTGCCCGGCGCAGCCATTTTTCTTTCCAGTCACTCTGGTTCGTCCCTCGCAAGCCGAAAGGCTTCTGCCACTGTGAGGCAGGCTTCCTTTGCAGGAAGGCAGGTCGGATCTTGTACTGGCTCATCCCAACCCACGTGACCTTTGGTAGGGGTCACCACTAGGAGAGGAGGCGCCATGCCCGTTATTACTCTTCCCGATGGCAGTCAGCGTTCGTTTGATCACGCCGTATCCGTAGCCGATGTAGCCGCATCCATTGGTGCAGGCCTCGCCAAGGCCACCGTGGCCGGCAAGGTCGACGGCAAGCTGGTCGACGCCTGCGACCTGATCAGCCACGACGCCACACTGCAGATCATCACCCCTAAAGATGCAGAGGGACTGGAGATCATCCGCCACTCGTGCGCCCATTTGGTTGGCCACGCGGTGAAGCAGCTGTACCCGACCGCCAAGATGGTGATCGGCCCGGTGATCGACGAAGGCTTCTATTACGACATCGCCTACGAGCGCCCCTTCACCCCTGAAGACCTGGCCGCCATCGAAAAGCGCATGATGGAGCTGATCGACAAAGACTACGACGTGATCAAGAAGGTCACCCCGCGCGCCGAAGTCATCGACGTTTTCACCGCCCGTGGCGAAGACTACAAGCTGCGCCTGGTCGAAGACATGCCGGACGAACAGGCCATGGGCCTGTACTACCACGAAGAATACGTTGACATGTGCCGTGGCCCGCACGTGCCCAACACCCGCTTCCTCAAGGCTTTCAAGCTGACCAAGCTGTCCGGCGCCTACTGGCGTGGCGATGCCAAGAACGAGCAGTTACAGCGCGTGTACGGCACCGCCTGGGCGGACAAGAAGCAGCTGGCAGCCTACATCCAGCGCATCGAAGAAGCCGAAAAGCGCGACCACCGCAAGATTGGCAAGCAGCTCGACCTGTTCCACTTGCAGGAAGAAGCCCCAGGCATGGTGTTCTGGCATGCCAACGGCTGGACCGTCTACCAGGTGCTCGAGCAGTACATGCGTGGCGTGCAGCGCGAAAACGGCTACCAGGAAATCAAGACCCCGCAGGTTGTCGACCGTATTCTGTGGGAGCGTTCCGGCCACTGGTCCAACTACGCCGAGAACATGTTCACCACTTCGTCGGAAAGCCGCGACTACGCGGTAAAACCGATGAACTGCCCGTGCCACGTGCAGGTGTTCAACCAGGGCCTGAAAAGCTACCGCGACCTGCCGCTGCGCCTGGCCGAGTTCGGTGCCTGCCACCGTAACGAGCCATCCGGTGCCCTGCACGGCATCATGCGCGTACGTGGCTTCGTACAGGACGACGCGCACATCTTCTGCACCGAAGAACAGGTGAAGAAAGAAGCAGCCGACTTCATCAAGCTGACCCTGGACGTGTACAAAGACTTCGGCTTCAGCGACATTGCCATGAAGCTGTCCACCCGCCCGGCCAAGCGTGTCGGTTCCGAAGAGCTGTGGGACCGTGCCGAAGGTGCACTGGCCGACGCCCTCAACGAATCCGGCCTGGAGTGGGAATACCAGCCAGGCGAAGGTGCCTTCTACGGTCCGAAGATCGAGTTCACCCTGCGTGACTGCCTTGGCCGTAACTGGCAGTGCGGTACCCTGCAGTACGATCCGAACCTGCCAGAGCGCCTGGATGCCAGCTATATCGCCGAAGACAACAGCCGCGTGCGCCCGGTAATGCTGCACCGTGCCATCCTCGGCTCGTTCGAGCGCTTCATCGGCATGCTGATCGAGCACTACGCTGGCGTGTTCCCGGCCTGGCTCGCACCGACCCAGGCGGTGATCATGAACATCACCGACAAACAGGCCGATTTCGCCCTTCAGGTGGAGAAATCTCTGAACGGTAGCGGTTTCCGTGCCAAGTCGGACTTGAGAAATGAGAAGATCGGCTTTAAAATCCGCGAGCATACTTTGCTCAAGGTCCCGTACCTTTTGGTTATAGGGGACCGCGAAGTCGAAACGCAAACCGTCGCTGTGCGCACTCGCGAAGGTGCTGACCTGGGCTCCATGCCCGTCGCCCAGTTCGTTGAGCTGCTGAATCAAGCGGTTTCCCGGCGTGGTCGCCAAGAATCGGAGTAATGACTATTAAGCGTGAAATGAGAAACGATAAGCGTGCTGTACCGAAGGCCCCGATCAACGAGAATATCTCGGCCCGCGAGGTTCGGTTAATTGGCGCAGACGGCGAGCAAGTTGGCATCGTCTCGATTGATGAAGCGCTGCGTATCGCTGATGAAGCGAAGCTGGACCTGGTAGAAATCTCTGCAGACGCAGTACCACCTGTCTGCAAGGTGATGGACTACGGCAAGCACCTCTTCGAGAAGAAGAAGCAGGCTAACGAAGCCAAGAAAAACCAGAAACAGATCCAGATCAAAGAAATCAAGTTTCGTCCAGGGACGGAGGATGGGGATTACCAGGTAAAACTACGCAACCTGGTACGTTTCCTTACCGATGGGGACAAGGCCAAGATCTCTCTGAGATTCCGCGGCCGTGAGATGGCCCACCAGGAGCTGGGCATGGAGCTGTTGAAGCGGGTCGAAGCCGACCTCGCCGAATACGGCACCGTTGAGCAGCATCCCAAGATGGAAGGACGCCAGCTTATGATGGTCATCGCCCCCAAGAAAAAGAAATAATCTCCCGGGCACGGCAGGCCTGATGATTATGTGTAATTTTATCGAATGCGGAGTTCCAACATGCCAAAAATGAAAACCAAGAGCGGTGCTGCGAAGCGCTTCCTGAAGACTGCTTCGGGCTTCAAGCACAAGCACGCTTTCAAGAGCCACATCCTGACCAAAATGTCGACCAAGCGTAAGCGTCAACTGCGCGGTGCCAGCTTGCTGCACCCGTCCGACGTGGCAAAAGTCGAGCGCATGCTGCGCGTACGTTAATTCTGGTTAAGATAGAGGAAGTTACTCATGGCTCGTGTTAAGCGCGGCGTTATCGCTCGTAAGCGTCACAAAAAAATTCTGAAGCTGGCTAAAGGTTACTACGGTGCACGTTCGCGCGTATTCCGTGTAGCCAAGCAAGCGGTCATCAAGGCTGGCCAATACGCCTACCGCGACCGTCGCCAGAAGAAGCGTCAGTTCCGCGCACTGTGGATCGCTCGTATCAACGCCGGTGCCCGCACCAACGGTCTGTCCTACAGCCGTCTGATTGCTGGCCTGAAAAAGGCTTCGATCGAAATCGACCGTAAGGTTCTGGCCGATCTGGCAGTGAACGAAAAAGCGGCGTTTGCTGCGATTGTCGAGAAAGCTAAAGCCGTTCTGGCTTAAGTACCCGCGACAATCACCCGGCGGCGCTCGCGGCGCCGGGCATTGAACGTCATCGATAGGGGAAGAGCCTTCAAAGCTCTTCCCCTATTTTCGTATCTGGAGTCTGTACATGGAAAACCTGGATGCGCTGGTCTCCCAAGCCCTAGAGGCCGTGGAGCGCGCTGAAGACATCACTACCCTGGAACAGATCCGGGTTAACTATCTCGGCAAGAAAGGCGAGCTGACCCAGGTGATGAAGACCCTGGGCAACCTGCCAGCCGAAGAGCGGCCGAAAGTCGGCGCGCTGATCAACGACGCCAAAGAGCGCGTTACCGTTGTGCTCAATGCCCGCAAGGCTGCCTTTGAAGAAGCCGAGCTCAGCGCTCGCCTGGCTGCCGAATGCATTGACGTCACCCTGCCAGGCCGTGGCCAGGCCACCGGTGGCCTGCACCCGATCACCCGTACCCTCGAGCGCATCGAGCAGTTCTTCACCCACATTGGCTACGGCATTGCCGAAGGCCCAGAGGTGGAAGACGACTACCACAACTTCGAAGCGCTCAACATTCCCGGCCACCACCCGGCGCGGGCGATGCACGACACCTTCTACTTCAATGCCAACATGCTGCTGCGTACCCACACCTCGCCGGTGCAGGTGCGGACCATGGAGTCCACCCAGCCGCCCATCCGCATTGTCTGCCCGGGCCGCGTTTATCGCTGCGACTCGGATATCACCCACTCGCCGATGTTCCACCAGGTCGAAGGCCTGCTGATCGACCGCGACATCAACTTCGCCGACCTCAAGGGCACCATCGAAGAGTTCCTGCGCGTGTTCTTCGAGAAAGAACTGGCGGTGCGTTTCCGCCCATCGTTCTTCCCCTTCACCGAGCCGTCCGCCGAAGTCGATATCCAGTGCGTGATGTGCTCCGGCAACGGCTGCCGGGTGTGCAAGCAAACCGGTTGGCTGGAAGTGATGGGTTGCGGCATGGTGCACCCGAACGTGCTGCGCATGTCTGGCATCGACCCGGAAGAGTTCCAGGGCTTCGCCTTTGGCATGGGGGCCGAGCGCCTGGCCATGCTGCGCTATGGCGTCAACGATTTGCGTCTGTTCTTCGACAACGACCTGCGGTTCCTGGCGCAATTCCGCTAGGCCCAATCGACGCAATTTTCAGGAGAACAGCATGAAATTCAGTGAACAGTGGCTGCGCGGTTGGGTAAACCCGCAAGTCTCTCGTGACGAACTGGTTGCCCGCCTGTCCATGGCCGGCCTTGAAGTCGACAGCGTTACCCCCGCTGCCGGCCAGTTCAGCGGCATCGTGGTAGGCGAGATCCTGGCCACCGAACAACACCCGGACGCCGACAAGCTGCGTGTGTGCCAGGTAACCAACGGCCAGGAAACCTTCCAGGTCGTGTGCGGCGCCCCTAACGCCCGCCCAGGCATCAAGGTGCCATTCGCCATGATCGGCGCCGAGCTGTCTGGCGACTTCAAGATCAAGAAGGCCAAGCTGCGTGGCGTCGAGTCCTTCGGCATGCTGTGCTCGGCTGCCGAGCTGGAAATCAGCGAAGAAAACGACGGCCTGCTGGAACTGGCAGCCGATGCCCCGGTAGGCGAGAACATTCGTACCTACCTGAGCCTGGACGACGCCAGCATCGAAATCGGCCTTACGCCGAACCGCGGTGACTGCCTTTCCATCGCCGGCCTGGCGCGTGACGTCAGCGCCCTGTACGACACCCCGGTCAGCCGCCCGGTAGTGCCTGCTGTACCACCGGCCCACGACGAAGTGCGCCCGGTTGAAGTCAGCGCCCCGGCTGCATGCCCGCGCTACCTGGGCCGCGTTATCCGTAACGTCGACCTGAGCAAGCCAACCCCGTTGTGGATGGTCGAGCGCCTGCGCCGCAGCGACGTGCGCAGCATCGACGCCGCCGTAGACGTCACCAACTACGTGATGCTCGAACTCGGCCAGCCGATGCACGCCTTCGACCTGGCAGAAATCAACGGCGGTATTCGCGTACGCATGGCCGAAGAGGGCGAAAAGCTCGTTCTGCTCGACGGCCAGGAAGTGGCCTTGCGCGCCGACACCCTGGTGATCGCCGACCACACCCGTGCCTTGGCCATCGCCGGCGTCATGGGTGGCGAGCATAGCGGTGTAAACACCGAAAAAACCCGCGACCTGTTCCTGGAAAGTGCCTTCTTCGAGCCGATTTCGGTTGCCGGTAAAGCCCGTTCCTACGGCCTGCACACCGACGCCTCGCACCGCTACGAGCGCGGCGTCGACTCGCACCTGGCCCGCGAAGCCATGGAACGCGCCACCCAGCTGCTGCTGGACATTGTCGGCGGCGAAGCCGGCCCGGTCGTCGAAGCCGTCAGCGAGCAGCACCTGCCGCAGGTGGCCCCGGTTACCCTGCGCGCCGAACGCATCACCCAGATGCTTGGCATGGAAATGGACCCAGCCCAGGTCGAGCAACTGCTCAACGCCCTGGAACTGACCACCAGCAAGGCAGCCGAAGGGGAGTGGACCGTCACCGTGCCAAGCCACCGCTTCGACATCAGCCTGGAAGTGGACCTGATCGAAGAACTGGCCCGCCTGTACGGCTACAACAACCTGCCGGTCCGCTACCCGCAAGCGCGCCTGGCGCCACAGGGCAAGCCGGAAACCCGCGGTGACCTACCGACCCTGCGCCGCCTGCTGGTTGCCCGCGGTTACCAGGAAGCCATCACCTACAGCTTCATCGACCCGAAACTGTTCGAACTGTTCAGCCCGCGCGTAGAGCCACTGCTGCTGGCCAACCCCATTTCCAGCGACATGGCCGCCATGCGTGCTTCGCTGTGGCCGGGCCTGGTCAAAGCCCTGCAGCACAACCTGAACCGCCAGCAAGACCGCGTGCGCCTGTTCGAAAGCGGCCTGCGTTTCGTCGGCCAGCTGGGTGACCTGCAACAGCAGCCCATGATCGCTGGCGTGGTCACCGGCAGCCGCCTGCCAGAAGGCTGGGCCAACGGCCGCGACGGCGTCGATTTCTTCGACGTTAAAGCCGACGTGGAAGCCTTGCTGGGTTATTCCGGTGCCCTGAGCGACTTCACCTTCAGCGCCGGCAAGCACCCAGCCCTGCACCCAGGCCAGACCGCCGCCATCGAGCGCGACGGCAAACTGGTCGGTTACCTCGGCGCCATCCACCCAGAGCTGGCCAAAGCCCTGGACCTGGACCGCCCGGTGTTCCTGTTCGAGCTGGTGCTTGGCGACGTGGTCGAAGGCCGCCTGCCGAAATTCAGCGAACTGTCCAAGTTCCCGGAAACCCGTCGTGACCTGGCCTTGATCGCCGGCCGTGACGTGGCAGCCAGTGCGGTGCTTGAATTGATTCGTGACAATGCAGGCGAATGGCTCACAGACCTCAGGCTGTTTGATGTCTACCAGGGTAAAGGTATTGATCCTGATAGAAAAAGCCTGGCCGTCGGCTTGACCTGGCAGCATCCATCGCGCACTCTTAACGACGATGAGGTGAACACTACCCTGCAAAACATCCTCACCTCGCTCGAACAAAGGTTGAACACCACGTTAAGGAAATAACGGCATGGGTGCTCTGACGAAAGCTGAGATGGCCGAAAGGCTGTACGAGGAGCTGGGGCTTAACAAGCGTGAGGCCAAGGAGCTGGTCGAGCTGTTTTTCGAAGAAATTCGGCACGCACTTGAAGAGAACGAGCAGGTCAAGCTGTCCGGTTTCGGCAACTTCGACCTTCGCGACAAACGCCAGCGGCCGGGCCGCAACCCCAAAACCGGGGAAGAAATCCCGATCACCGCACGGCGCGTCGTCACCTTTCGTCCAGGGCAGAAGTTGAAGGCCCGGGTTGAGGCCTATGCTGGAACCAAGCCATAACGACGAACTGCCCCCCATACCGGGCAAACGCTACTTCACCATTGGCGAAGTGAGCGAGTTGTGTGCCGTAAAGCCACACGTGCTGCGGTATTGGGAGCAGGAGTTCGACCAGCTCAACCCTGTGAAGCGGCGGGGGAACCGGCGGTATTATCAGCGGCAAGACGTGCTGATGATCAGGCAGATTCGCGCGCTGCTGTACGAGCAGGGGTTCACCATTGGCGGGGCGCGGTTGCGGCTCTCCAGTGATGAGGCTAAAGATGATTCGAGCCAGTACAAGCAGCTGATTCGGCAGATGATTGTCGAATTGGAGGATGTGCTGGTCGTGTTGAAGAAGTGAGCTGTGGCTTTTCGGGTGAGTGAAAATTTTTTTGAGAAAAAGCTTTCATTTATCAGAGGGTTAGGGTACATTCTTCAACGTTCTCGGCAGTATTGAGAACATGCTTCAAACCCAGTCGGGGCGTAGCGCAGCCCGGTAGCGCACTTGCATGGGGTGCAAGGGGTCGAGTGTTCGAATCACTCCGTCCCGACCAAAAAACCCTAGAAAATCCAGTCACTTAACGGTGACTGGATTTTTTTATGCCTGATGGTTTTCTGTCTCGCTCGAATTTTGTGCCACTTTTTGTGCCACTGGGCTTTCGTGGCTCCAGATGGCTCATCTGGAGGGTTGTTTCGGGAGATACAGCTCGTGCTGTTCCTCGCCTAGGATAAGCATCTCCAAGACCTTGGTTCTGGATAGCTGGTGCTCTTCAGCAAGCTTGTCCAGGAGCGCATTGACGCTCAGGGGGAGCACAAAGTTGTATTGCTTCTTCTCGACAGCCTTCTCGCGCGTTTTTTGCGTGCTCCAGCGCCTCTTAATTTTGTCGACGTAGAGTTCCTTTTCCTCGTCGGAGGCTCCGCTATGGTCGAAGAACTCCAGCAGCTCAGTGAGCTTTGTAAAGGGCTCGGCGCGCCACGTTAGCCTGGGCTTGTTTTTCTCAAGCCAACTCCATGCCAGAGCGCATTTTGTGCGTTCGTCCTTGTCTTTGAACCAGCTGAAGATCCTGTCTGACCGCGCGTGCTCGGTCCAGGCGTCTGATAGGCGCTTCAATGCACTCTCTTTCTGGCCGAAATCTCTGTCCCAGAGATCGAACAGTGCAATCAGTTGCTCCCTGTCAGTGAGTGTGCGGAAGACACTGCTACGTATTCGCAGTCCTGTTTTATTCCCTGCTTGAGCGGCGAGCCATTTTGGTTGTCGTCCGCTTTTTTCGACCCAGCTGAATGCCTCCTCCGGTAGCAGCTCGCTATCCCGTGCTCGTACTAGGCCCCTCGTGACGCGAGGATTCCTTCTGAGTGCTCTAGCAATTTGGTTTCGCATGGTTTGGCTGTTGAGCTGGCACTCATCCATCTGAATGCTTTCCCTGCTTTCCAGGAAAAGCCATAGCCACGTTACCTCCCGTTCAGTCAGACCCCACCCGGGAAGCTCCTCAGAAAGCAAATCCATCTCATTTACAGCCATTTATCTATTCATTCCTAGCACATAAAAAGTACAAATTAAGTTAATCAGGAGATAGGTAATAGTCAATGAAATGAATCATGAAAGAACATCTGTAGATGATTTATAGATGTATGAAATCTTGTGTAACCCAGATTTTACATGGCTTCAACGTAGCTATAGGCATGTAAATGCCAGTAGCAGAACGGTAAGCATTGGCTGAAATTCATGCTTTTTTCGGCAGCTGCGCTTCGTCCGACAAGCATTCAGCTGCTGGTTGATTTTCAGTCAGCTGCTGCTAGCAATGACGTGGTGCTCAGTCAGTTTGTTCTTGCTGGTTAGGGAGGGGCACCCCGGAGGCTTCACGTGCCTTGAGGCTATGTGTGGCGCCCGAGCGGGACTTTCACTGTTCACAGGAGGGCGGGCAAGTGAGCTGCCCCTGTATTGCATTTGTCTGTTGCGGTTGGCTTAGCTTCGGATTCGTCGGCTGCCGCCTGTGCCAGGCCGCCATGATTACTTTCCCGCAATGGATGGCTGCCTCGGGCGTACTTGCCTACAGGGCTGGCTTTGGGTCGGTTCTTTTTTAAAACCCTTGCACATCCTCTGAGCCATAGAGGAGTGCCTGCTCATGCGTATAATGCGATTGAAAGAAGTAATCGATACGACTGGTCTTGCCAGGTCAACTATCTACAAATACATCGCGGACGGAATCTTCCCGAAACCGGTTAACTTAGCTCCTGCCGGCATGGATATGCCGAGTACCCGAGGCGTGGGGTGGATCCAGTCAGAGGTCGATGATTGGATCCTGGCAAGAATCGAGGAGCGGGATATGGCTGAGGGATCCGCCACACGTCCAAGCAACCATTTGAGCGTCGCCAAGTAAACTTTTCCGCCATGATCGGCTTCGCTGGTCATGGCGCTTATGCCGTTTCTGGTAGGGCTCTGCTCTCAGCTAACTCTCCCAAAGCTCAGTACGGAAAATCTCTCGACAGGCTTGGCAATGTTGCTCCCTATTTCCCGCCCAGGTCTGGAGGGACGGCTCTGGTCAGGGCTGCATCTATTGATATAGCTATTAACTACCAGCTCTTACTAATCGATAGCAACCATCACTACCCATCACTACTGACTACCACCAGAGGGAAAGAACACCAGTAAAAAGAAACACACCACGTGCCTGGTATGCACCAACAACCAATCAGGTACTCACCGATGAACAACCGTAAGCACAACACCCACCTCTCCCAGTCCGACATAGCCCTGCAGATCGAATCACTCGTTCAGGCTATCGAACACAGCGACACTCCTGCATTCCGGATCACGCACAAGCGCTCAGGCTATGAGCAGGTCGAGCAGACCAGACTCTCCCGGTACTTCACCAACGTCCAGCAGATGTACAACCTGTTCGATGATCGAGTGCCGTACGACTACAGCGAGCACCTGTTAGCGTTCCGGGAAGCCTGTGACGACATCGGTCTTCAGCGTTCACCCAATGGTCCTGTCTGCATGAGCGAGACGGGGACGTACTGGCTCAGTCATCACCAGAGCATGAACGTCCTGACCGCACGGATCCGTGAGTTGACCCGTCAGCGGTGGTATCAGCGCAAAGCTGGGGATCGAGCCTATGAGGCACGCAAGCAAGCGAAGGAGATCATCGCTTACAACGATGCAGTGATGAGCCTTTACTCACGCACTACGGTAATCCGGCTGGACTTGTACTACCGCCTTGAAGCTCAGGCCAGGCAGCGCGTCGAGCAGGTCTTTGATCACCTGGATGCTCTGATCCACAAACACAGCCATCACCGGACTTTCGAGCACCTGATTGGCTACACCTATTCAGTCGAGCAGGGGGATTGCAAGGAGGGGCGCGGGTACCACATCCATGCGGCCTACTACTTCAATGGCAACCAGGTATGCCGGGATGTCTGGAAGGCGATTGAGATCAGTGAGCTTTGGGAGGAGGTCACGCGTGGTCAGGGCTATGCCCATAGCTGCAACCACGACAAGGAACGGTATGGTGACAAGCTAGGCATTGGCCTGATCCAGCGGGAGGATCAGTCGAAGCGGCCCCATGTACACAAGGCAATGAAGTATCTGGTCAAGGACGGTCAGCACCTTCGCTTGAAGTCTGCAGGGGCACGCTGCTTGCGTAAGGGGGCTCTGGGGCGTGTTTGCCGCCGATAAGTAAGTGGGAAGGCTACGTGGCCTTTGCAACCATTAACTCAGACCAGCGAGTAGTGTAGGCGGGGGAGAGCAATTCTCTTCGCATGGCCCACTCGACTGGCTTGGCGATGCGTCCTGGTTGCAGAGTGCCACGCCCCCAGCGGTTGTTGATCGCGTCCAGGGTGCTCATCAGTCGTTCGGTTTTCACGGGCTGCTCGGAGGCGAACAGATCCGGTGTGTACTCATTCTTGCGGCATAGATCCAACAGCAGAACCTGAGCCTTGGCGTAGCTGAATCCCTCTCTGTAGACCTGCTGCAATCCCGCCTGGACGGCCTTGATGATCAGCCTGCTGTCATCGGTTGGATAGGGCAGTTGGCAGAGAACGCCGTTGGCATATTTAGCCTCGGTTGGGTTGAACATCCCGGTGCGCAGACTGACCCGCACCTGTCTGCAGAGTGACTCCTGCTTGCGCAGCTTTTCAGCAGCGCGCGAGGCATAGCTAGTGACGGCTTCCTGTATGGGGGCTAGCTCACGCAGACGCTTGCCGAATGAGCGACTGCTGCAGATCTCTTGCTTGGGTTCGATTTCGTTCTCGATCTCTAGGCACGCCACACCGCGCAGTTCGCGCACAGTTTTCTCGACCACGACATTGAATCGCTTGCGCAGAGTCCAGGCATCCATCTGTGCCAAGTCCCAAGCGGTTTTAATCTGCATACCTTCCAGGTGCGCACGCATGCGGGGGCCAACACCCCAGACTTCTTCAACGGGCATAGCCTTGAGCAACTTGTCGCGCCGAACCGGATCGCGGATGTCTACGACGCCACCAGTTTGCTTCTGCCAGCGCTTGGCGGCGTTATTGGCGAGCTTGGCCAGTGTCTTGGTGGTGGCGATGCCTATGCCGACCGGGATACCAGTCTTCTGCTTAATCTCTGCCTGCACCTGACGACCTATCGACTCCAGAGGTTCGGGCAGTCCGGTCATATCGGCAAAGGCTTCGTCGATGCTGTAGACCTCGATGCTTGGAAAACAGCCTTCGAGGATGGTCATCACACGCTCGCTCATGTCGCCATAGAGGGCGTAGTTGCTGCTGAAGGCGACGATCCCATGGCGCCTGAGGTCGCCCCTGATCTCGTGGAAGAGGGCGCCCATTTTCACGAACGGCTTAGCATCGGCCGAGCGTGCAATCACGCAGCCATCGTTGTTGCTGAGCACCACGATGGGCGTTCGCAACAGATCCGGACGAAACACACGCTCGCAACTGGCGTAGAAGCTGTTGCAGTCGACCAGTGCGTAAACCGGCTCAGCCATGGGTGAGGTGATTCCGCAGGCTGTGAGTGACGACGCCCCAGATCATCAGTTCATCGTTCTCCAGGATGTAGCGGGGAGAGTAGGCCGGGTTCTCAGAGCGCAGGATGAACTGCCCCTGTTCCTGTGCCAGGCGCTTTACCAGGACATCGCCGTTGAGGCAGGCCACTACTACGTGACCTGGTTTTGCAGGGATGGCACGGCTGACGATCAGATGGTCGCCGTCGAAGATGCCAGCCCCTGTCATGCTGTCACCGCTTACGGCGACCACATAGGTGTGCGTAGCTTGCAGATCCAGCAGAGCATCAAGCGATAGCTTGTGCTCCATGTGATCAAGTGCCGGGCTGGGAAAGCCAGCCGGAACGCGTGCATCAAAGAGGGGGAGGGCTGCGCTGCTGCTCTGCAGCGGGCCGAGGATAAGTGCGGTGCTCATAACGGGCTGTCCAGTAACTGTATTTATATACAGTAACCAGCGCTCAGCCATCCAGACAAGGTGCATTCGTCGCCGGTGTCTGGGGTATGCACGGATTGTTTACAGGCGAAAAGTAGACAGGTCGCCCAGTCGGACCATTCTCGCTAGGTTGGTGGAAACCGACCAGGAGGATCTCCTATGAACTTGCTACCCACCCTTAACGATCTTTTGCCACTGGCGCTTTTGCTGCCTGCACTGCTCGGGCTGGCCAAGCTGGCCTACGGTGGCACTACGGACTAAGAGATGACCTCGCCTGGCAGCATCGACTCAAAGCCAGACGTGCCTGTCGTTAGTCAGTGATACAGCCAGGGCTGTAGCTCTTCCAGGTTGGCGACCACGATCTGCTGAGCCGTGGCCTTGGCATGCACTTTGGTCGGATCGATCTGATAGCGCTGCAGCACGTACTGCACCAAAGCGCCTCGGGTCTCGATCACCAGTTGCCCATCACACATGCCGTAGTCCGCTTCAATAATGGAACGCTGCTCGGGCTTGAGGCGTGAGTCCGACTCAATCACTACCGTTAGCTGGGTGTTCCAGCCATCGTCGAGTTCGCGAGTGTGCTCCGAGGGGGCATCCATCAGATCGGGCTCACCACGAAAGCGGCTCAGCACGAAGTCGCGGTAGTCGCGGTTTTTCTCGCAATAGGCCCGCACATGCCAGCGCATGCCTGTGTAGATCAGGGTATGCGGTGCGATCAGGCGGGTTTCGCCGTCCGGCGTAGTGAAGGATACATACTCGCACTCCAGTCGAAGCCCCTCGCGGCAGGCCTTGAGCAGCGGGCGCAGCACCTCTGGGCGCACAGAGCGATCCGGAACGTCGAGTACTTCAGTGTGCGCATAGGCCAGTGCCAGTCCCTCGATGTGTGGGGCACGGTCGTGATTTTGGTTGAGCAGGTGCAGGTAGGCGCTGGCGCTGTCATCGATAAACAGCGGTTTGAAGTGGCGGCTCGGCACATACCCCTTCAAATGCTTGTCGTATTCCAGGTTTTTCGGCGCGTAGTCGGTGATGTAGGAGTTGATGTCTTTTGACGCCTGCTGGCGGCTTATGCCAAAACTCTGCATCAGGTGGTTTGTTGTCAGGCGTCCCTCCCACCAGACCACAGTCTCGATCAGACGGTAGCGCAGCGCCAGGTCCCAGCGCACGGACTCGATTTCCTGTTTGCGTTTCATCCCTGCCTCACTTGCTCGAAAACTTTACCTGTACGAACGCACACTCTAGATGCGTCAAGCCACGCTACATATCTTGATCCTGACAAACAAGCCAGCCAATCCAGGCTGGCTCAGGAAGTGCAATCAAGGAGTAGTGAAATGGCATTGATCAACTGCAGCGAGTGCGATCGCATGGCCAGCGACCAGGCGGCTGCCTGCCCGCATTGTGGTGCGCCTATCGCCAAGCAGGCAGCCACCGTTCAAATGCAGCCAGCCCCCGCAATTAGCCGCAGTGTTGGCTTCTGGCTGGGCGTGGGGATCTTTCTGTTTCCGGTCGTTTTTGTTTGGTTCTTGCTGCGCCAAGGGCACAGCACCACCAGTCGGCTAATCGGCTTTGCATGGTTGGCGGTTATGTTGGTTGCAATGGCCTCGGGGGATCGTCCGTCCGACAAGGCCGCTACGGCAACAACCCAGAGTCAGCCTGCAAAGGTGGCAGCCCCGGTTACGCCGTTGTTTGAAGTGAGCGCTCAGCAACTGGCCCAGGCCTATGACCGCAATACGGTCGCGGCGGACCAGCAGTTCAAAGGCAAGACCTTCAAGGTCACTGGCGTGGTGGATTCCATCAATACCGATCTGTTCGGTAGCCCTTACGTCACCCTACGTGGCGGGGTAAACCAGTTCATGGAGCCGCAATTACAGCTCGATGACGCCCATGCCAACTACGCCGCAGGCCTGCAGGGCGGTATGCGCATTAGTCTGATCTGCACCGGGCGCGGCGATGTGGCCAAGACCCCCATGTCCAAAGACTGCGCTCCCGCCAACTGAGTCAGCGTGATTTCACTGGGCAGATAAATCCGCCTTAATCCTGCTCAATCAGCTAAGATCTGTGCTTCCTATTCGATATGGATCTGGAAATGACCGATCGGTGGTTGAGCGTAGAGGAAATTGGCGAACACTTGGGCGTGAGTAAGGACACTGTCTATGCATGGATCGCAAAGCGGCACATGCCCGCGCACAAGGTCGGGCGGCTCTGGAAGTTCCAGAAGGCTGAGGTGGACGCGTGGGTTAAAGCTGGCGGTGCCAGTGATGATGCCGCCTCGGAGTCGGCGCATGGCTGATCCATACCGCTTGTCATTCACCACAGGTGGGCTCTTCATTCAGGAGTCACCGCCTGTGGCTGAGCTTTTCCTCATGAAGCATGACTGGCAAGAGGCTCGTGATCAGGTTCGTGAGATGAACCTGTTGCAGGTGCGTACTGCAGCAGCTGCCACGCGTATTAGTAAAGAGATTGTCGCCCGATTGGAGTACCTGGATGTAGGTGAGCTTGAGGCCTTGGTTGAGGGGAAAAGGAAGGACCAGGGATACCTTCTCTGGGCTGCCTGTTCCCGGCGCTACACCTTTATCCGCGAGTTCGCGATGGAGGTGCTTCGTGAGCATCTACTGATGAGGCGGCGCGTCCTGTCCTCGATCGACTTCGACGCATTCTGGAGCAGGAAAGCTCTGTGGCACGTTGAGCTAGATCAGATCGCTGAGTCGACGCAAAAAAAGCTCAAACAAAATCTATTTCGAATGATGCGAGAAGCGGATCTGATTGGTGATTCGCTACAAATTCAGCCGGCCCTATTGTCGCCGGCGTTGGCCCAGCTGTTGGCCAAAAGGGGTAAGGAAGAGTTGCTTATCTACCCCGTAACTGATCAGGAGATTAAGCGTTGGCTTCAATGAACCGGAAAATCAGCGAGCAGCCAATGGCCGTTCGCTTCGATCATTTGCTAGGCGTAATCAGTGGTCAGCGTTTCCTTGAAATGAGGGGATTGAACAACGATCTGCCCTTTTACATCTGCGAGTTCAAGGCTGCTGAAGCGGTGGAGATGGAGCGTGTACGCCGGCAGCTGGTAACGCGGCTGGCGAACATGAGCATTCCCTGTCTTCAGGGAAGAGGCATCCAGGTTCTGGAAATCAACCTGTATGACTTGTCCATTGAGCTGCTCAAGGCCCGAGAGGGCAGTAGTGAGCAGGGCTGCCTCTGGGATGACCTACTCGCCATTGAGCCTGAGGTAGAGAAAGAACAGCTGTTGGAGACTCTGCAGAACGTCTTGGGCATCGAGGAGTATCTGATCCCCGCTATCGGCGAGCGACTGGAAGTTGCTGAGTACGACGTTTTATTCCTCTCCGGCATCGGTGAGGTGTTCCCCTACATCCGTTCACACAACGTGCTGAACAACCTGCAAAGCACGGCCAAGTCCAAGCCCACTGTTATGTTCTTTCCCGGCGAGTACCGGTACTCGCTGGAGCAGGGGGCTTCTCTGGAGCTGTTTGGCTTGCTGCATGACGACAAGTACTACCGCGCATTCAACATTTTTGAGACTCAGGCCTGAGGAAGCAGTAGATGGAACTCAACGGCATTTTCCTGAACCCCGTCAGCCGTCCTATTGAAGGGGTGATCAAAGCTGATGATGAAGCCAGCCTTTACAACGAGCTGAGCGAGTATGTGCTGACTGACGAGGTCGCCAAGCGCCTGGAGCACTTCCTTGATGCTTACACTGACTATCATGGCGCCAATGGCGTGTGGGTGTCTGGCTTCTTCGGGTCGGGTAAATCTCACTTGTTGAAGATGCTGGCGCTTCTGTTGGAAAACCGCCGCGTCGATGGCTCCTCTGCCCTGGATATCTTCCTTCCCAAGATCCACGAGGATGATGCACTGCTGCGCAGCAAGCTCAAGCAGGCTGTCGCCATCCCCTCGAAGAGCATCCTGTTCAACATCGACCAGAAGGCCGACATCATCAGCAAGACGCAGATCGACGCCTTGCTGTCGGTCTTCGTCAAGGTCTTCAATGAGATGTGCGGCTACTTCGGCAAGCAGGGCTACATTGCCCAGTTCGAACGTGATCTCGACAGCCGCGAGCAGTTCGATGCTTTCAAGGAGGCCTACCAATCCATCGCCAAAAAGCCTTGGGAGCGTGGTCGCGAGCAGGCCCTGCTGGAGTCCGGCAACATTGCCAAGGCCTATGCGCAGATCACCGGTGAAGATCCGACTCTGGCCAAGGGAATCCTCGACAAGTACCGCACCCAGTACAGCGTCTCCATCGAGGACTTCGGCAATCAGGTCAAAGCCTGGCTAGACAAGCAGCCAGCCAATTTCCGCCTGAATTTCTTCGTCGATGAGGTAGGCCAATACATCGCCGAAAATACCAAGCTGATGACTAATTTGCAGACAGTCGCCGAAAGCCTGGCGACTAAGTGTCAGGGGAGGGCTTGGATCATCGTTACCGCCCAAGAGGATATGAACTCCGTGCTCGGGGACATGAGCAAGCAGCAGAGTAATGACTTCACCAAGATCCAGGCTCGCTTTGCTAACCGTCTCAAGCTCACCAGCGCTGACGTGGCTGAGGTGATCCAGAAGCGTCTGCTGACCAAGAATGATAGCGGTGCAGATCTGCTGAAAACTGTTTACGACCAGCAGTTCAATAACTTCAAGACCCTGTTCGAGTTCGCCGATGGCGGCCAGCATTACCAGAACTTCCGAGATCTGGAGCATTTCACCTACTGCTATCCGTTTGTGCCGTATCAGTTCCCGCTGTTCCAGTCGGCCATCCGTGGCATTTCTTTGCACAATGGCTTTGAAGGTAAGGCCAATTCGGTAGGTGAGCGCTCCATGCTCGGCGTGTTCCGAGAGGTGGCCATCGCCATTGAGAACGAACCAGTTGGCCAGCTCGCCACCTTCGACCGAATGTTTGAAGGCATTCGTGGCGCGCTGAAAAGCGCAATCCAGAGCGCGATCAACAACGCCGAGCGTCACTTGGGGGACGAATATGCCATCCGTGTATTGAAGGCTCTGTTCCTGGTCAAGTACGTCAAGGAGTTCAAGGCCACCCTGCGCAACCTCAGTGTGTTGATGCTGGAGCGTTTCGGCGAGGACGTGCCCGCCCAACGCAAGAAGCTGGAAGCCGCACTCAACCTGCTTGAGCAGCAGACCTACATCCAGCGCAACGGCGATCTCTACGAGTACCTCACTGACGAAGAGAAGGACATCGAGGAAGAGATCAAAAACACCGAGGTGGAGTCTGCGGACATCCTCAAGGAGTTGGAAGTCCTACTTTTTGATGGGGTAATCAAGCAGCGCAAGATCCGCTACGAGAACGGACAGGATTACTCCTATACCCGCAAGATGGATGATCGGGTGCTCAGCCGGGAGCATGAACTCACCATTCATGTCGTAACGCCGCTCAGCGACAACTTCGATAATCTCACCGTGCAGCGTATGCAAAGCATGGGGCGTGACGAGCTGCGTGTCGTGCTACCTGCCGATGCGCGTTTCATGCAAGACCTGACTATGTACAAGCGCACTGAGACGTACATTCGTCAGAACAGCAGCACTCAACAGGAGGCGGTGAAGCGAATCCTCGACTCCAAGAGTTTCCAGAACACCGAGCGACTTGCGGATATCCAGGAGCGTGCCAAGCAGCTGTTGGCAGGTGCCCAGCTGATCATCAATGCTGCCGATATCGAAGCCCCCAGTACTGATGGTCAGACACGAATTCTGAAAGGTTTCTACCAGCTCATCGAGACCACCTATCCGAACTTGCGCATGTTGCGGGATGTGCCGTTCAGCGAGGCTGATATTGGCAAGTACTTGCGCCAGGGGCAGGATGGACTGCTTGGCAATGATGCTACCAGCCTGAGTGAGCCCGAGCAGGAGCTGTTGGCTTTTATCCAGACCAATGCTCGCAGTGGCGTTCGCACCACGGTCAAGAGCTTGCTCGAGCGCTTCGAACGCAAGAGCTACGGTTGGTACTACGCTGCAATTCTCTGCAACCTCGCCCTGCTTTGCGCGCGAGGCAAGGTAGAGGTGCGTCAGGACAGCAATCCCCTGGAAGGGGATCTGCTGGAGCGCAGCCTGCGCAATACCAATGCCCACGCTACCCTGGTGTTGGAGCCGCAGATCGAGTTCAGCGCGTCCCAGGTACGTGCATTAAAGGATTTCTTTGCGGATTTCATCGGCGAGCCGGCCAGCAGCAATGAAGCCCGCGCTCTGGCGCGTGAAACCATAGATGCCATCAAGGAGCTGGAGATCGATCTGGCTGAGTTGCACGGTCAGAAGGTGCAGTATCCCTTCCTCAGTGCCTTGGACGGTGTGCTGGCGACTCTCAAGGAAATAGCTGCCAAGAATCCAGCTTGGTTCCTGACGGATCTGTCCCGCGCAGAAGATGCGCTGCTAGAAGCCAAAGAGCAGATCATCGACCCTGTGCAGCGCTTTATGAAAAGCCCGCAGAAAGAGATCTACGATCAGGCTCGTCTGCTGGTGCAAGAGCAGCAAGAGAATTTTGCCTATGTCGGCTCGGCGGAAGTTGACGCCATTCGAGCCGTGCTTGCAGATGCAAAGCCCTGGCAAGGCAATCGTCTTCAACAAGCACGGCAGCAGTTGGAGGCGCTTCAGCTTGCCATTGCCAACCAGCTAGCCAGCGAGCAAAAAACCAGTGAGCAGTTGCTCGACGATCTGGAGCAGCGCCTGCAGGGCGCTGAGGGTTACGCTGCTCTCGACGCGGCGCAGAAACAGCAGCTCTCAGCCCCCTTCGCACAGGCTAAGCAGCAACTGAAAGGGCAGAAGCTCATTGCAGTCATTCGTGACCAGCGCAATCGTTTCGAGGACGAGCAATACCCTCAGCTGTTACTCAAGCTTGATCAGCTGGCTCGTCCGGAGCCGGCCCCTTCTGAGCCGCCTGTGCCATCTAACCGACCCGAGAGCACTAAGGCGCTGGGCACTGACACGCCTGAACAACCGACGCTGAAAGTGGCGGAGCCTCGCATCGTGCCGGCCCGTCATATCAAAGTTGGCTACTCGAAGCCCTGGTTGACCAGTGAAGCGGAGCTGGACGATTACCTGCAGAAGCAGCGTGAAGCCTGGCTGAAAGAAATCCAGGCCGGCAACCGTGTGCAGATCTGACACTGAATAAATACAACTGGCCCGCCCGATGCGAGGCCAAGTCTAGGGCCGTTCGGTTGAATGGCTGAGTGGGGGATTGATGGATACCAGCAAACTCAAGAAATTTGCTCAATACGCACGTCGCACCTTGCTTGATCAGGTGAGTGGCAAGTTGGATGTGGTACTGGCACCGCAAAGTGCTGCACGTCGTGAGCGGGCCCAGGTAGTGGCTGAGTTGGAAAAACTGATCAGCAACTCCAGTCGCGATAATGTGACAGAGCGTGTTGCCTACACCTGGTTTAACCGCTTCTGTGCCCTGCGCTTCATGGACGTAAATCGCTACACCCGCATCGGCGTAGTGTCTCCAGCTGAGGGGCAGTTTCAACCTGAGATCCTGGCTGAAGCCAAGATGGGGCATATCGACGAAGAGATGGTCCCGAGCCAGATTCGTCAGAAGGTCCTGGATCTTCTGGCGGGTCGTGCACCAAGTACTGACTCACAGGGCGAAGCCTACCGTCTGCTGGTCGTTGCCGCGTGCAACGCTTGGAACCAGTCGATGGATTTTCTGTTCGAGCGCATCGACGACTACACCGAATTGCTGATGCCCGATGATTTGCTTTCGGGCAACTCTATCCTGGCCTACACGCGCGAAGCCATGACGCCTGACGCCTGCAAAGATGTTGAGGTGATCGGCTGGCTGTACCAGTTCTACATCTCCGAGAAGAAGGACGCGGTGTTCGAAGGGTTGAAGAAGAACCAAAAGATCACCCCGGAGAACATCCCGGCTGCTACTCAGCTGTTCACCCCGCACTGGATTGTGCGCTATCTGGTGGACAACTCGCTGGGCCGACTCTGGTTGCTCAACCGGCCCAACTCACGGCTAGAAGAGCAAATGGAGTACTACATCCCGCCAGAGAAGCCAGAGAGTGATTTCCTCAAGATCACCGGACCAGAGGACATAAAAGTCTGCGATCCGGCGTGCGGCTCCGGTCACATGCTCACCTACGCCTTCGACCTGCTGTATGCGATGTACGAAGAAGAGGGCTATGACCCGGCCGAGATCCCGGAAAAGATCCTCACTCACAACCTCTTCGGCATCGAGCTGGATGAGCGCGCCGGTGAGTTGGCCGCTTTCGCGCTCACCATGAAGGCCCGTGGCCGCCAGCGCCGCTTCTTCAATAAAGGCGTCAAGCCGAACATCTGCGTGCTGGAAAAGGTGAGCTTCAGCAGCGAAGAGCTGGACGAGTATATGAGCTTTGTCGGCCGTGACTTGTTCACCTACGGCCTTCGCGAAACGCTGGAGCAGTTCAGTGAAGCCGACAACTTCGGCTCGCTGATCGTGCCGAAGGTTGCCAACGTGACCGATGTGCTGGCCACGCTGGAAAGTAAGGACATGAGCAGCAACCTGTTCCTGGCCGAGACGCACAAGAAAGTCCTGACTGTTCTGCGCATGGCTGATGCCTTGAGTCCGCGCTATGCAGTGGTCGTAGCCAACCCGCCTTACATGGGCGGTAAGGGCATGAACCCTCGCTTGAGCACTTGGGCCAAGGAGAACTTCCCGAGCAGCAAATCCGACCTGTTTGCGATGTTCATCGAACGCAACTTGGATCTGACGGTGAAGGGAGGAGCTGTTGCCATGATCACCATGCAGAGCTGGATGTTCCTTTCCTCCTTCGAGTCTCTGCGTAGCCGCATCCTGAATCAGCACACCATCCTATCCATGGCGCACTTGGGTGCACGGGCCTTCGACAGTATTGGCGGTGAAGTTGTTTCGACCACTGCCTTTGTGCTGGAAAACGCCCACAAGCCCGATTACCGGGGCGCTTACATGCGCCTGGTGGATGGCAGTTCGGAAGCGGAAAAGATGGAAATGATGGCCAAAGCCATCATTCAAGGCAGGGTTGCATGATCACCAACCTGCAGCTCAATAACTTCATTGCCTTCACCGATCTGGCCATCGACTTCACGCCGGGCGGCATTTCGTTGATCACTGGCATTGAATACCTGCACGTCAGTAAAGGGCGCGTGCGCAACCAGGTTTGGGCTGCGCTGTCGCACGATGGCCTGGGCTTCCCTTCGTTGATGATCTATCGGCAGGACAAACAGCGCCCAGCTTTGCATGAGGAACGTGAACTGCAGCGCCTGGCTGGCTTGGAGTTGAAACCTGACAAGGCGTGGCGAACACCGCCCATCCTGCAGCATGGTGACTTGCGGTTTGCCCTGCTGATCTGCAGCGAACTGACCAACATCAGCTATCGTGCCGCCCTGCGCGGCAAGGTGGACGCGTTGTTTGTGCCTGAGTGGAACCAGGACACCGAGACCTTCAACGCCCTGGTGGAGTCTGCCGCGCTGGATATGCACGCCTACATCATCCAGTGCAATGACCGCCAATATGGAGACAGCCGCATTCGCGCACCAGCAAAAGACAGCTGGGATCGTGACGTACTGAGAGTTAAGGGCGGTGTGACCGACTATTGCGTGATCGGCGAGATTGACGTGCGGGCGCTGCGCCAGTTCCAGAGCAGCTATCGCTCGCCGGCCAAACCGTTCAAACCGGTGCCGGATGGATTTGAAATTGATTTTGGCCGCAAGGTATTGCCGGCGGGAGAAAAAGAATGAGCAAGAGCAACAGTCATGAGCATGAACGGGCGAAATATTTTTTTCGCGCGTCGGCTGCGGATTTCAGAAAAATCCCAGGAGAGCCAATCGTCTATTGGGTTAGCAATGCCTTCCTGAACATATTCGAGACTAGCGAAAACTTAGGCAACAAAACAAAAGCGCGGCAAGGCTTGGCTACTGGAGATAATTCGATATTTGCAAGGCTTTGGTACGAAGTTTCGGCGAGCAGCTTTTCTATGCAAGCAAAGAGTTGTGCTGAAACCACAAAACTAAAAGAGAAGTGGTTCCCATATAACAAGGGTGGAGAGTTTCGTCGGTGGTACGGAAACCTTCAGTGGCTTGTAAATTGGAAAAATGATGGAGAGGAGATCAGGAATTTCAAAGATGAAAAAGGGAAGCTTCGCTCACGCCCGCAAAATACGGATTGTTACTTTCAGGAAGGTATTACTTGGTCGGACGTAACCAGTGGGCACCTATCAGTGAGAGCGTTACCTCCAGGGTGTGTTTACGATATATCCGGCCATAGTGCTTTTCCGCAGGCTGGCGTGGAGAAGTATTCAATTTTGGCCTATTTGAATACTAAGTTTTCCAAGCTTACGGCCAAAATGCTAAACCCCACTCTGCATTTTCAGATTGGGGATTACCAGTCTTTCCCATATCCTGATAAGTTTATCCGCTCGGATGTTGAGGGTATTTCTAAGAAGTGCGTTGCTATTGCTCAGGACGACTGGAATTCATACGAAGCATCCTGGGGCTTTGGAAACCTCCCTCTGCTGCACACCATCCATCGCGAGCCCACACTTAAGGCCTGCTACCAAAAGCTACGCACACATTGGCGCGAGATGACGCTAGAAATGCAGCGCCTAGAGGAAGAGAACAATCGTATCTTTATTGACGCTTACGGCCTACAGGACGAACTGACGCCCGATGTACCGCTGAACGAGATCACGCTCACCTGCAACCCGCACTACCGCTACGGCGGGGACAAAAGCGAGGAGGAGCTGGAAGCTCTGCTGCTGGCCGACACCATGCGCGAGCTGGTGAGCTACGCTGTGGGCTGCATGTTTGGTCGCTACAGTTTAGATAAGCCGGGACTGATCTTGGCTAACCAGGGCGAGACGCTGGCGGACTATCTGGCCCAGGTGCCGCAGCCTACGTTCCCGGCCGATGACGATAACGTGATCCCGCTGCTCGATGGTGACTGGTTCCCGGACGACATCACCCTGCGCTTCCGCCAGTTTCTGCGCGTGGCCTTTGGTGATGAGCATTACGAGGACAACCTGGCTTTTATCGAGCAAGCGCTCAACGTCAAGGGCAAGCGCAACTACAGCCTGCGCGACTACTTCTTGGGCGAGTTCTATAACGACCATGTGAAGCGCTACAAGAAGCGTCCCATCTACTGGCTGTTCAGCAGCCCCAAGGGCACCTTCAGCGCACTGGTCTATCTGCACCGCTATCGCCCTGACACAGTAAGCGTCGTGCTCAACTACCTGCGCGACTTTCGCAAGAAGCTCGCCTCGCGTCTGGATTATCTGCAGCAGGTAGCTATCAACCCATCTGCCAGCCAAAGCGAAAAGACCAAGGCCAGCAAGGAAGCCGATACCATCAAAAAACAGCTTATTGAGCTGGATGATTACGAGCGCGATACGCTTTACCCGCTGGCGACCGAACAGGTCGAGCTCGATCTGGACGATGGCGTTAAGGTCAACTACCTCAAGCTGGGCGCAGCCCTGAAGAAGATTCCGGGATTGGAAGCCAAGGAAGACTGATCTATGCCAGGTAGCTTCGAAAAGGCGATCACGATTCGCCAGGCCATACGCAACATCGATGACCGGACGTTTTTGTTGCCGGCAATCCAGCGCAATTTTGTCTGGTCGACGCAGCAGATCTGTACGCTCTTTGACTCACTGATGCGTGAGTACCCCATCAACACATTCATGATGTGGGATGTGACGAGCCCCGAGATCAAGAATAAATACCGCTTTTACAGCTTCTTGACTGACTACTGCCAGCGCTTCAAGGAGTCTAACGACTATGTCCCGACCCAGGGGGACTTCAAAGACTTCAAGGCGGTTATAGATGGGCAGCAGCGTCTGACCTCAATCTACATCGGCCTAAAAGGAACGTACGCCTATAAGCAGCCCCGAGTCTGGTGGCCCAATACGCGCAACGATCAGGTCCTTCCGCCGCGCCGGCTTTATCTCAATCTGAGCAAGGGTGTTGAAGGGGAAGACAATGAGTCGATGGCTCAGTACGACTTCCGGTTTCTGACCGAGAAGCAGGTAGCAACGTATAAGAGCGATAGCACCTCGTTTTGGTTTGAGGTGGGCAAGGTTTTGGAACTGCCCGATGTGCGATCTGATGATGAGATCCTGATGGAGGTTGTGCTGCCTTACCTGACGGAGCGCGGGCTGGCCAGCAACAGGTTTGCACTTAAGACGTTGAATCGTCTGTACCACCTCGTTCGCCGGGACGAGGTTATCCACTACTACAACGAGGAAAGTCAGGATATCGACCATGTCCTTGACGTGTTCATTCGTACCAACAGCGGTGGTACGCCGCTGGCTTTCTCCGACCTATTAATGTCCATCGCCATTGCTAACTGGCAGGGTGACGCACGCAAGGACATTGATGAGCTGATTGCGGAGGTAAGGCAGAGTTCAGAGATGCAGTTTTCGATTGGTCGAGACTGGGTTCTGAAGACCTGCCTGATGCTGATCGGTGCCGATGTGCGGTTTAAGGTCAAGAACTTCGACGCTGATCAGGTCAGTGTTATCCAGACGCAATGGTCGCAGATCCGATCCTGCATTGTCGCAACCTTCAAGCTGTTGCGTCTGTTCGGGCTAAATGATCATTCGCTGAGAGCAAAGAATGCTGTCATCCCGTTGGCTTTCTACCTGTACAGGCAGTCATTCCAGGACAAGCCGCTTTATCTAAGCATCAACAACATCAACCAGTTGCGCGATGAGCGCCTAGCACTGTCTCGCTGGCTGCACATGGTGCTGCTGCGCGGGGTGTTTGGCGGTCAAGCGGATGGTGTATTGACGAGAATGCAGCGGCTGATTAACAAGCACATCAACAAGAAGGCATTCCCTCTGGACGAGATCATTGAAGCCTTCACTGCGACCAACAAGGATCTGCGCTTTGACGAGGCGTACCTCAGAGGGTTGCTCGATATCCAGTATGGGGACTCGCGGTGTCGTTCGGTCTTGAGTTTGTTGTTCCCCGAAATCAATGAAAACCTGCAGTTGGACATCGATCACTTGCATCCGCAAAGTGCCTTCACCAAGGCAGAGCTCTCCAAGCAAGGCTTTCTTAAAAATGACTCCGAGCTGATGGCGTTCTACCAGAACCCAGTCAATTGGAATTCAATTGCCAATCTGCACCTGCTGAATGCTTCGCAGAACCGCTCGAAAAAGGATATGCCGCTGATCGAGTGGCTGGCCGAAAAAGGGTGCGGCATCAAACGAGCCGATTTGCTGCTAGACGAGAATGACAGCCTTCAGTTTGAGGACTTCCAGGCGTTCTGCAATGCACGGCGTGAGGCCCTTCTACAGCGCCTGCGTAGCAATGTGGTGGTCAGTGGACCACAGCCGCCAGCGTCTGAAGAAATATTGGATGAAGAGGAAGAAACCGAGGCTGTGGTATGAGCAACTCGAAGATTAACCAGGCTCTGACCAACCTGTTCGAGAAGCAGCGTATTGTCTTCTGGTACGACAACCGTCTGGAGTTCCGTGCAGATTTCGAATCCCTAGAGCTGCCGGGTGTCGAGAAAATCGAGCTGGCCAACAACGAGTTCGGTGTTAAGTACCGCATTCTGCGCGAGCAGCCCGAGCAGAAGTTTCTGCTGTATCGCGAGGGTGCAGAGCCAGCCTATCTGGATAACTGGTTGCTTGATGTACAACTGGCCAGCGGCAATACCTTCCGCACGGACCAGCTTGCTCTTTGGTTGGCCGAGCTAGAGTTAGGGCCAGACTGCTATCCGGTATTGGAAGAGCATGCTGCCTTCTTTGCTGCGGCCAAGCGGCGTGAGCAGTTGCATAAGCTGCTACAGCCGGGCGACTCGCACAGTATGCTGCGCTTCAAGATGCTTGCAGTTTGTGCTGGTGCAAAGGGTGAGCCGCGACTGGATGTGATTGTTGAGGAGTTGCTGGCTGAGCTCGCCAATGCGGAAGTCACACGCATCAAGCTTATTGAAACAAGTGGCCTGGATAGCTTCCTCTGGGAGCAGATGAAGCGCGCTTACGGCTATGTGTCGGACCAGCCGGGACTGCACGATTTCGTGATCGAGCTGTTCAAGGCCTGCTTCATGATGGGCACGGATCCTGAGTACAAGGCACGTTTGTACGGGGAGTCCTTAGTCTTTCTCCGGCGCTGGAAGGACAGTCGTTCGCATGAGAGCAGCTTCGAACTGCTCTCTGCGCAGTGTGCAGAGGTACTACAGATTGGTGACAAGCTGCATAAGCTTGATTATCGAGCCCTCCTTGATCTTGATTACTTTGAGCTGATCGACCGCAAGATCCTCAGTGAGCTGGTTCGCGCGATTGTTGCCCGAACGGCGACTGCTGCCGATGTCGAGCAGTCTGTGCGTCAACGGCGCCAGAGCCATTGGTTCAGCCATTTCGAGGATGTGTATCTGGCGCTGGATCATGCTGCGCAGTTCCTGCAGACGCTGGATGCTGCCAAGCTGGAAATGACCTCCTTGGCCGATGGCGTTGAGAAGTACGCGAAGAGCTGGTATCGGCTGGATCAGCTGTATCGCAAGTTCGTCTATCATGCGCGCAAGTCTGGCCAGGCCTCCTTGCTGGAGGAGCTCAGCGCCCAGATCGAAAACCAGTACACCAACAACTATCTGGCGCGCCTTAATGATCGTTGGCAGCAGTTTGTGGACTCTGCAACAAGCTGGACGGCAGCTCCGATCATGCTGCAGCGGAATTTCTTCAGCCGCTGCGTCAAGCCTTTCCTGGAGCGCAAGACCAAGGTCTGCGTACTGATCTCGGATGCTTTCCGTTATGAGGTAGGTGAAGAGCTGCAGAGCCTGATTCGCCGTGAAGACCGCTTTGAGGCCGAGCTGGAACCGGCGCTTTCCATGTTGCCGAGCTACACACAGCTGGGTATGGCCGCACTGCTACCTAACCAGGCACTGCAGCTGGCTGAAAACGATAGCGGCGATGCAATAGTGGATGGTCAGAGCGCCCAGGGCTCGACTAATCGCGGCAAGATCCTTGCTGCTGCGGTGCCGAGTTCTGCTGTTGTTTTGGCCAAGGACCTGCTGGCTATGAACCAGGCGGATTCGCGAGCGCTGCTGCGTGATAACGATGTGGTTTACGTCTACCACAACCTGATCGATAAGACTGGCGACACGCGAGATACCGAGGAACGGGTATTTGCTGCGGCAGAAGAGACATTGGCCGAGCTGGTCCGGCTAATAAAGAAACTGACCAATGCCAATGCCAGCAACCTGTTAGTCACCGCAGATCATGGCTTCATCTACCAGCACCGACCGCTGGAGGAGAGCGATTTTCTCAGCAACGTGCCGGAAGGCGACGAGGTACTCTATCGGGACCGGCGTTTCGTCCTGGGGCGCGGTCTGCGCAGCCAGGCAGGTTTCCGAACCTTCACCCCTGAACAGCTGGGACTTGAAGGATCGCTGGATGTGCAGATCCCTAAGTCGATCAATCGCTTGCGTCTCAAAGGTTCTGGCAGCCGGTTCGTACATGGCGGAGCCACGTTGCAAGAAGTGGTGATCCCGGTTGTGCGTATCAACAAAAAGCGCCAAAGCGATGTAGGCAGTGTCGACGTCGAGTTCATCGGTGGCGGGAGCAGAAGCATCACCACCGGCCAGTTGGCCGTTGTGCTGTATCAGTCCGAGGCGGTCACCGAGAAGAAACAAGCTCGCCGCTTGCGTGCAGGCCTGTATACCCTGGACGGGGAGCTGATCTCCGACTCGCATGAATTGACGTTCGATTTCGCGTCCGATAACCCGCGTGAGCGCGAGCTGTCGGTGCGCTTCATCCTCAGCAGAAAAGCCGATGAAGCAAACAACCAGCAGGTTGAGTTGCGACTCGAAGAGCAGGTTGAAGGCACCTCGCATTTCACCCAGTACAAGGCCACTCGGTATACGATTCGTCGTTCGTTCACCAGTGAATTCGATTTTTAAGCGGGAGCCCTCATGAGTCAGCTCGATGACAAGATCAACCAGCATTTCGCGGGCTTAGTCGTTCGCAAGGATCTGGTCAAAGCTGTTAAGGGCAACGCCATCGTGCCGTCCTACGTGCTGGAGTACCTGCTGGGCCAGTACTGCGCAACGAATGATGAGTCGACGATTCAAACCGGCATCGAGACGGTTAAAGAAATCCTGCGCAAGCACTATGTGCATCGCAACGAAGCGGGGTTGGTGCGTTCGATCATCAAGGAGAAGGGGCGCCACAAGGTCATTGACCGGGTCAGCGTTTCTCTCAACGACAAGGATGATGTGTACGAGGCTGAGTTCGCTAACCTCGGGATAAAAAAAGTGCTGATCGACTCTAGCACGGTGAAGGCACATCAGAAGCTGTTGGTTGGGGGCGTGTGGTGCATCGCTGATCTGGAGTACGACTACACCGAGGACAAATCCGCCTCTCCCTGGGTGCTGGCCTCGCTCAAGCCTATCCAGATCTCCCGTTTTGATTTCGACGGTTATCTGGAGTCCCGCAAGCAGTTCACCACAGATGAGTGGATTGATCTGCTTATCCAGAGCATCGGCTTCAATCCGCAGATGTTCGGCAAGCGCAACAAGCTCTTGCAGCTGATCCGTCTGATTCCATTCTGCGAGCGGAACTACAATCTGATCGAGCTAGGGCCGAAGGGCACCGGCAAGTCGCACGTCTACTCCGAGTTTTCGCCCCACGGCATCCTGATTTCCGGCGGAGAGGTGACGGTGCCCAAGCTGTTTGTCCACAACGGTACGGGCAAGCTCGGCCTGGTTGGCTACTGGGACGTGGTGGCCTTCGACGAGTTCGCCGGCAAGCAGAAGCGGGTGGACAAGGCGCTGGTCGACATCATGAAGAACTACATGGCCAACAAGTCGTTTTCGCGGGGTGTGGAAACCCTTGGGGCCGAGGCCAGCATGGTGTTCGTGGGCAACACCGATCACACCGTTCCGTACATGCTTAAGCACAGCGACCTATTCGATCCGCTGCCGGAGAAATTTCACGACTCGGCCTTCCTCGATCGCCTGCACAGCTACATACCGGGCTGGGAGGTGGACGTCATCCGTGGGGAGATGTTCTCCAGCGGCTACGGCTTTGTCGTCGATTATCTGGCCGAGATCCTCCGTTCACTGCGCAGCCATGACTTCTCGGATCGCTACAAAGGTCTGTACACGTTGTCGGATGAAATCTCCACGCGTGATCGTGACGGTATCAACAAGACTTTCTCTGGGCTGATGAAGATCCTCTTCCCTCATGGCGAGGCGACTGAGTCGGAGGTCGAGGATGTGCTGCGCTGTGCTATCGAAGGGCGTAAGCGGGTCAAGGATCAGCTGCTGCGCATAGACACCACTTACCCAGCTGTGCGTTTTGCCTATCAAGGAAAAGATGGCGTAGAGAGGCTGGTCAGCACTCTGGAGGAAGGGGAGTACCCGAACCAGTACCACCGGCGAGTGGCGAGTGAGGTTTCGGAGTCTGATCTGTTCGATACGGCTAATGTCGCTCCTCGCGAGCCGGTTAGCGATGCGGCCAGTCCTCACCCCATTCAACAGCCTGCTGGCTCGGTTAGTAAAGAGCCAGAGCTGAAACCTCAGCACCTGGTTATTCAGGAGAACCAGCGCGGTGTCACCTTCGATAGGCTGTTTGGGCCCTATCTGAAAGGGGCTAAGCGGATCATCGTTATTGATCCGTACCTGCGGATGTTCCATCAACTGCGCAACCTGATGGAGCTGATGGAGACGATCAGCAAGCAGTTGGTTTCAGGTGAGGAAGTAGCTGTACATGTGGTCACCGTGGAGGATGAGTTCAATGGTGATCGCCAGACCGAAAGCCTGCAGAAAATTGCTGACGCATGTGCAGGGGTGGGTATCAAGTTCACTTGGGCGTATGACACGACAGGGACTAAGCATGATCGTGACATCACCACTGATACGGGCTGGAAAATCGTGCTTGGACGTGGGCTGGACATCTTCCAGCGCTTCGAACTGAACGACGCGTTTAGCTTTGCGAACCGGTTGCAGCAACACCGGCAATGCAAGGAGTTCAGTGCAACGTTCGTTAAGGTTGAGGATGCCAGCGAGTGAGTGATCTTGCTCCTGGCAACCAGGCAGAGCAAAAAAGAAAGCAGACAGTGGCATGGTTACAGCCTCTCAGCTGTAACCACGCTTTCTGACCAACTAGCGTTCAGACTTCGGAAGCCGATTGAAGATCCAGCACGCCAGCACCACAGCCACGAGCAGTGGCGGAAAGCGCACCATCAGAATCACCAGTAGCAATATCGCCAGGCAGCCAGCCAGTATCCCGGCAAACATGAACGCGGCTGCGAACGTGCGTAGCAGTAGCTTCATATCGCCTCCTTACAGGTAGCCCAGTTCAGCCAGTGACACGCAGCCTTCGTTCCCCACCACGATGTGATCGAGCGTGCGCACACCGTCGAGATTCAGCGCGTCCTGCAGTTTCGTGGTGAGGTTGCGATCCGCCATGCTAGGCTCAGGGTCACCCGAAGGGTGGTTGTGCACCAGGATCAGGGCAGCGGCGTTGTGCTCCAGGGCGAGCTTCGCGACCTCCCTGGGATACACGCTGGCGCCATCGAGAGTCCCCCTGAACAGCTCCTCAAATGCGATCACCCGGTGCCGGCTGTCGAGCATGAGCAGTGCGAACACCTCGTGCTCATAATCAGCCAGCAGCGCCTGCAGGTGACTGAACACCTCCTTAGGCGACGTCAGGGCACGTCCCTTGCGTAGACGCAGACTGGCCAGTTGTTTGGCCATCAGCAAGATGTCGTTTTCCGTCACCGGCGACTCGACCAGGTAGGTGCCTGTCGTGTCACTGGCTTTCAGCTTGTGCAGGCGCATGGCGGCCTCCTTGGTTTTGGTCTGTGAGTGGGGTTTGACGTGCAGCCTGTGCATCGAGCTTTTCAGCCAGGCTAGGTTTGGTGGGATTGACTGGAGAGGTCGTTGCTGCAGCTGGTGCTTCACTCTCGGGGTAGAACTCTTCCACGATGGCGCTGGCATCCTCCTCGCTGTCTTCGAACGCACCGTTGCCAAAGCCGCGTCGTGCTGCCTCATCCAAAGCGGCCTGATCGAAGCCCGCAGCCTGCCGCCGCGAATCGAGCTCACTGGCGGTCACCAGTGCCTCGGCCATTTCCATGCCTCCGCGTACCGTCAGATCGGCGTAGAAAATTGGAGTGCCATGACTCTGGCGAGTCGACTTACCACGCAGACGCAACTCCAGCGGCAGACAGGCCAGGCGGTTGCCCGAGATGGCCTGGAAATAATGCAGACGAGCAGCAAGGGTGCGGATGCTGTTGAAGCCAGTGGTGCGAAACACGAAGCTGCCCAGCGGATCCTCATCGCCAATGACCACGTTCAGTCGGCCGTAGGGCTTGCAGGCACCGCCTTTCGCCAGTGGGCAGGCATCCGGTGAAGGACAAGGCAACGACTGCATGCCGTCCTGGGTAACCCGCTTGCAGGTCTCGCCATTGCCAACGCAAACCGGTCGGCCCGATTGCCGGTCGAACAGCGTGTAGTCGGCCCGGAAGTTCAGCTCCGGTTCGTTGAACAGCAGGCGTACCGGAATGCTGCGTAGCTTGTCGTCCTTGCCCTGTCGTAGCTCGTCATTCAGCGGGTGCAGTAGCCAGCCGTCCTTACCCTGCACCTGGGACGTGATGGTGAATTGGTCATCCTTCTCCGGCAGTCGTTTGCCATTCTTCTCGATGACTTTGCCGATGGAAATCCGCCCGAGTACCGGCGGGGTTATAGCCAGACCTTTGAGCATGGTGAGTCTCCTGGAAATGAAAAAAGGCCAGCCACGCAGCGCGAACTGCATGGACTGGCCAAGGGGGAGGGAAGGGTTGGGGAAGTTGGGTTTCAGCCGACCAGGAAGCGCCGTGCTCCCGGTTTCAGTAGTGGGTACTTGGCCTGCAGGTAGGGCTTGTCCTTGAGCAGTTGAGCGACATCGAGGCCGATGCTGTCCTTGGCTTTGCGCCAACTGACGTAGCCATTGGAAAACTCCGCCCGACTGGCGTCGCCCATGGCTTGCTGCAGCATCTGCTTGAGCTCAGCCTCGCGCTTTTCTTTGTCGGCAATCGACTGACGCACGGCTTTCAGCTCGATGTAAGCCGCTGACAGACCAGCATGCTGGCTGAGATCGATGACCTGGCCGTTGTCCTCCGGGTAGAGGCAGCGCAGGGCTGATTCAGCGGAGGCGGTGCCATCGGCCGGCGGTGGGGTGTCGGTTTCCACGTAGTGCCAGAACTTTCGCTCCAGCTCGATCAGCCGAGCGATCATCTGCTCATCTCGCTCGATGCGGTGGATCTCCAGCATCTGGCCACCCAGCAGTACCGCCACATCCGCCGCCTGCTTGCCGGTGACGGCGAGCTGGTGCATCACCTGCAGCTGCACATACTCCGGCACGCCCTCCTTCCAGAGGCGTGCCCCGTTTATGCCGGCTGTTTTGCATTCGAGGATCTGCACGTCGTCCGCCCCGATCACCTCGCGGTCGATGTTGGCCAGCATCCAGGGCAGCTCCGGATCCGGATGTTGGAGCACGGCATTGATGCGCCGTACCTTGTTTTTCGTGCGCTTGCTGTAATGCCAGGCCACGATGGGCTCCAGCACGTTGCCCCAGTACATCGGGCTTTCCTCATCCTGAGGATCAGCCTTGGGCATGCCAGCATCGCGCCCGGTCTTTTCCAGCCACAGCTCCAGCTGCGACTTATAGGGGTTCAGACCGACCGCCGCCGCAGCGTCCGAACTGCCGATGCCTTGCTTGCGGATCTGCAGCCAGTCCTCGCGGGGTAGCTCCTTGGTGCTAACCAGGCGCAGAGCGGGACGGATTTTGCTGGTGCTGCGATTCAATGAAGTGGCTTTCATAGTGTTCACCTTGCAGAAATAGAAACGCCCGACCTGCAACGAAGCGGGTCGGGCGTTATGGGGTGGGATTGGTAAAAGGTCAGGCGACCAATTGCAGGGCAGTATCCAAGGCGCGTTGCTTGATTTGGGCACCCTGGCCGAACCAGGCGGAGTCGAGGCGGTATTCGGTGCTGCGTGCCCGCCGCTCGTGATCGACGTACTCGGTTACGGCATTGAGCAGACCCCAGGCCGTGCCGCGTGCGGAGTCCAGCTGGCTGCCACGACCACGGCCTTCGTACAGCTCCTGCACTTTGCGCAGCGCGCGCTCGTTGGGTAGCTGTTCCGGCAGGGCGCCGGTCGGGCTGGTTTCGCACATCACGTTCATGAAGAAGCCCAGCGCCTCATGCCACTGCACCTTGCGTTCAGCCAGGTGGCGCATGCGGTACATGAAGTCATCCCATTGCGAGACGGCGATGCCGAGCTGCTTCTTCACCAGATCGCTGTCGAAGCGGGTGCTGTGCGGCACCTTGATCGCACGGCTGGTGCTGTCCAGGGCGATGGTCAGCGTGTTGTTGCAGACTACGCGGATGGTGGTGGGTGTTGCGGTGGTGGCCAGAGTGCCGTCACAGGAAGTGGCCAACAGCAGATAGCCATTCACCTGGTCGTTGCCCTTGAGTGCAGCGCCCTGCCCAGTACGCGCCAGCGCCCAGAACTTGCGACCGCCCTTGAGCACGCCAGCGGTTTCCAGCTCGTAGCCGGAGACCTCGGTCAGGTCACGATAAAATTCGAGTACTTCCCGAGGCTGCACGGTGTGATAGCGCTGCGAGACCACTGACAGCGGTGCCTTGGTGTCCGAACGGTAGAGCACCTTCTGCTCGGGGAAGGAGTGGATCGCGCCCAGATGGCCGATGGCGTCCGACTTGAAGTGCACTGGGCTTTCCATGATCTGCCAGTCCATACCGGCTTCGCGTTGCCAGACTTCGATGGGTTGTTTCTGCGGCAGGTTGTTGCCCAAGCCGTGCCACGGAGTAGCGCCAACGTAGGCCATTTGTTCGATTTGATGAGCCATGACGAATTTCCTTTGGGTGCAGGCCGGCATAAAACGCCGCGCAGAGCGCAGCACCGGCAATCAATGAGAGATAAGGAAGAGGAGAGCGCTGGCCGGATCAGGCCGGCAGGTTGAAGCGGTGACCACAGAGTAGGCAGAGGTTGTGGGCCAGGACATGACGGTCCAGCGACTCGCCGAGCTGCGCGCCAATCGCACAACCACCGACGCTTCCGGCCAGGCCGCCGAGAATGGCGCCGGATACCGAGCCGAGGGTGATGCCGACAGGGCCGGCGATTAGGCCGAGTGCTGCACCGGCCTTGCCGCCTGCCAGAGCAGCGCTGACGCCACGTGCGAGGCCTCCGACAGCGCCGATGGCCGCGCCGGCTTTCATGGCGTGATGGAATGAAGCGACTTTTGGGGAGTGACAGCGGGGGCACTGCAATGACATGGGGCGAACCTCCTTGGTGCTGATGTCATGGCAGTAATGTGTGGCTGAGATTTTTTCGAATCGAATGCCGGGCCCAGTTATAAAATAAAAATCTGACTTATCTCTATTTGAAAGTCCGTGTTGGCTTCAAGCTCATCCGGGGACGGGATCTTTGATCCAGATTCGTCCTGCAACCCTCGGGCAATAGGGGCAAAGAGGTTTTCTATGCGAAACATCTTCTCTGAGGCAGCAGTCAGCATTTCTGAGCTGAAGAAAAATCCATCCCGCATCTTGGCTGAAGCCGCAGGTGCCCCAGTAGCCTTGCTCGACCAGGATCGTGTTATGGCATATCTGGTGCCAGCAGAGCTGTACGAACAAATACTGGAGCGCCTGGACGATTTCGAGCTGGCTGCATTGGCGAAGGCTCTGGCAGCTGAAAAATCCATCCGGGTGTCCTTGGAAGACCTTTAAGCAGCAGATGCTCTGGCTTGGATTGGGTCATCCGGTGTTATGCCCATCGGCGTATTCATAGGCAGCACAGTTTTTTTCTGCTACGATATTCAAAGGTAATACCTTTAGATAACGGGGGCTGACCATGGCCACTTCCATCAAAATTGACGACGATCTGAAAGGTCGCATTCAGCATTTGGCTTGTTTGCGCCAGCGCTCATCTCACTGGATCATGCGTGAGGCGATCACCCAGTACGTCGAGCGTGAGGAGGCCCGTGAGAGCTTCAAACAAGAAGCGCTGGCATCTTGGGCTGCATACCAGGAAACCGGCCAGCACTTGACCGGCCAGGAGGCTCGCACCTGGCTTGGTAGTTGGGGTACAGATGCTGAGGCAGAGTTACCCAAGTGCCACGACTGATCGTCACTGAAGGCGCGGCGAAGGGCCTGGAGCGTTGCCGGCGATTTCTCTCCGATAAAGATCCGCAGGTCGCACGCCGTGCTGCACAGGCAATCGAGCGCCAATTCGCTCGATTGGAGGAAAGTCCGGAAGTAGGGCGTCCTTTTCCAGATCTGCCAGAGCTGCGTGAGCTCATCATCGAGTTTGGTGACTCAGGTTACGTCGCGCTGTACCGCTATGAGCGCGCAGATGACACCGCCTATGTCTTGGCCTTTCGCCATCAAAAAGAAGCTGGCTACTGAGACTGGACAGCAGCTACCGGGCTCCCGGCAAGAATCGACTCCAGCTTCTCGCCCAACAAGCGCCAGGCTTCGGTTTTTTCCTTGGCGTAATCGTGGTGCAGGTAATGTCGGCGTACCTTCGAGCCGCCCAGCAGATGGTTCTGGCAGCGGTCGATTATTTCCAGTGTTACACCCAGCTCCTGCATCATCGTCGCGCCCGTGCGGCGCAGGTCATGCGGGGTCCATTCACCCTTGGTTCCCTTGCTCAGTACCAGTGAGTCGTCATGATGCCGGCCGGCCAGTGGCTTGCTGCGGTTCTTGAATCGACACTGGCGGTCTCCGATGAGCTTGCTGACAGTCTTGGTATCAACGTGGCTTCGACCATCCTTGCTGGGGAAGCAGAACGGCGTATCGCCGGTTTCTTCCTGAAGGCGTTTGAACTGCGCAATGGAAAACGCTGACAGGAACACGTGGTGATCCTGGCGCTTGCCTTTATGGCCCTTGGTGGCCTCGGCAGGGATGAACCAGGTGCCTTTCTCCAAGTCCACGTACCGCCACTCGGCCTTGAGCAACTCACCGATACGACAGAGGGTGCTCAGGCAGATCCACAGAGCGCACTGGACTCGAGTGTTGACCGGGCGAATGCCTGAATACTTCTGGCCCGCAGGAAGCTCATCGTAGTCATTTTCCAGGCGTTCCAGGACGTCACGCAGCTCACGAATCTCGTCAGGCGAGAGCAGACGATCCCGCTGCTCTTCGTAGTCATGGTCGAGCAACTTGTTCACGTCTATCAGGTCGGCTGGATTGCCGTCAGTCATGAGGCCGCGCCATGGTTTACGTTTCTCGGCCCAGCGCAGCATCTGGCCGATGTCCTTGCTGCGGATAACGACGGTGCGGTTTAGGCCGCGTGATTTGACTGAGCGCAGGACAGCGAGCAGATCCTTTTCAGTAAGATTGCGCAGCGGCTTCTTGCCAATGAGTGGCAGTACGTCCTTCTTGAAGCTGCGGATCAGCTCGGCATTGCCGTCCTGGCGGGAGACGCCGTCACGTATCCACTCATCAAAGAGATCGGACACTGTCTTGTTTTCTGCGGCTTCACGCTCTGCTTCAGCAATAGTGGTGGCGATTGCCGCTTGCGCCTCGATCCGTGCAGCTTTGGCGGCAAGGGTAGGGTGCAGGCCTTTGGTGACGAGTACGCGGGCTTCGTCCCGCTCAGACCGAATTTGCGCCAAGCTTTTCTTCGGCCAACTACCCAAGCGCTTCCTAGTTCGCGCTCCATCCAGCTTGAATTCATAGCTGAACTGAACTGTGATCCCGCGGACTCCGACACGCACCTCAGCAACCAGTCCTCCATCCTCACGGAAGACCTTGCCGTCATCTTGCGCTGTCAGTGCCTCCAATTGCTTGATCGTTACCTTGGACACTCTCTACCCCTAGTAAAATTCCTCGCGCCCGAATTTTGTGCCACTTTTGTGCCACCAAAATGCTTGGCTGGTGGTGGACGGTATCGGATGCTATTGGATGAAAGAGTAGCCTCTAAGGCACGTATTTACTAGGGTTTAGCTTTTCCGATAGTGTCCGGTACGATCTATGGGGATCTATAAAATAAGCGCATGGGGTGCAAGGGGTCGAGTGTTCGAATCACTCCGTCCCGACCATATATTTCAGTGACTTAGGCCATTTCCGAAAGGGATGGCCTTTTTCATGTGCGTGACTTTTGCGTGACTTCTCAGGTTTTTACGCCTGCCTCCTCTTCAAAATGGTCAGTACCGGCCCACGCGAGTCCGTCGCTGAAACTTTGTTTGCCGCCTCTATCAACTGCCCCAGCTCCGCGCCAGAATAGTGACTGATCACGCTTCCGTTCTTGTGACCAAGTAGCGACTTCCGATCTTCCTCTGTTACACCAGCTGCTTTCAGGCGTCTGCCGAAAGTGTGCTTCAAGTCGTGGACCCTGATCGAAGCGAACCCAGGGTGTGCCGGCCGCAAGATCAACTATAGAGCAGGCATCAACGTCCTTCGCTAAAGGAATCAACCAGCTTGTTGAGAATGCCTTCTTGGTACTGGCGGTTGTAACAACCAGGTTGATTCGGCGGGGTGTCATCGCACGCGATATTGTGTGCGCGGGTAGGGCTCCCATAAGTGCTATTGGAGAAATGAGAGCAACCGCTTAGCAAACAGATCCCAAACCCAAGTACCAACAATCCTTTTTTCATATCCTGCCTCGCACATAAGTCAATGCAGATTTGACGATTTAGCAGCCTAAAAGACACATTCATGCCCGCCAAGTGCGGGCTTCTTTTTGCTTGGAGAACCATGGCCAGACTCACCGAATCCCAGGCCGGAGGCGCGAATGTGCTCCGGTTTCTGGATCTGATCGCCTTTTCAGAAGGCACCTCTACCGTCAAAGGCAGTGATGATGGCTACAACGTGCTGTACGGCGGTGGGCTGTTTCAAGGCTATGCCGATCACCCGCGCCGCAAGCTGACTTTTCCCATAAACGGCAAGCCGGTCACCAACCTCAAGCGCGCCACCTCCCTCCTGCTGTTGCTGGCCACAGCCTCACTCACCGCGTGCCTCCCTTGGAAACGCGAACGCGCCGCCTACGCGGACCTTTGCGAATCCGAGTTCCAGTTCAAAGTGCTAGGCCAGCAGGGCGAAACCACGCTCTACCTGGAAACCTACCTCTACGACCACGCGGCACAGTGGGGTGAAAAGCGTTACGAGCAAGGCCTGCACGTGCAGTACCCAGGCGAGGAATACCCGCGGCCAGAATTCTTCGTGCAGATGATCGCCTACAACAAGGACCGCCAGCGCCCGTCCACCGACTCAAAACGTGGTGAACCGCCGATTCCGGTGCTGTACGACAGCCGCCAGGCCTACATCATTTTCGAAGACGGCTCGCGCCTGAATGCGCGGCCCGAGGTGTACGTGGGCCTCAACGATGTCTACGACTATCCCTCAGTGAATGAGCGGGCTGCCAGGCCGTGCCCGTACGACATCAACAGCGATGAAGTGCACCGGATGATTCCCAAGCTCACCAACAACAAGCGCTACGGCTCGGCGTATGTAATCTTCCAGACGGACAAGCTGAACGCTGACTCCAAGTGGACCATTCACCTGGGCAGCTTGCAGGTGCAGGGGCGCACAGTGGCGATTCCGCCACTGCAGTTGTGTTATCACCCGGTGAAGAAATGGATCGGCATCGAGCCGCTGATGAAGCCGTGAAGCTGCAGCAAGGTTGGTTTGGTGGTGTTTGGCGGGGGTGGGAGCGAAAGGGAATTTCTGTCAGAAATGCTGATTTTTTCTTGAGTCTGGGATTGCTGAACGGCGTTGAAGAGCTGGCGACCGCTTTGCGGTCCGGTCGCCACGCAAGGTCGGATAGGCACGCCACCTGAACGATGTGATTTGGCCGCGATCGAACCTCCAGGGCCTGGTCTGGCTTCATCGCTCGCAAGCAAGCGCATGCTGCACAGGCCACGAGCTCTCCAGCCGCAGCTCGTAAGTGTTGGCCGAATGGATAGGTGTTGTGTCAGTTCTGCCACCCTGATTTCCCTTCGATTTCCATATACTTTCACTGTTGTTATCAAGATATTTCAGCCAAATTGGCGCCAGGCGTTAAGGTGTTCCGTGACTGCAAATCCGACCGATGTGAAGCTTGGCGAGTTACTGCTGGCAGATGTTCTCAACGCTCCGGGCGTTTGGGTAGAGCCGCCTAATGTCCGCAGGGGAGGTGAGAGCGGTGTGTTGCGGGTAGAGCTGGGTGGGCTGACGTTCTATAAAAAGCAGCAGGTCGGGCATGTCTATCGAAGCCTGCGTCACCCTTTCGGCCACCCAACCGTTGCACGCGAGGCAAAGGCTGTGCGTGCTGCTACAGCGCTGGGGGTTGGTACGCCCGAGCTTGTGTACAGCCATATTCATAAACACCAGGGAGAGTGGCAGGCCGTGATGGTCACGGCGGCGCTGGAGGGCTACGTGTCGCTCGAAGACTTCCGTGCCCGGCAGCTGGAAAAAACGCTAGGGCATCATCGCTATCTCGAAATTCTTGAAGCCTATGGCCGAGCACTTGGCAAGCTGAATCTTGGAAAGTGGCAGCACGGTTGCCTGTATCTGAAACATGTCTTCGTCGATTTCAGGGCGCCAGGCGTGGCTGTCGCCTTGCTAGACCTGGAAAAGGCCAGAAAGCGCTTCAGCGCCAAACAGGCCGCCCGCCATGACTTGCGGCAGGTCAAGCGTCGGTCAGGCTGGGATGGCGAAGAGTGGGGGGCGTTCTGTCGGGGCTACAGGCATTCGTTCGGCACAAAAGCCGATGTATTGCTTTGACAGCCCGTTGTGCTCCATGACCTGCCCACCCATCCAGCATGGATGGAAAGCCAGTAGCGACTTCCCTGGTTGCATAGTACGGTCCGCCTTCAACAACCCCCCCCGGTGCGTTGTCGCCAATCCCACGGACCGGGACTCTCATGACCTGGGAGGTCGAATGGAAGTCGCTCGAAAGATCAGCCAACAAGCATTGGATAACGCTCTGGTAGCTTTCGCCCGCTACAAAATCGGAGAAATCAAAATCTTCGACCTGGAACAGGCGATGAGCTTCGAAGCGGGCGAAGCCCTATCCGAAAGCGGTCTGGTCCAGTTCACAATCGCCAAGATGGCGTCTGGCCGGTATCGCATCAGCGATGAAGGGGAGAACGCCATCACACAGGCTGGTCGGGATCGCCTCGAGGCCATCCGCGGCAGATCGTGATCTATTCAGCGTCGAGACGGCCGCAGTGGTGTACTGCGGCCGTTCGCCTGGCGCACCGCTCACTCCTGCACAAGGCTGGTTTGAGCCGGTGCCTGGGGCATTTGTGGGCTTATGCTTGGCACAACCATATTGCCGAGTTTGAATTGCTGGTAACTGGTGTAGGGCAGCATAACGGTGTCCACAATGCCCGACATCGCCATATCGACCAGAATCTGGTACGGATCTGAATGGGCTCCAGTTCTTTCAGGGCCAGTCAAATTGCAAAATTGGTAGGCTACACCGCTATACATCCGTGGAATGGCTGGGCAATAGGAGTTCCACTCAGCCAGATCGCCCACTGCCTTTGACTCATTCGATACCGTACGCACGGTTCCACATCCGCTTATCGCTGCTGCGATGATGATCCCGATCCATGGCCTCATGATGCTGTCTCCTCTGCAATGGCCAGCCATTGTGCATCAGCTCTATTCGTCGCTTGCACGTACAAGGTTAGTGATCATACCTCGTTCGTTTCTGACGCTTCTGGATCACCTCAGGGCACGCCATGCCAGCAAGGCCCGCGACTTCAATTTCATGCAGGCAAAAGAAAGCCCGCTGCTAGTCGGGCTAGAGGTGTTTCACATGGGGATGGCTTGATTGTCCCTCTGCAGGCGTGAAAATGAGGTGAAAATAACGTGCTCAGCCTGTGATTTGTGCCGTTCAGGGTGAACGAGTCGTCACCGAAGTGAGTCTTCAGGAAGCAAGTCTGTATTGGCTGCAACGATACGGACATGGACCTACTGACGAGCTGAGTGTGTGTATGCGGGACAAGAAGGCGCGCGGAGCCAAGATCAAAGACAGGGCAACGGTCCTCTGCCTGCGCAGTGGCAGGATCTTGCTGGTACGGAAAAAAAGCGGGAAGTGGAACTTCCCCGGCGGCGCTATCGAACCGGGCGAGTCGCCTGTTGCAGCGGCTGCGCGGGAGCTGCAAGAGGAAACGTCCATTGAAGGCCACGGTCTCTTTCACCTGTGCACCCTTCAGCTGGGGTCAACCATTCACCATGTGTTCACTACGCATGTCGATGATCAGGAAAAACCCGTGGCTCGCAATGAGATCGTGGCCTGCAAATGGGTGCTCAGAGACAAGCTGAGCCCAGCCATTCTCAATGCTAGGGCCGCTGAGCTGCTATCAAGCCAACTGCCTGCGTTGACCGCTTAGTTACTTCAGCGCAGCGGCATCGCGCCTGGTCTCATCTTTCTCACATCTTGCTCATCATTGGCCTCCAGCAGGTTGCCAGGGCTGAGCGTGCACGCAGCGCGCCCAGGCCGGTTGCCGGTAGATCATGGCAAATGCGGCTGTTAAATAATTGCAGCACATACGCACGCTCGGCGGTCGATCCAGTTATATCGGCTTAATCCCAAAGTAGGGTAAGCCGCACGGCCTGGGGTACAGCCAATTTCGATCGCTGGAGGCGCTATGCGGATGAGGGGTAACGTGTATTGGGCGTGGGTCGACCCTGCGCTGAACCATCGCAGCCATGAAGAGACCCTGGCAGACGGCAGCCGGATAGATGTACAGGTCAGGCTTTCGCGCAGCGGGACCACGCAGATGTTCCTGGGGGTGTATGCCCGTTCCGGGATGGCATTGCACGAAGAGGCCTACGACTGCTGGCCGAAGCGTTCATTGGTTCGTGCCTTGGCCTGGGGCAGCGTGCGTGCGCGGCAGATAGCCGAAACAGGCGTGTCCGCCGTGCCCCCCAAGGCCGCCCTGCAATAAGCACCCGGCGGCCTTCTGCCTTAGCTGGTCGGGTCCTGCCCCAGTACTTTGCCCAGCGCCACGCGCGCATCCTCAAGCTGTACCAGCGAGGCATGGCGTGCACCGAGTGCGTCGCCATTCTGGATGGCGGTCAAAATGGCCTTGTGCCGGGGCAGGGCGAGTTGGTTGAAGTTTGGCCGCTGGTTGGAATAGCGCACCGATTCGCGCAGGGCCATGGACAACATGTTGCACAGGTAGGCCAGCAGGTCATTGTGGGTGGCGTCGGCGATGCGGGCGTGGAAGTCCAGGTCCGGTTGCAGCCGCTCTTCATGGGTGCGCGCGGCTTCCATGCGTTGATACGCTTCGCTGATCGACTGCACATCTTCGGCCGTAGCGTTGGTGGCGGCCAGTGCGGCGGCAGCGGGCTCGATGACCCAGCGTACGCTGGACAAGGTATTGAAAAAGTCCTTCTGCGGCGTGGCCTGCATCAGCCAGTGCAGCACGTCTGGGTCAAGCATGTGCCAGTCATGGCGCGGCCGCACCAGGGTACCGACCCGGGGGCGGGCTTCGACCAGGCCTTTGGCAGTCAGCGCACGCATCGCTTCGCGGAACACGGGCCGGCTGATCGCGTAGCTTTCGCACAGGCTGGCCTCGTTGGGCAGCTTCTGCCCGGGCGCGAGTTGGCCAGAGACGATCTGCAGGCCGAGGTCCTGTACCAAAGTGGTGTGCATGCTCTTGCGCGTGGAGGGCTGGCGGTAGTTCATGGGGGGCGCGGGTGGTCCTTCAAGCGGGGGGAGCATCATAGCATCAGTGAATGGGCGGCGGCCTTTTGACGAGGTCGCAGCAGTTTGGCTTGGTTCGGCGGGAAACAGCGTGGTGGGTGGAACGGGCTTCGCCGGTGTTCGCGGCTGAGCCCGCTCCTTCATTGCGGGGTGCGGCTGGTCAGTGGGAATGCTTGGGCACCGCTGCCCCTCGGCAGCCCACCAGGAAGTCGAAATCGCAGCCTTCATCGGCCTGCATCACATGGTCCAGGTACAGCCTGGCATACCCGCCGGTGATCAACTGCGGCGGGGCTTGCAGGTCGGCCAGCCGGCCGGCCAGTTCCTCGGCGCTGATATCCAGGTGCAGCCGGCCCTCCTTGCAGTCCAGTTCGATCCAGTCACCTTCCCGCACTGCGGCCAATGGCCCGCCTGCTGCGGCCTCGGGCGCCACATGGAGTACCACGGTGCCGTAGGCAGTGCCGCTCATGCGTGCGTCCGAAATACGCACCATGTCGGTTACGCCCTGGGCCAGCAACTTCGCCGGCAAGCCCATGTTGCCGACTTCGGCCATGCCCGGGTAGCCCTTGGGCCCGCAGTACTTCATCACCAGTACCGAATTGGCGTCTACATCCAGTTCAGGGTCGTTGATGCGTGCCTTGTAGTCTTCGAAGTTTTCGAACACCACGGCGCGGCCACGGTGCTGCATCAGCGCCGGGGTGGCGGCTGACGGTTTGAGCACCGCGCCCTTGGGCGCCAGGTTGCCACGCAAGATGCAGATACCGCCATCGGCCACGAGTGGGTTGGCCAGCGGGCGTATCACTGCTTCGTCATATAACGGCGCGGCCTGGCAGTTGGCCCACAGGCTGTTGCCGTTGGCCGTCAACGCGTCGGGGTTGGGCAGCAGGCCATGTTCGCCCAGGCGGCGGATGACCGCCGGCAAGCCACCGGCGTAATAGAACTCTTCCATCAGGAAGCGGCCCGATGGCTCCAGGTCGACCAAGGTCGGTGTCCCGCGGCCAACGCGGGTCCAGTCTTCCAGTTGCAGGTCTACGCCAATGCGCCCGGCAATCGCCTTCAGGTGGATAACGGCGTTGGTCGAGCCGCCGATGGCGGCGTTGACGCGAATCGCGTTCTCGAAGGCTTCGCGGGTGAGGATTTTCGACAGGCGCAGGTCTTCGCGAACCATATCGACAATGCGCATGCCGGAAAGGTGGGCAAGGACATAGCGGCGGGCATCCACTGCCGGGATGGCGGCATTGTGGGGCAGGGAGGTGCCCAGCGCTTCGGCCATGCAGGCCATGGTCGAGGCGGTGCCCATGGTGTTGCAGGTGCCCGCCGAGCGCGACATGCCAGCTTCGGCGGAAAGGAACTCGTTGAGGTCGATCTGGCCGGCCTTGTAGGCCTCGTGCATCTGCCAGACGATGGTGCCGGCGCCAATGTCCTTGCCCTTGTGCTTGCCGTTGAGCATCGGCCCTCCGGTCACCACGATCGCCGGCACGTCGCAGCTGGCAGCGCCCATCAGCAGCGCCGGGGTGGTCTTGTCGCAGCCTGTCAGCAGCACCACGGCGTCCACCGGGTTGCCGCGGATCGCTTCCTCCACATCCATGCTCGCCAGGTTGCGGGTGAGCATGGCGGTGGGGCGCAGGTTGGACTCGCCGCTGGAAAACACGGGGAACTCCACCGGGAAGCCGCCAGCCTCCAGCACGCCTTTTTTCACATGCTCGGCAATTTTGCGGAAATGCGCGTTACACGGCGTCAACTCCGACCAGGTGTTGCAGATGCCGATGATCGGCTTGCCCTGGAATTCATGGTCCGGAATGCCCTGGTTCTTCATCCAGCTGCGGTACATGAAGCCGTTCTTGTCGGCGGTTCCGAACCATTGGGCAGAGCGCAGGGGGCGTTTGGCGTCAGACATATCGGGAGACCCTATTAGTATTACTATTTGTCGTTTATTGCCTAACTGTACTGCGTGAAATCGCGCATGTGAAGGCTTGTTGTTCCAAATAGTATTACTATATGATCCTGTCGCCAGGTTAGCGGTCTGCCAAAAAGCCCCGGCCGGGTGCTGTGATCATTACAAGAACAATTGGAGACATCGCCATGATTCAGGAGCAGCGGCTTGTCCGCCTGATCACACTGAAACTCATCCCTTTTCTGGTTCTGCTTTACCTGGTGGCCTACGTCGATCGTTCGGCGGTGGGCTTTGCCAAGCTGCACATGGGCGCCGACATCGGCCTGGGTGACGCGGCCTATGGCCTGGGTGCCGGGCTGTTCTTCATCGGCTATTTTCTGTTCGAAGTGCCGAGCAACCTGCTGCTCGACCGCTTTGGCGCGCGGCGCTGGTTCGCCCGCATCCTGGTGACGTGGGGTGCAATTACCATCGGCATGGCCTTCGTGACCGGGCCCAATGGCTTCTACGTGATGCGCTTCTTGCTCGGCGCCGCCGAGGCGGGCTTCTTTCCGGGGGTGCTGTACTACATAACCCAGTGGTACCCGGTGCGGCATCGCGGCAAGATCCTGGGCTTTTTCATCCTCTCGCAGCCCCTGGCCATGCTGATCACCGGGCCGCTTTCCGGCGCGCTGCTGGGACTGGAGGGCATCTACGGCCTGCATGGCTGGCAGTGGCTGTTCATCTGCATCGGCACCCCGGCGGTGCTGCTCGCCTGGCCTACCTTGCGCCTGCTGCCGGACGGGCCTGCCCAGGTGCGCTGGCTCAGCGAGGCACAACGCAGTTGGCTGCAGGAGCAACTGGCCAACGACCTGCGTGATTTTGGCCAGACCCGCCATGGCAACCCGCTGCATGCGCTCAAGGACGGCCGCGTACTGTTGCTGGCGCTGTTCTACCTGCCGGTCACCTTGAGCATCTACGGCCTCGGCTTGTGGCTGCCAACGCTGATCCACCAGTTTGGCGGCAGCGATCTGGTCACGGGCTTCGTTTCGGCGGTGCCGTACCTGTTCGGCATCATCGGCCTGTTGATCATGCCCCGCAGCTCTGACCGCCTCAACGACCGCTATGGGCACCTGGGCCTGCTGTGTGCGCTGGGCGCCATAGGCCTGTTCCTCAGTGCCTGGCTGACGGTGCCGGTGCTGCAGTTGGCCGCGCTGTGCGTGGTGGCGTTTGCCCTGTTTTCCTGCACGGCCATCTTCTGGACGCTGCCTGGGCGGTTCTTTTCAGGTGCCAGCGCAGCCGCAGGCATCGCCCTGATCAACTCGATCGGCAACCTTGGCGGCTACCTGGGGCCGTTCGGTATCGGCGCGCTCAAGGAACACACCGGGCAGTTGTCTTCGGGGCTGTATTTCCTTGCCCTGGTGATGCTGTTCGGCGTGCTGCTCACCGGCGTCGTCTACAACCGCCTGGAGCGTCGCCAACGCCTGGCTTCCACGCGGGCCGCCGAAGGCGCCCGCTGAACTTTGCAACCGACAAGCGAGCACATCAACCATGCGACTGATTCAATTCGAAAGCGCCGCCGGCGCGCGCCATGTGGGCGTGGTGGAAGGCGAGTACGCCCTTGAAGTGCGGGGCGTCAGCAGCACCCGTGAGCTGGCCTTGCAGGCCATTGCCGCCGGCCGCGATCTGGCCAGTGAAGTCCGGGCCGCTGGGCTGGGTGAGCGGCACGACTACCTGGCCTTGCTGGCCCAGGGCCGTGTGCTGCCACCTTTGGACCACCCGGACCCGGCGCACTGCCTGGTCACCGGCACCGGCCTGACCCACCTGGGCAGCGCCGCCACCCGCGACAAAATGCACCAGCAACAGGCCGAAGGTACCTTGACCGATAGCATGCGCATGTTCCAGTGGGGCCTGGCGGGCGGGCGGCCGCCAGCGGGTGAGGAGGGTGCGCAGCCGGAGTGGTTCTACAAGGGCGACGGCGCGATCGTGGTGCGCCCCGGCGCCGACCTGCCGCTGCCGGCCTTTGCCGAAGACGCCGGCGAGGAGCCTGAGCTGGTCGGGCTGTACCTGATCGGCCCGGGCAATACCCCGTACCGGATTGGCTACGCCTTGGGCAACGAGTTTTCCGACCATGTGCTGGAGCGGCGCAATTACCTGTACCTGGCGCATTCCAAGCTGCGCGCCTGCAGTTTCGGCCCGGAGCTTCGCCTGGGGGCGTTGCCAGCGCACCTCGAAGGCACCAGCCGCATTCTGCGCGATGGCCAGGTGCTGTGGAGCAAGCCGTTCCTGTCCGGCGAGCAGAACATGTGCCACAGCTTCGAGAACCTGGAGTACCACCACTTCAAATACAGCCAGTTCCTGCGCCCTGGCGATGTGCATGTGCACTATTTCGGCACCGCCACACTGTCGTTCGCCGACGGCGTGCAGGCCCGACCGGGCGATACCTTCGAAATCAGCCTCGACGCCTTTGGCCAGCCGCTGCGCAACGGCGTTGCCGCAGCGCCCGGGCAGGTTCGCCCGGGGCTGGTGAAAAGCCTGTGAGGGCCAGGCCTTCTTTCTTGTTACAGGAGTCAACCATGTCTGCAAGCAATTTCATTGGCGGCCAGCGCAGCGCTGCTGGCAGCGTTCACCTGCAAAGCCTCGATGCGCGCACCGGCGAAGCCTTGCCGGGGGTCTTCACCCAGGCCACCCCTGGCGAGGTGGCTGCCGCTGCCGAGGCCGCCGAAGCGGCATTCGTCGAATACAACGGCATGGCGCCCGAGCGTCGCGCGCAGTTTCTGGATGCCATTGCCGACCAGCTGGACGCGTTGGGCGATAGCTTCATCGCCACGGTGTGCCGCGAAACGGCCTTGCCTGCTGCGCGCATCCAGGGCGAGCGCGGCCGAACCAGCAATCAGCTGCGCCTGTTCGCCAAAGTACTGCGCCGCGGCGATTACCTGGCGGCGCGCATCGACCGCGCTCAGCCACAGCGCCAGCCACTGCCACGCCCGGACTTGCGCCAGTACCGCACCGGCGTAGGGCCGGTAGCCGTGTTCGGTGCCAGCAACTTCCCCCTGGCGTTCTCCACTGCCGGCGGCGACACCGCAGCAGCGCTGGCCGCTGGCTGCCCGGTGGTGGTCAAGGCGCACAGCGGCCATATGGCCACGGCCGCGCAGGTGGGCGAGGCTATCGAGCGGGCGGCGCAGGCGACCGGCATGCCTGCCGGGGTGTTCAACATGGTCTACGGTAGCGGTGTGGGTGAAGCGTTGGTGCGCCACCCGGCCATCCAGGCGGTGGGGTTTACCGGTTCGCTCAAGGGCGGGCGTGCCCTGTGTGACCTGGCGGCAGCACGCCCCCAGCCGATTCCGGTGTTCGCCGAAATGAGCAGCATCAACCCCGTGCTGGTCTTGCCCGCGGCGTTGCGCGCGCGCGGCGGGCAGGTGGCCGAGGCGCTGGCGGCTTCGGTGGTGCTGGGCTGTGGGCAGTTCTGCACCAACCCCGGGCTGGTCATTGGCATTGCCGGTGAGGCATTCACCGCCTTCACTGCAACGCTGGCTGCGCAATTGGCCGACCAGCCCGCGCAAACCATGCTCAATACAGGCACCTTGCGCAGCTATGCCAGTGGCGTGCAGCGCCTGCACCAGCACCCAGGCGTGCGCCACCTGGCCGGTGCCGAGCAGGTTGGCGACCAGGCCCGGGCGCAGCTGTTCCAGGCCGATGCGAGCCTGCTGTTGAACGGTGACGAACTGCTGCAGGAAGAAGTGTTCGGGCCTGCCACGGTGCTGGTCGAAGTCGCCGACGAAGCCGAGCTGCGCCGCGCCGTGCAAGCGTTGCACGGGCAGCTCACCGCCACCCTGATCGCCGAGCCGCAAGACCTCCAGCAGTTCGCCACGCTGGTGCCGCTGCTGCAGCGCAAGGCAGGGCGCCTGCTGCTCAACGGTTACCCCACCGGTGTCGAAGTGTGCGAAGCGATGGTGCATGGTGGGCCCTACCCGGCCACCTCCGATGCCCGCGGCACCTCGGTCGGCACCTTGGCCATCGACCGCTTCCTGCGCCCGGTGTGCTTCCAGGACTACCCCGATGCGCTGCTGCCCGATGCGCTGAAAAATGCCAACCCGCTGGGGCTGCAGCGCTTGGTCGACGGCCAGCACAGCCGTGAGGCATTGATCTGACGCAGGCTTGGGCATGGCGGCGGCCCAGGCCTTGCAGGCCGAACGGCGCCGACGGGGGAGTTTGTTGCCAAATGTGTGATTTCCTTCACGCACTCGGCGTCAAGAATGCGACCCCCGCCGTCGTCGAGGGGGACTGAACCAGGGCCCGCCATGCAAACGCTGTTGAACGAGATCCTTGAACAAGTACGCCCCTTGATCGGCACGGGCAAAGTTGCCGATTACATTCCTGCGCTGGCCGACGTGCCGGCCCAGCAACTGGGCATCGCCGTCTACAGCAACGATGGCAGTCACTACTGTGCGGGCGACGCCCTGGAACCGTTCTCGGTGCAGAGCATTTCCAAGGTGTTCAGCCTGGTTCAGGCGATAGGCCATTCGGGTGAAGCGATCTGGGAGCGGCTTGGCCATGAGCCGTCCGGCCAGCCATTCAACTCGCTGGTGCAGCTGGAGTTCGAGCGCGGGCGCCCGCGCAACCCGTTCATCAACGCAGGGGCCTTGGTCATCTGCGACATCAACCAGTCGCGCTTCGCTGCGCCAACCTTGTCGATGCGCGATTTCGTCCGGCGCCTGTCCGGTAACCCGCACATCCAGATCGACACCCGCGTCGCCGATTCGGAGTATCAGTTCCGCGCGCGCAATGCGGCCATGGCTTACCTGATGCAGTCGTTTGGCAACTTCCACAACGAGGTGGAAACGGTGCTGCGCAGTTACTTCAGCTACTGCGCACTGCGCATGAATTGCCTGGACTTGGCGCGGGCATTCTGCTTTCTGGCCAACGACGGCTTTTGCAAGCACAGCGGTCAGCAAATTCTCAGCCGTCGCCAGACCCAGCAGGTGAACTCGATCATGGCCACCAGTGGCCTGTATGACTAGGCAGGCAACTTCGCCTACCGGGTAGGGTTGCCGGGCAAGAGTGGCGTCGGCGGCGGCATCGTCGCCATCGTACCGGGGCAGTTCAGCGTATGCGTGTGGTCGCCGGAGCTGAATGCGGCGGGCAACTCGCTGGCCGGCATGGCCGCGCTGGAGTTGCTGAGCGCACGCATTGGCTGGTCGGTGTTCTGAATACCAGGCTGGCCTGGCGCGTGGTCGCTTGCCCCAGCCGGGTTCGGCCAACCTGATTGAACGTTTCAGCGCCATGGGCCGTCGGTATTGCATGTCTTATGCAATGGAGGTAGCCCATGAAATACCGCGCACTCGGCAACACTGGCCTGCTGGTTTCGGAGCTGGTGGTTGGCACGGTCCCGTTCGGCGGGCGTGGCGCATTCGAAAAAACCGGTAGCGTGGATGTCGACCAGGCACGGCGCATGTTCGACATGGCCTTCGATGCCGGCGTCAATATGGTGGACACGGCCGACTTGTACTCGCACGGCCTTGCCGAAGAAATCGTTGGCCAGGCGCTGGCCCAGCGGCGCCAGTCGATCATCCTCGCGACCAAGGCGCGCAGCCCGATGGGCGACAACCCCAACGACAGCGGGGCGTCGCGTTACCACTTGATTCGCGCCTGCGAGGCCAGCCTCAAGCGCCTGGGTACCGACCATATCGACCTGTACCAGGTACACAACTGGGATGGCGTGACGCCGGTGGAGGAAACCCTGGCGGCCTTGGACCACCTGGTGCAGAGCGGGAAGATCCGCTACTTCGGCACGTCCAACTATACCGCCTGGCAAATGATGAAAACCCTCGGCAGCGCGCGCGTGAATGGCTGGCAGCAGCCGGTCTCGCAGCAAATCTATTACACCCCGGAGGCGCGCGAAGCCGAGTACGAATTGCTGCCCATGGCCATCGACCAAGGGGTTGCAACCTTGGTGTGGGGGCCCCTGGGCGAGGGGTTGCTGACCGGCAAGGTGCGGCGCGGGCAGCAGACCCCCAAGGGCACCCGCCAGGGCAATGACTGGCCAGAACCCTACGTGCATGATCGCGAGCGGGCCTATGACATCATCGAAGCCTTGATCACCATCGGCCAGCGCCATGGCTGCTCGCCGGCACGGGTATGCCTGGCCTGGCTCAAGGACCGCCCAGGCATCACCAGCGTGATCACGGCGGGGCGCAGCTTCGAGCAGCTGCATGACAACTTGCAGGCGACCGAGCTGGTGCTCTTGCCAGAAGACCTGGAACAGATGGAACAGGCCACGCGGATCGCGCCCCAGTATCCCTACTGGCACCGGATCGCGGCCGAAATGGACCGCATCGACCCTGCCGAGGCGCCATTCATCGCCTTGCACCGCAAAACGATGCAGCGCCAGCAACCGTGACGAGTGCAGGTAATCGTTCAGCCACCATCGAAGAGGACACGCCCATGGCCGAGCAGCAGAAAGACCAGCAAACCCAAGTGCCAGCCCATTCCACGGAAGAGGAGAAGGCCCGGTTGAAAGACAAGAACAAGGACGGCATTCCGCCGGGCGCCGAGTAATCGCAGCGCAGTACCAATCTGGCGGTCGCTTGGCCCCACGGGCCAGGCGCCCGCTATTTACCTGAATTATTTTCTGCCCGACCGGTCAGGTATTGAGTCCTTGTTCAATCAAGAGGTTCTTATGCACGCCTACACGGTCCGCTATCAACTCAATGGCCAGCCTTGCACCCACACCTTCGAGCTCGAACAGCCCGAGCTTGCCCTGCACCAGGCAGCGCTGCACCTGATGGTGCTGCACTTCGGCGACGGCGAGAACAGTTTGCTGATGCCGCCCGCTGATGCCAGCCCGGACGAAATCTTGGCCCAGGCCAAGGTAATGGGGCTGACCCAAATCGACGTGGCGTGACGAAGGCCAACGGGTGAGCCCGCCACCCTTTGGCGTGGCAGGCTGAACGTCAGCGCCGCCGTAATGCGGCGGCCAGCCCTAGGGTCAGCACCACGGCACTGGCGATTGCCACGCCGATGGCAGCCGCGGCGCCCCAGGCTTGCAGCAGTGCTGCCAATACCAGGTAGAACGCGATCACCCCCACCGCGCCAATCGCATTGCCCCGCACCATCGCGGCCATCCCGGGCCGGCCATTCTGTACGTAGGCAAACACGACCAGCGGCCATGCGATTACCGGTATCGGTGCCAGCATGCCGCTGGTTGCCGGGCCCAGCCAGTCGGCCAGGCTTGTGGTCAGCATCAGCAGGCTGGTCGCCGCCACCATGCGCAGCGGTATTTCCCAGTATCGGTGCTTGGGGCGGGCCAGCATGTCCGGGCTGGGCTCGCGGCCACTGGCGCGTATCAGCACCCCGATCAGAACCAGCGCTACGGCCACCGACAGGTGCAGGTTGCCCCAGTGGGTAAATGCGTAAGCCACCAAGCCGTACGCCAGCAACGCCAGCAGCACGGCGGGTACCAGCGCTGCCCGGCGGGTGCTCCACATGAAGCAGCAGTACGTCGCCTGCACCGCCACCAGGCCGCCCAGTGCGCCAGGCACTGCAGCTACAGCAAAGGTGCTGCCCTGTTCCAGGCACAGGAAGGTCATGACCAGTGCCGAGGTAATGGGCATGCCGGACAACAGCCCGCCCAGCAGGCCGCCCCATCGGCGCGACGCCAGGGAAATGGCCCACATCAGCAAAGGGGTGACGATTAGCTTCAGGTACAACAGCGTCATTGCGCGAATGGGCCCAGGCCCAGCTCGGTGTGGGTGGCCGGGGGCTGCAGCAGCATGCAATCGTTCCTTGTGCGTGGGGGCAAGCCTGCGAGCATGCGGCGGCGCAAGGGCCGGGGTCAAGGCTGTGGCGTGCCTGCAAGGTCATGCCGCGCGGGCCGGGCCTAGGGCGCGAAGCGGCTCACCACGGGATCCGCTGGCCGTCCCACCCCCAGAAGCTGCCACTGTCGGCTGGGCCTGTCCGGCCTACCTGGTCGATCACGCACTGGGCGGCAAACGCCGGCTCGAACAACTTGCCCGGCGGCACATTGCTTTGGAACGGCCGCGACAGCGCGGTATCGGTGGTGCCTGGGTGCAGCGCCAATACCGTAGCCGCCGGGTTCAGGCGTTGCAGCTCGATACTTGCCGTGTGCAACAGCTGGTTCAGCGCCGCCTTGCTCGCGCGGTAGCTGTACCAGCCGCCCAGGCGGTTGTCGCCGATCGAGCCCACCCGCGCCGACAGTGCGGCAAAGGTGGCCGGCTGTTGGCGCAGCAGGGGTAGCAGGTGCTTGAGCAGCAGAATAGGGGCGAAGGCATTGGTCACGAAGCTGGCCTGCAACCCGGCCAGGTCCAGCTGGGCCAGGGATTTTTCCGCCTTGGCGCCTTGCTGGTGCAGAATGCCCAGCGTGCTCACCACCAGGTGCAGGTGCTTGCAGCCAGCGCTGACTGTGCAGGCCAGCGCAGCAAGGGCCGCCTCGTCGCGTGCATCGCAATCCACCAGCCTCAGGCGTTGGCCGTGTGCGGCCGTCAGCGCAAGCAATGCGCTGCTACGGCTGGCACTGCGCGATACCGCCCACACCAGGTCGATATCGTCGCGGGCCAGCAAGGCCTGGCACAGTGCCAGGCCGATGCCTTGGCTGGCGCCGCCTATCAGGGCATTGGCTTGCCCGGTCAATCCAGGGATCAGGTGCATGGGGCGCCCTCGGCACTGCGGGGTACTCCCAATGAGTACACCGGGTCATTGCAGATCATGCGCTACCGGCAGCAGCACCGCGGTAGCGCGGCTCACAGGTTTTACGCCTGGTAGATCCTGGTCAACAAGCGCAGTAATTGCTCGCGCTCCTCGTCATTCAGTGCCGCGGTCGCTTCCCGGTCGCTGTCGCTGGCGATTTGCTTCAACTCCTTGAGCAGTACTTCACCGGCTTTGCTGAGAAAAATCCCGTACGAGCGCTTGTCCGGTTTGCAGCGCACCCGTACGGCCAGGGCGCGTTCTTCCAGCTTGTTCAACAGCGGTACCACCTGGGGTGGCTCGATGGCCAGCGAGCGGGCCAGGTCCGCCTGCATCAGCCCTGGGTTCTGCTCGATCACCGCCAGTGCCGAAAATTGCGCCGGGCGCAGATCATGGGCAGCCAGCCGGCCGATAAAGTTCTGAAACAGCTTCAACTGGGCACGGCGAAGGGCATAACCGATCAAGTCTTCAAGCACGACATCCGCCCCGGAAACGGCGGTGGCAGCAGTATCGGTGGTGCGGGCAGACCTTCCCATCGGGTGAATGGCTCCTGGGGCATGGGTAATAAAGTTACCTAGTTTGCCTGCCTTGGCAAGATCCGGCTAGAGGAGGGCTGGTGAAAAAGAGCGGGGGCTTAGATGCTGCAAAGGATAATTTTCATAATAGTTAATTGACATAACTAGTTTGCTCCCTTAGCTTGAGGGCGTCACCCCGAACAACAAGAGTGCAGAACCATGAGCAAATACGCAGGCCGTTGGGCTACCGTGAAAGTCGAGCTGGAGTCGGGCATTGCCTGGGTCACCCTGAATCGGCCAGAAAAACGCAACGCCATGAGCCCCACCCTGAACCGGGAAATGATCGACGTGCTGGAAACCCTGGAGCAGGACGCCGAGGCTGGCGTACTGGTCCTGACCGGTGCCGGGGAGTCGTGGACGGCCGGCATGGACCTCAAGGAGTACTTCCGCGAGGTGGACGCCGGGCCGGAAATCCTTCAGGAAAAAATCCGCCGCGATGCATCGCAGTGGCAGTGGAAGCTGCTGCGCATGTACGCCAAACCGACCATTGCCATGGTCAACGGCTGGTGTTTCGGCGGCGGTTTCAGCCCGCTGGTGGCCTGCGACCTGGCCATCTGTGCCGACGAAGCCACGTTCGGCCTCTCGGAAATCAACTGGGGCATCCCACCCGGCAACCTGGTCAGCAAGGCCATGGCCGACACCGTGGGCCACCGTCAGTCGCTGTACTACATCATGACCGGCAAGACCTTCGGTGGGGCAAAGGCGGCCGAAATGGGCCTGGTGAACGAAAGCGTGCCGTTGGCCCAACTGCGCGAAACCACCCGCGAACTGGCGCTGAACCTGCTGGAGAAAAACCCGGTGGTGCTGCGTGCCGCCAAGAACGGCTTCAAGCGTTGCCGCGAACTGACCTGGGAGCAGAACGAAGACTACCTGTACGCCAAGCTCGACCAGTCCCGCCTGCTGGACACCGAAGGGGGGCGCGAGCAGGGGATGAAGCAGTTCCTCGACGACAAGAGCATCAAGCCAGGCTTGCAGGCTTACAAGCGTTGAGTGACAGCGGGCCGCGCCGCCCCTGGCGGCAGCCCGCGAATAGTGCCCATGAATACAAAAAGAGGAATGAGCATGTTGCAGGTGCCTTTGCTGATTGGCGGGCGGTCGTGCCCCGCCAGCGATGGACGAACCTTCGAGCGACGCAACCCGGTCAGTGGTGAAGTGGTATCGCAGGTGGCCGCGGCTTCGCTGGCCGATGCCGATGCTGCCGTGGCAGCCGCCAGCGCGGCATTCCCGGCGTGGGCAGCACTGGCGCCCAGTGAGCGACGTGGCCGCCTGCTGGCCGGCGCAGACCTGCTGCAGGCGCGCGCCGGCGAGTTCATCGCTGCAGCCGGTGAAACCGGGGCGATGGCCAACTGGTACGGCTTCAATGTGAAGCTGGCGGCCAACATGCTGCGTGAAGCCGCCGCCATGACCACGCAGGTCACCGGCGAGGTGATCCCTTCCGATGTGCCTGGCAGTTTCGCCATGGCCTTGCGAGCACCGTGCGGGGTGGTGCTGGGTATCGCGCCCTGGAATGCCCCGGTCATTCTGGCCACGCGCGCCATCGCCATGCCCCTGGCGTGCGGCAATACCGTGGTGCTGAAGGCGTCGGAGCAGAGCCCGGCGGTGCACCGGTTGATCGGCCAGGTGCTTCAGGATGCGGGGCTGGGCGACGGCGTGGTCAACGTTATCAGCAACGCCCCGCAGGATGCGCCAGCGGTGGTCGAACGCCTGATTGCCAACCCCGCTGTGCGGCGGGTGAATTTTACCGGCTCCACCCAGGTGGGGCGCATCGTCGGCGAGTTGGCCGCACGCCACCTGAAACCGGCCTTGCTGGAGTTGGGCGGCAAGGCGCCGTTGCTGGTGCTGCACGACGCCGACCTGGACGCCGCGGTCGAGGCGGCGGCCTTTGGCGCCTACTTCAACCAGGGCCAGATCTGCATGTCCACCGAGCGCTTGCTGGCCGATAGCCGCATCGCCGATACCTTTGTCGACAAGTTGGCAGTCAAGGTCAGCGGGCTTCGTGCCGGCGACCCCCAGGCCAGCGACTCGGTGCTCGGCTCGCTGGTCAGCAGTGCGGCGGGCGAACGCATCAAGGCGCTGATCGACGATGCCGTGGCCAAGGGCGCTCGCCTGGTCTGCGGCGGCCAGCTGGACGGCAGCATCCTGCAGCCGACCCTGCTCGACCATGTCGACAGCAGCATGCGCCTGTACCGCGAAGAGTCGTTCGGGCCGGTGGCTGTAGTGCTGCGCGCCGAAGGTGACGAGGCCTTGCTGCAACTGGCCAACGATTCGGAGTTTGGCCTGTCGTCAGCCATTTTCAGCCGGGACACCAGCCGGGCGCTGGCCCTGGCCCAGCGCGTGGAATCGGGTATCTGCCACATCAACGGGCCGACCGTGCACGATGAAGCGCAAATGCCCTTCGGCGGGGTGAAGGCCAGCGGCTATGGCAGCTTCGGCAGCCGCACGGCCATCGACCAGTTCACCCAGTTGCGCTGGGTCACCCTGCAACAGGGCCCCCGGCATTACCCCATCTGAGCAACACGCAATTGGCCGCCCCGGGCAATGCCCGGCGGCGGCAGCCTGTACAACAAGAACAAGGAGCAACCTGCGTGAATACCCAACCCCGCCTGCGGTCATGCGACCCTGGCCAACCGCCGCGCTACCGGCAGGTGTCCATTGGGCACCCACAAGTGCAGGTCAGTGAAACCGACGGTGTGCTGCGCATGCTGGCGCTGGAGCCGTTGGCGCCTTTGCCGGCGCGCCTGCTCGACCGCCTGCTGCACTGGGCGCGCGTGCGCCCGCACACCACCCTCATCGCCGCGCGCGAACCCAGCGGTGGCTGGCGTGAAGTCAGCTATGCGCAGATGCTCGACCAGGTACGTACCATCGCTGCCCACTTGCTAGGGTTCGGCCTTGGCGCCGAACGGCCGCTGGTACTGTTTTCCGGCAATGACATCGAGCACCTGCAGCTTGCCCTGGGGGCCATGTATGCCGGCATTCCTTACTGCCCGGTGTCGCCTGCCTACGCACTGCTGTCGCAGGACTTCGCCAAGCTGCGCCACGTTTGCGAGGTGCTGACCCCTGGCCTGGTGTTCGCCACCGACAGCCAGCCGTTCCAGCGTGCCTTCGATGCCGTGCTGGATGAATCGGTGCCGGTGGTCAGCGTGCATGGCCAGCCGCCACGCCGCCGCCATTTCAGTTTCGCCAGCCTGCTGCAGCCCTGTGACCTGGCGCCGGCAGACGCTGCGTTCGCCGCCACCGGGCCCGATACCATTGCCAAGTTCCTGTTCACCTCGGGTTCCACCAAGCTGCCCAAGGCGGTGATCACCACCCAGCGCATGCTCTGCGCCAACCAGCAGATGCTGCTGCAGACCTTCCCGGTGTTTGCCGAAGAGCCGCCGGTGCTGGTCGATTGGCTGCCCTGGAACCACACCTTCGGCGGCAGCCACAACCTGGGCATCGTCCTGTACAACGGCGGCAGTTTCTATCTGGACGCCGGCAGGCCGACCCCGCAAGGCTTCGCGGAAACCTTGCGCAACCTGCGCGAGATTTCGCCCACGGCCTACCTCACCGTACCCAGGGGCTGGGAAGAGCTGGCCAAGGCGCTGGAGCAGGACGCCCAGCTGCGCGAGGTGTTCTTCGCCCGCATGAAGCTGTTCTTCTTTGCCGCAGCGGGGCTTTCGCAAAGCGTTTGGGACCGCCTGGACCGTATCGCCGAGCAGCACTGCGGCGAGCGTATCCGCATGATGGCGGGCTTGGGCATGACCGAGGCGGCGCCGTCCTGCACCTTTACCACCGGGCCGCTGTCGATGGCCGGCTACGTCGGCTTGCCGGCACCGGGTTGTGAGGTGAAGCTGGTGCCCCAGGCCGACAAGCTCGAAGCGCGTTTTCGCGGCCCGCATATCATGCCGGGCTACTGGCGCTCGCCGCAGCAAACTGCCGAGGTGTTCGACGAGGAGGGCTTCTACTGCTCGGGCGATGCACTGAAACTCGCGGATCCGCAACAGCCGGAGCAGGGCCTGATGTTCGACGGCCGCATCGCCGAGGACTTCAAGCTGTCGTCGGGTGTATTCGTCAGTGTCGGGCCACTGCGCAACCGCGCGGTGCTGGAAGGCTCGCCCTATGTGCAGGACGTCGTGGTCGCGGCGCCCGATCGCGAGTGCCTGGGCATGCTGGTGTTCCCGCGGCTACCCGAGTGCCGGCAATTGGCGGGGCTTGGGGCACAGGCCAGCGACGCCCAGGTGCTGGGCAGCGACGCGGTGCGCCAGTGGTTTGCCAACTGGCTGACGCACCTGAACCGGGACGCCCAAGGCAACGCCAGCCGCATCGAATGGTTGGCCTTGCTTGAAGAGCCACCCTCGATCGACGCGGGCGAAATCACCGACAAGGGCTCGATCAACCAACGTGCGGTGTTGCAGCGGCGCGCTGCCCTGGTCGAGGCGCTGTATCGGTGCGAAGCCCCGGGCCAGTTGCACGCACAGGCGCGGCCATGAGCGGCGGGCTGTGCACCGTGTTCGACGACGTTGCCATCGTCGATATGGTGCGCACCCCTTGGGTTGACCTTGGGGGTGCGCTGGCAACCGTTTCACCCATCGACCTGGCCATCAAGGCCGGGCGGGCGGTGCTGGCGCGTGCCGGTAGCGATCCGCAGGCCGTGGGCAGCGTGCTGGCCGGCAGCATGGCCCAGGCCAGCTTCGATGCCTATTTCCTGCCAAGGCATGTCGGCCTTTACTGTGGCGTGCCGCTGGCAGTGCCGGCCTTGGCGGTACAGCGCATCTGTGGCACGGGGCTCGAGCTGTTGCGCCAGGCTGCCGAGCAACTGCGCAGCGGGGCGCCGCAGGTGTTGTGCGTAGGTGCCGAATCCATGTCACGCAACCCGATCGCGGCCTATGAACACCGGGGCGGCTTCCGCCTGGGGGCGCCGGTCGGGTTCAAGGACTTTCTCTGGGAGGCGTTGTACGACCCGGCGGCCGATGTGGACATGATCGGCACCGCAGACAACCTGGCCCGTGAGCATGGCCTGGCGCGGGAAACCGTGGATGCCTGGGCCTTGCGCAGCCATCAGCGCGCGTTACAGGCCCAGCAGGCCGGTTGGTTCGCTGAGGAAATCGTCAGCATCAGCAGCGAAAGCTTCTTCGCCGACGGCTACCAGCCACGCGGTATCGAACTGCCACGCGGGCTCGCCGAAGTCAGCCGCGACAGCCACCCACGGCCCACCGATGCTGCAGCGCTGGCGCGGCTGCGTACCGTGCACCCTGGTGGGGTACAAACCGCAGGCAACAGTTGCGCGGTGGCCGATGGGGCGGCGGCGGCAGTGGTGGCGCCCTACGCCAGTTGCACGCGACCGCCCCTGGCGAAACTGTTGATGGCCACGGCGGTGGGCGTATCGCCGCACACCATGGGTATCGGGCCGGTGCCGGCCATCGAGCTGCTACTGCGCCGCAGCGGCCTGCGCGCAGACCAGATAGACCGCTTCGAAATCAACGAAGCGCAAGCCGCGCAGGTGGTGGCGGTGGCCCAGGCGCTACAGCTCGATGTGGCAAAGCTCAACGTTCACGGTGGCGCCATTGCCCTCGGGCACCCGCTGGCCGCCACCGGGTTGCGGCTGGTGCACACACTGGCTCGGCAACTGCAGCAGGGCAACCTGCGCTATGGGGTGGCTGCTGCGTGCATTGGCGGCGGCCAAGGCATGGCGCTGCTCATAGAAAACCCCCGTTTCACTGCCTGAACAAGAGGTGTTCCATGGCCTGGAAGGCCCCCCTGCTGGACATGCAATTCGTGCTGCAACATTGGCTCCAGGCTGACAAGGCCTGGCAGGCAATGCCGCCTCATGCCGACCTGGACCTGGACCTGGCGTGGCAGGTGCTGGAACAAGCCGCCCGCTTCACTGAGCAGGTGCTGGTGCCGCTGAACGCCACAGGTGATCGCCAGGGTTGCCGTATGGAGGCGGGGCAGGTGCGGACCCCGCACGGTTTCCCGGCGGCCTACCAGGCTTATGTCGAGGCAGGGTGGCCGGCATTGGCCTGTACCCCGCAGTTCGGCGGCCAAGGGTTGCCGCTGGTGCTCGACGCTGCGCTGCAGGAAATGCTCTTCGCCAGCAACCATGCCTGTGCCATGTACACCGGTATTGCCCATGGCGCGTATCAATGCCTGCAGGCGCATGCCAGCGAACAACTGCAGGCACGCTACCTGCCCGGTATCGTCAGTGGCGAGATCCTGCCCACCATGTGCCTGACCGAGCCCCAGGCCGGCAGCGACCTGGGCCTGTTGCGTTGCCGCGCCGAGCCGTTGGGCGACGGCCGTTATGCCATCACGGGCAACAAGCTGTTCATCTCCGGCGGCGACCACGACCTGACCCGCCAGATCGTGCACCTGGTGCTGGCGCGGCTGCCGGGCGCGCCGGCCGGCAGCCGCGGTCTGTCGCTGCTGCTGGTCCCCAAATGGCTGGAAGACGGTCAGCGTAATGCGGTGCAGTGCGAAGGCCTGGAGCACAAGCTGGGTATCCGCGGGAGCGCCACCTGTGCATTGCGCTTCGAGGCGGCCAGTGGCTGGTTGGTGGGGCAGGCGCACGGCGGCCTGGCGGCGATGTTCGTGATGATGAATTCGGCCCGGCTGCACGTTGGCTTGCAAGGGCTGGCGCACGCCGAAGCCGCCTGGCAATGTGCCCGGGAATACGCCATGGCGCGTAGGCAGATGAATGCGCCCGGGCAGCCCAAGGGCCAAGCCGACCCCATTCACTTGCACCCCGCCATGCGCCGGGTGCTGCTTGAGCTGCGGGTGCGCAGCGAAGGTATGCGCGCACTGGGCTACTGGGCGGCGCACTGGCTGGATGTGGCCGCAGCAGCCACTGAGCCCGGGCAACGGGCCAAGGCGTCGACGCTGGCGGCGCTGCTGACACCGGTCATCAAGGCTGCCTTCACCGAGCAAGGTTTTACCCTGGCCAGCAAGGCCCTGCAGGTGTTCGGCGGTTATGGCTACACCTGCGAGTTCAGTATCGAGCAAACGCTGCGCGACAGCCGCATCGCCATGATCTACGAAGGCACCAACGAGCTGCAGGCCAACGACCTGCTGCTGCGCAAGGTGCTGGGTGACGGCGGGGCGGGCATGGCACTGCTGCTGGGCGAACTGCGTAAAGAAGCCGGCACCGGCATGGCGGCTGCGGTTCTGCAGAAGGTATGTGCGGTGCTGCAAGGGCTACTTGCCGAGGTCATGGCCAAGACGGCCGCTGACCCCGAGTACCCGTACCGCGCGGCCGGCGACTTCCTGCAACTGTGTGCCACGGCGTTGCAGGCGTTTGCCTGGGCGCGCACCGAGCGTTGCCTGCAGGCCTTGCCGGTGGACGCGCCACTGCGCCTGCAAAAGCAGGAAAGCATCGGCTTTTTCTGCAACTACCTGATGCTCGATTTCGACCGCCAGGTAGCGGCCGTGGCGGCGGCCGCTGCCCCGTTGCCCAGCATTACCGCACCGTTCTGAAACCCACGTGTGAAGTGGCCATGAACACCGGCTGGGGTTGCCGCGCCGAAGGCCGGTAGCGCAGGCAGCGGTCTGCCGAACACAGGTGCGAACCGCCCTTGATCACTGCCACTTTCACGCCGGGGTCGGCGGGGTCGTGGCTGTCGTCCAGGCTTGGCCCGGGCGGGTCCAGGCCAGCGTCGCGCTGCGGCGCATGGCCAGGGCGGTAACCCGTGCGGGTCAACTCCCAGACATTGCCCCCGGCATCGAACAGGCCAAAGCCGTTGGCCGGGAAACAGCCCACCGGCGAAGTGCCGGTGAAACCGTCGGTGGCGGCGTTGTGGTACGGGAATTGGCCCTGCCAGGTATTGGCCATGGCTTTGCCCTTGGGCAGTTCGGTCATGCCCCAACTGAAGTCGGCATCCTGCAGGCCGCCGCGCATTGCGTATTCCAGCTGGGCCTCGCTGGGCAGCCTGCGCCCGGCCCAGCGCGCATAGGCCTGTGCATCCTCCAGTGCCACTTGCACCACCGGGTGGTTAGCCAGCCCTTGCAAGTCGCTGCCCGGGCCTTGCGGGTGGCGCCAGCTTGCCCCGGGCACGAACTGCCAACCCGGGCGCAGCACATCCGGCCCTTGCTTGAACACCATTGCCCCCGGCACGCGCAGGTGCTGGGGCAGGCTGGGGTCGTCGGCCTTGTCGATCCCCCGCTCGGCATGGGTGAGGTAGCCGGTCGCCGCGACAAAGCGCGCGAACTGGGCATTGGTGACCGGGTGTACATCGATCCAGAACGCCGACACTTGCGCCAGGTGGGCGGGGCCCTCCTCGTCGTAGTAGCGGTCCGAGCCGAAACTGAACTTGCCGCCGGGCAGCTGCACCATGCCGTCCCGCCAGGGGCCTTCACGGGGGGTGGGTACACCGCCATAGCCATCACACAGCAGCGCCGGGGCCGCCGCTTGCGGCCAGGCGCTGTAGCCAATGGCGAGCAAACCGGCGGCGAGCAGTGCGCAGCCGGCTGCACGCCCGATCATTGCTTGCTGGCCACCGCCGGGCTCGCCACTCTGGCAGGGCTGGCGGGGCGGCCTTCGGCATCGATCACGATATTGCTGCGCTGGGCGTAGGCCTTCCAGTCGCGCAGCATCTGTGCCACTTGCTCGGGGTGCGCAGCGGCGATGTCGTGGTGCTCACCTGGGTCTTTGCGCAGGTCGTACAGGTGCCACGCCGGTTTGCCGTCGGTGGCATCCCACAGCAGCTTCATCGGGCCCTTGCGCAGCGAAGCACTGCCGTTGATTTCCCAGCCCAGGGCTTCGTCACCGGCATGGATGAGCGTGTCGTCGCCTTGCAGGTAGTCCAGTGCCGAACTGCCCTGCGGCGGCACGATATCGCGGTCGCGGTACTTGATGCCGGGCATCGGCGCACCGGCCAGTTGCAACAGGGTGGGCATGATGTCGCGCACGCTGGCCAGCGCTTCGCTGCGCCCCGCTTTGATCGTGGCCGGGTAGTAGACAAAGGCCGGCACGCGGATGCCGCCCTGGTAGGTGGTCATCTTGTAGCGGCGGCTGGGCAAGGCGCTGACCTGGGCCCAGGCCGAGCCGATCATCAGGAACGAGTCGCGTCGGCCGTAGTTGTCCAGGCGGTTGTCGAAGTGCTGGCTGATCCACGTCGGGTCCACCCGTGAAGCGTTCTCCGGGCCATTGTCGGACATGAACAGGATCAGCGTATTTTCCAGTTCGCCCCGCTGCCTCAGGTGCGCTACCAACCTGCCCACCTCGGCATCCAGGGCGCTGACCATGGCGGCGTAGACCTCCATGGTGCGCGCCGATTGGCGTTGCTGCTCGGCGCTGAGCGATGCCCAGCTCGGCACCCCTTCCAGTTGTGCGTCCAGCGGGAAGTCGGCCGGTACCAGGCCGGCCTTGCGCTGGCGCTCCAGGCGCTGTTTGGCGATGGCCTCGTAGCCCTGGTCATAGCGGCCGCGGTATTGCGCCAGGTACTGGTCCGGTGCCTGCAGCGGCCAATGCGGCGCGGTATAGGCGGCGAAGGCGAAGAACGGTTTGTTGCCAGGGTTGGGCTGGTCAATCGCGTCAATGAGGCGGTCGGTGAACCAGGTGCTGGAGTAGAAGTCGGTGGGCAGCGCGATGGGTTCACCGTTGTGCAGGAAGGTTGCGCTGTAGTTCGGCTGCAAATCCATGTTGGCTTGCTTGAAGTGCGCGGCGCCGCCTTCGAGCAGCACGTAGGCCTGGTCGAACCCGCGGTTCTGCGGCTGTTGCGCAGGTTGCATGCCCAAATGCCATTTGCCGGAAATGAAGGTCCGGTAGCCGGCATCGTGCAGCAGCTCGGCGAGGGTGGCGACATTGCCTGCCAGCACACCCTCGTAGCCGGGGCGCACTTCAGTGCCAGGCGGCAGGCGCTTGCGTGCCTCGGCCATCATGCCCAACCCGGCCAGGTGTGGGTCGTTGCCGGACATCAGCATCGCCCGGGTCGGGGAGCAACTGGGCGCGGCATGAAAGTCCAGCATCAGGCGGCCGTCGGCCAGCAGGCTGTCCAGGTTGGGGGTCTGAATTTCGCTGCCCAGTGCTGACAGGTCAGAGAACCCGAGGTCGTCAGCCACGATGAGCAGAATGTTTGGTTGTTTAACGATAGGGGCGGCCATGGCTTGGCTGGTGCCGAGCATCAGCAGGCCGAGCGCAGCAAGGGATTTTAGGCAGTTCATTGGGGTGCTCTTGTTGTTTTGGTAGGTAAAGGGCGGTGCTTATCCGCAGGTTAGACACCACGCAGCGTCGATATTAGCGGCCGGGGCCGGGTTTGCGCAGGCGGTTGGCGCATAAGCGTTCGATCAGCGAACGCTTATGCGCGCAGGCACCTTGTCGGGGCCATTTAACCATTGACGGCAATATGGTTAACAAAAATAATAATTCACAGAGTTATCCAATTTTATAAAAACAAGTAAAGGAAACTTCTGATGACCAAGCCGTTGAACCGGGCATGGGTGCTCGTTGTGCTGCTTTCGCTATGCCAGTACACGTATGCTGCGAACCCGCTGGAAGAGAGCCGGCCAGGCCGGCCCGGCGCGCCGCGCTGGGTCGAGGACTACCGCTTCCTCGATGACCCCGCCAAGGCCAGCGACCCGTTCGATGGGCTGCGCTACCACCGGTTGTCCGAGTCCGCCTGGCTGCAGCTCGGCGCGGAGGCCCGCTACCGTGCCGATGCATTGGACCAACCCTTCTTCGGTTTGCGGGGCCTGAAAGACGACTCCTACCTGCTGCAACGCTTGCAGGCGCATGCGGACCTGCACCTGTTCGATGACGGGCTGCGCACGTTCTTGCAGGTGGAAAACACCCGCGCCTTCGGCAAGGACCTTTATTCGCCCAACGACGAAGGCCGCAACGAAATCCGTCAGGCGTTCATCGACTTCAATCATGACTTTGCCGCAGGCCGGTACACCACCCGCGTCGGTCGTCAGGAAATGGCCTACGGCGATCAGGTCTTCGTCACCTACCGAGACGCGCCGAACCTGCGCCTGAGCTTCGATGGCGTGCGCGCCAGCCTCAACCTCAAGCGCGGCTACAAGCTCGATGCCTTCGCCGTCAGGCCACTGAAAACCGGTGCGGACAGCTGGGATGACGGCAGCAACAACGCGGTGAAGTTCTATGGGCTGTACGGCACGTTGCCGCTGACCCCCAGCTGGAACATGGACCTGTTCGGCTTTGGCCTGCAGACCGAAGCGCGCAGCCTGGCTGGCGAGGTCGGCGACGAGCAGCGCTACACCTTCGGCACTCGCCTGTTCGGCCGCTATCAAGCGCTTGACTGGAGCTGGAACCTGGCTGGCCAGCGGGGCCACCTGGGCGGCGCATCGATCCGCGCCTGGGCGCTGTCGAGTGACAGTGGCTATACCTTCGCCCACCCCTGGCAACCGCGCCTGGGGCTGCGCGTCGATGCTGCCAGCGGCGATGGCGAGCCTGGCGATGGCAAGGTCGGTACCTTCGACCCGCTGTTCCCGCGCAACGGCGTGTATGGCGAAGCCAGCCTGACCACCTTGAGCAACTTGATCGTGGTCGGGCCCACGTTCGGTTTTTCGCCGTCGCGCACGGTGCGTTTCGAGCCGGCCGTGCTGGCGGTGTGGAAGCAACGCGAAGAGGACGGGGTGTACATGCCGGGCATGAGCATGCTGGCCAACACCCGGGGAACCGGGCGCCATGTCGGCACCATCTACCGGGCCAACGCCCGTTGGCTGGCCACACCCAATCTCACGCTGGACCTGGACCTCAAGTACTACGACGTTGGCGCTGGCATCAAGGAGGCCGGCGGCGAAGATTCTTCGATCGTTTCCTTGCGTGCCACATTCAGGCTTTGACTTCACGACCCATAACAACAACAGGGGCCACACATGAGTCATTCATCCAAAGCTGCAAGCAAGCCGGTGCTCACCATCGGCCTGTGTTTTCTGGTGGCGTTGCTTGAGGGCCTGGACCTTCAGGCCACCGGCGTCGCCGCACCGCACATGGCCAAGGAATTCGCGCTGACCCCGGCGATGCTCGGCTGGGTATTCAGCGCCGGGTTGCTCGGGCTGTTGCCGGGCGCGTTCATTGGCGGCTGGCTGGCCGACAGGCTGGGCCGAAAAGCGGTGTTGATCGTCGCGGTATTGCTGTTCGGTGGTTTTTCGCTTGGCACTGCGCATGCCGACAGCTACAGCACGCTGTTGATCGCACGGCTGGTGACAGGGTTGGGGCTTGGTGCAGCGCTGCCTATCCTGATCGCCCTGGCCAGCGAGGCGGCGCCGGAGCACCTGCGCAGCACGGCGGTGAGTGTGACCTACTGCGGCGTGCCGCTGGGTGGGGCGATCGCTTCGGTGATCGGCATGGCCGGGTTGGGTGAAGACTGGCGAGTGGTGTTCTACGTGGGCGGTATTGCGCCGATCTTGATTGCCCTGGTGCTGATGCTGTGGCTGAAAGAGTCCCAGGCGTTTCGCGCCCGGCCTGCTGCCAGCGCGGGTGATGCGGGGTTGCTGACCCAGCTGTTCGGGCCGGGGCAGGTCAGCCGCACGCTGCTGCTCTGGCTGGCGTGTTTCTTCACCCTGACTGTGCTGTACATGCTCCTGAACTGGTTGCCGTCGTTGTTGATGGGCCAGGGTTACAGCCGGCCGCAGGCGGGTGCGGTGCAGATCCTGTTCAACCTTGGCGGCGCAGCAGGCTCGTTCCTGACCGGGCGCATGATGGACCGCGGGCATGCCGGGCGTGCGGTGTTCATCGGCTACGCCGGGATGCTGGCCTCGCTGGCTGGGTTGGGGCTGTCGAGCAGTTTTGCGCTGATGCTGGTGGCGGGCTTTACCGCCGGTTATTGCGCCATTGGCGGGCAACTGGTGCTGTATGCCTTGGCACCCGCGCTGTACCCCACCCACGTGCGCGCCACAGGCGTTGGTGCGTCTGTGGCCGTGGGCCGGCTGGGCTCGATGGCCGGGCCATTGGCTGCCGGGCAAATCCTGGCGGCGGGGGCGGGGGTAGGGGGCTTGCTGCTGGCGGCCTCACCCGGCCTGGTGGTGGCCGCGTTGGCAGCGCGCGCGTTGCTGGGGCAGCGTAAACGCGCAGTTCTGCCTGCTGCGGCGCAGAACGCCGCGCCATAGGCCTGCCTGTAGTGCAGGGGCCGCTTTGCGGCCCATCGCAGGCAAGCCACACACAGGGGGCGCATCAGGGCTGATAGGTGTTTGTCACAAGATATGCAGCGCCTGTGAGA
>JADHEF010000021.1_pt1 | contig 190990 bp, 171 predicted proteins | sample 8952391 | NCBI WGS metagenome assembly JADHEF01 (sample SAMN16124439, study PRJNA663245) | bioreactor sludge metagenome | isolation source: sludge (nitrite) | place: India:Bengaluru | collected 2019-02-28 | reverse complement strand
CTTTTGGCTTGAGTTCACGCATTCATGCGGGTTTGAGAGGTTTTGCAGGGCCGACGACTTACCTCAAGCGCCTGTCCGTGACACACCTCAAGATCGACCAGAGCTTCGTGCGCAACATGCTCGACGACCCCGACAATCTGGCCATTCTCGAAGGCGTCCTCGGCCTGGCGACGGCCTTCCGGCGCAAGGTGATCGCCGAAGGCGTGGAAACTGTCGAGCACGGAGAGCTGCTGCTGCAACTGGGTTGCGACTCGGCACAGGGCTACGGCATCGCGCGCCCGATGCCGGCCGCCGACATCCCGGCCTGGGCCGCCGCCTGGCGTCCGTTTGCCGCATGGACCGAGGTGCCGGTCATTCGCCGCGAAGACTTGCCACTGCTCTACGCGCGGACAGAACAGCGCGCCTGGCTGGCCGGCGTCGAGGCCTACCTCGGCGGCGCGCGCGACGACGTACCGCCCGATCTGCCGGACAGCAGCGCCTGCGCCTGGCTGCGCAGCGAGGGACATCAACGCTATTGCGCACAACCGGCGTTCAAGGCGGTCGAAAGACAATACCAAGCGGTGCACGCGCTGGCGCGGCAGCTCTGCGCGCATTACGCGGCAGGCGAGACCGGCGCTGTCGATGCCCGCCTGCCCGAACTACGCGCAGAGCGCGACGCACTGCTGGAACAGATGAAGCACCTGTCGCGAACTCCGCTCGACTGAAATCCGGTTGAGTTGTGGCGCGCAATGTGCGATGGTTGCGGGTTGCAAAAAAACGGTAAAGGAAGACCCATGCGCATCGAACAGGACATCAAACTCGACTTCAAGGACGTTCTCATCCGCCCGAAACGCTCGACGCTCACCTCGCGGTCGGAGGTCGATATCGCCCGCAGCTACGAGTTTCTGCACTCCAAGAAGAAGTACCACGGCATCCCGATCATCGCCGCCAACATGGACACCACGGGCACCATGGAGATGGCACGCGCACTCGCCGCGCACCAGCTCTCCACGGCCCTGCACAAGCACTACGAGGAAGACGAACTGCTCGCCTTCTTCGCCGACAAGACGCAGTCGTCGAACGCCTTCTACTCGATGGGCATCACCACGCCCGACTTCGATAAGTTCAAGCGCGTCATGGACCGTGCCAACGGCACAATCGAGAACGTCTGCGTCGACGTCGCCAACGGCTACACCAAGGCCTTCATCAGCTTCATCCACAAGCTGCGCGCCGCCTACCCCGAGATCACGATCATGGCCGGTAACGTCGTCACCGGCGAGATGACCGAAGAACTGATCCTCGATGGCGTCGACATCGTCAAGGTCGGCATCGGCCCCGGCTCGGTGTGCACGACGCGGCGCATGACTGGCGTCGGCTACCCGCAGCTCTCGGCGATCATCGAATGCGCCGACGCGGCACACGGCCTGCGCGGCCTGATCTGCGCCGACGGCGGCTGCACCTCGCCGGGCGACCTGGCCAAGGCCTTCGGTGCTGGCGCCGACTTCATCATGCTCGGCGGCATGCTCGCCGGCCACGACGAGTGCGGCTCGGACCTCGTCGAAGTTAATGGCGTGAAGAAGATGCGCTTCTACGGCATGAGCTCGCGCGAAGCGATGACCAAGTACGCCGGCGGTGTCGCCGGCTATCGCGCCTCGGAAGGCAAGGAAGTGCTGCTCGATTACCGCGGCCCGGTGGAAAACACGCTGCAGGACATCCTCGGCGGCGTGCGTTCCGCGTGCACCTACGTCGGCGCGCGTACGCTCAAGGAACTCTCCAAGCGCACGACCTTCGTCCGCGTCACGCAGCAGATCAACGAAGTCTTCGGCCCGGCGCGTGACGACGCAAAACGGTAAGCGATCTCGCATCCCCGACAAAACCCGACGTAAATCGTCGGGTTTTTAATTTGTATCAATGCCCCGCTTCGGGCGGCGCCAAATAATGCGCTCCTCAATCAACAACGACGGAGGAGACATCCATGAGTGGCGCTTTCTCGAAGTCGATGGCGCGCAACGTGTTCTTTGGCGGGACGGTGTTCTTCTTCCTCCTGTTCCTTGCGCTCACCTTCGACACCATCAAGCAGCTGCCCAAGCGTGACATGCGGCAGAACATCACGCCGCAGGTCGCTGCCGGCAAGCACATCTGGGAAACACGTAACTGCATCGGTTGCCACACGCTGATGGGCGAAGGCGCGTACTTCGCGCCGGAGCTCGGCAACGTGATGACCCGCTTTGGCAGCAAGGAGGCGATCAAGGCCTTCATCCAGAGCCGGCCGGTCGAGGGCATCGAGGGCCGCCGCAGCATGCCGCAGTTCAACCTGACTGAAGAGGAGCTCGACGCCGTCGCCGCTTTCCTCGAGCACGTCAGCACGATCAACAACGCTAACTGGCCGCCCAACGTCCAGGGCTGATCCGCGGGAGAACTCGACATGCAATACAAGACACAAGCGGTTGCCAAACCCTACTTCATCGCGGCGATTGGCCTCTTCGTCGGCCAGATCGTCTTCGGCGTCATCCTCGGCTTGCAGTACGTGATCGGCGATTTCCTCTTTCCCGAGATCCCGTTCAACGTCGCGCGCATGGTGCATACCAACTTGCTCATCGTCTGGCTGCTCTTCGGCTTCATGGGCGCGGCGTACTACCTGATCCCGGAGGAATCGGAAACCGAGCTGTTCAGCCCGAAACTGGCGATGATCATGTTCTGGGTCTTCCTCGTCGCCGGCGCGCTGACCATCGTCGGCTACCTCGCCGTGCCCTATGCGCGGCTGGCCGACCTCACCGGCAACAACATCCTGGCGACGATGGGTCGCGAGTTCCTCGAACAGCCGCTGCCGACCAAGATCGGCATCGTCGTCGTCGCCCTCGCCTTCCTCTTCAACATCACGATGACCGTGCTCAAGGGACGCAAGACGTCGATCAGCATCGTCCTGTTGCTCGGACTTTGGGGGCTGGCGGTCTTCTTCCTGTTCTCCTTCTACAACCCGGCGAACATCGCGCTCGACAAATACTTCTGGTGGTTCGTCGTGCATCTGTGGGTCGAAGGCGTGTGGGAACTGATCATGGGCGCGATGCTGGCCTACGTGCTGATCAAAGTGACGGGTGTCGACCGTGAAGTAATCGAGAAATGGCTCTACGTCATCGTCACGCTGGCGCTGGTTACCGGCCTCATCGGCACCGGCCACCACTTCTACTGGATCGGCGCGCCGGAGTACTGGCAGTGGTGGGGTTCGGTCTTCTCCGCGCTGGAGCCGATTCCGTTCTTCGCGATGACCGTCTTCGCCTTCAACATGGTCAATCGCCGTCGCCGCGAGCACCCGAACAAGGCGGCCGTGCTCTGGGCCCTGGGAACCGGCGTGATGGCCTTCCTCGGCGCGGGCGTCTGGGGCTTCCTGCACACGCTCGCCCCGGTGAACTACTACACGCACGGCACGCAAATCACCGCTGCGCACGGTCACATGGCCTTCTACGGCGCCTACGTGATGGTCAACCTGACGATGATCTCCTACGCCATGCCGCTCCTGCGTGGCCGCGCCGCCAACAGCAACAAGTCGCAGGTGCTCGAGATGTGGTCGTTCTGGCTGATGACCGTGGCCATGGTCTTCATCACGCTCTTCCTCACCGCCGCAGGCATCCTTCAAGTGTGGCTGCAACGCGTGTCGGAGAATCCGCTGCAGTTCATGGTGGTGCAGGATCAGGTCAGCCTGTTCTACTGGATGCGTGAATGGTCCGGCGTGGTATTCCTGATCGGGCTGATCTGCTACATTGTCAGCTTCTTTGTCGGCGGCGAGAAAAAGGCTGCCTGATCAGAAACTTACTCGTTAGTAGGATTGGCGCCCGCCGCAAGACGGGCGCCGTTTTTTTGGACGCTCACGCCGGCTCCTGTCGCTCAGCATCGACGGACTCGCGGATGAGCGTCGCCAGACGCCGGACACCCGGCCCGGCAAAATCGGGATCGGCGAGTACCAGATAGAGCGCTACCGAACGCTCGCCGCCTTCGCGCAGCGGCAGCGGTGTGAGCAACCCGGCGGCCAGTTCCTCGCTGATGTGCTCGGCAGGCAGCCAGGCAAAGCCGTAGCCCATGCTCACCGCCTGGATCGAACTGGCGATGTCGCTCACCGTCCAGCGCTGGTCGACCTCCACCGATACCGCCTTGCGATCGCGCTTGGCACCGGTATCGCGGACGACGATATGCCGGTGCGCACGCAGGTCGCGGTGCGTGACCTCGCGCCCGAGTCGATTCAAGGGGTGATCACGATGCGCGACGGCGATCACTCGCGAGTGCGTGAGCAGTTCACCGAGAAATCCCGGCGGAATCTGCGGCGTGATGGCCAGATCGGCGAGGCCCTTGAGCAACGCTTCGGGCGTCCCGCCAAGGACCGACTCGATCAGTTCGACACGCGTGCGCGGACTCTCCTCGCCGAAGCGCGCCAGGCAATCGAGGATACGCCGCGCCGGGAACAGCACTTCGGCCGCCAGATGGATCTCGGCCTCCCAGCCAGCCGAGAGCGTGTGCGCGGCGTGCTCCAGATCGCTCGCCTCATCGACAAGCGCCAGTGCGCGCCGGTAGAGCATCTGCCCGGTCGGCGTCAGGATCGCCTTGCGCCCCTGGATTTCGAAGGCCTTCAGTTCGAGTTGGGATTCGATCTTTTGCACGGCGTAAGTCACTGCGGACTGGCTCTTGTGCAGCGCTTCTGCCGCCTGCGCGTAGCCGCCGGCGTCGACGACGGCGATCAGGGCGCGCCATTGGTCAAGTGAGATGGTCGGAGCGTTAGACATATCAATAATTTCGATAAAAACAAGCTAAATATTGATCTTTTTTATCTTATTCGTAAATTGTTTAATACACCCATCCCAACCACGGAGGTGTGCCATGAAAACCCTGTTGCAACTCAATACCAGCCTTTTCGCCGCCGGCGGACAATCAAGCCAGCTCACCGACAAGTTCGTCTCCACCTGGAAAGCCAACAACGCCGACGCGCAAGTAATCGTGCGCGACCTCGCCAGCGACCCGCTGCCGCACCTCGACGCCGAGCACTTCCTCGCCTACATCGCCCAACCGGCCGAGCGCACTGCGCGCCAGCAGGAACTCGCCGCCGCAGCCGACTCGCTGATCGACGAGATCAAGTCAGTCGACGTCATTGTTCTCGGCCTGCCGATGTACAACTTCGGCGCGCCTTCGACACTGAAGGCCTACTTCGATCGCATCGCGCGCGCCGGCGTCACCTTCCGCTATACCGCCAACGGCCCGGAAGGACTGCTCACCGGCAAGAAGGCTTACATCTTCGCCACGCGTGGCGGCCTCTACGCCGGCACGCCGCTCGACAGCCAGACGACCTACGTACGCGACTTTCTCGGTTTCCTCGGTATCACGGACGTTGAATTCATCTACGCCGAAGGCCTCAACATGGGCGAACCGAGCAAGCAGGCCGCGCTGGCCAACGCGCAGGAACGGCTGGAAGAACTGGCTGCCTGAGTATCCGGACGAACGCTCGTTACAAGGAGAGATCATGAACATCCGCACACTGCAGCACGTTATCCCCTCGCAACCGACCTCCGATGGTGCCGGCGTCAAACTCCGGCGAAGCCTGGGACAGCGTTCCGGTGTTCGCCTCGACCCTTTCCTGATGCTTGACGAGTTCTCGTCGTACGACGCCAACGACTACATCGCCGGCTTCCCGAGCCACCCGCATCGCGGCTTCGAGACGGTCACCTACATGCTCGACGGCCACATGCTGCACGAGGACCACCTCGGCAATCGCGGCGACCTGGTCGCCGGCGGCGCGCAGTGGATGACCGCCGGGCGCGGCATCATCCACTCGGAAATGCCACAGCAAGTGAGTGGCCGCTTACGCGGCTTCCAGCTCTGGCTCAACCTGCCGGCCAAGGAGAAGATGAAGCCGGCGCATTATCGCGATATCCGGCCGGACGAAATTCCGACCGCCGCGTTCGCCGACGGCGTCACTGCACGCGTGATCGCCGGTGAACTCGATACCGGCGAAAGAAAGGTGCGCGGCCCGATCCACGGACTGAGCACCGAACCGCTCTACTTCGACGTTCGATTGGCGGCTGGCGCCACTTTCACTCAGGCCGTTCCAGACGGCCACACCATGTTCGTGTACAGCTACGAAGGCAAGCTCGCGATCGGCCCGGTCGACGCCGCGCGCAACCTCGAGCCGCACAGCGCCGGCGCGCTGATCGGTGGTGACGCGGTTCGGGTGACCGCAGTCGATGGCCCGGCATCCTTCCTGCTGCTCGCAGCGCGCCCGATCGGCGAACCGGTTGTCCAGTACGGCCCCTTCGTGATGAACACGCGCGAGGAGATCGAGCAGGCGATCAACGATTACCAGAACGGTACGCTGGCCTGAAGCGCACGGATCAGCGCCGGTTGCTGCCGGCGACCATCTTGAACTCGAACAGGCGGCACTCGATCGCGCCGTTGTAAAGCGGCGTCTTCTTGCTCGGCGTCAGGCGCATCAGCTTGGGCATGCGCATGTCGGCTGTCAGCAAGTAGCAGTTCCAGCCGGCAAAGTTGCGCTTGAGCGCGCTGCCGAGCTGTGGATAGAAGGCCGCAAGTTCTTCCTGCTCCGAGAGCCGCTCGCCGTAGGGCGGATTGGCGATCATGATGCCGGTCTCGCCTTCGTCGCGCGGCGGCGCTTCGATTTCCAGGATATCGCCCGAACTCAGCTTGACCGCCGGCAACAGGCCCGCGCGGTCCAGGTTGGCCAGCGCGGCGCGCACCGAAACGGGTGAAATGTCGCTGCCGTAGATTCCGGCGAACGCGGCCGGTTTCTCGGCGTCCATCGCCTCGTCGAGCATGTCTTTCCAGACACCGAGCTGGAAGTTCTTCAACCGCTGGAAGCCGAAACTGCGCCCCCCCGCGCCCGGCGCGATGTTGAGCGCCATCTGCGCTGCTTCGGTCAGGAAGGTCCCGCTGCCGCACATCGGGTCAAGCAGCGGCATGCCGGGTTGCCAGCTGGAGAGGCGGATGATGCCGGCGGCGACGTTTTCCTTGAGCGGCGCTTCGACCGTCTTCTGGCGCAGACCGCGCTGATAGAGCGGCGCGCCGGACGTATCGATGTACAGCGTGCATTCGTCGGCGGTGATGAAGCCGTGCATGCGCACGTCCGGCTCGCGCGTGTCGACGTTCGGACGCTTGCCGGTATCGGCACGGAAGCGGTCGCAGATCGCGTCCTTGATGCGCAGCGTGATGAACTCCAGGCTCTTGAGCGGGCTCTTGACCGCCGTCACATCGACGCGAATCGTCTGCGTCGCCGCGAACCAATTACCCCACGGGCAATCGAGCCCCAGTTTGTAGATGTCGTCCTCCTTGGCGTAGCGCCCGTGCGCGACTCGCCAGAGGATGCGCGTGGCAATGCGCGAATGCAGGTTGGCGGCGTAGCAGGTCGGCCAGTCGGCAACGAAATGCACGCCGCCGGGAATCGCCTTCAGATCCTTCACGCCGGCGGTGGTGAGATCTTCGGCAAGCAGGGCTTCAAGCCCGCGCGGACAACTGGCAAAGAATTTTTCCAAGGGGGAATCCTAGAGAGAGAATGCGAGAGAGCGACTAAAACGGCTTGAGCACGACGAGCACGATGACGGCGAGCAGCACGACAACCGGAATCTCGTTGAACCAGCGGAACCAGACGTGGCTGCGCGTGTTGCTGCCGTTGTTGAAGTCACGCAGCAGCTTGCGGCAATAGTGGTTGTAGCCGACGAGACCGACAACCAGCAATAGTTTGGCGTGCATCCACGGCCCGGAAATGCCGACGCCGAGCCACAGCCAGAGTCCGGTGATCAGCGCGAGGTAGCCGATCGGCGTCATGAAGCGGTAGAGCTTGCCGGCCATGAGCAGCAGGCGGTCGCGCTCGGCGACGCTGTCCGCCGGCACCATCGCCAGATTGACGAAGATGCGCGGCAGGTAAAAAAGGCCGGCAAACCAGCTGGTGACCAGAAGAATGTGCAGCGACTTGATTTCAAGGTAAAGCATCAGGCGATCCTTTCGAGCCAGGCGGCATTGATACCGTCCGCAACCTGCGGAAAACGCAATTGTGCCTTGAGTTCCTTCTTGATGCGCTGGTTCGAGAGCCGGCGCGACTCGCTCATGAACGAGAGCTGGACCGGCGACAGCGTGCATTGCGCCTCGGCTCTTGATATGCGTGGTGCGCGCGGCAGGCCAAAACGATCGGCGACAAGATCGAAATACTCACCCATCCTCATCTCCGCATCGTCAGTCGCGTTGTAGCAGCGGTTGGCGCGACCACGGCGCAGCGCGGCGCAGACCAGCATCGCGAGGTCGTCGGCGTGGATGTGATTGGTGAACACGTCTTCCTCGTCACGCAGCGCGCAGCTGCCTTTCATCAGACGCTCGATCGGCAGGCGGTCGGCGGCGTAGATGCCCGGCGCGCGCAGGATGCTGACACGCGTACCGCCACGCACACCGAACCGGCGCAGCTGAGTCTCCGCATCAACACGACGCCTCGCGCGGGCGGTCGCCGGACGCGCGTGGAGCGTCTCGTCGATGCGTTCGCCGGCACAATCGCCGTAGACGCCGCTGGTACTTATGTACACAAATCGCTGTGGTAGACTTTGCCCCCGGCATAAGGCGGCAAGCAGCCGGCGCATTCGGGGATCGAGGGAGCCACGCTCAGGCGGCGGCGCAAAGTGCAGGACGATGTCGGCGAGTCCGGAAAGACGCTTCAGCGTCGTCGGCTGGTCCAGATCGGCCAGCACCGGGCAGGCGCCGTGATCCCGCCAGAATGAAGACTGCGCCGGGTCGCGCAGCAAGGCAAAGATGCGATAGCGGCCGACAAGACGCGGCAAGGTGCGACGAGCCACATCGCCACAGCCGACGATCAGGAGCTTCTGCCGTTTTCTTTGCTGTTTTTTCACCGCACAATTTTACCGGAATCAACTCGCAGGGAGTTTTGATGGCTGTCCAGATCAGCGTTCGACCGGGGGCGCACACCTTTTCCGCCGAGACCGACGAGACCATTCTCGACGCGGCCCTGCGCCAGGGATTGATCCTGCCTTACGGGTGCCGGGACGGCGCCTGTGGATCGTGCCGGGGAAAGGTGTTGAGTGGCGAGGTCGACCACGGACAGGCGCAACTTCATGCTTTGAGAGAGGACGACCGGCGTGACGGGTTCGCGTTGTTCTGCTGTGCCAAGGCGAAGAGCGACCTGGAAATCGAAGTACGCGAAGTGCGCTCGGCGCGTGACCTGCCCGTCAAGACCTTGCCGGTGCGCGTGCAGAAAATGACACGCGCCGCGCCCGATGTGATGATCATCGAACTCAAGCTCCCAGCCAGCGAACGGCTGCAGTTCCTGCCCGGGCAATACATCGAGATCCTGCTCAAGGAAGGGCGCAAGCGCGCGTTTTCGCTGGCCAACGCCCCGAACGACGACACCACGCTGCAATTGCACATCCGCCATGTGCCCGGCGGTTTCTTTACCGGGCAAGTGTTCGCGACGCTGAAGGAGCGCGACATCCTGCGTATCAACGGGCCGCGCGGCAGCTTCTATCTGCGCGAGGACTCGAACAAGCCGATGGTGCTGGTGGCAGGCGGTACCGGCTTTGCCCCGATCAAGGCCATCGTCGAGCACGCGATCGCCGAGCGTTCCTCGCGCCCGATGGCGATCTACTGGGGCGGCCGCGTCGAGGCCGATCTGTACCTCAAGGCGCTTGCCGAGGGCTGGGCGCTCGAACACGCGCATATCCGCTTCATCCCGGTGCTCTCGGACGAGCAGAAGAGCGGTGAATGGCCTGGGCGAACCGGCCTGGTCCATGTGGCCGCCATGCAGGACTGGCCTGACCTTTCCGCTCATCAGGTGTATGTTTGTGGCTCGCCAGCAATGGTGGCTGCTGCGCGACGCGATTTTGTCGGACAATGCCAGCTGCCCGAGAACGAATTCTTCGCGGACTCGTTCGAATTCGCCAACGATGCGTCCGGCGAGCGCAGCCCGCACCTTACAGAAGGTTGATAACAATGCCCGAAGTGTTCATTTCCCGTCAGCCGCTGGTCAATCGCCAGAGCAAGATCATCGCCACGCGCCTGACGCTTCACCCCCAGGGCGGCGCGACGCTGAAGGACGCCGCCGACGCGCTGGCCCTACTTGCAGAGTTCTGGCCGCAAGGCGAGAAGCTCGTGTTCATCAACTGCGGCTCGACGCCATGCGATGCGAGCGTGCTCGAATGGCCGTTCCCCGCTAACGCGACGTTTGAAGTCCGCCCATCCACCCTCGTCGGCGCGGACGGCGCCGCCCTGGTCGCCGCACTCAAGGCCACCCAGCCGTCGCTGTGCATGGTTTTCGACAACGACGCAGGCGCCGCGCTGGCGACTGGCTTGTCATTCCGCTTCATCGGCTTCGACGCGCAGCGCTATACGCCCGCGCAACTCAAGATTCTGGCGACAAAGACCCAGCCTTATGGCATCGGCGTCGCGTTCAACGTGTTCGACGCAGCGACCTTCCAGGCCTGCCTCGACGCGGGTGTGAACGCCGCAGCGAGCTGGTTCTTCAAGAATCCAGGCCGGCCTCCGGCCAAGGCGCTCAACCCGGGGCAGGCGCAGATCATCCGCGTGATGAATCTGGTGCGCAAGAACGCCGAGGTCAAGGAGATCGAGGCGGCGCTCAAGCAGGACGTCGCGCTCTCCTACAAGTTGCTGCGCTACATCAACTCGGCGGGTTTCGGACTCTCTTGCGAGATCCAGTCCTTCCGTCACGCGGTGACCATCCTCGGCTATGAAAAACTCAACAAGTGGCTCTCGCTGCTGCTGGCCACCGCGAGCAAAGACCCGATGGCACCGGCGCTGATGCATACCGCTCTGACGCGCGCGCGTCTGATGGAATTGCTCTCGCACGGACTTGTCGATCGGCAGGAGTACGACAACCTGTTCATCACCGGCGCATTCTCGATGCTCGATGCGCTGCTCGGCGTCAGCATGGAGAAGGTGCTCGAATCGATGAGTCTGCCCGAGGCAATCTGCGATGCGCTGCTCGGGCACGGCGGTGTTTACGGCCCCTTCCTCGAACTGACCAAGGTGAGCGAAGGCGAAGACGGCGTAGCGCTCGCCGAACAGGCTGGCATGCTCGGGCTCTCCGCAGACCAGTTCAATCGTGCCCAGATGCAGGCTCTGCAGTTTGCCGAGACGATGGAACTTTAGGCATACGGCGCCCGGCGGCACCTACAAGAAGCCAGCGCCAAAGCCGGCTTTCTTCTGCACACGATCTACTTCAGGCCGAGAATCCACTGGACGATTCTGGCGGCTTCCTCCGGCTTCACTCGCGCATTCGGCGGCATCAGGAGTTCAGCCTTGAGTTCCTTTTTCCAGGCGCCCTTGCTGCCCTTGATGATCTTCTCGGCAAGCATGGCTTCGACGTCCTTCTGGCCAGGATAGCGCTTGGCGATCTCCTTGTACGACGGGCCGATGCGCTTGGCATCGACTGCGTGGCAGGCCATGCAGTTCTTTGACTTCGCCAGGGCTTCGTCGCCCTGCGCATTGCCGGTCGAAAGGAGAGCCGCGATGATCAGCGGCAATAAAGCAATCCGCCCTCGCACTCGGTCAGGTCCGGCTTGAATTGGCGAGCAGCACCCCTGCGCCAACAAAGATGCCACCGAAGAAGCGGTTCTGCGATTTCAAGGCCGCGGGATTTCGCAACCAACGCCGCAGTCGGGTGGCGAGCAGCGCGTAGCCGGACATGACGATGCTGTCTACGCCGCACATGGTCAAGCCCATGATGACGAACTGGGGCCACTGCGGACGTGACGGATCAATGAATTGCGGCGTCAGTGCGGCCATAAAGACGATCGCCTTCGGATTGGTCAGATTGACGAGCAAGCCCTCCATGAACAAACCTTTGGCGGCAATCGCCACTTTTTCGGCATCGATCTCTTCGGGCGGCGAGCGCCATTTCTGGATGCCGAGCCAGACGAGGTACGCCGCACCGAGGAGCTTGACGGCGTCGAAAGCCAACGTCGACGTAAGGAGCAAGGCGCCGAGGCCGAGGGCAACGACGGTCAACTGGATGACAAGAGCCGCTTGCAGGCCACCGATCACGCGCACGGCCGAGCGATAGCCAAAGCGCATGCCCGCGCTCATCGATGCTGCCGCCCCCGGGCCCGGCGAGATGGCAATAAGGATGGCCGCCAGCAGAAAAGCAAGCCAGAGTGATGAAGACATTTGGACAGGTTCCTTTCAGGTATTCGCGCGAAGCCCCGACGGTATCAACGCCGTTTGAGCATGCTGAGGTCGCGCACCGCACCTGTCGCGGCCGAGGTCGCCATCAACGCGTACGCCTGCAGCGCCTTGGAAACGTGCCGCTTGCGCGGATGCGCGGGCACCCAGGCTTTGTCGCCCTTGGCAATCATCGCCGCACGGCGCTGCTCAAGCTCGGCAGACGATACGGCGAGACGAATGCTGCGCGCCGGGATGTCGATCTCGATCGTATCTCCCTCTTCCACGAGTCCGATCGCACCGCCTTCCGCCGCTTCCGGCGAGACGTGGCCAATCGAAAGACCCGAGGTACCGCCCGAGAAACGGCCGTCGGTCAGCAGCGCGCAGGCTTTCCCGAGTCCTTTGGACTTGAGATAGGACGTCGGATAGAGCATTTCCTGCATGCCCGGACCGCCTTTCGGGCCTTCGTAACGAATCACGACGACATCGCCGGCGACGATCTCGTCACCCAGGATAGCCTGCACGGCGGCATCCTGACTTTCATACACGCGCGCCCGACCGCTGAACTTCCAGATGCTTTCATCGACGCCAGCCGTTTTCACGATGCATCCGTCCTCGGCGATATTGCCGAAGAGCACGGCAAGACCGCCTTCCTGCGAGTAGGCGTTCGCGTGGTCGCGAATGCAGCCGTGCGTGCGATCGAGATCGAGCTCGGGATAGCGCCTGTTCTGTGAAAAAGCGACTTGCGTCGGCACGCCACCCGGCGCGGCGCGGAAAAACTCGTAGACCGATAGGTCGCGGGCGCGGTGCATCACGTCCCAGATATCGATGGCTTCGCCGAGCGTCTTCGTGTGCACGGTCGGAACGTTCAAGTGCAGCAGGTTCGAGCGTGCGAGCTCGCCCAGGATGCCGATGATGCCGCCGGCGCGATGCACGTCCTCGATGTGGAATTTGTCGGTCATCGGCGCCACCTTGCACAGACAAGGCACCTTGCGGGAGATGCGGTCAATGTCCTCCATCGTGAAGTTAACGCCGGCCTCCTGCGCTGCGGCCAGGAGGTGCAAGACGGTGTTGGTCGAGCCGCCCATCGTCACGTCAAGCGTCATGGCGTTTTCGAACGCCTCGAACGACCCGATGGAACGAGGCAGCACCGAGTTGTCGTTCTGCTCGTAATAGCGCCGGCAGAGTTCGACGATTTGATGGCCCGCCTTGATGAACAATTCCTTGCGATCGGCGTGAGTAGCCACCAGCGTGCCGTTCCCGGGCAAGGCAAAGCCAAGGGCTTCGGTCAGGCAGTTCATCGAGTTTGCAGTGAACATCCCTGAGCACGAGCCGCACGTCGGGCATGCCGAACGCTCGATTTCGGCCACCTCGGCGTCGGACACCTTGTCGTCGGCGGCCTTGACCATTGCGTCAACCAGGTCCAGATGCACGATCTGCCCGCTCGACGCCTTGTACTTGCCGGCCTCCATCGGGCCGCCGGAGACGAAGATGGTCGGGATATTGACGCGCATGGCCGCCATCAACATGCCCGGGGTGATCTTGTCGCAGTTGGAGATGCAAACCATGGCGTCGGCGCAGTGGGCATTGACCATGTATTCGACCGAGTCGGCGATCAGGTCACGCGAGGGCAACGAATAGAGCATTCCGTCGTGCCCCATGGCGATGCCGTCATCGACGGCGATGGTATTGAATTCCTTGGCGATTCCGCCCGCCTTCTCGATTTCGGCCGCGACCAATTGCCCGATATCCTTGAGGTGCACGTGGCCGGGAACAAACTGAGTAAAGGAATTGACCACGGCAATGATCGGCTTGCCGAAGTCGCCGTCCTTCATGCCGGTGGCGCGCCAAAGCGCGCGGGCGCCGGCCATGTTTCGGCCGTGTGTCGAAGTACGGGAACGATAATCGGGCATGGCAAACCTCCAGAACGGAAACAAACGGAATCGAACGGTCAATTCTACCGAAGAAGCGCCCCCTTGTTTTGCGTGAGGCGCCTCGGCAGCAACCGGTCGAGCGGCGCTTACCGGAATCGGCGGTGATCGCTAAACGTGAGTCGATGACCCATGATTCTGCGAGTTCGCCACCTCGCATCGCTGACAATGGCGCCGACCGACTCGCCCGACCGCATCACGTCCGGCAGGCAATCGCGTTGGTAACGTCCGACATGAGAGCTGCGTTGGTCGATACGGCACGGCCGATCTGCTCAAGCAGCACGAGGTTCATCTTCCCGTTCTGAACCTTCTTGTCGTGCTGCATGAGATCGAGATACTTCGCTGGCTCCAGTGCCGGCCCGACGGTCGGCAATCCGGCCCGGCGGAACAGGGCTTCAATTCGCTCAATGTCACCCTCGCCCAGCCAGCCCATTCGCCGCGACAGTTCCGCCGCCATCATCGTTCCCGCTGCGACGGCTTCACCGTGCAACCAGGCGCCGTATCCCATGCCTGCTTCGATTGCATGGCCAAAGGTATGCCCGAGATTCAGCAGCGCTCGCTCACCCTTTTCCTTCTCGTCGGCAGAGACAACTTCCGCCTTGTTCTTGCAGGAACGTGCGATAGCAAACACCAGTGCATCCGGCCGACGAGCCAACACATTGTCGAGATTCTGCTCCAACCATTCCAGGAACGGCAGGTCGCGTATCAGCCCGTACTTGATAACCTCGGCCAAGCCCGCTCGCAGTTCTCTGTCCGGCAACGTGGTCAAAACGTCGGTATCGGCCAGCACAACTTCTGGCTGGTAAAACGCGCCGATCATGTTCTTTCCGCGCGGGTGGTTGATCGCGGTCTTGCCACCAACGGAGGAGTCGACCTGTGCAAGCAAGGTCGTCGGGACCTGGATGAACGGGACGCCTCGCTGGTAGCTAGCAGCCGCAAAGCCGGTGAGATCCCCGACCACGCCACCGCCAAGGGCAATCAGTGTAGTGGTTCGATCACAGCGTTGTTCGAGCAGGTAGTCGAATACCGAATTGAGCGTTTCCCAGTTCTTAAATTGCTCGCCGTCTGCTAAGAGCAGGGTCGATGAGTCGACACCGGCTTTTCGCAACAAGTCCGACAAAGCACCGGCATAAAGTGGAGCAACCGTCGTGTTGGTCACAACAACAGCCTTCGGATGTGCAAGATGCGGAAGCAGCAGGTCCGCACGCGACACAACGCCCGCGCCGATGTGAATCGGATAGCTTCTATCCGCTAGCGAAACGCTCAATGACTCCATCGATTTCCAAATTCCTTCATCAACAGTTGTGTGACGCCCTGTGCGTTAATGCGGCTTCCATCGATCACCAAGTCTGCAACTTCACGGTAGAGGGGATCGCGCTGCGCAAAAAGCTGTTGAAGCTTGCTTAGTGGATCATCAACTTTAAGCAGCGGTCGGTTCTTGTCGGCGCGGGTTCGTTCCCACAGGATATGTGGTGGAACATTCAGGTAGACCACGAACCCGCTCTTGGCCAGATTCTCCCGATTCTCCGGGCGCAACACCACCCCTCCGCCGGTAGCAACGATGGTGCTACTCATCCTGGCGCAGTCATCGACAACATGCGCCTCCCGGCGACGAAACCCTTCCTCTCCTTCGATTTCGAAAATCGTCGGAATACTGACCCCGGTTCGCTCTTCGACCTCTCGATCCGTGTCCATGAACGGCAAGCCCAATCGTTTGGCGAGTATCCGGCCGATCGTGGTCTTGCCGGACCCCATCAGGCCGACCAGGTAGACATTTGAACTGTTGTGCTCTCTATTCACTGAATCAGTATTCCGCAACCAACATCCTTGGCGATCAACATGCCCCCGCCAATCGACACGCCTCTTGCCACGACCCGATACAGATTTGGCTTCCACAATGGGCACCAGATGAGTATTCGGGCAGACCGTTGTGATTTTACAGACGAAGTCCCGTACTCGGCAGATTCATGTACAGGCGCGTCAATTCCCGCGAGGACGGCAATAGACGCAACGTCTCGTTGAATCGACATTGACGCCGCAAAAAACACTGAGGGGTGGAAGATTTCTGGAATCACCACCCCTCATCAGACATCAACACAGAAAGAGTGTCTAGCGGACGCTTAACCCTTCCGCGACGATTTTCGGGGTAATAAACACCAAGAGTTCCGTTTTATCGTCGATCCATTCCCGGTTCTTGAACAGCCAGCCAATATACGGGAGGTCACCAAAGAACGGGATTCGCTGCGTATTGTCGCGAATCGTCTGCGTATAAACCCCGCCAATGACAACCGTTCCACCATTCTCCACCAACACTTCTGTTTTCACGTGCTTCGTATCGATGGCGACACCCGCACCGGTCGACAACGTGGTGTTTGGCGTGTCCTTATTGATATCCAGCGACATCGTGATCTTCCCGTCCGGCGTAATCTGCGGCTTGACCTTCAGCGAAAGATTCGCCTTGCGGAAAGAAACACTGGTCGCCCCTGAACTGGTCGCTTGTTGATAGGGAATTTCCACGCCCTGCTCAATGATCGCTTCGACTTGGTTGGCTGTCATGACGCGCGGACTCGAGATTACTTTGCCGCGGCCGTCAGCTTCAAGCGCGGAGATCTCCGCATTCAGGAACACGGTCTTCGCGCTATTGAAGAGGATCATCGAAAAGACGCCCGCATTGCCCGCGCGTGGCGTCGCAGGCAGATTTACGAAGTTGGAATCGGACGACCAGGTCGGCGTCGTGCTTGACTGGCCGGTGTGAAAGCCGGTGTCCGCCAGGCTGCCGCCGACCGCCACGCCGGAATCACCGCCACCGGTCATGTCGTGATAACCAAGCCGGACGCCGATGTTCTTGGCGAAACTGTCGCCGGCCTCAACGATTCTGGCTTCAATCATGACTTGACGCACCGGCGTATCAACCTTGGCGATCATTTCCCGCACGTCATCAAGACGACTCGGTGTGTCCTTGACGAACATCATGTTGGACCGATCATCAAGCAAGGCACTGCCACGCTTGGACAACAAAGTCTGTTTCGGATCAACGAGCAGCTTCTGAACATCCGCCGCCTTGATGTAGTTCATCTGAAAACTCTCGGTTCTCAACGGCTCCAGATCGCCAATCTGCACCTTGGATTCAAACTCGAGTTTCTCCTTAGTTGCAATTTCTTCCCGCGGCGCAATCATGATGACATTCCCATTCTTGCGCATATCAAGCCCTTTTTGCTGCAGGATGATATCGAGCGCTTGATCCCACGGAACGTCCTTCAAAATCAAGGTGATCGAACCACCAACCGAATCGCTCACCACCATGTTCATCCCGGTGAACTCGCCAATGACCTGAAGCAAGCGTCGGACATCGACATTTTGGAAGTTGAGGGACAATTTCTCGCCTTGGTACCCCCCGCGCGAGCCTTGCACCAGTTTATTCGGATTCTCGACGACAGGCTTTACCTCGATTACGAACTGATTGTCAGTCTGATAGGCATTGTGCTCCCACAACCCCTTTGGACTAATCGTCATCTGAGCATTTGCCCCCTGCTGAATCGTGTTGATCGACACCACAGGCGTCGCAAAGTCGGTCACGTCCATGCGCTTGCGCAGCATGTCGGGAACTCCGACTTTGACAAAGTCGACAACAAGCCGCTCGCCTTGCTGACGAATATCGATTCCGGCATTCGAGTCGGCAAGATCGACTGTAATTCGCGCCTCACCGTCTTTGCCACGGCGGAATGAAATATCGCGAATGCTATTTTTGTCTTGCGAAGGACTTGCCTGCGAAAAATGCTCGATACGTGGAGCAGTGCCGCCATCCTTGGCACTCGGCGTTAGTGAAAGAACAAGTGCATTCCCATCGATGGCTGTCTCGTAGGTCATCGCTTGCGTCAGATTCAGAACGACACGCGTGCGGCCATCAGCCTGGATTATGTTCGCGCTCTTCAGTGCGCCTTCGTTATAGACCTGCGAAGAGGATCTCAAACCGTTCGTTACATTGGGAAAATCTAGCGCTATGCGCGCGGGCTTGGCCACACTGAAACCCGACGGCAGTTCGCTCAGAGGCTCCTTGAAGGTCATCTTTACATTGACCACGCTCCCTTGCTGAGCGACCGTCATCGCCTCGATGGAATTCTGTCCTGCATCCTGAGCGTATGCTGACACTACTGACAGGCCGAACCACAAAACCATGCTTAGCAGGCAACCTCTGATTTTCTTCACTTTTTCCCCTCCTGTCCCTGCAACATAAGCACGCTCTCTCTTTCGGTCCAATCTCCCGCCGGATCCTGAACCAGTTCTTTCAATTTCAACTCAGATTCGGAGATCTGGGTAATTACGCCGAAATTCTGTCCCATGTAGTTCCCAGCTCGGACTTGATACAAAGCACCGTCGACCAGGACGATCGCGAATGAGTTGCCCTTCCTCGTCATTACTCCGACGTACTTCAAAGACTCGAGCGGATACGCCTCAAGCGGTTCGCGCGGACGGTCAAGATCAGGCTGCAAACCACCGCCTCCGCCTTTCTTTTGGTCCGGTCCGATTTTTCCTGGTTTGAACGGATCAAGCAAATTCCCGGCGTCGTACGGCACCGCCTCATACGGCTTGACCTGCGGCAAATCGGGAATCTTGCCCTTGATACCTTTAGAGGTCTCAGACATCCATTGACGCAAGTCTTCATGCTCGGTATTCGAGCACGCCAGCAACAGCATGCTTAGCAGCACGACAATGGACTTTTTCATTTTTTCTTACCCTTGGTGGCTTTCTTTTCCGCCTTTTTCTTGGCAGCCAATTCCTCGTCATCAAGGTAGCGGAAGGTCTTTGTCACCGCATCCATCACCAGGCTGCCATCCTTCGCCTGTTGATTGGAGGCTATCGAAATACTGTTGAGCGTCACGATTCTGGACAATCGCCCGATATCCCCGGCGAACGCACCCAAGTCATGATAATTGCCGGTAAGCCGCACGGTAACTGGCAACTCCGCATAGAAGTCCTTCTGCACTTCCTGCCCTGGCTTGAACAACTCGAACTGCAAGCCCCGTCCCATTCCTGATTGATTGATCTCGATGAGCAGGGATTCGATCTCGGCCTTGTTTGGCAGTTGCTTCAAGAGTGCTCCAAACGAGCGATCGATCTCGCTCATCTGCTGCTTATACAACTCAAGATTGACGGCTTGCGTCTTCTTGGTGACAAACTCATCCCGGAGGCGGTTTTCTTCCAGGCGGCGTTCTTCCAGGACACCTAACTGGTCGTTCCAAACGAACCACCATCCAGCAGCAAGGATCGCCACAAAAAGGCCAAGCAGCACAGCAACTCTCGGAAGAAGAGGCCATGCACCGACATCGTTAGGACTGAGGTTGCGAAAATCATCAGCAAGCGATTTCAAGTCAAGCTTCGCGGTCGATGCGGCACTCATTTTTTACCTCCCTCAGGCGTTTCACGCTTGAGAAATGCAAATAGACTGAACTCATTCAAACGCCTTTTCTCCACCTGAACCGCCTTGATCTCGACCAACTGCGGCCTCTCCAGCCACGGCGAAGCTTCGATGTTCCGCATCAGGGTTGATACTCGGGCGCTCGACTGCGCATAACCGACAAGCGATATCTTGGTGTTGTCCTGCTTAATGGATCGGAGATAAACGCCCTCCGGCATTTGTTTCACCAGTTCGCTCAACAAACGAACCGCCTCAGCCCGATCTCGCTGCAATGACTCGATGATTTGCTTGCGCGCGAGCAACGCCTGTGTTTGCTCCTTGAGTTTCTTGATTTCGTCGATTTGCTTGTCGAGTACGGCTATCTCCGACTTAAGGAAGTTATTGCGCTCCTCTTGGGAAGTGATATAGCCATCAATGATTGAGTAGGTCAGAAAAACAATCAGACCGGCCAAAACAGAAACCAGAACGAGCAAACCATAAAATTGCTGCCGTCTGGCCTTTCGCTTTTCCTCACGGTGCGGAAGTAGATTGATGCGAATCATTCGTCAAACCTCCGCAAGGCAAGGCCACAAGCGACGACCAGCGAAGGCGCATCCTGCAAGAGATTTTTGGCCTTGACTCGCTCCGAAAGAAGCATGTCCGCAAACGGGTTGGCAACCACCGTATTGATTTGCGTCCGCGACGCAACGGCCTCATCCGCACCTGGAAGCACGGCACACCCTCCCGAGAGAACGATGTGACTTACCTGGTTAAACTGCGTCGACGTAAAGAAAAACTGTAGCGCCCTCGAGACCTCTAGCGCCATGCTCTCGACGAAAGGTTGCAGCACTTCGGACTCGTAATTGTCAGGCAGGTTGTTACGACGCTTTTCGGTTTCGGCCTCCTCGAAAGTCATGCCAAAAAGACGGGCGACATCCTGTGTCAGCTGATTACCACCAAAGGCCTGCTCGCGACCATACAGCTGCTGCCCATCACGAAGCACCGTGAGGCTCATCACGTTGGCACCGATATCCACCAGCGCGACTATTTGCCCCTTGCCGCCTTCGGGAAGCTGCTTTGAGATCAGATCAAAGGCGGCAAGTGCCGCATAGGACTCGACATCCATGACAACAGCCTTGAGGCCGGCAGACTCGACAACCGCAACACGGTCTTCGACCTTCTCTTTCCTGGATGCCGCAATCAGAACCTCAATCTCGTCCGGTGACGAGGGAGCCGGGCCAGCAATCTGGAAGTCAAGATTCACTTCCTCAAGCGCGAAAGGTATGTACTGATTTGCCTCGGACTCAACCTGCAGCTCCAGCTCCTGTTCGCGCAGCCCTGCTGCCACAATTATTTTTTTAGTAATCACGTGCGACGTTGGCAACGCAATCGCCACCGAGCGCGTTGAGGTAGCCAAGCGCTTCCACGCCCGCCGCACCGCTTCAGCGGTAGCTTCCAGATTGACGATATTGCCGTCTGCGACGGCATCCCTCGGCAGCACCTCAACAGCGTAGCGTTCTACCCGGTAACCGCTTTTTCCATCGCTTCCCAACTCGACCATCTTGACGGCAGAAGAGCTGATATCAAGACCAATGAGGGAGCGCGCCTTAGGATTGAAGATCGATAGATCGAGTTGCAAATCGCCACCCCCGAAAAAACCCTTGAATAATTAGTAGTTAGCGCACTTATAGATAATCTACTTTAGATCCTAGCAACAAGTATCCGTCATGTAAAGCCATTAGAACCCAGGGCAATCGCACGAATGACGCCCTGTACCGACCAAGTGGACCAGAGATTATAATCAGCGGGTATTGTTCACCACCGGAACTCGCTTTGCCTAACCTCTCCCGCTGGATTCTCTATCCCATCCTGTTCGTCGTCGGCCTGTTAGCGATCGCGATCGCAATGGTTGTTGTCGTCCTGACGCTCACTTACCCGAATCTGCCGTCGCTTGAAGTATTGACGGACTATCGCCCCAAGATTCCGCTCCGCGTTTTCACGGTCGACGGCCAGATGATTGGCGAGTTTGGCGAGGAGCGACGCGAAATCATTCGCTTTCCCGATGTTCCGGAAGTGATGAAGCAAGCGATTCTGGCAGCGGAGGACGAACGCTTTTACCAGCACGGTGGCGTCGACGCGCAAGGCATTCTGCGTGCGGCGGTCAGCAATTTCGTTGGCGGCAGCCGGCGCCAGGGAGCTTCGACAATCACGCAGCAGGTGGCAAAGAACTTCTTTCTTTCATCAGAAAAAACCTACGTCCGCAAGCTTTACGAGGCGCTGCTGTCGTTCAAGATCGAACGAAACCTCAGCAAGGATCAGATTTTCGAGTTGTACATCAACCAGATTTTCCTGGGGCAACGCGCTTATGGCTTTGGCGCGGCGGCACAGATCTACTTTGGCAAGTCCCTCAAGGAATTAACGATCGCCGAAGCGGCGATGCTGGCCGGCCTGCCGAAGGCTCCCTCCGCGTTCAATCCTGTGGTCAATCCGAAGCGTGCCCGCCTGAGACAGCAGTACGTGCTGCGAAGAATGCATGAGTTGGGCTTCATAAACGCCGAGCAGCATGACGCCGCGACGAAGCAGGCGCTCGTGGTGAAACGCGAGACCAACGTGTTCCCGGTTCATGCCGAGTACGTGGCCGAGATGGCCCGGCAGATCGCAGCGGATCGTTTTCCCGACGACGTGTACAGCGCAGGCTTAAAGGTGTACACCACCATCCGCCAGGAAGATCAGGAGGCCGCGTACGCGAGCCTCAGGCGCAATGTGCTGGATTACGACCGTCGGCACGGGTATCGCGGCGCGGAAGCCTACGTCGAGATGACGGACATCAAGTCAGAACAGGACGAAGCGCTCGACGAGTTGTTGCAGGACTTCCATGACTCCGAGGACATGCACCCGGCGATCGTTCTGAACGCCGACACGAAGCAAATTCGCGCCTACCGGCGTGGTGGTGACGTAATCACGATCAGCGGCGACGGCCTGAAGTTCGCTGCCCGCATGATTGACGACAAGGCCCCCGCCGCCAAGCGCCTGCGCCGTGGCGCGATCATCCGTGTGCAAACGGACGCCAAGAACAACTGGCGGATTACGCAAATGCCGGAGGTCGAGGCAGCCTTTCTCTCGGCCGACCCGCAGAACGGTTCGATTCGTTCGTTGATTGGCGGATTCGACTTTAACCGCAACAAGTTCAATCATGTCACGCAAGCGTGGCGCCAACCTGGATCAAGCTTCAAGCCGTTCATCTATTCGGGCGCGCTCGAAAAAGGCTTCACCCCGGCCTCCATTGTTTACGACGACCCAATCAGTTTCCCGGCGGCAGTCACTGGCAGCAGAGCCTGGGAGCCCAAGAACTACGACGGCAAGTACGAAGGCCCAATGCGCATACGCAAGGCGCTGGCCAAGTCGAAGAACATGGTTTCGATCCGACTCCTGCAGGCCAGCGGCGTGCAATTCATCCAGGATTACGCAACGCGTTTCGGCTTTGATGCCGACAAGCACCCTGCCTACCTGACGATGGCCTTGGGCGCGGGGTCGGTCACGCCCTGGCAAATGGTCGCCGGCTATTCGGTATTTGCCAACGGCGGCTATCGCGTCCAGCCCTACATCGTGCGCGACATACGCGACGCGAACGGCTACGTTCTCGCCGAAAGCAAGCCAGTCACCGCAGGCGACGAATCCCTGCTGGTGATCGACCCGCGCAATGCCTTCCTGATGGACAGCATGTTGCGCGACGTCACCATTTACGGTACCGCTGCGCGCGCCTCTGCCACGCTTAAGCGGCGCGACCTCGCCGGCAAGACCGGAACGACAAACGAGCATGTCGATGCGTGGTTCTGTGGCTACCAGAGAACGGTCGTCGGCTGTTCGTGGATCGGCTTCGACCAACCCAGGAATCTCGGCAAGGGGGAAACCGGTGGATCGGCGGCGCTGCCCGCCTGGATCGGCTACATGGCGACAGCGCTGAAAGACGTTCCCGAGTCGGTCATGCCGCAACCCGACGGCCTCGTGACGCTGGAGGTCACCGGCTCAGACAAGGGGCCGAGCAAGGAGTACTTCTACCAGGAGAACGTCCCGCCTGCCGACGTCGAATCCGAACCGCTGATCGAGGACGACGAATCGAAACCTGTCGATTGAGCGTCTGCAAGCTCAATCGAGCTGGATCGATTCGCCCGACTGCGCGGACAGCAACGCCGAAAGCGACGCCATCAGCTCGCTTTGATTGCGGGTGTCGCGCCAGGCACGACCGTCCCACCTGAAGTGGAAGCCGCCCGAGCGCGCAGCAACCCAGACCTCCTGGGCAGCCGCGTGGCGGTTGACGACAACCTTGCCGCCATCCGGCAACTCGATCTCGAGCACGCCCGAACTGATCATCGCAAAATCCAGATCCGCGCCGCTCTTCTCAAGTCCGGCCTCGATCCGCGTCAGCGCCTCATCGGCCAGTGCGTTGAATTCGCTATCATTCATCCCGTGCTACCATTTTCAATTTCGGTTATTCCCATGCGCCAACGACTCACGCTGATCGTCCTGCTGGCTTCATCACTGCTCGGCGCCTGCGGTACGCGCGGCCCGCTGACACTCCCGCCGCCCCAATCGAAAACCGCCTTCGCGCATCCGGCAACGCTCACTTCAATCGATCTTAACACGGCAAAAGTACGCTCCTGATGAACTCATTCTCGCTGAAGAACGGCCAACTGCACGCCGAATCCGTACCGCTTTCCGCTATCGCCGAACGCTTCGGCACGCCGTGCTATATATATTCACGCGCGGCGCTCGAAGCTGCTTTTGACGAGTTTAAACGCGAGCTTGACGGCATCGATTCGATGATCTGCTACGCGGTCAAGGCCAACTCCAATCTTGCTATCCTCAATGTGTTCGCCCGCCTCGGCGCTGGGTTCGACATCGTTTCGCTCGGCGAGTTGAAACGCGCACTGGCGGCCGGTGCCGACCCGAAGAAAATCGTCTTTTCCGGCGTCGGCAAGTCGGCATCCGAAATGGCTTTCGCTCTGGAAACGGGTATCCATTGCTTCAATGTCGAATCCGCACCCGAGCTTGAGCGCCTCAATGCCGTCGCGGGAGGACTCGGAAAGGTCGCGCCGATCAGCCTGCGCGTCAATCCGAACGTCGATGCCAAGACACATCCGTACATTTCGACCGGACTCAAGGAAAACAAGTTCGGCGTCGCCTACGAAGATGCGCTGCAGATCTACAAGCAGGCGGCCGCGTTGCCGAACCTCGAGGTCGTCGGCGTCGACTGCCACATCGGATCGCAGTTGCTTGACCCCGCCCCCTTCGCCGAGGCGCTCGACAAGCTGCTGCAACTCATCGACCAACTCCGGGTCAACGGCATTGAGCTGCGCCACATCGACCTCGGCGGCGGGCTCGGCATTCGCTACAAGGACGAAGACGAGCCGACCGTCAGATCCTACCTGCAACCGTTGCTCCAGGAACTGAAGGGGCGAGGACTGAAGATCATGCTTGAACCGGGACGACGCCTCGTTGGCAATGCCGGCGCGCTGCTCACGCGGGTCGAGTACCTGAAGCCCGGCGAGGCGAAGAGCTTCGCGATCGTCGACGCGGCGATGAACGACCTTGCGCGCCCCGCCCTTTACGACGCCTGGCACAACATCGTTCCGGTCACACCGCGCAGCGGAGAAACCAGCGACTGGGAGATCGTCGGACCGATCTGCGAATCGGGCGACTTCCTCGGCCACCAACGTGCCTTGAACCTGAAGCCGGGCGACCTACTCGCCGTCATGTCGGCCGGCGCCTACGGCATGGTGATGAGCTCCAACTACAACACACGCCCGCGCGTCGCCGAAGTGATGATCGACGGGGCAGAGGCACATCTGATTCGCCGCCGCGAAACGGTCGAAGAACTTTACGCTCTGGAAAGCGTGTTGCCTTGAACGCTGTTTGCACAGCCCTCCTGCTCGCGAGCTTTCTCGCGCTTGGCGCTTGCAGCGAGGGAAGTGCGAAGAAGAAAACCGAGCCGCCGCCTGTTCCAGTCGCGGCAACCGCAGCCGTCGCGCGCGACATTCCCGTGCGCCTGCAAGTCGTCGGCCGCGCCGAAGCTCACGAGAGCGTCACGCTCAAATCGCGCGTCGACGGACAGATCGCCGAACTGCTGTTTTCCGAGGGTCAGCACGTCAGGCAGGGCGACCTGCTGATTCGCCTCGACGCCGCCGACTTCGCAGCACGACTGGCACAAGCCGAGGCCGGCGTTGCGCGCGATGAAGCACTGCTCGCCAAGACGCGCACCGACACGACACGCTACATGGCGCTCAAGGAGCGCAATTTCGTTTCCGAAGAGAAGGTGATCGACACGCGCACGAACGAGGCGGCTGCACGGGCGAACCTGCGCGCGAGCAAGGCGGCGGTCGAAGTCGCACGCCTGCAGCGCTCCTACACCGAGATTCGCGCGCCGATCTCTGGCGTTATCGGTGCCCGGCTGGTGTCGCCCGGTTCGACCGTCAAGACCAACGACACAATGCTGGCGGTGATCAACCGCGTTCAGCCCTTGCGCGTCTCCTTCCCCATCCCGGAAAAGCATCTACCGCGCCTGCGCACCGCCATGCAGTCGGGCATGCTCGAGATCGAGGCGCAGGTACCGAACGACGCGACCAATCGCTTTTCCGGCGCAGTCCGCTTCATCGACAACGCCGTTGACGCGACGACCGGCACCATCCTCGTCAAGGCCGAACTCGACAATTCCAATGAACTGCTGACACCCGGCCAGTTCCTCAACGTGTCGTTGATTCTCGACACCCTGAAGAACACCGTGACCGTCCCCAACGAAGCCGTCCAGCAAGGCGCGGGGGGCAATTTCGTCTATGTCGTCGGCAACAAAGGCACGGTCGAGATGCGCAAGGTCGAGACGACGGCGACCGATGCCGGCACAACCGCCATCGCGAAGGGATTGGCTACTGGAGAGACGGTCGTCACCGACGGGCACCTGCGCCTGACGCCGGGCGCCCGGGTCAAGATCACAAACGCCGACCACCAGGAAGGCGACAAGGCGCAGCAAGGGAAGACGAAGCCGGCGAAGGGCGCCTGATGAACCTGCCCGAGCTTTGCGTCCACCGCCCGGTGATGACGACCTTGCTGATGGCGGCCATCGTCATCTTCGGCGTCATCGCCTACCGCGCGCTGCCGGTTTCCGAACTGCCGAACGTCGACTTCCCGACCATCTCGGTCAGCGCCAGCCTGCCCGGCGCGTCGCCGGAGACGATGGCGGCGGCGGTGGCGACTCCGCTCGAGGGCCAGTTCTCGACGATCGCCGGCCTTGATTCGATGAGTTCGACCAGCGCGCAGGGTTCGACGTCGATCACGCTGCAGTTCTCGCTCGACCGCAACATCGACGCCGCCGCGCAGGATGTCCAGTCGGCCATTGCCGCCGCGCAGCGCAAGCTGCCGCCGGGCATGACCTCGCCGCCGTCGTTCCGCAAGGTCAATCCGGCCGATTCGCCGGTCTATTTCATCGCCCTTTCCTCGCCGACGCTGCCGCTGCCGGTGGTCAACGAATATGCCGAGACGCAGCTCGCTCAACGGCTGTCGACCGTCGCCGGCGTCGCGCAGGTGCTCGTCTTCGGATCGCAGAAGTACGCGGTGCGCATTCGTACCAACCCGGATCAGCTCGTTGCCCGCGATCTCGGCATCGATGAGTTGCAGAAGGCGATCGTCGCCGCCAACGTCAGCCAGCCGCTCGGCGTGTTCGACGGCGCGCGCCAGAGCTTCTCGATCAAGGATAACGGCCAGTTGCACACGGCGGCCGACTACCGGCCGCTGATCGTCGCCTGGCGCAACGGCGCGCCGATTCGCCTGGAGGACATCGCGACGCCGATCGACAGCGTCGAGAACCAGCGCATCGCGAGCTGGAACGTCGACAAGCGCGCGATCGTTCTCGCCATCCAGCGTCAGCCCGGCGCCAACACGATCGAGACCGTCCGCTCGATCGAGAAGATCCTGCCGAGTTTCCAGGCGAATCTGCCGGCGGCGATCGAGATGACGACGCTCTACGACCGCAGTATCTCGATCAGCGAGAGCGTGCACGACGTCCAGGTCACGCTCGTCATCGCTGGCGCGCTAGTAATCCTCGTCATCCTGCTCTTCCTGCGCAACGTCTCGGCCACGGTCATCCCGGCGCTGGCCCTGCCGATCTCGGTCATCGGCACCTTCGCTGCGATGTACGCGCTCGGCTTCAGTCTCGACAACCTCTCGCTGCTTGCGCTGACGCTCGCTGTCGGCTTCGTCGTCGACGACGCGATCGTCATGCTCGAGAACATCATCCGGCACATCGAGCTCGGCGAGACGCCGATGCAAGCCGCGATCAAGGGTTCGCGCGAGATCAGCTTCACCATCATCTCGATGACGGTATCGCTGATCGCCGTGTTCATTCCCGTGCTCTTCATGCGCGGCATTGTCGGCCGCCTGCTGCACGAGTTCGCGATGACCATCTGCGCGGCGATCCTGGTTTCCGGCGTCGTTTCGCTGACGCTGACGCCGATGCTGTGCAGCCGCTATCTGAGCCACACCCGGCCGGACGAACATGGGCGCATCTTCCGCCTCTTTGAACGCTTCTTTGCGGCATGGCTCAAGATCTACGAAATCACGCTACGTGCCGCGATGGCGCATCCACGCACGGTGCTTGTCGCCTTTATCGCCACCATCGTTTTCAGTGCGTCGCTCTTCTCGTCGATCCCCAAGGGCTTTCTGCCAAGTGGCGACAGCGGACAGATCACCGCCTCAACGGAAGGCGCACAGGACATTTCATTTGCCGCCATGGTCGAGCGCCAGCGCGCCGTCGCGGCGATCATCGCGCAGGACCCGAACGTCCGCTCGTTCATGTCGTCGGTGGGCGGCGGCGGGCCGCGCTCGACGGCGAACACCGGCTCGCTCAACCTGATCCTCAAGCCGCGCAACGAACGCGCGCTGTCGGCCGACGAGATCATCCAGGAGTTGCGTCCCAAGCTTGCCGCCGTTCCCGGAATCCGCGTCTACATGCAGAACCCGCCGGCGATCCGCATTGGCGGCCAGCAGACATCCTCGCTCTACCAATACACGCTGCAAAGCACCGATCTCAAGGAGCTTTACCACTGGACAGAGGTGCTGCTCGGCGAAATTCGCCAGTTGCCGGGTTTTGTCGACGTCACCAGTAATCTCAACAACCAGCGACCGGTCGTCGAAATCGAGGTCGATCGCGACAAGATTGCCAGCTACGGACTCAGTTTCGCGCAGGTCGAGGACGCACTGCAGAGTGCCTACGGCTCGCGCCAGATCTCGACGATCTACGGCGCGGCAAGCCAGTATCAGGTGATTCTTGAAGTCGCGCCCGAGTACCAGACCGACCCCTCGATGCTCGCGCGTATCCACGTGCGAGCATCCAACGGCAAGTTGATTCCGCTCGATACGGTAACGCAGGTTCGCCGCTCGACCGAAGCGCTGACCATCAACCATCAAGGCCAACTCCCCTCCGTGACCATCTCGTTCAACCTCACGCCCGGCGTTTCGCTCGGCCAGGCGGTCGACCGGATCAAGGCGAGGGAAAGCGAACTGCGCCTGCCGGCGTCGCTGAATACCGGCCTGCAGGGTACCGCGCAGGCTTTTGAGGCATCGTTGCAAGGACTCGGCATCCTGTTGCTGATCGCCGTGCTCGTCGTCTATCTCGTGCTCGGCATCCTTTACGAGAGCTTTATCCACCCGCTGACGATTCTTTCCGGCCTGCCGTCGGCGGCGCTCGGTGCGCTGATCACGCTGCTCGTGTTCGGCGTCGATCTCAGCCTCTACGCCTTCGTCGGCGTCATCATGCTGATCGGCATCGTCAAGAAGAACGCGATCATGATGATCGACTTCGCCCTCGACCGGCAGCGCCGCGAGAAGATGCCGGCGCGCGAAGCGATCTACCAGGCCTGCCTGATCCGCTTCCGCCCGATCATGATGACGACGATGGCCGCCTTGGTCGGCACGCTGCCCATCGCCGCCGGTTGGGGCGCCGGCGCCGAAGTCAGGCAGCCGCTCGGCCTGGCTGTCGTCGGCGGATTGCTGCTCTCGCAAATGCTCACCTTGTACCTGACGCCGGTCATCTATCTCTACCTCGACCGCTTCACGCGCAAGGAACAGGAAGCGCATGCCGCTTTCGAAACCGACTAACAGAATAATGGCCAATCCCGAAAAGACTCCGCTCACCAGCCTGCGCATCGACAAGTGGTTGTGGTGCGCCCGCTTCTTCAAGACTCGCTCCCTCGCCACGCAGGCGATCCATGGCGGGCACGTCAAGCTCAACGGCTACACCGTCAAGCCGGCGCGCGATCTGCGTGTCGGCGACCTGCTCGACATCGCGATCGGCGACGTCAAGTGGACCGTCGCTGTCTGCTGCCTCAACGATCAGCGCCGCCCGGCCAGCGAAGCGCAGCTGCTCTACGCTGAGACGCCCGAGAGCAGCGCTCGCCGTGAGGCGGCGAAGGACGTGCAGAAGTACGCCCCCAACCCCGGCAGCGATCTGCACGGACGTCCGACCAAGAAGGCGCGGCGCCAGATTCGCGGCTTCAACGACGCATACTGATCGTCCAGCCGACTTCCAATGTTCCGCACACTCAACACCACGGCGCTGTGGACCGTCACGCTGGCTGCCGCCGGCATCCTGATGGTCAGCATGGGCGCGCGCCAGTCGATTGGCCTCTTTCTCGCCCCGCTCAACACCAGCACCGGCCTCGGCATCGCCTCGATCAGCCTGGCGATGGCGATCGGCCAGTTCGCCTGGGGCGCCGTGCAGCCGATCGCCGGCGCCATCGCCGATCGCTACGGTCCGGCGCGCGTACTGTTCGCCGGACTCGTGCTGCTGGCGCTCGGCAGCGCCGTGACGCCGTTCATGAGCAGCACCTGGGGACTCGTCCTCTCGCTCGGGTTGTTATCGGCGATCGGCTCGGGGGCGAGCAGCTTCTCCGTTCTCATCGGCGCGGCGGCCAATCGCTTACCGCTGGAGAGTCGCGGCGCCGCGTCGGGGATTATCAACGCCGGCGGCTCCTTCGGGCAGTTCGTCTTCGCGCCCGTGCTGCAAAAGTTGATCCAGGTCGTCGGCTGGATGAATGCGATGTGGGCGCTCGCCCTCGTCACGCTCACCGCGCTGCCGCTCGTGCGCGTCGTCGCCCGGCCGATCGAAACGCCGCACAAAGCAACGACAAGCGCCGGGCCAGGCTTGCGGCACAGCGTGATCGACGCGCTCGCCGACCGCAGCTATCTGCTGCTGCACGCCGGCTTCTTCACCTGCGGCTTCCACATCGCCTTCCTCGTCACGCACCTGCCGGGCGAGGTCAACCTGTGCGGCCTGCCGCCGTCGGTCGCCAGTTGGTCGCTTGCCATCATCGGCGCCGCCAACATCTTCGGCAGCCTGTTCGCCGGCTCCTGCGTCGCGCGCTATCGCAGCAAGTACGTGTTGTTCTGGATGTACGGCTCGCGCGCCGTGATGATCGCGCTCTACCTGATGGCACCGCGCACCGATCTCACCTTCTACGTCTTCGCTTTCGGATTGGGTTTCACCTGGCTCGCCACCGTGCCGCCGACCGCCGCCATCGTCGGCAAGCTGTTCGGCGTGCGCTACCTCGGCACACTGTTCGGCCTGACCTTGCTCTCGCACCAGATCGGCGGCTTCCTCGGCGCCTGGCTGGGCGGTCTGGCGATCACGCGCTTCGGCGACTATTCGTGGATGTGGTACGCCGACATGGTGCTCGCCGGCCTCGCCGCACTCGTCAATCTGCCGATCCGCGAAGCGCCGGCCATCCGGTCACAGCACGCATGAAAGAATCACGTTCCGAATTCCTTGCCGTGCGCGGCCGGCGTTATCACCTCCGGATCTGGGGTGAGGACGACGCCCCGACGCTCGTCGTCCTGCACGGCTGGGGTGACGTCAGCGCCTCGTTCCAGTTCGTCGTCGATGAGCTGCCGGGAAACTGGCGCATCGTCGCGCCTGACTGGCGCGGCTTCGGCCTCACGCAATGGAACGACGGGCCGTACTGGTTCCCGGACTACCTCGCCGACCTCGACGCCCTGCTCGAACACTACTCGCCGGATGAACCGGCCAGCATTGTCGGGCACAGCATGGGTGCCATCGTCGCTAGCCTCTACGCCGGCATTCGACCCGAGCGCGTCTCGCGTTTCGCCAATCTGGAAGGATTCGGCCTGTGGGTCTCGGCGCCCGGCGAAACACCGGACCGCTTCGACACCTGGCTCAAGCAGATCCGCGACGACAACTCGTCGTTCCGCCACTACGCGCGGCGCGAGGAATTCGCCAAGCGCATGCGCGGCGACAACCCGCGCCTGACCGCCGAGCGCGCCGCCTTCATCGCCGAACACGCGACGCTTCCTGTAGCAGAGGGATTCGCCTTCGCCGGCGACCCGCGCCATCGCTGGATCAACCCGGTGCTTTATCCGCTCGACGAGGCCAAGGCCTGCTGGCGCCGGGTGACGGCGCCGACACTGTGGGTCGCCGGGCGCGATTCGGTGCTCATGAAGCCCTTTGCCGCCAACCCCGACGAATATCGGGCGCGGATGAGTTGCTTTGCCAAGGTGCGCGAAGTGCTGATCGACGACTGCGGGCACAACCTGCATCACGACCAGCCGGAACAACTCGCCGCCCGGCTGGGTGAATTCTTCGCTGAATAGGGCCGTTACAGGACGAAGCGCGAGAGATCCTCGTTCTTGGCGAGTTCGGTCAGGCGGCTATCGACGTATTCGGCGTCGATGCGGATCGCTTCGCAGCCCTTGCTGCCGGCGCTGAACGACACTTCTTCGAGCAGCCTTTCCATGACCGTATAGAGCCGGCGCGCGCCGATGTTCTCGGTCCGCTCATTGACCGACCAGGCCACCTCGGCCAGCCGCTGGATGCCTTCCGGCGTGAATTCCAGCGAGACGCCTTCGGTCTCCATAAGCGCCTGATACTGCATCGTCAGGCAGGCGTCGGTCTGCGTCAGGATACGTTCGAAGTCGGCGACCGACAGCGAATCGAGCTCGACGCGGATCGGAAAACGCCCCTGCAACTCGGGGATCAGGTCGGACGGCTTGGCCAGATGGAAGGCGCCACTGGCGATGAACAGCACGTGATCAGTGCGGATCATGCCGTACTTGGTCGACACCGTCGTTCCTTCGACGAGCGGCAGCAGGTCGCGCTGCACCCCCTGACGCGACACGTCGGCGCCATGCGAATCGCTGCGCGAAGTGATCTTGTCGATCTCGTCGAGGAAGACAATGCCGTTCTGCTCGACGTTGCGCACGGCGTCGAGCTTCACTTCCTCGTCGTTGACCAGCTTGCCGGCCTCCTCCTCGACGAGCAGTTTGCGCGCCTCGCTGATCTTCAGTTTGCGTGACTTCTTACGCGCCCCGCCCATATTCTGGAACATGCCCTGGATCTGCGTCGTCAGCTCTTCCATGCCCGGCGGCGCGAAGATCTCGGCCTGCATCGACGGCCCGGCGACTTCGATCTCGATCTCCTTGTCGTCGAGCTCGCCTTCACGCAGCTTCTTGCGGAATTTCTGGCGCGTCGCGTTCTCGTCGCCAATCGGCGTGTCGTTGTAGAAACCACCCTTTGCCGGCGGCAGCAGGACGTCGAGGATGCGATCCTCGGCCGCGTCCTCGGCGCGAATGCGCACCGCCTTCATCGCCACTTCGCGGCCGTTCTTGATGGCGATCTCGGCCAAATCGCGGATGATCGTTTCGACATCGCGCCCGACGTAGCCAACCTCGGTGAACTTGGTCGCCTCGACCTTGATGAACGGCGCGTTTGCCAGCCGCGCCAAGCGACGCGCGATCTCGGTCTTGCCGACGCCGGTTGGCCCGATCATCAGGATGTTCTTCGGCGTGATCTCCTGGCGCAAGGGCTCGCCGACCTGCGCCCGCCGCCAGCGGTTGCGTAGGGCAATGGCGACCGCCTTCTTTGCCTTGCCTTGGCCGACGATGTGCTTGTCGAGTTCGTGAACGATTTCCTGCGGAGTCATCTGCGTCATGGTTATCCTGCTGAACAAACGGGAACAAGGGCGTTATGTTCTCATCGTCCCATCGCTGTGGCAAACTCGCGCGCATTCACGGGAATTTGCGCCGAATCGCCAACTGGAGTTGTGAATGAAAACACGCGCGCTGTGCCTCTCGCCCGGCCGGATCGCTCCCGGCATGACGCTGGCCAAGGCGGTCACCGACCGCGACGGAAACACGCTGCTCGCCGCCAGCACCGTGCTCGACTCCGCGATGCTCGACCGCCTGATCCGGCGAGGCGTCGAAGCGATGACCGTGCTCGTTGCGGATACCCGCGACGCCGAGACCATCGCCGGCGAACTGGCCGCCGCCGAGGCGCGCGTCACCTACATCTTTCGTGGTGAAGGCAACCCGTCGCGAGAGGTACTGTACAAGGCCATACTCGACTACCGGCTGGAGAACACGCGATGAGCCCGCCGCGCCTGGAAGACCTCGCCCCCTGGACGAGAAGATTACCCACACTTCCCGAGGTCGTGCACTACCTGATGCGCGCCATCGGTGACGAAGGTGCCGATATCGACACACTCGCCCACCACATCAACTCGGACCCGGTCATCGTCGCCCGTCTGCTTGCCGCCGCCAACGCGGTCGGTTCTGGTCTATCGACGCGTATTTTTTCGGCCAAGCAAGCCTTCCTCGTGCTCGGCGCCAACCGCGTCTCGAGCATCATCCTGGCGTCGGCGCTAACGCATCATTTCGATCAGCACGGCGGAGGCTTTGATACGCGCCTGCTCTGGCGCCACTCGCTCGGTGTCGCCGCCTGCGCACAGGTCATCGCCGAAGAGTGCGGCTTCAATCCCGACATGGCCTTCACCGGCGGCCTGCTGCACGACATCGGGCAACTGCTGATGCACACGGCCAGTCCGGCCGACTATCTGCGGGTTCTGGAACTCAGAATGACCGAGGACGTCGCGCTGCTTGACGCCGAGCGCACGATCTTCGGCTACAGCCATACGGATGCTGGGAAAACGCTGGCGCTGGCCTGGAAGCTGCCGGAGGAAATCGTCGAAGCGATCGTCGCCCACCACGAGCCCGACGAAGTGGGCAGCGAGATCGGCAACCTGATCCACGTCAGCGAAGTCTTGAGTCACGCGCTGGACCTCGGCGAACAGCCAAACAACCGGGTTGCCGAACTATCGGACCTTGCCTGCGCCAGCCTCGGACTCTCCTGGCCCAAGCTCTCGGCAAGGTTTGCCGAAATCGAGGCGCGCTACGACGGATTCAGCCTCGCGCTCGGTATCTGAACTCGGCCGTAAGAATCAGTCGAGCGACTCGATCGTGAAGTTGCGGTTCGTGTAGATGCACAGGTCGCTGGCGATCTCCAGCGATTTGCGGATCACTTCGACCGGTTGCAACTCGGTGTTTTCGATCAGCGCACGGGCGGCTGACTGGGCATAGGCACCGCCGGAACCGATGGCCACGATGCCCTGCTCCGGCTCGAGCACGTCACCGTTCCCGGTAATGACCAGCGAGTTGTCGCGATCGGCGACCGCGAGCATCGCTTCGAGACGACGTAACGCACGATCGCTGCGCCAATCCTTGGCGAGTTCCACCGCCGAACGCAGCAAATTGCCCTGGTGCTTGTCGAGCTTGGCTTCAAAGCGCTCGAACAAGGTAAATGCATCGGCCGTACCGCCGGCAAAGCCAGCCAGAATCCGTCCCTGATGGATCAGCCTGACCTTGCGCGCACTCGCCTTGATGACAATATTGCCCAACGTCACCTGACCGTCGCCGCCCATGGCAACGCGATTGCCGCGACGCACGGACAGAATGGTCGTGCCGTGATATTGCTCCATTGAAACGTCCTAGTGTTTTTCGAAAACGATGGCCGCAACTGCCGTCAGGCCAACAACGCCGAACAACTCGGCGACCAGATGATTGGGATGATGGAAAACGATCTGCCGCCCCGTGCGCTTGACCAGCGACAGGACATTGAGCAGCGCTCCAGCGCTAATGAAGTCGATGCGCCTCAAGGCGCCACAGGAAATGACGACCGGACTATGCACTTCGGAGTAGGCGGCCAGGTCGACGAAACGTGACGACTTGACATCGCCCGAAAGGACGTAGGTCTCGCCGTGAACGACCGGCTCGGGTGGCTGGACAACCGGTTCGGGCTGAGCGACACGCTGGGCCTCCCATGAAGGCGGCGACACCTCGAAGGTCACGGCATAGTTGATCGCCGCTTCCTCGAACGCATCGTGCTGCCCCTGCAGTTGCAACAGTTCGATGAGTAGCAGCCAGCATTCCTGATTCTCCGGGACGCCGACTTCGACACATCCCTCGATCAGCGACAGCAGCGATTCCCGTCCAAGCAGTTCGATTTCCCAGCGCGCCTTCCTGGCGCGTTGCAGACATCCGAGCAACAGGCCGCATCCGCCGGCGTCGACGCGCGCCACCTTCGACAGATCGAGGCGGAGCTTCGGGTTCTTCTCGAGTGCCTGCTGGATGGCGTCGAAGGCAGTCGGATTGTCACCGGTCAATTCGCCACGGAACAACACGCTGCCCGCGGCAGCGCCTGCCTGTTTGCCTTTCCCGTGCCCAGCTGAAGCATCCTTCCACGCCGGCGGGCTTTTTTCAAAGACTCGCACGAAATCAATCGCCAGCGCCTCAAACGGTGCCTTTTGCCCGTGCAATCGATACAGGTCGAACAGCATCAGCCACAAGCGCTCACCCGCCGCCGTTTGCTCGGCATGCACCGCATTTTCCAGCACCATGCGCACGGCGTCGTCCTGGGCGTTGGCGAACAGAACGGCAGCCTCCTCGATGGCTGCATCGATCGGATCAACGTCGCCTTCGATCTGGAAATCGGGCGAACTCTCGCTGAAAACGAAATCGGAAAACTCAATCGCAGAGTCCGTGTAGTTCGTTCCCTCGTCTGCCGCCTTGTCTGGCTGAGCAGGCACCGGCTTCGCTTCCGCCGATGGTGCCGCAACTCCCTCTTTCGGGCGCGGTACGGCGGCCGGCTTGGCCACCATCTTTTCCGGCGCTTTTTTAAAGAAGGAGAAAACCATACCGGCAGCGACAATCAGCAAATGGTGAAATGGAGACTTCTTTTAACACATCGCCCAAGGGACTGCAATTTGTCTCCCTGGTTCGGCAACGTTCCCTTTGTCATTGTTTGCCCGTCGCCTCGGGTGTCGTTGACTGCAGACTGTCCGGACCGCAATTGGCACAGCAGCCACGCAAATCGAAGTCGGCGCGTGAAAGCGAGAAACCGTCGGGCATGGTGGGCGGCGACGGCGGAGCCTGATCGAGACAGAAGACCCTGCCACAACTATCACAACGGAAATGGACGTGCTTGGCATGTTCGCTTTCTGCCGCAACGGAAAAGCGGAACACACGCTGGGCGTCGGCACTCTTGTGCGCCAGACCGTTTTCAGCCAGCCAGTCGAGTACGCGATAAAGCGTGACACGATCGAGCGCCGATTCGCCCAAGGCCTGTTCGATCTCGTGGTGGCTCAAGGCCCCCGGCGTTGCGCGCAGCAACTGCAGCACACGGATGCGCGCCGGCGTCGCGCGTGCGCCGCAACGACGGATCTGCTCGGCGACTGAATCGGGATCGAAAGAAGAAGGCGACACGGGAAAGAACCTGCCAACGAAACACCGCCCGATTTAACCACAGCGCGAAAAACAGATGCAACCCGGTTGCAGACCAACCGGCTATTTGCGGCGGGCGCGTGGATGTGCCGAGTCGTAGACCTTCGCCAGATGCTGAAAATCGAGATGCGTATAGACCTGCGTCGAGGCAATGCTGGCATGACCGAGCATTTCCTGCACCGCGCGCAAGTCGCCCGATGATTGCAGGACGTGCGAGGCGAAGGAATGGCGCAGCATGTGCGGATGGACGTGCATCGGCAAACCCTGCGCCACCGCCAAACGCCCCAGTTGTTCCTCGATCACGCGTGGACTGATACGGCGGCCGCGCTTGCCGACAAACAGCGCAGTCTCGTCGTGCAAGGCCAACTCATGGCGACGGCGGACCCAGGCGTCGAGCGCGAGGCGCGCCTGGCTGCCCACCGGGACGAGGCGCGGCTTGTTGCGCTTGCCGAGGACGCGCACCTCGCCGTTGCGTACGTCTTCAAGACAGGCGACGTCAAGCGTGGCCAGTTCCGCGAGGCGCAAGCCGGACGAATATAAGAGTTCGAACATCGCCTTGTCGCGTATCGCCAAGGCATCCTCGGGCGAAACGTCGAGCAGACGATTGGCCTCATCCGGCGACAGAACCTTGGGCAAGGGCTTGGGGCTTTTCGGCGCGCGCACGCCCTCGACCGGGTTGAGTACCGTTTCGCCGCGCAGCCCGAGCCAACCGTAAAAGCCGCGCCAGGCTGACAGCGCGCGTGCCAGCGAACGTCCACCCAGACCACGTGCGTGAAGCAGGGCAACGAAGCGGCGAATGTGATGCGAGCGAACCGTCGCGAACGTATCAAGACCGCTCGTTTCAGCGATCAAGGCACACAACAGCCGCAGATCGCGCCCGTAGTTTCTAACCGTATGCGGCGACTGCCGGCGTTGCTGCGCGAGTTCGTCAAGATACTGATCGACCGTGTCGAGCGGCGACATCGAGAACCCGCGCCGAATCCGGACTTAGCGCAAGACCCGCGCCAGTGCGGCCGAAGCCATTTCGCCGAGACGCTCGAGATAGAGGGTGCCCATGCCGGCGTAGAAGCGCTGCGCATCTTCGCTGCCGAGCGCAATCATGCCGATCGTACCGCCGCCGTTGCGCATCGCGATCAGCGCCTGCGAGCGTATCTGCCTGGATGCTTCTCCGAACCACGACGACGTCTCGAACCCGGAGGTCGAACCGCAGTAAGGCTGGCCCAGCGTTTCGGCAAATGCCTGCAATTCGGCACTGACCTCGGCAAACTCCGGCAGTTCTTCCGCCGAGTCAGGTCGATTCCAGAGGCGCAAGGCAACGTGCGGGATGGAGAAATCGTCGCGCAGATGGAAATTCAGCGTATGCAAAACCGACTGAAACGAGGCGGCGGCGATCATCGCGACACCGAGACGGTGCATCTTTTCGCTGATCGAATCGTTCTCCTCGCCGAACTGGAGCAGCTCGTTCATTTTGACCTCGAGTTGCTTGTTCTTGTCGCGCAGGCTCAGCATCTGGCGCTCCGTGATCGAGATGGTCCGTCCGCCGTGCGGGTGCGGGATCACCATGTGCGACATCAGTTCCGCATGCTCTTCAAAGAACTGCGGATGATCCTGCAGGTATTGCGCAACTTCCTCTGACTTCATAGTTCAATCTCTCCGTGAAAGACGGTCACCGCGGGACCCGTCATCAATACGGGCTGCCCGTGGCCGCCCCAAGCAATCGTAAGTTCGCCGCCGCGCGTCGTCACACGCACCGGCGAGTCGAGCAGGCCGCGCGCAATCCCTGCCGCAACGGCGGCACAGGCACCGGTTCCGCAAGCTAGAGTCTCGCCCGCACCGCGCTCGAACACACGCAAGCGGATCGAATGAGGCCCGGTAATCTGCATGAAGCCGGCGTTCACACGCTGCGGGAAGCGCGGATGCGATTCGATCCGCGGCCCCTGGCTCGCCACCGGCGCCCGGTCGACGTCATCGACCACCTGCACCGCGTGCGGGTTGCCCATCGACACCGCCGTTATCTCGACGATCGAGCCATCAACTTCCAGCGTCTGCACCAGTTCGGAAGAATCACTGACAAACGGGATCTTCGCCGGCGAGAACTCCGGCGCGCCCATGTCGACCGTGACACTGCCATCGCTCTCGAGGCGCGGCGCAATTACGCCCTTCATCGTCTCGACGCGAATCTCGCGCTTGTCGGTCAAGCCCTGTTCGTGAACGAAACGGACGAAACAACGCGCGCCGTTGCCGCACTGTTCGACCTCGCCACCGTCCGCATTGAAGATCCGGTAGCGGAAGTCGACATCCGGACGATCGGACTTCTCCACGAGGAGTATCTGGTCGCAACCGACGCCGAAATGGCGGTCACCGAGATGGCGTAACTGCTCGGGTGACAACACCAGCGACTGGCGAACGCCGTCTAGCACGACAAAATCGTTGCCTAGTCCTTGCATTTTCGAGAACTTGATTCGCATCTGGATCTCGCCGCTTTACTTCTAGAAACCGTAATCCGGCAATTATAGGGGCAACGTTGGCAAACCGCCGCTCACGCCGAGGTCTCGGGGAGTGGTGAGGCTTGGCGAATCCCCCTACAATGCCGCGACGCAAATCGGCAACACGCCGCAGACTTCCTTCCTAATCGCACCGATAGAATGGATCACCGCATGCTCCACCACCGGCATAACTCCGCTCCATCGCTATATCACCACCAACCGCAACCGGCTGTTACGCCATGCTGCGCCGTGCGTTGAGCCACAGCGCGATCGCGCTCTTCTGGCTGTTGCACTTCCTGCCGCTGCCACTTCTCGCACGCGTCGGGCGATCGCTGGGCACTTTGCTCTATTACATCGGCGGAAGCCGCCGCCGGATTGCACTTACGAACCTCGCCCTGTGCTTTCCCAATCTGACTGACGACCAGCGCCAAGCGCTCGCACGCGAGCATTTCCGCGCCCTCGGGCGCAGCATCATCGAACGCAGCCTGCTCTGGTGGGCGAGCCCGGAGCGACTGTCACGGCTGATTCGCGTGAATGACGAAGAACGAATCAGCGCGCTGCGCGATGCGGGGAAGCCGATCATCCTGTTGGCCCCGCACTTCGTCGGCCTCGATGCCGGCGGCATCGGCATTGCCATGCGATTCGACTCGCTTTCGATGTATTCGGTACAGAAGAATCCGGTCTTCAACCGTCTGTTGCTGCGTGGCCGCCAGCGTTTCGGCGACCAACTGCTGCTCTCGCGCCAGGATGGCACGCGTTCGAGCATCCGTGCGATGCGTTCCGGCCGGCCGTTCTACTACCTGCCCGACATGGACTTCGGTCGCCGCGACTCGGTCTTTGTACCATTCTTCGGCGTCGAGGCGGCAACAATCACAGGGCTTTCCCGTCTCGCACGTGCCGCAAAGGCAGCAGTCGTTCCCTGCATCACGCGCATGCTTCCAGGAGGAGAGGGATACGTTGTCGACGTTGGTGAAGCGTGGGAAGCCTTTCCGACGGACGACGTTACGGCAGACACGGCGCGCATGAACGCCTATATCGAGTCAGTCGTGCGCACGCAGCCTGAACAGTACTACTGGGTACACCGCCGCTTCAAGACGCGCCCCGAGGGACAACGCGGCGTTTACTGACCAAGCCGCTGCCGCTCGCGTATCTTGGCGTACTTGATGAAGCTGTTGAAACAGCCGATCGCGATATGGACCAGGCCGGGAACGCCATCGCGAAAGCCGCCGCGCACGACATAGAACTTGACGAAGCGGACAAGCGGCGACAGCACCAGCCGTGCCGCGGAAACTTCGCCGCCGGCATAGTCCTGCGCCGCAAGCGATGTGTAGCGGTTCTGCTTCGCGAGATAGCTGTCGAGCGTATCCGCAGTGTCGTGAAGCAGGTCGCCAGCGACTCGGCCAACCGGCGCGGAACAGATCACCTTTTCGTGTACGGCATCGGACGACCAGTGTGCGACACGACGGTCGAAAAGACGCAGACTCCAGTCAGGATACCCCTCGCCGTGACGCAGATAGCGGCCGAGAAAACGGTTGCTACGCGCACAGCGGAATGCCGAATACGCGGGCGTTACAGACAGCGCCGAGCGGATCGCGCTGGCCAACTCGACACTGACGCGCTCATCGGCATCGAGGCAAAGCACCCAGTCGTTGCGTGCCGTACGCACCGCCAAATCCTTTTGCGGCCCAAAGCCTAGCCATTCGCAATCGACGACTCGCGCACCACGCGCCGCACAAATATCCTGTGTCCCGTCAGAGCTTCCAGAGTCAAGGACGACAACCTCGTCGGCAAGGCCGGAAACGCTAGCCAGGCATTCACCGATGCGCTGAGCCTCGTTCTTAGTGATGATGACTACGCTAACTGGGAGCACTGGCGGTTCCATTATTCCTGTCGAACAAGTGGCGCAGAGCCTAGCACCGGGGCGTACCAAAAGCCATCGCATCGTACTGGCCGACCGCTATAATCCGCCGACTCACGGTGAGAACTGAAGCTTTCCCGGCAAACAGATGCCGCAATCGCCGGCCGACAGCGCGCAAGCGAACACGAACGGCCACCTGTCTGAGGACAAGCATTTGAAACTGGCTATCGTTCGCCAACGCTACAACCCGTTCGGCGGAGCCGAGCGCTTCGTTGAACGCGCGCTCGCTGCACTCGTCTCCCAAGGAGCACAAGTAACGCTGATCGCCCGTGACTGGGAAGGCGGTGCCGACACCGGCTTCGAGAGAATCATCTGCCGGACTCCGTTTCACGCACTGTTCAGCGGCCGTACCGGACGCGATCGGGCCTTCGCGCGTTGCGTCCAGACGACGATCGCCGAACATGATTTCGATCTGGTGCAGACCCATGAGCGAATTCCGGGATGCTCAATATTCCGCGCCGGCGATGGCGTCCATGCCGCTTGGCTGGCTCGCCGCGCCCCCTTCCAGGCACCATTGGCGCGCTACGCCCAGCAGCTTTCACCCTACCACCGCTATGTACTGGCTGCCGAGCGCGCGATGTTCGCGCACCCGGCGCTGCGGGCCGTAATCTGCAATTCGCGAATGGTCGCCGCCGAGATCGAGGCGTTCTACGGACTGGACCGGAACAAGTTGCACGTCATCTACAACGGAGTCGATACCGAGGACTATCACCCTCGCTTGGCCACAATCCATCGCCAGGCCACCCGGCGTCGTCTCGGGATCGCCGAAAACGCGCCGCTAATGCTCTACGTTGGCAGTGGCTACGAACGCAAAGGCGTTCCGCAATTGCTGAGTGCCTTTTCCACACTCAAACGGAGCGATGCACAACTGGTCGTTATTGGAGCCGACCGTAAGCTCGTGGCGACCAAGGCCGCCGCTACTCGCTTGGGGCTTGAAAAGCGCACACACTTTCTTGGCCCGGTAAAGGACGTCAAACCGTATTACGCCGCAGCCGACGGCTTCGTGCTACCAACCATTTACGACCCCTGCCCGAATGCAGCACTGGAAGCGATGGCGTGCGGCCTCCCGATGGTCACCAGTGAAGGCTGCGGCGCCAAAGAGTGGATTGAAGAAGGTGCCAACGGCTGGGTTGTCGACCTCTCGAAGACCGGCACACTCGCTGCGGCACTGGAGAATCTCTGCGCCGCAGCTGGCAATAGCGCAATGCGCGACCGCGCCCGCACAGCCGTCGAACACCTCGACCTGAGCCGCATGAGCGAGCGACTGCTCGCGCTCTACCAAGCGCTTTTGCGCATACCGAATTCGCCACACCATCGAACGTAGTTCGCTGACGGCCGGCAGAATGCCGGGTGTAGGTATAATCGCGGATTACTCATTCGACCGGATTCCCGTCTTATTTGATGAAACAGCCAGCCCATCAGGAGTTTCGCAGCGTGGAGATGTATCTCCGCCTGCTGACTTTCGTTCGTCCGTACGGCTGGGCTTTCCTCGTCGCACTCTTGAGCATGGCGGTAACGTCGGCAATGGAGCCGGCTTTGCCGGCCCTGTTGAAGTATGTGCTCGATGATGGCTTCGCCAAGAGCCAGGGCAGTTGGGACTGGCTGCTGTATCCGGCACTGATGTTTGGGATCTTTCTGGTGCGCGCCGTGGTCGGCCTAATCGCCGATTATTCGATGACCTGGGTTGCGCAGCACGTCGTCGCCGATTTGAGAATCAAGATGTTTGACAGCCTGCTGCGACTGCCGACTTCCTACTTTGGCAACAATCTCTCCGGGCGCCTGATGTCACGGTTGACGAACGACGTAAGTGGCGTATCCAACTCGGCAACGAGCGCGATCACAACGGTCGTCAAGGAGAGTTTCAGCGTGATCGGCCTGCTCGGGTGGCTGATCTATCTCAACTGGAAACTGACCCTCATTACTTTGCTGATGATCCCCTTCATCGCGCTCGCGGTCAGAGGCTTCAACGGGCGCATCCGGAACCTGGCGCGCGGCCTGCAGGAAGCACAGGGAACGATGACCCAGATTCTGCAGGAAGCCATCGAGGGACAGAAGATCGTCAAGATATTCGGCGGCAGAAATTACGAGTTCGATCGTTTCTCCAAAGGAATCAGTCACCAGCGGCGCCTGCAGATGCGCTCTGCCCTCGCGCTCGCGTTGCAGGGCCCGATCGTGCAGTTCTTTGCCGCCCTGGCCCTGTCGTGCGTCATGGGTATCGCGTTGTTCCAGGCGGGGCGAGGCGAGGCAACGGTCGGCGGCTTCGTCTCGTTCATTACCGCGATGCTGATGATCCTCGCGCCGATGCGGCGCCTGGTTGACATCAACGCGACGCTCCAGCGCGGCCTGGTCGCCGCAGAAAGCGTGTTTCACGTGCTCGACCAGGCACCTGAGCGCGACGAAGGCACGCATGAATTGGGCCGCGCGCGCGGCATGATCGAGTTCGACGACGTTACGTTCACCTATCCGGGTAGCGATCGGGCAGCTGTCAGCGGACTTTCTTTCGCCATCAACCCAGGCGAGTCTGTAGCCCTCGTCGGCCCCTCCGGTAGCGGAAAGACCACGGTCGCCAATCTGCTGCCACGCTTTTTCGACATCGATTCCGGGCAGATCCGAATCGACGATATTCCGCTCACCGACATCCGGCTAAACAGTCTGCGGAGCAACATCGCCCTGGTCAGCCAGGACGTCGTACTGTTCAACGACACGGTTGCCGCCAACATTGCCTACGGCTGCGTACGCGACGTCAAACGCGAAGAGATCGTCGCCGCCGCGCGTGCAGCCCATGCCATGGAGTTCATCGAGCAATTGCCTGACGGGCTCGACGCGATGATCGGAGAAAAGGGCGTTAAGCTTTCAGGCGGACAACGCCAACGCATCGCCATCGCCCGGGCGCTGCTCAAGGACGCGCCGATCCTCATCCTCGACGAAGCGACGTCGGCCCTCGACAATGAATCGGAGCAGATAGTGCAACAAGCTCTCGACGAACTCATGATCGGCCGCGCCACACTGGTCATCGCGCACCGCTTGAGCACCATTGAGCGAGCGAGCCGGATCATCGCACTGTCCAGTGGCAAGAAGGTGGAGGAGGGTAGCCACAATGAACTGCTGGCTAAGGACGGCGTCTACACACGTCTTTACCTTCGGCAAAAAGGGGGAGAGAACTCCGGCGCGACAGAGGCCGTCACATGCTCATAACCGGGGAGTTGAAAAAGTGCGAGTTGAAATTTGTACCGCCTTGCCGGACCATTCCAACCTAGAAATTGCGATGGAGTGGTAGCCATGAGGTTGGAGCACATGGGAGGGGAAATGGACGGCAGCGCGCAATCCTGGCTAACGTGCATGAAGGCCGTTGCTGATTGTGCATCACCGGAACCGGCGACGCTGGGTACTCGGAAGCGCTCGCCCCCACCGACTCTTCTGAACCCGAACCGGATGCAGTTTTCTAGTTCGCCATGAGCAAGCTGTCGGTCTGCCTCCTCACCCATAACTCGATGAGGACACTTGAACGCTGCCTAATCCCAACTCTTTCCGTTGCCGATGAGATGGTCGTAGTTGATTCTGGCAGCAGCGATGGCTCACTCGAGTTCTTACGTAACCACGGCGTCGAGCCTATCCACTGGCCATACAAGACACATGCCAGCCAGATGAACTTCGCCATTGATCGTGCAAACAACGACTGGGTTCTTTGCTTAGACAGCGACGAGTTTCTCGACGCCGGGATTTTGCAAGCCATTACCGAACTGAAACCGAGACTAGACGATCCTGCCGTGGGGTATCGACTCCAGCGCTATTGGAAAGTACTGGGGCGCGAGGTCCGCGCGATCTATCCTGTTACTTCACCGGACCTGCCTCTGCGTCTGTTTAACCGCACGCGAGTGAGGTTCAACGACCAGCCTGTCGACGACAAAGCGACTGGCGCAGTACGCCGAGTTGTCTTGCCGGGCAGGGTCACCCATGACACTTTTTACTCTCTACACGAGATATTCGGAAAACTGAACAGTTACACGAGCCGTTTGGTCCAGTATCGTAACGTAACGCCTAGCCTGTTGCGCGCTCTGGTAAGTCCAGCGTTCGCCTTCGCGAAGTGGTATTTCCGCAAAGGAGCGTGGCGGGATGGTGCGGTCGGACTGGTGACTGGCATCTATGCCAGCCTCTATACCTTCCTCAAGTACTTCAAGGCTTGGTGCCGTGAGCGGCGCTTGCCTCTGGAGTGAGGTCCGTATGATCTGTTTCAACAATTTGGAAGTCTGTCGCGAGCAACCGGGCAACGTTCTGCTATTTCAACCGGCGCCAGAAGCGCCATCCAGCAGGAGAACCCTCGCCCCATCTACCCGTTCAGTTCTTGCCGATATGTATCCGCTAATATCCGCGCCGGTGCTCACCGTGCCCAATTGCCCGCCCCGCACGCATAACATCTACCGCCTAGGGATCAAGACTGTAGCGTCAAGCACATATCGCCACCGAAAACTGTCCCGTGATCGGGCGCCGTGGTGGCAAAGGCTGGTCATGAACAAAGAACGCATGGTGGTCGACGGCATCTCCCATCGAGAAGCGTTACTTCACGCCGTAGTCGCTGGGCAATCAGACGACTCTCACCAGCCCCGCTTGCGGATTCCACGGAATGGTTAGCGTCCATCGGGATTACCAGCAGCCAGCAGAGCAAGCCATCCAACCTCAACCTGGCGGAGCAATACCGTTTCTGCCCTGTCGAGTGACATCAACAGCCTGCCGGTGTGTATCCGTGCCAAGTCCTTGGCCAGATGTCGCCAACCGCGAGTTATCCGGGATCACCATCGGCATGGTAACCGAGCAGCAGCCTGCGGTCCAATCGGAGGCTGGCCCACATCATGCATGACATCTTTTTTTCCCTGCACGTGGTCTTCGTCAAGCACCAATGCAATACCCAGAGTTCTCCCTGCAAATGATGGTTCGTTCAAATGTCCTAGTAATCTTTCGTAAGCAGATTGGCGATGTACTGCTCCTGCAGCCGGCACTTGAACGGCTTTCCCGCCGGGATGGCCGGGTGTCGATATACGCCCGTACCGGCTTCGCGGATATGCTGGCGCTAATGCCAGGCGACATCCAGTTGGCCGAGGACTCTCTGTTACCACGGGTAAAAGACGTTTACTGCCTCGAATCCCGACCAGCGGCCATCCTTCAGGCGGCAAGAGCGCTTGGGGCGAGGAAACACTTGTTGCTGTCGCGCGATAACGCACCTTGGTGGCGCAGGCTGATTTTCGACGAATACAAGGTGGTCGATGGCACCAATCGCTATCGCGCTGCCCTTTACCAGGATCTGTTTGGTTTCTCTGATGAAGTCTTCGTGCCGCCACGCCTTGGTCTTCCTCCCGCCGACTGGCGCCCCGAAGGCTTACCAGCTGCCTATGTAGTTGTCCATCCGACAGCGGCGTGGCGCCAGAAAACCTGGCCGGCCGCCAACTGGGTGAACGCCATGCGGCGGATCAGACCGGACGCATCCTGGGTGTTGACCGCCGGCCCGACCCGCTGGGAGGTGGAGTTCGCACAAGAGATCGCCAACAGTTTCGGAACGCGGAATTTGATCAATCTGGCCGGCCGAACATCCTTTCGACAATACTTGGCTGTCCTCGCTAGCGCAAGCGCGACGCTCTGCGTTGACGGCTCAGCCAGCCACATTTCCTCGGCTTTCGGGCGTCCGACGTTGACCTTGTTCGGCCCCTCCAACGCCGTCCGCTGGCATTGGCCAAGCAACCGGAATGTCTGCCTGAAAGCCGGCGATTTCGTCGTCCAAAGCAAGCCTCCGGTCAGCGGCATACCCGTTGATGCCGTCGTCGAGGTGGCGTCTGACCTACTGGCGACCTACTCATGACTGTTACTAACGGCCTTTCCGAATTCCTGCGCTTGGATACGCCGGATGGGGCACCCGGTCAACCGGTTGCCTGGGAATTGCTTGATCCGTGCCGCTGGGAGAACGATCTTGCGGACCGTTGCAGAGCCATGCTGGCGAGCCGGGATAAACTCGTGCTCTGCCTGACCGGTAAGGCTGGCAGCGGCAAGTCAACACTCGGACGGATAGTCCGCAAGCGGGGGCTACCCGGAATCGATCGCTCCAGCTTCTTGGTAATCGACGACGGAGTGGCTCATGTCAAATGGCTGGGCATATTCCCGCGCCGTATCCGTCATCGTTGCCGAGAGAAGGACTTCCTAGCGCCTTTCGCCGCCCTGTTCGCCGGCAAGCGCCTCCTGGTTTACGTGAATGCAACCCCGGAGCTGCGCATCGACCGCTGCGACATGCTGGTCCGCTTACGCTGCAACGATGCTCAACGCCTAGGGCGTCTGCAGGCCCGCGACCCGGACGGATCGGAACGCTTTGCTGGCTCGCAGGGCAAGTCGGACGAAGCGCGCGTGCTCGCCGACCACTACTTCGATTTGGAAAGTGATCGCGTTAACCTGCAGCAGCTTGCCGGGAGGAGATGGTGAGGATTCTCTATCCCTTTCCCGAACCATTGCCGCTACCCAAGGCGCGGGGCCTTCAAGTGGCTTGGATGGTCGACGCTCTCTGTGCTGCCGGCGCCCAGGTAACTCTGGCACACGTCCCTTCCGACGACGGCCATCCGCTACAGCCGATCGGCAAAGCCATACCGCCAAACCTCCATCTATTACCCCTCTCCCATCATTGGCCCTTCCCTTTCCGGCGCTGGCACTCCGTAGCACGTTTCGCGACGATGCTCGATCGAGAAATCAACAGAATCAGCCCCGATGTCATTTTTGTGCGTCATTTCAAACTTGCCAAACACCTCTTGCGCCTCCGTCCCAGTCTTCCGTTAGTTTACGAGGCCCATGAAGTGTTCTCTGCCACAGCTCCAGAGCACAAACTTACTCGCACCCGGCGTTCAGAGGCCTTCGTTCTGAAAAGCGCGTCAGGTGTAGTCTACATCTCAGACGCCGTACAAGCTGCCGTGCGCGCGGCCTATCCAGTGACCGGCAAGGAGATCGTCCTCCATAGCGGTGTATCGATTCCGGACAGTCTTCCGGAAAAGGACTGGCAACACTGCGGTCGGCACATCGTCTATGCGGGCAGCTATTACGGCTGGAAGGGAGTCGACGACCTCGTAGCCGCAGCAGCGATGCTTCCAGGATGCCGCTGCACTCTGCTGGGTGGCGAGGCCACCGAGGTCGAGCGCCTCGCTGCCCGCGTGACTCCCAGTGGGGCCGATGTGATCCTGCTGCCGCGCTTGCCGGCGGATCAAGTCATGACACATCTTGCGAACGCATGCATCGCCGTCCTCCCCAACCGAGCGGAGGGAGTAAGCCATTTCACATCACCCCTAAAGCTCTTCGAATACATGGGAGCCGGCTGTGCAGTAGTTGCTGCGGATCTGCCGTCCATCCGTGAAGTTGTTGCCACAGACGAAGCCAGTTGGTTTAAACCAGGCGACCCTGCGTCTCTGGCAACGGCCATTCGCCGCTTGGTTGCTGATCCGGAACGAGCGCGTACTTGTGGGCAGACGCTCAGACGTAAGGCCCGCACCTACACTTGGAACGCACGTTCCGAACAGCTTATGCGTTTCATGTCAGCATTGGTGAGTAAATACAATACCCCTTGATTTGCGTAACCTGTTACGACCTACATTTCTTCAACAAGTATCAACATGACAGACTTCATCTCAGCCTTGCGTTCCAAACAGTTGTGGGACTCGTCTCTGGTTGTCCTGCTATCGCCTTATGCTCTAGTCCCTTGGATCCACAATGCCACCGGGATGAAAAACGTCGGGATGTACGTAGCGCTAGTCATCGTACTTTTCAATGGCCGATGGCGGCGCACTTTGCCATTGCTACGCCATCCTCTGGTGTTACTGCTGCTAGCCTTGATTTGCTGGTTCGCTCTCAGCACCGTCTGGTCTTTGCACCCCGGCAAAACTATCCAGGCGATCGAGGAGAACTTCAAGGAGTATTTCCTCGTTTTTCCACCATTGGTTTATCTACTATTAAGCGCAAGGCGACGGAGGATGTTTGCCTGCGTACTCGGAGGCTTAGGAATCGTAATCGCTACCGTCAACGGCGCTCAGTACGTCAGGGAGCTATTGACGGACCCATCACTTCTTTACAACCTCAAAGGACATCGCAAGTGGGCGTATCCTCTCGTCGTGTTCATCCCCTTCGCGATTGCCCAGTGGCGCCTCAACCGAGGGAAGGTCGCCGGTTTCTGGATGCTGGCGCTAGTAATCGAATCCTTCATGGTAATCGGTTCGGGCGCGCGAGGAGCGTGGATCTCCCTCTTTGCAGTCTTCGCCCTTTGGGGATGCGTGGAATTCAACCGCCGACAGATCACAGGCGTTGCAGTCATCGCGTGCGTGCTGGCGGCACTCGCTTATCTCGTGCTGCCACCAACCATTGTAAAAGACCGCCTTGCCAAAGGTGCTGACACTAGCCTCCGAACGACAGGCACTTGGGGACCAACTATTGACATGATGCGCGACCGTCCCGTATTGGGCTACGGCTACGGTAGGACGATCTACAACGACGAGTTCAATCGACGTGCTCCAGCGAACGACGACTGGTCCATCAAGAAATCCATCGGCCCGCACAGTGTTTATCTCGAGACAGGATTCTCAGGAGGGCTCATCGGCCTGATCGTACTCGTAATCTTTTTTGCCGGAACCCTTTTGCATGGCTTGCGAGGCACTCTCCGTGCAACGAACCTCGATGATCGATTGCTCGCACTCGCTGCAACGTCTGCCTTCCTGGGCTACTTCGTCACCCGAGGCGTCTTCGAAAGCGTACGCTGGTCGCCTCTAGTCGTTTTGCTGCCTATCATCGTTCAATGCAGTTGGGCCACGCGAAAATGGAAATGTGAAGCCATACCTGAACCAAGCAAGTTGCTCTGACACAATTTGCAACACTAAAGCCAATTACCCGAGACACCAGGTTGAACCACACCGATGTTTTCCCTTATACGCAAAAATGCTCGTCCCACTGCCCTACGCCACCTCGTCAGCGCGGTCTATAGAGATGTTCCGCCCGCGCTACCGGTGAGCGGCGTTTTGCCGTCCCATCACATCTTATGCGGCGGCACGTATTCTCCGGTTTTCGCCCGATTAGCAGCGGAAAGCGCCGTAGCGGCTTGCCCGCCAGAATTCCGTTCCAGCCTTCGACTGTTCATCCACATGGATGGCATCCGTTCCGGCAAGCGCGGCGAATATCGCGAATGGCTTGGTGAAATCAATGGCATCGAGATAACCTACGGTCGTTTCGGCATCCTCTCGCGCGACCGGATTCCAGGCAAATGGCATCAGGTCATGATCAACGACATCGTTCGCGATTTTGCCGCCGAACCTCACGTCGCCTTCATCGACGCGGACCTTTTCATGGTGGGGCCGGGTTGGTTCAACGCTGTACGCAGCATGCTAGGAGACTCGGTTTTCAGCCTGACTGTGGGTCAACGCCCTTTCGCCAGCTTTACCACGGCTGGACGAGAGTACCAGGCGATCCGGACTCAGATGTTTACGGTGAACACCAGCCTGTATCGCCAACTGAACACTCAACGCTGCAACAAGGACAGGCGTGCGCTGCGCAGCCTGTGGCTAGAGTTCCCCGGCCTTGGCTTCGCCGTTGAGCGGCCCGATACGATGATCGTGCCCTCGCTGCGGGCACAGGCACTCGGCCATACGGTGATCGACGTGCGCGAAGATGTCGAGCACTGTCATGTCGGAGGCTTTTCTCATCTGGGTTTGAACAAATTCCACGACTTCGAATGCCCTGAGCGTCGAAAGACCATTTCGGGGCTCGTTGGACAAGCGCGACTGCTGTCCGCCGTGCTGGAGTTTTTCGACGAGCAGGGATGGGGAAGATTCGTGGACCAGGATTACCGCGTCAATGAGCATCGCATGCGCGCATTCATCGAAACGCATGCGACCTTACGTCAGTTGAGCTACGAGTTGCCCCCAACAAAACACGAACAGGCATTTGCGAAGATCGTGGCGGCGCGACGCTAAGGTGCGTTTTTCGCACGGCACGTGCCCTCTTTAGCCTAGTCAAGGCCCCATTGCCCCTTTTCCAAAACGAAACACGCGTGCGATACGACTCCTTGTCAACCGTAAATACGAGATCACTGTACGGTCGACCTCGTACGAACGACTGTAGCAATGGACGGCAGTCTCCACAAATCCCTGCTTGCGATAGTAGTAACCGGTAATCTTCCAGCGGTGAGCCAAAGCCTTGAGCCACTGCGTCTTGAGCGCAGGGGAGGCAGGTGGGAACTGGCGCACAAAGTCGTCGTAGTTTTCGGCCCAGCGCAGTCGCGAATCTCGAAACTTGCGGCTCAGTTGCTGCTCTTCGCCCAAGCCGCTCCCGCCCGGACGATAGATCACCGGACTTCCCAGCAAGTGCAACCAAGTACCGAGGCGCGCTAAGCGCATGAAGACGTAGGAGTCCTGGCCGCTTCGGATGTGTAGCGGGAAAGGGCCGGCATCAAGCAGGGCTCTGGTCCGAAATAAGGTGCAGGAAATAAGTGCCCCACCGTTTCTGATCATCCACAAGACCGGGTCCGCGCTCAACTCGGACAAGCTGTTCAGCTGCGACGAATCGCCGGACTGATAAAGGCGATCGGACGAAACCGCCACCGCCTCCGGACATCTATTCAGCCTTTCGAATGAACGTTCGAGGAAATCTTCGGGCCACAGATCGTCGGAATCTGGGATCGCAAGAAAGGGAAGCCCAGCCAGTCTCGCTATACCACCGTTCCGCGCATTTGATACGCCTGCATGGTGCAGGGCCAGCAACTCAACGTCGAGTTCGGGATGGTTGGCGATCCATTCTCCCACCGAGGCCCTTGTATCGTCCTCCGAACCGTCATCGACGACGACCACCTTGGCCGGCTTCATAGTCTGGCGGTTTACGGAGTCAAGGGCATCGAGAACGAGTCGGGGCCGGTTATACACCGGAATGACGACGCCAATGGCATCGGCAGGGATAATAGTTTCGGAATGTGACATTGAAATCTGTTTCAGGCGACATCGGTAATGCTGGGCACTGAAGTAGCTCAGCACGCGTAGGAGCTATTCCCACCTACAACTCCACAAGATCTTAACACCGCCCCCCGTTCGTCGTGGCAATACTCGGACATTTGAGCGCCTGTGCCAAAAGTCTGGAATAGATCCTTGTCTTGGACAATCCTTATCCCCGCTATTGATTTATTTCCTTTCCGGCTACGTAAGATATGCTATGCGTGAACGCATTCACGGAAACGATATACTTCCGGCGCAGTTTTCGTGTGTCTGCCATCATCTGTTAGGAAGAAGGGGGTTTGTTGTGTCGTCGGAAAGCAGCAGGTTGTGTGTATTGCACAGCGAATCCTCACCCTCACTGGGCGGTCAAGAACTGCGTATCTTGCTTGAGATGGAGGAACTTTCGGTACGCGGCATCGAATCGGTTCTAGTCGCAAGGCCCAATACACCGATATTGGTTGAAGCGAAGCGCCGCGGTCTGAACGCACACGGCATACCTATGCGCAACAGCTTCGACATTCTATCGATGTGGAAGTTACGTCGCCTGTTCAGACAGTATCGTGTCGATGTCATCAATGCGCACAATTCCAAGGACGCATGGAACGTCTCGCTGGTAGCGAGAGTACTCGGCAAACCGGTGATCCGTGCAAGACACATCGGAAACCGAGTCAAACCTGGTCATCTGCGCCTAATGATCTATGGTCCCATGTGTGATGCCATCGTGACCACCGGAGAGGGAATCAAAGAGGGGCTAGTGGAAGCCGGCATTCCGGCGGAGAAAATCCGGGTAATCCCCACCGGGATCGACATCGAAAGGTACGCCAGCGGACAACCGGGCTCGTTACGCACCGACCTAGACATACCATTTGATGCCCTCGTGGTAGCACAGGTGGCTGTCATGCGTAGCGATAAGGGACCAGATGTTTTCGTCAGCGCGGCCCAAAAGCTAATTCGCGAGGGATGTCCCGCTTATTTCATTCTAGTCGGAGAAGGGAGCATGCGGCGCCGAGTGGAAGCTCAACTGCAAGAAGATGACGGAGAGGGGCGTATCAAGCTGGCAGGGTATAGAAGGGATATTCCAGAAATACTTGCAGACGTAGACATCTACGTGCTAGCCGCTCGCTCACCCGAGGGCGTACCCCAAGCCATCCTCCAGGCCCACGCCGCTCGCGTGCCAGTTGTTGCGACAAACGTGGGAGGGGTCCGAGAGGTTGCTATTCACGACGAGACCGCACTCTGTGCACCACGAAACGACCCTGAGACGCTCGCAATCCATATCCGCCATCTTCTGGAGAACCCCGACACAGGGCGACGCCTCGCGGAGAAAGGCCACCTGCTGACTGCAGAGCAGTACTCAATGGAACTGATGTTAAGCCGTATGGAGTCGCTGTATCGGCAACTGTCTGGGCAGCAGTAAGGCCATGTAGCAACAGACGGGCGGCAGAACCTCAGGGCTACTCTTGCCGATCGATAGCTGGCACCTCCACGACACAACTCACCTGACGAACATGGCTGCAAATGAGGCGATGGTAGAATCGTGGCCACATCGGCTGCTCGCAAACGAATCCAGAACCCACACGAGAACACTTGGAACAGTGATATGAAAATTACCGTTATTGGCACCGGCTACGTCGGACTGGTCAGCGGCGCCTGCCTCGCCGAGGTAGGCAACGAAGTACTGTGCGTCGATGTCGATGCGCGCAAGATCGCTCTGCTCAATTCGGGCGGGATCCCGATCTATGAACCGGGCCTCGATGACGTCGTTCGGCGCAACGTCGCCGCGGGCCGCCTCGCTTTCACCACCGACATCGAGCAATCCGTGCACTTCGGCGAGATCCAGTTCATCGCCGTCGGCACGCCGCCCGGCGAGGATGGATCAGCCGACTTGCAATACGTCGTCGCCGCGGCACGTAATATCGGGCGCTATATGAATACGTTCAAGCTTGTCGTCGACAAGTCGACGGTTCCAGTCGGTACCGCCGACAGTGTTCGCGCAGCAATCGCTGAAGAGCTGGCGGCGCGCGGCGTCACGCAGGACTTCAGCGTCGCGTCCAACCCCGAGTTTCTCAAGGAGGGCGCTGCGGTCGACGACTTCATGAAGCCCGACCGCATCATCATCGGTACCGACGATGAACGTGCAACGGCGCTGCTGCGCGCCCTCTACGCGCCTTTCCAGCGCAACCACGACCGCTTGCTGGCGATGGACATCCGCTCGGCCGAGCTCGCCAAATACGCCGCCAACGCGATGCTTGCCACGCGCATCTCGTTCATGAACGAACTGGCGATCCTCGCCGAAAAGCTCGGTGCCGACATCGAGCAGGTACGCCACGGCATCGGTGCGGACCCGCGCATCGGCTACCACTTTCTCTATGCCGGTTGCGGCTACGGCGGATCGTGCTTCCCCAAGGACGTTCAGGCCTTGCGCCGGACGGCGCAGGAGAACGGCATCCCGCTGCGTGTGCTTGACGCGGTCGAGGAAGCCAACGAGGCGCAAAAGAGCGTGCTTATCGAAAAGATCAAGGCGCGCTTCGGCAGTGATCTCACGGGTCGCCATTTCGCCTTCTGGGGCCTGGCCTTCAAACCCAACACCGACGACATGCGGGAAGCGCCTGCGCGAACGATGATCGAGGCGCTGTGGGCGATGGGCGCAACGGTTGCCGCACACGATCCGGCGGCGATGCATGAAACGCGAGCAATCTACGGTGAGCGCGCCGACCTCGTGCTCGCCGATAACCCGATGGATGCGCTGCAAGGGGCCGATGCGTTGCTCGTCGTCACTGAATGGAAAGCATTCCGCAGCCCCAACTTCGCGGCCATGAAGGAACGCCTCAAGACCCCGGTCGTTTTCGACGGCCGCAACCTTTACGACCCGGCGACGATGCGCGCCGAGGGTTTCGAGTACTTCGCAATCGGTCGCCGCACATGAAAATTCTGGTCACCGGCGCCGCCGGTTTCATCGGCATGCACGTCGCCCGCCTCTTGCTCGAACGCGGCGACGAGGTCGTCGGCATCGACAATCTGAATGACTATTACGACCCGCGGCTCAAAGCGGCGCGCCTGGAGCACCTCGCGCCCTTCGCCAACTTCCGCTTCGTCCGCATGGACGTCGCCGACACCGCCGCGATCACCGAGCTGTTCGCCGCCGAGCGCTTCCGGCGCGTCATTCACCTGGCAGCGCAAGCGGGAGTTCGTTACTCGCTGACCAACCCGCAGGCCTACATCCAGAGCAATCTGGTCGGCTTCGGCAACATCCTCGAAGGCTGTCGCCACAACGCCGTCGAGCATCTCGTCTACGCCAGCAGTTCGAGTGTGTATGGCGCCAACACGCGGATGCCGTTCTCGGTGCATGACGAAGTCAATCACCCGGTCAGCCTTTATGCGGCGACGAAGAAGTCGAACGAGTTGATGGCGCACAGCTACAGCCACCTGTTCGGTCTGCCGACTACCGGCCTGCGCTATTTCACCGTCTATGGCCCTTGGGGACGCCCGGATATGTCGCCCTGGCTGTTTTCCAGCGCCATTCTTGAAGGGCGCTCGATCGACGTCTTCAACCACGGCAAGATGCGGCGCGATTTCACCTTCGTCGACGACATCGCCGAAGGCACGGTGCGCGTCATGGATCACGTCGCGACCGGCAACGCCGACTTCAATCCGAATCACCCCGACCCAGGCAGCAGTCGCGCGCCCTACCGCGTCTACAACATCGGCAACCAGCAACCGGTCGAATTGATGACTTTCATCAACACCATCGAACAGGCGCTCGGCAAGGAGGCGCAGAAAAACTTCCTGCCGATGCAGGCGGGCGACGTGCTGGCGACGTTCGCCGATGTGGAGGACCTGAAAAAGGATATCGGCTTCAGCCCGAAGACATCGCTCGAAACGGGCATCGCGCGCTGGGCGGAGTGGTTCCGCGCGTACGCCGGCAAGGGTGCATGAACCAAACGAGTATCGCCCGCCTGCTTTGGCCCTTGGTGATCTGCGCCGTCGCGACGCTCATCTTCCTGATTCGCCTGCACGGCAGTACGGATCTCGAAAGTTATGGCCAACCGGCTACGATCGGCCGCCTCCTTGACCTGACGACGCAGGGCCACTACTTCGTCCAACGCGACCTGAACGGCGACATGATGGTGGCACCGCCATTCCATACCTGGCTGATTGCCGCCTCGACCGCCCTCTTCGGCGCCGATCGCGCGGCACTCTCCCTGCCGTCCTTTCTGTCGGTTCTGGCTATCGGTCTCCTGCTGTTCGCCGCCGGGCGCCGGCACTTTGGCGAAGCAGCTGGCGGCCTTGCGGCGATAGCCTTCCTGCTGTCACCAGCGACGGCGAAACAAATCGCGCTCGTCAGCGCCGACCCCGTATTCGCGCTCGCCGTGACCGCCGCCGCCCTGACCGCGTCGGCCGCGGTCAACACCGGGGCCGATAACGTCAATGCCGGCCGGCACTGGCGCCTTTTCTGGTTCGCCAGTGCCCTCGCCACGTTGACTGCGAGCGTACTGGGCCTGCTGTTGGCTGCTAGCGGGCTACTCCGATGCCTCTGGGACAAAGCGAGCGACCATCATCGGCCCAAGGTATGTCGGCCAGCAATCGCGGGATTCGCGCTTTTTGTCGTCCCACTCCTCCTCTGGATGCTCCCGGCCGTATTCGACGAGGGATTGGGTCCGGTTAGCCGAATGCTCCTGCCGGCAACGGCCAGTTGGGAATTCGGCGAAATGCTAAAGCCGTTCACCACGCTGTTCGCGCGTAACCTTCCTTTCAGCCTGTTCGCCTTCTTTGCGCTGTGGCGGATCATGCGCCGTCCGGCTGCCGGAACCGAGGAAAGAAACTTCGAACGCTTTCTCGCTTTCTGGCTGAGTGGCGGACTGCTCGCCGTGTCATTCGGCACAGTAAGCGGAATCGACCCGGTGTTCGCCCTGTGGCCCGCCGTCGCCCTTCTCGCCGGACGCGAAATGGCGCGTCTGGCCGATCGCATGGGCCGGACGAAGTTCGCCGGTGTGGCGGTCATCGTCGCTTGCTTGCTGGTCGGCGCCACCTACAACGCCGTGCATTCGATCGGCCCCGCCAAGCTGGGGACCTCGGTCCTGGCGAAAGAACTGCGATTGGCGGCAGACGCCGAAAGCGCCGCGAACGCCCTGAAAGCCAGCGGCATCGACATCCACGCGCTAACCCACCTCAACACGCCGGAAACGCTGCAGTTGTACCTCGGCACCTTCAGTCCGCGCATTGACCGCACAAGGCTGGTCGAACTGCTTGCCACGAGAGACATGCCGCTCGATCTCGTGACGGACGGCACGGGGGTTAAAGACATCGCCGGCGTGTCGGACTTCCCGAACACGCAGCGCATCTTCCGCTGGCCGGTCGACGAATCGCTCGTGCCGGTCGTTCAGGTTTACCGCATCGCCCGCTAATCGCTCCGCTCAGCGACTCTCCGGTGGCGCCTCGACGCCGCGCGGGCGCTTGTAGCGGTTGTAGCCCCAGAGATATTGCTCCGGACACTGGCGGATCAGCGTCTCAATTTCGTGGCTAATCTGCGCGGCGCGCTCCTCGGTAGAGCCGGTAATCGCCTGCGTCGGCCGCTGAAGGTGGAAGTGATAGCCCCTCCCCCCAGACAGGCGCTCAGCCCAGACCATGAGCACGGTCGCGCCGCTCTCGGAGAGGCGTGCGGCCAGCGTCATCGTGTAGGCGGGCTTGCCGAAAAAGTCGATCCAGCGCCCTTCGCCGACCTTGGGCGCCTGATCGGGCAACATGCCGACAGCCTCGCCCTTCTTCAACGCCTTGAGCAAGGCACGTACGCCCGTCAGGTCGGCCGGCGCGATGTGCAACTGCTCACGTGCGCGGCCCGTCTCGATCATCGTCTGCAACCAGGCGATTTTGGGAGGACGATAGAGCACGGTGATCGGCGCGTGCGTCGACAGGTACTGCGCGGTGATCTCGAAGCAGCCGAGGTGCGGCGTCAGATAAAGAATACCCTTGCCGGCACGCGTCGCTTCCTCGACGAGTTCCCAGCCGGAAATTTCCACGACGCGCGCCGCCGCTTCCTCAAGCGGGCGCAGCCAGATCTTGGGCAGTTCGAGCGACTGGCGGCCGGCGTGGGCGATGGCCGAGCAACGCGCACGGCGCTCGCCGTCCGCGCCCAGCGCCAGGACCATGTTATCGCGCATGTGCCGCCGGTAGGTCGCGGAAAGCAGCCAGGCCAGCCAGCCAAGGAGCGCGCCGAGGGCGTGCAGCCAGGCGAGCGGCAAACGGCTGAGTAGATAGAAGATTGATATCACGCAATAACCCTGCTCTCCGCGGGTTTGACCCGCGTATTGTGAAAAACTACAATTATCACATCCGCCGAGTTAATCAGGACAACTTGCAGGGCGGGGAAAGACCGACAAAGGTGTTTCGAAATACTGCTAAAGCGTCGTCTGCTCGAACCCCGGAGCCGGCCACGCCGCTGCAACGGGGTTTTTTATTGGAGCAGAAGCACATGTCCAACGAGTTCTTGTTTACTTCCGAGTCGGTCGGCGAAGGCCACCCGGACAAGGTCGCCGACCAGATTTCGGACTCGGTCCTCGACGCCATCCTGGCGGAAGATCCCAAAGGCCGCGTCGCTTGCGAAACGCTGGTGTCGACCGGTCTCGTCGTCATTTCTGGCGAAATCACCACCAAGGCGCACATCAACTATCGCGAGATCGCGCAGGAAGCCGTGCGCCGCATCGGTTACGACGACTCCGAGATCGGTTTCGACTACAAGAGCTGCGCCATCCTCACCGCCATCAACCGTCAGTCGCCGGACATCGCGCAGGGCGTCAATGAAGGCCAGGGTATCGACCTCGACCAAGGCGCCGGCGACCAGGGCCTGATGTTCGGCTACGCGTGCAACGAAACGCCGTCCTTGATGCCGCTGCCGATCTACTACGCACACCGCCTCATGCAGCGCCAAGCCGAAGTGCGCAAGGACGGTCGCCTGCCGTGGCTGCGCCCGGATGCCAAGAGCCAGCTCTCGGTGCATTACGTCGACGGCAAGCCGGTCTCGATCGACACCGTCGTGATCTCGACGCAACACAACCCGGAGATTTCGCACGCACAGATTTCCGAAGCGGTGATCGAGGAAATCATCGCGCCAGTGTTGCCGAAGGAGTTGCTGTCCGAAAAGACGCGTTATCTCGTCAACCCGACCGGGCGCTTCGTCGTCGGCGGTCCGCACGGCGACTGCGGCCTCACTGGCCGCAAGATCATCGTCGACACCTACGGCGGCATGGCGCGTCACGGTGGCGGTGCCTTCTCGGGCAAGGATCCGTCCAAGGTCGACCGCTCGGCGGCATACGCGGCGCGCTACGTGGCCAAGAACGTCGTCGCGGCCGGACTCGCCGAACGCTGCGAAGTGCAGATCGCCTACGCCATCGGCGTTGCCAAGCCGGTGTCACTGATGGTCGAAACCTTCGGCACGGGCAAGATCGCCGACGAGAAGATCGTCGAGCTGATCGGCCGCCACTTCGACCTGCGTCCGAAGGGCATCATCCAGACGCTCAACCTGCTGCGCCCGATCTACACCAAGACTGCCGCCTACGGCCACTTCGGCCGCGAGGAGCCGGAATTCACCTGGGAAGCAATCGATAAGGCCGCTGCGCTGAGGGCTGACGCGGGTCTCTGACTGCAAGTTCAATCGACTGCAAGAAAGGGCCGCAAGGCCCTTTCTTGTTTTGCGCTGTCGCCGTGATTCGACGACGCCGCAAACGTAGTATCATCTTTGCCACTTTCCCGCCGATACCACCAACCCATGCTCAAGAAAATCAGCGTCCATCAACTCAAGGTCGGCATGCATCTCAAGGAGTTCTGCGGCTCCTGGATGGAGCACCCGTTCTGGCGCTCAGCCTTCGTCATCACCGACCCAAAGGATATCGAGCGCATTCTCGAAAGCAGCATCAAGGAGGTCTGGATCGACAGCGCCAAGGGGCTCGACGTCGCGCCGGGTGAAATAGCCGTCTCCGAGGCCGAATCAGAAGCGCAAGTCGATGAAGAACTGAGCCAAGCGGCCGAAGTGCAGCGCGAAACGGCACCGGTCCCTGCCTCCGCCGAGTTCGCGCGCGCGGCAAAGATCTGCGCTCAATCAAAGCGCGCCGTGACCTCGATGTTTCAGGAAGCGCGCATGGGTAAGGCCGTTGATACCGCCAGAGCACAGAAGCTGGTCGAGGAGATTGCCGATTCGGTGAGCCGTAACCCAGGCGCGCTGATCAGCCTCGCCCGGCTGAAAACGGCGGACGACTACACTTACATGCATTCGGTCGCCGTCTGCGCGCTGATGATCGCGTTGGCCAAGCAACTCCGCCTCGACGAGGAACTGACCCGGCGTCTTGGCATCGCCGGCCTGCTGCACGATCTCGGCAAGGCGCTGATGCCGATGGAAGTCCTGAACAAGCCCGGAAAGCTCACCGACGAAGAATTCGCCATCATCAAGAAGCACCCTGAGGAAGGCCACAAGTTGCTGCTCGGCAGTACCGGCGCGGACGAAATCGCACTTGACGTCGTCCTGCACCACCATGAGAAGACCGATGGCTCGGGATACCCGAAGCGCCTGAAAGACACCGAAATCAGTCTGTACGCCAAGATGGGCGCTGTTTGCGACGTCTATGATGCGATCACTTCCAACCGACCGTACAAGGCGGGCTGGTGCCCGGCCGAGTCATTGCGCCGGATGGCCGAGTGGGCGAACGGCCATTTTGACCCGACCGTCTTCCAGGCCTTTGTGAAGAGTCTTGGCATCTATCCGATCGGCTCGCTCGTCAAGTTGAAATCCGGCCGCCTTGGGCTCGTCGTCGAACAGTCGCAAAAATCCTTGCTGACGCCGTGCATCAAGGTGTTCTACTCGACGCGTTCGAACGCTCGCATCAAACCGGAGATTCTCGATCTGTCGCGCCCGGACTGCCCCGAAAAGATCGTTAGCCGCGAAGACCCGGCCAAGTGGAGTTTCCCGGACCTCAACGAGCTCTGGTCCGGGCTGCCGGAAAACCCCTGGTAGCGCCGGGGTCGCAAGAGGCGAAATTCCGCGTATAATCCGCAGCTTATCCGAGGAGCGCTGCAAAACTGACATTCGCCAGTTTCAGGCTCGGAACCTTAAACGGCGCTCATCCATTAACCCGTGCCGGGCACGGGAAGACGGGTGAGCCGGGTTTTCAACCGGATCGCAGCACACCACGCCGCTTCCCCCCGGTCACAGTTCTTAAGGAGCTTACTGTGGCTGAAAAATTCACCGACTACGTCATCGCCGACCTTGGCCTCTCCGATTGGGGACGCAAGGAAATCCGCATCGCCGAAACCGAAATGCCCGGTCTGATGGCCATCCGCGAGGAATTCGCGGCGAGCCAGCCGTTGCAGGGCGCACGTATCACCGGGTCGCTGCACATGACGATCCAGACCGCCGTGCTGATCGAGACGCTGGTCGCGCTCGGAGCTGAAGTGCGCTGGGCCTCGTGCAACATCTTCTCGACGCAGGATCACGCTGCTGCGGCCATCGCCGCCGCGGGCATCCCGGTCTTTGCCGTCAAGGGCGAATCGCTGCCCGACTACTGGGACTACACGCACCGCATCTTCGAATGGAGCGATGGCGGTTACTCCAACATGATCCTCGACGACGGCGGCGATGCGACGCTGCTGCTGCACCTCGGCGCGCGTGCCGAAAAGGACATCTCGGTCCTCGACAAGCCGGATAGCGAAGAAGCCACCGTCCTCTTCGCCGCTATCAAGGCCAAGCTCAAGACCGATCCGACCTGGTACTCGACCCGCCTCGCCCAGATCAAGGGCGTCACCGAGGAAACCACTACCGGCGTGCATCGCCTGTACCAGATGCACGAGCGCGGCGAACTCAAGTTCCCGGCGATCAACGTCAATGACTCGGTCACCAAGTCCAAGTTCGACAACCTCTACGGCTGCCGCGAGTCGCTGGTCGACGGCATCAAGCGCGCGACCGACGTGATGGTCGCCGGCAAGATCGCTGTCGTCTGCGGTTACGGTGATGTCGGCAAGGGCTCGGCGCAAGCGCTGCGCGCCCTCTCGGCGCAGGTCTGGGTTACAGAAGTCGATCCGATCTGCGCGCTGCAAGCGGCGATGGAAGGCTACCGCGTCGTCACGATGGACTACGCCTGCGACAAGGCAGACATCTTCGTCACCTGTACCGGCAACTTCCACGTCATCGACCACCAGCACCTGGTCAAGATGAAGCACAACGCCATCGTCTGCAACATCGGCCACTTCGACTCGGAGATCAACGTCGCCTCGATCGAAGGTTACGCTTGGGAAGAGATCAAGCCGCAGGTCGATCACATCACGCTCCCCTCGGGCAACCGCATCATCCTGCTCGCCAAGGGTCGCCTGGTTAACCTCGGCTGTGCCACCGGCCACCCGAGCTACGTCATGTCGTCCAGCTTCGCCAACCAGACGATCGCCCAGATCGAGCTGTTCACCAAGACCGCCGAGTACCCGGTCGGCGTCTATACGCTGCCCAAGCATCTCGATGAGAAGGTCGCGCGCCTGCAACTGAAGACGCTCAACGTCCAGCTCACGACGCTGACGCCGGAACAGGCGGCCTACATCGGCGTTCCCGTCGAAGGCCCGTACAAGACCGCGCACTACCGCTACTGATGACCCGCGCCGTTCCGGCCAGTGCCGGGACGGCGGCTCTCAAGGATCAGCATGAACACAGAAATCTCCATCGAGTTCTTCCCGCCGCAAACGCCCGAAGGCGTCGAAAAGCTGCGCGCGGTGCGCGAAAAGCTGGCCGTCCTCAAGCCGGCATTCTTCTCCGTCACCTTTGGCGCCGGCGGCTCGACGCGCGAGCGCACGTTCTCGGTCGTCAAGGAAATCGCCGCCGAAGGGTTCGACGCGGCACCGCACCTCTCGTGCGTCGGCTCAACTCGCCAGAATATTCGCGACATCCTGAACGACTACCGGAGCGCCGGCATTCGCCGCATCGTCGCCCTGCGCGGCGACCTGCCGTCCGGCACGGCCGAAGCCGGCGAGTTCCGCTACGCCAACGAACTCGTCGAGTTCATCCGCAAGGAGACCGACGACCACTTCCACCTCGAAGTCGCCGCCTATCCCGAATGGCACCCGCAGGCGCGCTTCCCGAGCGACGATCTGGCGAACTTCGTGCGCAAGGTCAAAGCCGGCGCCGATTCGGCGATCACGCAGTACTTCTACAACGCCGATGCCTACTTCCACTTCGTCGATGAAGTCCGTGCGCGGGGCGTCGACATCCCGATCGTTCCCGGCATCATGCCGATCGCCAGCTTCTCCAAGCTCGCCCGCTTTTCCGATGCCTGCGGTGCCGAGTTGCCGCGTTGGATGCGCCGCAAGTTCGAAGGTCTCGGCGACGATACCGACGCCATCCGCGCCTTCGGTCTCGACGTGGTGACTGAGTTGTGCGAACGCCTGCTCGCAGGCGGTGCACCGGGTCTGCACTTCTATTCGATGAACCAGTCGGCGCTGACGCTGGAGATCTGCCGGCGCTTGAAGATCGCCTGAGCGCCACCCATGCCCGCCCTCTACCCGAACTTGTCGTCCATGCCTGCGAACTCTTCGCACCGCTCGGTTCGATCCGAATGCGGGCGATGTTCGGGGGCTGGGGGTTCTATTGCGACGATCTCTTTTTCGCCATCATCGCCGATGAGACCCTCTACCTGAAAGCCGATGCCGAGACTGCAGCGCGCTTCGAGGCTGCGGGCGGCGAACCCTTCCGCTTCTCGTACAAGGACGGCCGCACCGAGACCATGAACTACTGGACTGTTCCTGAAGAAGCGATGGAGAGTCCGGGCGAGATGACCGAGTGGGCGCGGCTAGCCCTGGCGGCGGCAATCCGCGCCCGGCGTCCGGCAGCGAAGGCTCCGCGCAAGAAACAGCCGGAATAGACGACAAGGCGACAACTCGCCGATGGCATAATCCCGCCATGCTCATCGTTCCCGTAAGCCGCCGCCCCGACTGGCGTAATCCGCCGCTGATCACGCTCGCGCTGATCGTCATCAACTGCCTGATCTTTTTCGGCTGGCAGAGCGGCGACGAGGCCAAGATGGAGAAAGCCTATCGCTTCTACGCCGAATCAAGTCTGCCGACAGTCGAGTTCCCGCGCTACATCGAGTACCTCGAACAGGAAGGTCGCGACGAGGATGCGGCTTCGGCACAAGAAGCGTTGAACGCCGACGAGCCGTTCGCCCTCCTGCAGGCCATGGAGTCCGACGAAGCGTTCATGAAGCAGTTGCGCTCCGGCCGCGTCATCACGCCTGAGGACGAAAACTATGCGAACTGGCATCGCCAACGCACGGAGTTCGACCACCGGCAGCAATCGACCTCCGTCGAGCGCTTCGGCTTCCGCCCCGCCGCGCCAACCGTGCAAGCACTGTTCGGCCACATGTTCCTGCATGGCGGCTTCGACCATCTGCTCGGTAACATGGCGATCCTTTTCATCGTCGGCATCGCCGTCGAAGAGGCACTCGGCAAACGCCGTTTCCTCGCCTTCTACCTGTTGGCCGGACTCGGCGCCGGCGTCTTTGATCTCGTCTTCAACGCCAGCAGGATGGCGCCAGGCATCGGCGCGTCCGGCGCGATCTCGGGCGTGATGGCGATGTTCGTCGTCCTCTACGGGCTGCGCAAGATCCGCTTCTTCTACTGGGTACTCGTTTACTTCGACTTCATCCGCGCACCGGCGCTCATCGTCCTGCCCTGGTGGATCGCCAACGAGCTTTACCAGTACCTGTTCAACCACGAGAGCATGGTCAACTACATGGCTCACCTGGGCGGCTTCATCACGGGGACGGCGCTGATCGCCGCACAGCGTCGCTTTGGCAAGACGCGGATCGCTGCCGCCGAACAGGAGGCAGCCGCCGACCCCTTGCCGGGTGAACTGGCGCGCATCGATACGCTGCTCGGTGCGTTGCGCATCGATGAGGCCATTCATGCATTGCGCCGCCTCGCTGCCAAACACCCGCACGATCTTTCCGTCATCCTCCGCTACTACAAGGTTGCGCGCACCGCGCCGGCCGGTGACGACTATCACCGCGCCGCCGCGCTGGTCTTTGCCTTGCCCGAAGCCACGCCGGGCAGCAACGAGTTGCTGCACGAGACCTTCGTCGAATATCTGAAGATCGCCCGCCCGAGCGTGCGCTTCAGCGCGCGCCAGCTGGTCGTACTGATCCGCCGCCTGGCGCGCAGCGGCCACGCCGACGACGCCGAACGGCTGACGCGTGTGCTTGCCAGGCGTGCGCCGCAGACCGAGCAACTGCCCGACCTCCTGCTGCTTGTCGCCGTCGCATTCCGGCGTGCCGGCAATACCGCGATGCACGAGGCGACCATGGGCCGCCTGCGCGCCGATTTTCCCGAAAGCGACGCGGCGCGCAACAGCGCCCTGGCCGTCCGGTAGATTCCCGACGAACTCGACTCAGGCGGTCACCACCGCCAACTTGTCGATCACGGTCGCCAACTGCTGCGCCTCGCCGGCCACCGGATGCTCCGGATAGCGTGCCAGCAGCACGCCAAGAATCTGGCGCGCCGAAGCGTCCTGGCGCAGGTTCTCGCTGAGCACGCTGGCGGCAAACAGATAGACGGCCGGAATTTCCGGATGGCGCGGGAAGCGCTTGTCGAACCCCTTGACCAGCGCCAGCGCCGGCGCGTACTCGCGGCGCCGGCGTGCCGCCTCGGCCAACCGCAGAAGCTGCCCGGGCTGTTCGGGCGTAAATGCCGAAACCGACGAAGGTTCACGCGCCCGCATCTCGCGATACAGATCGAGCGCCTGCTCGCTCAGACCCTTTTGCAAAAGCAAGGTGAGGTAGCTGCGCGCATGCGACGCGGCGCGCTCTTCCCGTCCGGCGAGCAGCAGGAGCTTGTGGTAACGGCCGTGCGCTGCCAGGTCGTCCGGCGCCGCGCGCTGCGCCTCGTAGGCCAGGTCGACCGCCTCGTCGATCTGGCCGGCGGCGATCAAGGCGCCGATCGCATCGACCGGCGTCGCCGCCGGCCCGGAAACCGGCGCATTCGCGCTGATCTCGACGCCGAGCAAGGCGTGATACTGGAAAACGACGTAGCCCATCATGTTGAACATGATCAGCGTGAAGTACATGGCGACGAAGTTCAGCGTCGGGATCACCAGCCACTCGGGAACGCGCGGCACGAGCTCCATCTGCAGGAAGCCCTGGCTGCTCGACAGCAGGAAAAGCAAGGCGCACAGCCCGAGGTAAGGCAGCCCGATGATGCGCATCATGCCCACCGCGGCAAATGGGTTGAGTCCGGCCCAGAAGCTCTGCGTGATCGAGAGGATCATGATGCTCGCCGGCATCGCGAGGACGAAGAAGATCATCATCAGGCCGACCGCGACGTTGCCGAGAAACCCGGCCAGACTGATGGCGAAGCCGGTAACGAGGAAGATCGCGAACTGCTTGTACGGCAGATTGGCCCGCTCCTTCGCGTCGTAGAACTGATGCTGTTCGGGTGAGAGCAGACCCAGCGAAGTCTGGTCGAGCGTCTTGTACGCATAGCGGATGAAGGCGAGCCAGACGCCGAGGTGGACGATCAGGTGATCGAGCGGCGACGGCAGCGGCAGGATGAAGCCGAGCAGGGTCGCCAAGGACAGCATCGCCATGTAGAGCAGCGGCTCGACGTGCAACGGATAGCGGAAGAAGTGCGGCATGCGTTGCCAGAACGGCGTAATGGCCGGCACTTCGGCGGGCGTCGAGATTCCCTGCATGTTGCACTCCCACGGTTTTATTGTGCGGCCGATTCTAGCGACGGCGCCGCGGAGCGCCTAGCACGCAGCCGACGAACGGCCGCTTTCGGACTGACCGGCTGCCACCTTCGCCGTCCCGGCGATTTCTGCTAAGGTGGATAAGCACGAAACAGACGGGCACCCCGACAAGGGCACGCGCAAGGAGACCGAATGCATCGCCGAACCTTGACCAACACGCTGACCGGCATCCTGCTCGCGCTCGTAAGCCTGTTCCCGGGCTGCGTACTGGGCGAAAGCGTGCGCATCACCAACGGCGAATGGCCGCCGTTCACCTCAGAGCGGCTGCCGGACAAGGGGCCGCTCAGCCGCATCGTCAGCGAAGCCTTCGCGCTCGAGGGCGTCACCGTCGAGTACGGCTATTTCCCGTGGAAGCGCGCCTACGACTATGCGCGCAGTGGCAAGTGGGACGGCTCGGTCGGCTGGGCACCGACGCCGAAGCATCAGCAGGACTTCTTGATGAGCAAACCGGTACTCACGGTCGACAAGGGACTCTTTCATCTGAAGAACCTCCCGTTCGACTGGAAGACGATCGACGACCTCAAGGGTTGGAAGGTCGGCAGCACGGCGGGCTATTCGTACGGCGACGAGTGGGACAAGGCGGTCGGGGACGGCAGGCTGAAGGTCGAGGAAGTGACCGTCGACGAGCAGAACATCCGCAAACTGCTGCTGAGACGCGTCGACGTCGTCGCCATGGAGGTCGACGTGGCCAACCATTTGCTGCGCACGATCCTCACGCCGGAAGAAGCGGCAAGCATCGTCCAGCACCCAAGGCTACTCATGCAGACCCCGATCTGCCTCGCGCTATCGCGAAAGTCCGAGCGTAGCGCCGCGTTGATCGCGCGCTTCAACCGCGGACTGCAACGACTGACGGAATCTGGCGCCCATGCGCGTTACATCCAGGAACTCCACGCCGGCAACAAGCGCTGACAGCGCAAGCGACAGGCACCGCTCCGGCCTGCGCCGCGCGCTGTTCGTCGCGCTGACACTGGCACTCGTCCTGCCCGGCATTGTTGCCGGCGCCTTGCTCATCTACCTCAACCTGCAGCACACCGTCGACTCCGACGCCCGCGTCCGTGCCGAGAAGCTGGCCGACATCCTGCAGGCCGGCCTGGCGTTGCCACTATGGGAAATCAACCCGGAGAGCGGTATTCCGCTGCTTGACGCCGTATCCACCGACGTCTCGGTCGGTGCCATTCACGTCATCGACGCGGAAGGGACGTCGGTCCTCGAGTTCTCGCGCAGTGGCGAAAAGGATGAAGACACGGCCGGGCCGATGACGATCAAGCGCACGATCACCAAATCGGGCGAGACGCTGGGCGAAGTGACGCTCGTGTATGGCACCACGCGCGCGCGCGAGGCAGCGATGCAGACTTCGCGCGTGCTGCTCGCCGTCGTCGTCGTCCAGCTGCTCGTTTCCTTCCTGCTGCTCGGCGCCTGGTTGACGCGCCGGGTGCTCCGGCCGCTCGATGCCTTGCGCGTAAGTGCCGAGACGATCGCCGGCGGCGATCTGCAGAGCCCGGTTCCCAGCCTGCGTGCGGACGAATTCGGGGCGCTAGCTTCGCGCCTTGAGTCAATGCGCGATTCGCTCGCCCAAGCCGTCACCGGACTGGAAGAACGCGTCGAACGCCGAACCAACGAGTTGCAGGAGGTCAATGCGCGCCTGCAGGGAACGCTGGAAGACCTGCGCCGAATGCAGCAGAGCCTGGTGCAGTCGGAAAAACTCGCCTCGCTCGGCTCGCTCGTCGCCGGACTCTCACACGAGCTGAATACACCGATCGGTACCGGTGTGACCATCGTCAGCACCATCGTCGAACGCTGCGCGGACCTGCAGAAACAGGTCGAGTCCCGGATTCGCCGCTCGCAGCTCGACGCCTTCGTCGACGACGTGACTCGCGCCAGCCACTTGGCACAGAGCAGCCTCGAGCGCGCGGCACGACTGCTGCTGGACTTCAAGCAGGTCGCGGTTGACCAGACGAGTTCACGGCGCCGCGAGTTCCAGCTCGCCGAACTCGTCCGCGAAATGATGGTGGCGCTCAACATCCGCTACAAGCACTCGCTGGTGCGCATCGCCCTGCACATCCCGGACGGCATCGCGATGGACAGCTATCCCGGCGCCATCGAACAGATCGTCTCAAACCTCGTGGAGAACGCCGTCGTCCATGCCTTCGAAGGCCGCGCCCAGTGCCGCGTCGACATTGCCGCGCAAGCGCTCGGCGAACGCGTCGTTCTAACCGTCACCGACAACGGCAACGGCATTCCTGCCGAGCATCAGAGCCACATCTTCGACCCCTTCTTCACCACGCGACTGGGCAAAGGCGGCTCGGGACTCGGCCTCAGCATCGCCTACGGCCTCGTCACCGGAATGCTGGGCGGCCAGATCTCGGTCGACTCGGCGCCGGGTGCCGGCGCACGCTTCACGCTCGACCTGCCACTGACCGCGCCCGAGCATCCGGCGCTCGACGCCGAAGGGACCGAGAAGGCGCTTGGCGCCTAAAGCCGGAAGCGCTCGACGCTCGCTTTCGTCAGCCCGGCAACCGCCCGCATCTGCTCCGAAGCCGCCGCCGCGCGCCGCGCGCGTTCGAGATTGCCTTCGGCCTGCTGCGCGATCTCCTCGACACTGCGTGCGACGTTCTCGCTCACCGTCGTCTGCTCGCGCAGGGCATCGGAAATAGCCGCCACCGCTTCGCCGACGCGCTCGGCGCCGGTGCGCATTTCGTCGATGCAGCTACCGGCGCGACTGGCCAGTTCAACACCGGCGTCAACCTGTGTAACGCCCTGACGCATGCTGTCGACGGCATTCGTCGCGCCTTGCTGGATCTGCCCGATCTTCTCGCCGATCACGCGCGTCGCGCCGGTCGTGCGTTCGGCCAGCTTGCGCACCTCGTCGGCAACCACAGCGAAGCCGCGCCCCGCCTCGCCGGCGCGTGCCGCTTCGATCGCCGCGTTCAACGCCAGCAGGTTCGTCTGGTCGGCGATCTCGCGGATCACGCCGACGATCTGGTTGATCGAGTCGGTTTCGCTGCCCAGGCGCGCCACGACATCCGCCGCGTTGCGCACCGTGCCGGCGATCGAATGCATCGACTCGACGGCCTCGCCGATCACCCGCGAGCCGCGCTGCGAGATCTCGTTCGAATGCTCGACGACACCCCGCGTATCGTTTGAATGGCCGGACATCTGTTCGATGCTGGTCGCCAGTTCCTCGATCGCGGCGGCCAGCGCCATCGACTCGTTGCTCTGGTCGTGCGAACCGACCGCCACTTCGTCGGCCTCGCGCGCCAGGTCGTTCGATCCCTGAGCGATCTGGCTCATGCCGTCCTGGATGGCGCCGATCATCTGGCGCAACTGCGCGCACATGCTCTGGCAAGACGTGAGCAACTGGCCGACTTCGTCCCGGTTGCGGACAACGATCGGCACCGTCAGATCGCCGCCGGAAATCGCCGCAAAGACGCCAGCCAGCCCTTGCAAGGGCTTCTTCAGCCAGACGCGGGTGACGCTATAGGTTGCCAGGGCTATCAGCACGGCAATGATCAGACCGCCGACGGCGAGCGCACGCTGCACCGTACTCGCGTCACGCGTGAACTCGTCTAGGTAGCTGCCGGAGACGACGAGCCAGTTCCAGTTTTCGTAGGGTTCGAAGACGGAAATCTTGTCGCGCGCGCTCAGCAGCTTGTCTTCGGGCGCGTAGACGGCGACGCCGCTCTTCTGTTCGAGCATGTCGCGCACGATGAAGCGGCCGTCACGGGTCTTCACCCCGCTGCCGTCCTTCCCTTCGAGTGACGGATGCACGACCATTTTCCCCGGCTCCTCCTTCATCTCGACGATAAAGACGTAGCCCGTGTCGCCGACCTTGATCTCGCGGATCTGCTTCTTCAGATCTTCCAGGCCTTGCGTGAAATCGATTCCGATCGACGCGATCGCGGCCACCTCGCCGGCCGCATTCCGGATCGGCACATAGTGCGTCATGTAGTCGCGCGAGAAGAGATTGACCCGCCCGGTCGACGGCTTGCCGGCCATGGCTTTGGTATAAACGGCAGAACTCCGGTCGAGCTTGCTGCCGAGTACCTTGTTGCCCTGCGCATCCTTCAGCGTTGTTGCCGTGCGCACAAAATCGTCACCCTGGCGAACGAAGATGCTGGCGACATGCCCGGTGGCTGCGGTAAATGCCTCAACCGACTTCTCGAAACCCTGCTGCGCGGCATTTCCCCCTTCTCCTTCGGTCTCAGCGCTTTCGGCTGCTAGCACTTCGCCGATGCGTTGCGCAATGATTGCACCCAGCATTTCGGCCGAACGTTCGAGGCCGGTGCCGTAGCCATCGATCATCTGCACGATGCGATGGTTGGCCTGTTTGAGATTCTCTGTCGCCGACTGTTCAAGCCTGCTGGAAAGCAGTGACGAGAGCGCCGCGCCGCACAGTGCGAATACGACGAGGAAGACGAAGAGCGTGATCGCGTTGATTTTCGTGGCGATGGACCGATCGTTGAACCATTGCAACGGCTTGAGGCTGGATGACATTCTTGACCCTTGGAGATAAACCTATTGTTATATCGGCGACAACAGCCTGACGCATGCAATAAAACCCCCATGCAATCAAGACTGTGTCGCCGTGCGCGGCGGATACTATCCGAACGCAAACGATTGCGATCGCGCACTTTTCCACACTCGCTCGGAGATTCCGAACATTCTTTGCCACCACCATTGGCGGTGTAAAAATATGCACACGCACGCGGTAAATTTCGCAACAAAGCCCCGACAAGCCACGGCCGACCGACTTCGGGTAACATGACTGCCCAGCCTTTGCGTGGGTGCGACGATGGTTTCCGAAAGCCTGGATGACGATTTTCTGACCTTCGAGGAAGAGGCGGCGCCGGATGAAGCCGAGGTGCGCCCCGTCTGGCGCATCCTCATCATCGACGACGAACCGAGCGTGCACGAAGCAACGACGCTGGCATTGAAGGGCATGACGCTCGAAGGCCGGGCGCTCGAATTCCTGCATGCCTACTCGGCGACCGAAGCGCGCACCATCCTCGCCAACAACCCCGATCTCGCCGTCGTCCTGCTCGACGTGGTGATGGAATCGCCCGACGCCGGCCTGCAGCTCATCCGCTTCGTCCGCGAGGAACTCGACAACAAGGCGTTGCGCGTCATCCTGCGCACCGGCCAGCCGGGCTACGCACCGGAAATTGACACCATCCGCACCTACGACATCAACGACTACAAAACAAAGTCCGAACTCACGCGCATCCGCTTGTTCACCAGCCTGACCGTCGCCATCCGGTCGTACTGGCAGATTCACTGCCTGGAGGCCAACCGGCGCGGACTCGAGCTGATCGTCGCTGCGAGCACCGAGCTGAGCCGCCCGCGCGGACTCATCCGTTTCGCCGAAGGCGTGGTGACACAACTCTGCGCGCTGCTCGGCGTCGCCGAGGAAGGCATCGTCTGTGCCGCCGGCGGCACGGCGAGCTCCGAGCCCTACATCCTGGCCGCTGCCGGCTGCTATTCCGAATGGATCGGCGTATCGCTGCCCGGCGTGAGCGACGGCCGCGTCCGAACGGCCCTGGAAAAGACACTGAGAGAGCGCAGTCACAACTTCGGTGAGGCGACCTGCCTGTACTTCAGCGTTTCAGAGGGGATGTCGATGGCGGCCTTCGTCGACGTCCGGCACGCCCTGAGCGAGCTCGACCACAACCTGCTCGAAGTCTTCTGTGGCAACATCGCCGTTGCCTTTGAGAACACGCACCTGCTGCAGCGCATCAGCGAGCTGGCCTACGAGGACAGCCTGCTTAAGATGCCCAACCGCAATCGCTTCCTCGCCCACATCGACCAGCGGCAGTCGACCAGCGACCGCCTCGCCCTAGTGGACCTCGACGGCTTTGCCGACATCAACAGCGTGCTCGATCAGGACTTCGGCGATGCGGTCCTCCAGGCCGTCGCCTACCGGCTGCGCCACGCCTTCCCGGAAGACGTGCATATCGCGCGTATCGGCAGTGATGTCTTCGGCTTGCTCGGCTCGCAAACGGAGGTTAATCCAGGAACCATCGAGGCCGTTTTCTCGACACCATTCGAAGTCGGGGCCGAGAGTTTCCGGCTCTCGGCCACAAGCGGGTTGGTCCGCCTCGGCGATACGGCACAAAAGGCCGTCGAACTGCTTAAGAACGCCGGCGTTGCGCTGAAGCAGGCAAAATCTTTCAACCGTGGCAAGTCCCTCTACTTCGAGGCGGCCCTCGCCAAGGCGGCTCGCGAGCGCATGCACATGCTCAGTCAGCTGCGCCTCGCCTTTTCAATAGAGCGGTTGTTCCTCGTATACCAACCGTTCATCGACCTGGCCAGCGGCCGCATCGTCGGCGCCGAGGCCCTGCTGCGCTGGCGCCGAGAGGATGGTACGTTCGTCCCGCCCGATCAGTTCATACCCCTCGCGGAGCAATCGGGATTGATGGTCCCGATCGGAGAATGGGTCACACGCTCGGCGCTGAGTTTCCTGAAACAGATTGTCGATAGGGGCCACCAGGACTTCCGCATAGCTGTCAATGTCTCGCACGTCCAGTTCCGCGAACCCGATTACGTCCGGCGCCTGACCGATCTCGTTCGTGACATCGGCGTCAGTACGCAACATATCGAGATCGAGCTCACCGAAACCGTCGCGATCGACAACGTCGAGCTGATCGAACAAAAGCTGGCAGAGATCCACGAACTCGGCATTTCGATTTCGATCGACGACTTCGGCGTCGGCTATTCCTCGCTCAACATCCTGCGCCAACTTAACGTCGACCGGCTGAAGATCGACCGCGCCTTCATCAGCGGCAAGGACGGCAACAACAAAGACTACACGATCGCCAGCATAGTCATCCAGCTCGCCGGCCAGCTCGGGCTGGAAACCATCGCCGAAGGAATCGAGACGATGGCGCAGCGCGACCACTTGACGAACCTGGGATGTCGAGACGGACAGGGCTACCTGTTCGCGCGACCCATGACAAGCGACGAGTTCATGGCCTTCCTCGGCAGACAACCGGTGTAAGCGGCCGCCCTACAGAATCACCTGCGAACCGAGCTCCACGACGCGGTTCGACGGAATCTTGAAGAAGGCGGTCAGGCTACTCGCGTTGCGGAACATCAGCGCGAAGAGCAGGACGCGCCAGTAAGCCATTTCCCTGCTGCGGCGCGGGATCAGCGTCTCGCGACCGAGGAAGAACGAGGTATCCATCATCTCGAACTCCAGCCCGAAGTGCGCGCAGAGGGCGAGCGCGGCCGGCAGATCCGGTTCATCCTTGAACCCGTACTGAACCGTCACCTGCCAGAAGCTTTCGCCGAGATCGGCGACTTCCACCCGGTCGATTTCCGGCACATGCGGCACGTCGAAGATACGGATGGTCACGATCACCATGCGCTCGTGCAGTACCTTGTAGTGCTTGAGGCTGTGCAGCATTGCGCGCGGCACGCCTTGCGGCCGGCCGGTCATGAAGACGGCGGTACCGGGCACGCGCGTCGCGCCGCCAAGCGCGAGGCTGGCGATGAACGGCGCGAGATCGATGGCATCCTGCCCCAGCTTCGCGTGCAGTAGTTCGCGCCCCCGCTTCCAGGTCGCCATCAGGACGAAGACACCGAGGCCAAACGCCAGCGGAAACCAGCCCCCCGCAAGAATCTTGATTGAGTTGGCGGAGAAGAATGCAAAGTCGATGACAACGAACGGCGTAATGCAAAGGAGGGTTGGCACAAGTTTCCAGCCCCAGAGTTCGCGTGCGACGACGAAGACCAGCAGGTTTGTGATCAGCATGGTGCCGGTGACGGCAATGCCGTAGGCCGCCGCGATGTTGCTCGACGATTTGAAGCCGAGCACTAGGGCAATCACCGCGGCCAGCAGCAGCCAGTTGATCGCCGGCAGGTAGATCTGCCCCATCTCGCTTTCCGACGTATGACGCACCTGGAAGCGCGGGAGGTAACCGAGTTGCATGGCTTGCAACGTCAGGGAGAAAGCGCCCGAAATCACCGCCTGCGAAGCGATCACCGTCGCCATCGTCGCCAGGATCACCAGTGGATAGAGCGCCCAACCGGGCGCCAGCAGGTAGAACGGATTGGTCACGCCCGCCGGATTGGTAAGCAGCAGCGCGCCCTGCCCGAAATAGTTGATGAGGAGCGCCGGCAACACCATGCCGAACCAGGCGATCTGGATCGGCCGCCGACCGAAGTGCCCCATGTCGGCATAGAGCGCCTCGCCGCCGGTCAGCACCAGCACGACGGCACCGAGCGACAGGAAGCCAAGCCCGGGGTTGGCGACGAAGAATTGCATGGCCCAGCCCGGATTGAGCGCGCGCAGCACGCCCGGCGCAGCGACGATGTTGGCGAGACCAAGGACGGCCAGCGTGGCGAACCAAAGCATCATCACGGGCCCGAAGAGCCGCCCAACGCTGGCCGTCCCGTGGCGCTGGATGACGAACAGGGCGACGAGCACGACGAGCGCCAGCGGAATGACGAAGCGCTCGAGTGCCGGTGTGACGATACCCAGCCCTTCGACAGCCGAGAGCACCGAAATGGCGGGCGTGATGACGCCATCGCCGTAGAACAGCGCAGCACCGAACAGGCCGAGGATGACGATCACGTTGCGCCCGATCGAACCGGGTTTTTGCTGCCGCAGCGCCAGTGCCATCAAGGCCATGATGCCGCCCTCGCCGAGATTGTCGGCACGCGTGATGAACGATACATACTTGCCGCTGACCACGGCCATCAACGCCCAGAACACCAGCGACAGGATGCCGAGCACGTTCTCCGGCGTGATCGGCACCGGATGGTGCGGGCTGCCGAAGACTTCCTTCAGCGCGTACAGCGGGCTGGTACCGATGTCGCCGTAGACGACGCCGAGCGCTGCCAGCGCAAGACCGCCGAGGCGGGATTGGTCGAAAGTGGTTGAATGGGTCATGGGTTGTTCTCTTTGTCTTGTCATTTCCGGTGCAATGCCCTTCGGTTATTGCACCCTACGCACCGGCATCCCTCCGTAGGGTGCAATAAGCGCAGCGCATTGCACCGCGTCGAAAAACAGAATCAAGGCTGGAAGCGGTACCCCACACCGGTCTCGGTCAGCAGGTACTTGGGCTGCGTCGCGTCGTCCTCGAGCTTCTGGCGCAGATGGCCGACATAGACGCGCAGATAGTGATTGCTCTCGACGCTGGCCGGCCCCCACACTTCGCGCAACAAGTGACGCTGCGTCATCACCTTGCCGGTGTTGGCGAGCAGTACGCAGAGCAGGCGGTATTCGATCGGCGTCAGATGCACTTGCGCGCCGTGCCGCGTGACCACCCGGCGCGACAGATCGACCCTCGCTTCGCCGAATTCGATGATCGGGCTCGCCTCGTCGCTGCTGCGGCTCTGCCGGCGCAGCAGCGCACGCGCACGGGCGCGCAGTTCGCCGACGCCAAAGGGTTTGGTCAGGTAGTCGTCGGCCCCGACGTCGAGCGCCTGGATCTTGTCCTTCTCGTTCGAGCGTGCCGAGAGGACGAGGATAGGCACGTCCGACCAGGCGCGCAGGTCGCGGATGAAGTCGACGCCGTTGCCGTCGGGCAGGCCGAGATCGAGCACGATCAGATCGGGCTTGTTGGCGCCGGCTTCGAGCAGCCCGTCGGCACAGGTTCCGGCCTCGTACACTCGGCAGCCTTCTTCCTCAAGTGAGGCGCGCACGAAGCGGCGGATCAGTTTTTCGTCCTCGACGATGAGGACGGCAGGCGACGGTGCGTTCATCAGGCAAGCTCCTCGGGCGATAGCGCCTCTTCCTCGATGCTCGGCGGATTGCCGAGCGGCAGCGTGAAGCACACGCGCGCGCCACCGTGTTCGCCGTTCGCGGCACTGATCGAACCGCCATGTGCCTCGACAATCGCGCTGCAGATCGCCAGTCCGAGCCCGACACCGGGCTTCGTCGACTCGGCCTCGCCGCGCACGAACATCTCGAACACCGCGATCCCGTTATCCGAAGTGAAGCCTTTGCCGCCGTCGCTGACGGTCACTTCGAGCATGCCATCACGGCTTGCCGCATCGATCGACACGCCCGCACCCGGCGGCGAATACTTGGCAGCGTTCTCCAGCAGGTTGCAAAACACGCGCTCGATCAGCACCGCGTCGAACTCGACGAGCGGCAAGCCCTTCGCCAGCGTCACCTTGACCGGGTGCTCGGCGAGCGCCCGCCCGAGCAACTTGATGCTCGACCCGATGACTTCCTCGATCGGCTGCCACTCCTTCTGCAGCGTCACGTCGCCGGCGTGCAGGCGCGCCATGTCGAGCAGGTTGCCGACGAGGCCGGCCATGCGCTCGGCTTGGTCGCGTATCGCCACGGCCGTCTCCAGCGCGACGGCGCCGAGCGGCGGCCGGCTGATGGTCAGTGAATCGGCAAGGCCGACGAGCGAGGTGAGCGGTGTGCGCAAGTCATGCGAGAGCGCCGAGAGGATGGAGCTGCGCAGGCGCTCCGACACCATCTGCACCTGCGTGCGCTGTGCCACGTCGACGTAATGCACGCGTTCGATAGCAATCGCCACCAGCGAGGCCATCGTTTCCAGCCGCTGGCGCTGGGCGAGCAATTCGTATGCGTCACCATCGACCGGCGCTACGGCGACGACGCCGCGCACGCGCATCGGCGCCTTCAGCGGCAAGTAAAGCATGGCAAACCCGGCGCCGCCCAAAGGCCCGCATTCGACTGGCGCCCCACTGCTGAAGGCCATTTCGGCAAGCCGTGGCTCGATCTGCAAGCGTGCCGACTCCCGCCCTACAACAGCGTACGACGCGGCGTGCAGCGCACCCGCGTTGTCGGAGAGCAGGACGGTGGCGTCGGCGCCGAGCACGTGGCGCAGGAAGTTGCGCGTGATCTCGAACACCTGCTCGACCATCAGCGCCCCCGAAAGATCGCGTGCCATTTCGTACAGTGCGCGCGTACGCAGCGCCTCGGTCGCCGACTCATCGGCCTGCCGGCGCAGGCCCGCGGTCAGCTGGCCGGTGATGAGGGCAACGGCGAGCATGACGACGAAGGTCACCAGATACTGTCCGTCGTGCACCTCGAAGGAGAAGCGCGGTTCAACAAAGAAGAAATCGAACAACGCCACGCTCAGGAATGCTGCGAGTACGGCCGGGCGCAAGCCGAGAATCACGGCGACGAGCAACACCGCGAGCAGGAACAGCATGACGATGTTCGCCAGATCCAGATAAGCGAGCAAGGGCGTCGCCAGCAGCGTCGTCGCGGCGCACAGCGCGATCGATAACGCGTACTGCTGCCAGACGGCGAGCGACGGGAGTCGATGCGAACAACGGGACAAACAGGAGAACATGATTCCTTCACCGACAAGACCGCCTGCAACCAGACGTGCCCGAATTGTCCTGCGGTGAAAGTAAAAACGGTGTAAAGATTTGCGCCGCTGGCGGGGAAAGCTCCCCGCCGCAGGCGCATCGGTCAGCGGCGCCGCGTGCTGCCGCCAAGCATCGAGCCGAGCACGCCGCGGATGATCTCGCGCCCGACCTGCGAGCCGATGGCGCGCGCTGCAGACTTGGCCAATGCCTCACCCAAACCTTCGCGCCGGCCGCCACGCGGCCCGGTCGTGCCGCCGAGCAAGTCGCCCAGACCACCGAGCCAGCCGCCGCCGGACGCTGGAGCGGCTTCGGGCGCCGGTTGTTGCGTTTGTGCCTGAACGGGAGGCACGCCCGCGTTCGCAGCCGGCTGCGCTTGACCCTGAGCTGCAACCGGCGCACCGCGCAATTTTTCGTAAGCCGACTCGCGATCAAGCGCTTTCTCGTAGACGCCGAAGACGAGCGACGACTCGATCACCGCTTTCCGCTCGTTCGCGTTCAGCGGTCCGATGCGCGACGCGGGCGGCAGGATGAAGGCGCGTTCGACCACGGTCGGCCGCCCCTTTTCGTCGAGGAAGGAGACGAGCGCTTCGCCGACGCCGAGTTCGGTGATCACCGCCGCCGCGTCGAATGCAGGATTCGGGCGCAGCGTCTCGGCTGCCGTCGCCACTGCCTTCTGGTCGCGCGGCGTGAAGGCGCGCAGGGCGTGCTGCACGCGGTTGCCGAGCTGGCCAAGCACCTTGTCCGGGATGTCGAGCGGGTTCTGCGTGACGAAATAGACGCCGACGCCCTTCGAGCGGATCAGGCGCACCACCTGCTCGATCTTTTCCAACAGGGCCGGCGGCGCTTCGTTGAACAGGAGATGCGCCTCATCGAAGAAGAAGACGAGCTTGGGTTCGTCCATGTCGCCGACTTCCGGCAGCTGCTCGAAGAGTTCGGAGAGCAGCCAGAGCAGGAAAGTCGAGTACAAACGCGGCGACGACATCAGCTTGTCGGCGGCGAGGATATTGACGATGCCCTTGCCGTCGTCGGTCTGCATCAGGTCGTTGATGTCGAGCATCGGCTCGCCGAAAAAGACGTCGCCGCCCTGCTCGTCCAGCGTCAGCAGGCCGCGCTGGATGGCGCCGATCGACGCGGCCGAGACGTTGCCGTACTCGGTGGTAAACGACTTCGCGTTCTCGCCGACGTACTGCACCATCGCGCGCAGATCCTTGAGGTCGAGCAGCAAGAGGCCGTTGTCGTCGGCGATCTTGAATACCAGTTGCAGCACGCCGGCCTGCGTGTCGTTCAGGTTGAGCAGGCGGGCGAGCAGGATGGGGCCCATGTCGGAGATCGTCGCGCGCACCGGATGACCCTGCTCGCCGGCCACATCCCAGAATGCTGCCGGGAACTTGGCCGGCGACCAGTCGGCTACGCCGAGCATCTTCAGCCGTTCGTCGAGCTTCGCCGATTCCGTGCCGACGGCAGCGATGCCGGACAGATCGCCCTTGACGTCGGCCATGAACACCGGCACACCAATGCTGGAAAAACGTTCGGCGAGGACTTGCAGCGTGATCGTCTTGCCGGTGCCGGTGGCGCCGGTAATCAGACCGTGGCGATTGGCCAGCGCGGGCAATAGCGCGAGGTCGGTTTGCTGGTGTCGGGCGACGACGAGCGGTTCAGTCATCTCATACTCCTGAAGAAAGAACAGAGCGGGTAGAAAGTGGCAGCGGTGGTAAAATGTCGGGCTTTGCTTCAGCCCGTATTATCGATCAGTTTCATCCATCAATCGCAGCGTGCAGTCGTGGTCGGGACACCCCGAACGGCCACGCCGCCACAGGACAAAGACGAGGTTAACATGGCCGGACATTCCAAATGGGCCAACATCCAGCACCGTAAAGGTCGCCAGGACGAGAAGCGCGGCGCCGCCTTCTCCAAAATCGCCAAGGAAATCACCGTCGCCGCCAAGATGAGCGGCGGCGACCCGAGCTTCAACCCGCGCCTGCGCGTGGCGATCGACAAGGGCAAGGCGGTCAACATGCCCAAAGACAAGATCGACACCGCGATCAAGAAGGGTACCGGCGAACTCGAGGGCGTCGATTACGTCGAGGTGCGCTACGAGGGCTACGGCATCAGCGGCGCCGCCGTCATGGTCGATTGCCTGACCGACAACAAGACGCGTACCGTCGCCGAAGTACGCCACGCCTTCAACAAGTACGGCGGCAACATGGGCACCGACGGCTGCGTCGCCTTCCAGTTCAAGCACTGCGGCCAGCTGCTCTTCGCGCCGGGCACCGACGAAGCGGCGATCATGGACGCGGCCATCGAAGCTGGTGCCGACGACGTACTGACCAACGACGACGGCTCGATCGAAGTCATCACCCCGCCGAATGATTACGTGGCGGTCAAGGAAGCGCTCGAAGCGGCTGGTTTCACCGCCGAGTTCGGCCAGGTGACGATGAAGGCCGAGAACGAAACCGAGCTGACCGGCGACGACGCGGCCAAGATGCAGCGCCTGATCGACGCGCTGGAAGGCCTCGACGACGTGCAGGAGGTGTATACAAGTGTCGTGATCGACGAGTAACCGGGTCGCGTTACACCGCATGACGAAACGGCGCGCAAGCGCCGTTTTCTTTTTTCTCCGCGCCAATCCGATCGGCGTACTATCGCCCCATCGCGACACCGGAGGGGCCGTCATGTTGCTTCGTTTAAGCACGCGTTTCGCGCGGCGGATACTGGCTCTGGCAACACTGGGCACGCTGCTCGGCCTCGGTTGCCTCCCGCTGCGAGCGGCCGATCGGAACCCCACGACGATCCGCATCGCCATCGGCGAATGGCCGCCCTACACGTCCGAGAAACTCAACGGATACGGCGTCGGCGCGAAGCTGATCAGCGAGGCGTTCGCAGCAGCGGGGGTCAAGGTGACCTATGTCTTCTATCCCTGGAACCGCTCACTCGAACTGGCCCGACGCGGCAGCGTCGAGGCCACCGGCACATGGTTCGAATCGGCCGACCGCCGCGCCGACTTCCATCTCAGCGAACCGCTTTACGACAGCACTTTCCTGCTCTACTACCTCAAGGAAAAGGCAATCGACTGGCAGAAGATCGACGATCTCAAAGGCCTGAAGGTCGGTGCGACCACCGGCTACTTCTACGGCGAGGCGTTCGTCCACGCCGAGAAGGCGGGTGAAATCACGGTCATCCGCGCGTCGAGCGACGAAACCAATCTGAAGAATCTACTGCGCGGGCGGCTCGACGCCTTCCCGCTCGACCAGCAAGTCGCCGAGTACATGCTCGCCAACGACCTCCCCGCAGCCGACGCTGCACGCATCGGAAGCAATGCGATCGCGGTGCATTCGCGGCCGCAACATCTGTTGATTTCGCGCAAGGCAGCGAACGGCGAAGCGCTCACCCGGCTGTTCAACCGGGGTCTGGCCACGATCCGCAACAATGGCGTCTACGAGCGCATCACCAAGGACGCGACGTTCAGCCGGGCAAAGCCATAGCGCACACGTTTGGCGCGCGAATGTGCAACAAAGTGTGTCTGGCGTATGGCGGCACACTCATCGAATCGTTGTTGCAGGTATCCGGCCGGACTGCGGCCACCTCAACGGAAGACACATTCCATGCACGATTCGAACTCCCGCCGGCGCAAATTGCGCGATGCGCTGATTCCCTTCACGCTGATCTCGCTGTTCACGCTCCTCATATCGCTGGCGCTCTCGGCACCGGCACTGGCCGACCCGCCCGGCCGTATCGGTCGCGTCGCCTGGCTGTCGGCCCCCGGTGGCCTGACGCTCGACAACGGCGCCCGCGGCGAATCGTTCCAGCCGGCAATCAATCAGCCGCTAACCAGCGGCGACGTGTTGCGCACCGACGCCAACACGCGCGCGGAAATCCAGATCGGTTCGACGACGCTACGCCTCGACGAAGGCACGTCGCTTGAACTCACGCGCATTGACGACGAGCGGGTCAACCTCTTCCTGCGCGGCGGGCGCAGCATCGTCAAGCTGACGTCGCCGGAGACGGCGCGCGAGTTCGAACTGGGCACGCCGGACGGCCGTTTCACCGCGCGTGAGACGGGCATCTTCCGCGTCGAGGCGAACGGCAACGGTTCAAGTGCGACGACCTACGACGGCGCGCTGCGCTTCACCGCCGCTGACACGGATTTCGACATCCGCGCCGGCGAACGCGCCGAAATCTGGTTTGCCGGGCAAACACGCTATCGCATGTCACCCCCCGTCAGCGACGATTTCATGCACTGGAGCGCCGCGCGCGACCGGCGCCCGATGACCAACGTGTCGTCCCGCTACGTTTCGCCCGAAATGACCGGCGCCGACGATCTCGACGCCTGGGGCGACTGGACTGAATCGCCCGAGTACGGTCCGCTGTGGACACCGCGCAGCGTCGCCGCCGACTGGGCGCCGTACCGCAGCGGACACTGGGCCTGGGTCGCACCCTGGGGCTGGAGCTGGGTCGGGCACGAACCATGGGGTTTTGCCCCCTTCCACTACGGCCGCTGGATCCAGCATCGCGGCCGCTGGGCCTGGGTCCCCGGCGCCTACCTCGCGCGGCCGGTCTACGCGCCGGCGATGGTCGCGTGGACGCCGGCGCCCGGCGTCACGCTCACTTTCTCTTCCGGCCGCCCGCCGATGGCCGGATGGTTTCCGCTGGCGCCGCGCGAAGTCTATGTCCCCTTCTATCGCAGCAGCCCGGACTACGTACGCCGCGTCAATCACACGCACGTTGCGCGCATCGACGACGCCGAGCTGATCGTCCGCCGTCCGCACGACGCCGGCCGGGACATGCGTTACGTCCACCGCGACCTGCCGCGACGCTCACTCGAACGCGATACGCCGTTCGAACGATTGCCTCCGGCACGCACTTTCCAGCGCGACGACGATGACCGGCGACGTGACGACAAGCGCCATGAAACACGAGAAAGGGAGCGCGAGCGGACAGCGGAAAACCGCCCGCAGGACTGGCCGCATAGACCCGCCAGGCCGCAACATCCAAACATGGCCTTCTTCGAACCGTCGCGACAAGCCAAATCGCCGGAACGGGCGCCGCGGCATGAAGCCCGGCCGGTGGAACGGCAAGTGTCAAATCAGATCGAACATCGGGCGGACAAACCACGCCGCGCGCAGGCGGAGGACGACCCGCGCAAACGCCGCCTTCGCCCGGAGGGTAACGAACGGCACTGACCCATGCGATCGTTTTCCGCCGCGATGGTGTGCAAGCCGCTTAGCGCATTGGAGTAATATCGACCGGCAAACTGTCTATTCGATTCGCTTGCGCCCCCACTCGGGAAGGAAAGCAACAGTCATGGGCAAAACCCGGTACCGATTTGCCGAGCTCGTCGACATCGCGCAATTGCAGGCGCTGATGGATCGTCTCAGCACGGTGATCGGCATTTCCAACTCGATCGTCGATATCGACGGTACGCGGCTGACCAATTCCGGCTGGGAAGACGCCTGCACGCACTACCATCGCGCGCACCCGGCTTCGTGCCGGCGCTGCGCGGCGAGTGACACATCCCTGCTCGACAGCTCGGACGGCAAGACCTCGTTTGTCATTTTCCGTTGCCCGAATGGCCTGATCGACACCGCCTCGCCGATCATCGTCGAGGGCGAGCATCTGGCGAGTGTATTCACCGGGCAGGTACTGACCGAAGCGCCCGATCTGGACTTTTTCCGCCGGCAGGCGCGGACCTTCGGTTACGACGAAACCGCCTATCTCGACGCAATCAACCGGGTTCCACGGCGAAGCGCCGAATACATCAAGTCGGCGACGCTCCTCTTTTCGCAGCTGGCCGGCATCCTCGCCGAGATCGGCTTGAACCGGCTGCGCCAGGTGAAGGCGGCCGAGGTGCTGGCCGAGCTCAACAAGACGCTTGAGTCCAAGGTTGCCGAGCGCACGCGTGAACTGGCCGAAGCCAACGCCGTCCTGCAAAGCCGGGAGGCGCTGTTCAAGCAGATCCTCGACGCATCGAGCGTCGCCATCTTCCTGCTCGACCGCAGCGGCCGCATCGTGCAGGCCAACGAGCGCATGGCCGAGATGTTCGCGCGCCCGCTCGCCGAACTCACCGGCGCCGAGTACGGTAGCCTGGTCCATCCGGCCGAGCGCGCCAGCGCGCAGCGCCACATGCAGCAACAGCTCGCTCTGGCCGATCCGGAACTCAGGATGGAGCGTGTTTATCGCCGTACCGACGAGAACGAGTTCTGGGGCTACCTCACCTGCCGGCGCATCGTCGATGCCGACGGCTCGGAGCGCGGTGTCGTCGGCGTCATTGCCGACATTTCGGAACGCAAGTACGCCGAAGAACTGATCGAGAAGCGCATCGTCGCGCTGACGCAGCCGCTCGACGGCGCACCGATCGCGCTGGAGGAATTGTTCAAGCGCGAGGAGCTGCAACGCATCCAGGACGACTTCGCCAATGCCGTCGGCGTCTCGTCGAACGTCACCTATCCTGACGGTACGCCGTTTACCGTGGCGACCAACTCCTCGCACCTGTGCAGCGGCCTGATCCGCAAGACGGAAAAAGGCTGCGCCAACTGCCTGCACTCGGACGCGGTGATCGGCCGCTATCACCCGGAAGGGCCGATCGTGCAGCAGTGCATGAGCGGGGGCTTGTGGGATGCCGGCGCCAGCATTACCGTCGGCGGCCGGCATGTCGCCAACTGGCTGATCGGCCAGGTGCGCGACGAGACGCAGAGCGAGGAGAGCATACGCGCCTACGCGCGCGAGATCGGCGCCGACGAGGAGGAGGTCGCCAAGGCCTTCCAGAAGATCACCCCGATGTCGCGCGAGCGCTTCGACAAGATCGCGCAGGCGCTGTTTACGATGGCCAACCAGCTGTCGACCAGCGCTTTCCAGAACATCCAGCAGGCGCGCGCCATCACCGAACTGAAGGAAGCCGAGAAGAAGCTGCAGCTCGCCGCCAGCGTGTTCACCCACGCGCGCGAAGGGATCATGATCACCCGCGCCGACGGCACGATCATCGAGGTCAACGACGCCTTCACGCGCATTACCGGCTATGCGCGCGAAGAGGTCATCGGGCAAACGCCGCGCATCCTCAGCTCAGGCCGGCAGGAAAAGGCGTTCTACGCCAGCCTGTGGCACGACCTGACCGACAAGGGCCACTGGTACGGCGAAATCTGGAACCGTAAGAAGAGCGGCGAGGTGTATGCGGTCATGCAGACGATCGGCGCCGTACGTGACGGCCGCGGTGAGATCGCGCAGTACGTGGCGCTCTTCTCCGACATCACGACGCTCAAGGAACACCAGAGCCAACTCGAACACATCGCCCACTACGACGCGCTGACGACGCTGCCCAATCGCGTCCTGCTCGCCGACCGCATGCGCCAGGCGATGACGCAGACCTTGCGCCGCGGCAATTCGCTGGCCGTCGCCTACCTCGACCTCGACGGCTTCAAGGCCGTCAATGACCGGCACGGGCACGAGACCGGCGACCAGCTGCTGATCACCATCGCCACGCGCATGAAGCAGACGCTGCGCGAGGGCGACACGCTGGCGCGTCTCGGCGGCGACGAGTTTGTCGCCGTGCTGCAGGATCTCGACGATGTCGCGACCTGCGTACCGATGCTCAATCGCTTGCTCGAAGCGGCCGCACAATCGGTACGCGTCGGCGACCACCTGCTGCAGGTGTCGGCCAGCCTCGGTCTCACCTTCTACCCGCAGGCCGAGGAGACCGACGCCGACCAGCTCCTGCGCCAGGCCGACCAGGCGATGTACCACGCCAAACTGCTCGGCAAGAACCGCTTCCACGTCTTCGACGCCGAACAGGACCGCAACCTGCGCGGTCACCACGAGAGCCTGGAGAACATCCGGCGCGCGCTCGGCGCACACGAATTCGTCCTCTACTACCAGCCCAAGGTCAACATGCGCAGCGGCGAGATCATCGGCGTAGAAGCGCTGATCCGCTGGCAACACCCGGAGCGCGGACTGCTCTCGCCGGCCGTTTTCCTGCCGGTCATCGAAGAACATCCGCTGGCGGTCGAAGTCGGTGAATGGGTGATCGAAGCCGCATTGCTGCAACTCGAAGCCTGGCGCGCCATCGGCCTCGACATTCCGATCAGTGTCAACGTCGGTGCGCGTCAGCTGCAACAGGCCGACTTCATCGAGCGCCTGCGCACCCGGCTCGCGGCACACCCATCGTTCCACCCCGGCGCACTCGAAATGGAGGTACTGGAAACCAGCGCCCTGGAAGATCTTGCGCGCGTCTCGCAAGTCATCGAGGCCTGCCGGGAAATCGGCATCGGATTTGCCCTCGATGATTTCGGCACCGGCTACTCGTCGCTGACCTACCTCAAACGCCTCTCGGTTGCACAGCTCAAGATCGACCAGAGCTTCGTGCGCGACATGCTCGACGATCCCGACGACCTGGCCATTCTCGGCGGCGTGCTCGGCCTGGCCTCGGCGCTGCACCGGCAGGTGATCGCCGAAGGCGTCGCCACCGTCGAGCACGGGACGATGCTCTTGCAGCTCGGCTGCGAACTGGCGCAGGGCTACGGCATCGCCCACCCGATGCCGGCCGATGAAATCCCGGCCTGGGTCCGCACCTGGCGACCCGAGCCGGCATGGACTCACCTGCCGACGGTGCGCCGCGACGACCAGCCGCTCCTCTTCGCCGGTGCAGAACACCGCGCCTGGATCGGGGCCATCGAAGCCTTCGTGCGCGACGAGCGCGATGACCTGCCACTGATCCATCACCATTGCCGCTTCGACCAATGGCTGGAAAGCGAAGGCCGGGAACGCCATGCCGACGAACCGGCCTTTCTGTCCATCGTGCCGGTTCACCGTGCAGCGCATGAACTCGCCGCCCATCTGTGCGCCCTGCGCGCGAACGGGCAAGGAGCCAAAGCCATGATGCGTCTGAACGAACTGCACGCCTTGCACGACGACTTGCTCGAACGGCTGCAGGCCATGGTGCGCGAAGCCCCCTGAGTCAAACGCGGATCGACGATTGAAGGCGACGAAATTGTCGCCGGCCGCGCTGGGCCGACCGGTATACTGTCGGCTCATTTCCAACCGCCAACGCCATGCTCCAGCCGCACGCCACTGTTTCCGATCGCGACTCTGCGTGGCACCGGCACGACTGTTGCCGTCAGGGACAGAAATGAGCGCCCGGGCAACGCGCATCCTCGGCGTCGACCCCGGTCTGCGCGTCACCGGTTTCGGCTTGATCGAAAAGTCCGGCAACAACCTTGCCTATCTCGCCAGCGGCTGCATCAAGACCGACGCCAAAGCCTCGCTGCCGCAACGCCTGAAGACCATCTATGCCGGCCTGCGCGAACTGGTCACGCAATACAAGCCCGACCAGGCGGTCGTCGAAATCGTCTTCGTGAACGTTAACCCGCAATCAACGCTGCTGCTCGGTCAGGCGCGCGGTGCCGCAATCACGGCGCTCGTCGCCGGTGGCGTCGAGGTGGCCGAATACACCGCACTACAGGTCAAACAGGCGGTCGTCGGCAACGGCAAGGCAGCCAAGGTGCAGGTGCAGCACATGGTGCGCCGCCTCCTCTCGCTACCCGGCGACCCCAGTCCGGACGCCGCCGACGCGCTGGCCTGCGCCATCGCTCACGCGCACGGCGGGCAGGGATTGGGCGCACTGGCGACCAAGGGGCTGCGCGTACGCAACGGACGACTGACTTAGACTCGCAAGGAACATCAAATGATCGGACGACTGACCGGAATCCTGCTCGAAAAGAACCCGCCCCAGGTGCTCATCGACGTACATGGCGTCGGCTACGAAGTCGACGTGCCGATGAGCACCTTCTACAACCTGCCAGGCAACGGTGAAAAGGTGACGCTGCTCACGCACTTCATCGTGCGCGAGGACGGCCAGTTCCTCTACGGTTTCGCCAGCGAGTCCGAGCGCTACGCCTTCCGCCAGCTGATCAAGATTTCCGGCGTCGGCGCGCGCATGGCGCTGGCGGTGCTCTCCGGCCTCTCGGTCGGCGATCTGGCGCAGGCGATCGCGCGCCAGGAATCGGGTCGGCTGACCAAGATTCCCGGCATCGGCAAGAAGACCGCCGAACGCCTCTTGCTCGAACTCAAGGGCAAGCTCGCCGACGCGCTGCCGTCGGCCACGTTTGCCGTCGAAGACAGCCAGCATGACATCCTCAATGCGCTACTGGCACTCGGTTACAATGACCGCGAAGCGTCGGCTGCAATGAAACAGCTGCCGGCTGGACTTTCCACCTCGGACGGCATTCGCCAGGCCCTCAAACTCCTCTCCAAAGTCTGATGCAACATCTATCGTCCGCCCAGAAGCAGGTCATCCAGATCGCCATCGCGGCGCTCCTGTTGATCGGCTGTATCGCCGTGCTGATGCCCTTCACTGGCACCCTGTTGCTGGCGACGGTCATCTGCGTCACCACCGCGCCGGCGCACAAGTTCATTCTGGCCAAGTGCCGCGGGCGAAACAATCTGGCGGCGGCGCTGATGTGCCTCTTGATGGTGCTGCTCCTCGTCGTACCGATGGCCATCCTCTCCGGATCGCTCGCCAGCGGCGTCGAAATGGCGATCGCCTACGTGCGGCCGCTGCTCGAGTCGGGGCTGCCGATGCACGTGCCCAAATGGGTCAGCAATCTCCCGATCATTGGCTCCATGGTCGAAGATTATTGGCACGCACTGCTCGCCAGCCGCGAGGAGCTGAACGAGCTGCTCCGGCAGTTCATCGCGCCGACGCGGCGCATGGCGCTCGCCGCCGTCTCGCTGTTTGCACAGGGCCTGCTGCAGCTCTTGCTGGTCATCTTCTTCGTCTTCTTCATTTTCCGCGACGCCGACCACTACGCCGACGCGCTGCGCACCGGCGCGCGCAAACTGGCCGGCGGTCTCGGCGAGCGCATGCTCAAGCTCGCCGACGGCACGGTGACCGGCGTGCTGGTCGGCATCGTCGGCACGGCGGCGGCGCAATCGCTCGTCGCCATGATCGGCTTCCTGATCGCCGGCGTTCCCGGCATCGCCATGCTCACCTTCGCCACCTTCTTCTTCTCGATGGTGCCGGTCGTCGGCGCGACGCTGATCTGGGTCGGCGCCGCGCTCTGGCTGTACGACGGCGGACAGACCGGCTGGGCCATCTTCATGATCTTGTGGGGCATGTTCGGCATCAGCAGCGTCGACAACTTCGTCAAGCCGATCCTGATTTCGCGCACCGCCAGCCTGCCGTTGTTGCTGATCGTCGTCGGCGTCTTCGGCGGCGTGCTGGTCTTCGGCTTCATCGGACTCTTCCTCGGCCCGACCTTGCTCGCGCTCGGCCAGGTGCTGATCCGCGAATGGCTCGCCCTCTCCGAACAAGACGAACCGCCTTCCATTTAAAGCCATGATAGAAATCGACAATCTGGGCGGCGGCATCCCCGACGACCCGGCCGACCGGCTGATTTCGGCCGAATCCAAGTCAACGCAGGAAGAAGCGATTGAACGCGCCCTGCGTCCGAAACGCCTCGCCGATTACGTCGGTCAGGCCAAGATCCGCGAACAGCTCTCGATCTTCATCGAAGCCGCCAAGCGGCGCAGCGACACGCTCGACCACGTGCTCCTCTTCGGCCCGCCCGGCCTCGGCAAGACGACGCTGGCGCACATCATCGCCGCCGAGATGGGCGTCAACCTGCGCCAGACCTCGGGCCCGGTGCTCGAGCGCGCCGGCGATCTCGCGGCAATACTCACCAACCTCGAACCGCACGACGTGCTGTTCATCGATGAAATCCACCGCCTGTCGCCAGTCGTTGAAGAAATCCTCTACCCGGCGCTCGAAGACTTCCAGATCGACATCATGATCGGCGAAGGTCCGGCTGCGCGTTCGGTCAAGCTGGATCTGCCGCCGTTCACGCTGGTCGGCGCCACCACCCGCGCCGGCATGCTGACCAACCCCTTGCGCGACCGTTTCGGCATCGTCGCCCGGCTGGAGTTCTACACGCCGGAAGAGCTCACGCACATCGTCACGCGCTCGTCGCAACTGCTCAAGGTGCCGGCCGAACACGGCGGGGCACTGGAAATCGCCAAGCGTTCGCGCGGCACGCCGCGCATCGCCAACCGCCTGCTGCGCCGCGTGCGCGACTTCGCCGAAGTCAAGGCTTCCGGACACATCACGCAGGACGTCGCCGATCAGGCGCTGTCGATGCTCGACGTCGACCACGGCGGCCTGGACATCATGGACCGCAAGCTGCTATCGGCGGTGATCGACAAGTTCGGCGGCGGCCCGGTCGGCGTCGACAACCTCGCCGCAGCCATCGGCGAAGCGCGCGACACGATCGAGGACGTGCTCGAGCCCTATCTCATCCAGCAGGGTTTCCTGCAGCGCACGCCGCGCGGCCGCATCGCGACGAGCGCCGTCTATCGCCACCTCGGCCTCGACACGCCGGCGGCGAATGCGCAAAGCGAACTCTGGCACACGCAATAGCCAAGGAATTCTCCATAAAACAAGAGCTTGTCACAAACTCTTACACTAACACCTTCACTACGGCACTATCATCCCGCCATGAAGCACGAGCAGAAGCCGAACGCCTTCACGATTCCCGTTCGCATCTATTACGAAGACACCGACGCCGGTGGCGTCGTCTATTACGCGAACTACCTCAAGTTTCTCGAGCGCTGCCGAACCGAATGGCTGCGCGCGATCGGACACGATCAGGCCGATCTGTTGCGCGACCCCGGCATCGCCTTCGTCGTGCGCAGCGTCAGCCTGGAGTACCTGAAGCCGGCGCGCCTCGACGAACAGCTCACGGTCAGTCTGGAAGTCGAGAAGATCACCCGCTCGCAGATCTTCTTCCGCCAGCACATTCGCCGCGCGAATCCCGATGCCGACGACGGCTGGGATGAACTGATCAACGGCAAGATCCAGATCGTCTGTGTGAGCGTAAACAGCAGCGCTGCCCAAATGAAAATCACCTCGATCCCCAACCCATTGCGCACCAAACTGGAAGCTCTCCAATGAACGTCTCGCAAGATCTCTCGATTCTCCACCTCATCCTCAACGCCAGCGCGGTTGTCCAGGTGGTCATGGCGCTGCTGGCCAGCGTCTCCTTCATGTCGTGGTACTACATCTTCAGCAAGTGGTTCACGCTGAAGACGGCGAAGGCACAGACCGAACAGTTCGAGCGCGACTTCTGGAGCGGCGGCGACCTCAACAGCCTGTACCAGAGCGCGGTCAACAACCGGCACGGCACCGGCAGTATGGAACGAATCTTCGAAGCCGGTTTCCGTGAGTTCACCAAACTGCGCAGCCAGAAGAACCTCGACCCGAAGGACATCATCGACGGTTCGCGCCGCGCCATGCGCGCCACCTACCAGCGCGAGGTCGACAGCATCGACGCCCACCTCGCCTTCCTCGCCTCGGTCGGCTCGGTCAGCCCCTACGTCGGCCTGTTCGGCACCGTGTGGGGCATCATGCACTCGTTCCGCGGCCTCTCCAACGTCGGCCAGGCGACGCTCTCAGCGGTTGCGCCGGGGATCGCGGAAGCGCTCGTCGCCACCGCCATCGGTCTCTTTGCCGCCATTCCGGCGGTCATCGCGTACAACCGTTTCTCGCACCAGATCGATCGCCTCGCGATCCGCTTCGAGTCGTTCATGGAAGAGTTTTCGAACATCCTGCAACGTCAGATGCGCTAAGCGGGAGCCACCATGCGCGAACGCCGACTGAAAAACGAAATCAACGTCGTCCCCTACATCGACGTCATGCTCGTGCTGCTCGTCATTTTCATGGTGACCGCACCGATGATGACGACAGCCAGCATTGACGTGCCCTCGGCCGCCAAGACCAAGCAGGCGCCTGCCGAAGCGATCTACCTGAACATCGATGAGGACAAGTCGATTTCGCTCACCGTTACAGGAAAGACGAGCGGCAAGCTGAGCGAGACCTCCGCCTTCGACCAGATCGCCGACGCCATGGCGAAGAACCCGGAGCAACCGGTGCTCATCGCCGCCAACAAGAACCTGAAGTACGAAATCGTCGTACACATGATGGACACGCTGCGCAAACAGAACGTCAAGAACGTCAGCCTGTTCGTACAGTCGACCGGAAAATAGTCGCGGCCTACGCAGTGAACTCCCCTTTGCCCTCCCCCGAAGACGAAGCAGCAAACGTCCCGGCGATCGTCCTCTCGGCCATCGTCCACGGTGCGTTGCTCGCCGCACTGTTTTTCGGCGTCCAGTGGAAGAGCGAGCAGGCGGGCGGTATCCCGGTCGACGTCTACTACGGGAACCCGAATGCCGTGATTCCGCCGCCTCCGCCGCCGGAACCCGAACCGAAGCCCGAACCTATCCCCAAGGTCGAACCCACGCCCCCGCCCAAACCGGAAGTGAAGGTTGAGGAAAAGCCGCAAATCGATCCGCAAATCGCCATCAAGGACAAGGAAAAGCGCGAGCGCGAAGAGAAGGAGCGCCTTGAGAAGGAAAAACTCGAGCAGGAGAAGCTCGAGAAGCTGAAGAAGCAGAAGCTTGAGGAAGAGCGCAAGCAGAAGGAACAGGAAGAAAAGGAAAAGGCGCGCAAGGAAGAGGAAGAAAAGAAGGCCCGCGAGAAGAAAGAGGCCGAAGAGCGCCGCGCCGCAGACTTCCGAAAGGAAGCCGAACGCGAACAGAAGCAGGCGCAACAGAAACGCGACGCCGCCGTGCGCGCGGATCAATTGAAGGCGGCGATTGATGCCGAATTAGAGGGTGTTCGTGGCTCTCCTACCGGGTCGAAGACCGGCACCAGTTCCGGTACGCAATCGGGCGGAGGCAACGCGAGCAATCTCGGACAAAGCGAATACATGGATCAGATCCGGCGAAAGATCCGCGGCAACATCACGCTTCCCGCCGGGATTGTGGGCAATCCTGAGGCGCAGTTTGCCGTCACCCAACTGCCCACCGGCGAAATCCTGCCTCCGGTGGTCATCAAGAGATCGAGCGGCAACAAGGCGCTGGACGAAGCGGTCGAGCGCGCGATTCTGAAATCTTCGCCATTGCCCAAGCCTAAGAATCCGAAGGATTTTTCAAGATCATTGACGATTTCGTACAAACCGTTCGACGAATGACCGATCGCGGTCAACCACCCGCGATTACGGACCGTTACATGAACGCGTCTATCCAAAACGATATAATTCCCGCTTACTTTTTCCGGCGTCCGACACCATGCTTCGTCCCTTGCTAAAACTGCGCGGCCTGGGCCTCATCGCGTTCACCGCCTTCGCCTTACAGATTCCGGCTCATGCGGAACTGACCATCGAGATTACCGGCGCCGGTGCCAACCAGATCCCGCTGGCGATTGCCGACTTCGGCGGCGAAGCCGGAGCTTCGCGCGCGCTGACCTCGGTCATCCGCAGCGACCTCGAGCGCAGCGGTCTGTTCAAGATGATCGACACCTCCGGTGTCGCAATGACCGAAGCGACGCCTCCACAATACGGCGACTGGAAACTGCGTGGCGCCGATGCGCTCGCTGCGGGCAGTCTTGGCCCAACCGACGGCGGACGCCAGGAAGCCCGCTTCCGCCTGTACGACATCAACAAGCAGGATGCGCTTGCTGGCGCAGCGTTTGTCACCTCGACATCCATGCTGCGCGCCGCCGGCCATCGCATCGCGGACATCATCTACGAGAAGCTGACCGGCATCCCGGGCGTCTTCGCTACACGCATCGCCTATGTCGTGCGAACCGGTGCCAATCGTTACGAATTGCACATCGCCGACTCGGACGGTCAAAACGCCCAGGCCGCCCTGAAATCGCGCGAACCGATCATTTCGCCGACATGGTCCCCGGACGGTACGCGTCTGGCCTACGTCTCGTTCGAGAACAAGAAGCCGGTCGTATACGTACATTCGCTGGCCAGCGGCAAGCGCGTTGTCGTCGCCAACTTCAAGGGATCAAACTCGGCGCCCGCCTGGTCCCCAGATGGACGTCGGTTGGCAGTGGTCCTCTCGAAGGAGGGCGGCTCCCAGATCTTCATCGTCAACGCCGACGGTTCCGGTCTGCAGCGCCTGACGATGAGCGCCGGCATCAACACCGAACCGTTCTTCTCGCCCGACGGGCAATCGCTCTACTTCACCTCGGATCGCGGCGGCAGCCCGCAGATCTACCGCTCCGACGCCCTCGGCGGCGACGCCCAGCGCGTCACCTTCGACGGCAGCTATAACGTCTCCCCCCGCATCTCACCGGACGGCAAGACGCTGGCCTTCATCAGCCGGCGCGATGGCGGTTTCCGCCTTGCCGCCATGGATCTGGAAAGCAAACAGGTGCAGATCCTCACTGATTCGAACAAGGACGAATCGCCGAGCTTTGCGCCAAACAGTCGCATGATTCTCATCGCGACCGAAAGTGGTGGTCGCGGCACGCTTTCCGCCGTCTCGATTGACGGCCGCATCAAACAACGCCTGTCGATTTCGGCCGGCGACGTACGTGAGCCGGCTTGGGGCCCGTTTTACAAGTAATTCAAGCAAACCTGTAATTCTTATTTGACGCTGGAGAAACACAATGAATTTGAAGCAACTCATCATCCCCGCCATTCTTGCCGCCCTGATCACCGGCTGCAGCTCGACCCCCGACGCCGACCAGAACGGCGCACCGGTTGAATCTCGTGACAATGGCATTGCCACGGTCGATGCCAACAACCTCGACGGCCGTGGCCTGCCGCGCGAACTCACCGACCCGAAGAGCATCCTGTCCAAGCGCAGCGTCTATTTCGACTACGACAAGTACGACGTCAAGGCCGAGTACAAGGATCTCGTCGCCGCGCACGCCAAGTTCCTGACCAACAACCGCAAGTTCAAGATGCTCGTTCAGGGCAACACCGACGACCGTGGCAGCCGCGAGTACAACTTGGCGCTCGGCCAGAAGCGTGCCGATTCGATCAAGAAGATGCTGACGCTCCTCGGTGCCGGCGAAGACCAGGTCGAAGCCGTCAGCCTCGGCGAGGAAAAGCCGAAGAACGAAGGCGCCGACGATGCCGCGTGGGCAGAAAACCGCCGCGGCGACATGCTCTACAGCGGCGAGTTCTAAGATGCCGACGGGCCGTTTCTGGAAAGCAACGCGCCTGTCCCTGCTGCTCGCCCTCATGGGTGTGCAGCAGGCGCAAGCCGCACTCTTTGACGACGAGGAAGCTCGGCGTCAGATCCAGGATCTGACGATCAAGACCACCGAGCGTGTCGATACGCTCGCCAAGGCACAGATGGAGTTGCTCAACCAGATCCAGGCCCTGCGCGAAGAAAACGCGAAGTTGCGCGGCTCGGTCGAGACGCTGAATTTCGAACTGGAATCGGCCAAGAAACGCCAGCAGGACTTCTATATCGACCTTGATGGTCGCCTGCGCAAGCTTGAAACGCCTGAAGCTGCAAATACCGAAAACGCAACACCGCCCGAAGAAGGCACGCCCGGCACAGACGCTGCAAGCAAACCTGCCGGCGACCCCGCAGTCGAATCACGCGAGTACGAAGCCGCGCTCAATCTCTTCAAAGCCAACAAGATCAAGGAAGCCGCCGGCGCATTCGAGGCGTTCACCAAGGCTCATCCCGATAGCACGCTCGCACCAAACGCACAGTACTGGCTCGGCAACGCGTTCTACGCACTACGCGACTGCAAAAAGGCCATCGACGCGCACAAACTCGTCACCAGCAAGTGGCCGCAGCACCCCAAGGCGCCCGACTCGCTGATCAACATCGCGACGTGCCAGCAGGAACTGGGCGACGCCAAGGGCGCCCGCTCGACCTACGAGAACATCGCCAGCAAGTACCCGGACAGCACCGCGGCGGCAACAGCAAAACAGCGCTTGAAAAAGTAGCCCGGTGAGCAGCAGCAACAAACCGGTTTCGCTGAAAATCAGCGAGATCTTTTTCTCCTTGCAAGGCGAGGCAACTCGCGCCGGATTGCCGACCGTTTTCGTTCGCCTGACCGGTTGCCCCCTGCGCTGCGTGTGGTGTGACAGTGAGCACTCATTCACGGGTGGCAAGCGCATGTCGCAGAGCCAGGTCATCGAAGCGGTCACCCACTACGGAGCGCGCCAGGTCTGCGTCACCGGCGGCGAGCCGCTCGCCCAGAAAGCCTGCTTGCCGCTCCTCAGCGCGCTATGCGATGCCGGCTACGACGTATCGCTCGAAACCTCCGGCGCACTCGACATCGGCGGCGTCGATCCGCGAGTCTCGCGCATTGTCGATTTGAAGGCGCCCGGCTCGGGCGAATCGGCGAAGAATCGCTGGCAGAACCTTGCATTGCTAACGCCACGTGACGAACTCAAGTTCGTGCTGATGGACCGCACGGACTATGAATGGGCGCGTGACGTCGTGCGTGAGCACCAGCTCGACGCGGTCTGCCCGGTCCTCTTTTCAGCGGTTCAGGGGGAACTCCAACCGGTCGATCTTGCCGAGTGGATTCTGGCCGACGGCCTGCACGTTCGCTTTCAGATGCAATTGCACAAGTTGCTTTGGGGTAACATGCAAGGAAAGTAAGCTTCCTGCGAGGACTGCCATGACCAACGCAAACTCCGAAGACCGTCGCCATCACTCTCGCATCACTTTCCACTCTGCTGCATTTCTGGTCGTTGGCCACCGCCAAATCCCGGCAAGAGTTCTCGATCTCTCGCTCAAGGGCGCTCTTGTGCAACTTCCCGAGAATGACACAAGCCTTGAAGCCGAGGCCGATCCGCCCTGCGAGCTCAATATTGACCTGGACGATGCAGAGAGCGACCGGATCTGCATGAAAGTCCGCATCGCCCACGCACACCTAGGCCGTATCGGGCTGCTTTGCCAGGACATCGATCTCGACAGCGTCACGCACTTGCGCCGACTGGTCGAACTCAACCTGGGCGATCCGGACCTCCTTGAACGTGAGCTCTCAGCCCTGATCGCGGATTAGCGCCGTCACGAACCTGTAAGCCCGTGCCGGACCGTCGATGCATCGGCGGCAATAGGGCCCCCGCTCGCGAGTTGTCCCAATCTACCTAACGAATGCCATGAATACTCCCCCCCCCCGTCGCGCCGTTGTCCTTCTCTCCGGCGGCCTTGATTCCGCAACCACACTGGCGATTGCCCGCAGCGAAGGCTTCGACTGCTACTGCCTATCGCTGGACTATGGACAACGCCACCGCGTCGAACTGGACGCCGCCGCGAATGTCGCCAGAGCACTACAGGCCAAGGAGCTCCGCATTGTGCAGCTCGGCCTCGACACCTTCGGCGGCTCAGCGCTCACCGATACTTCCATCTCAGTTCCCGTCGATGGCGCGCAAGAAGGAATCCCTGTCACCTATGTACCGGCGCGCAACACCATCATGTTGTCACTTGCGCTCGCCTGGGCGGAAGTCCTCGGCAGTCGCGACATCTACGTCGGCGTAAACGCCGTCGACTACTCCGGCTACCCGGACTGCCGTCCGGAGTACATCGCCGCCTTCGAAAAGATGGCCAACCTTGCAACAAAGGCTGGTGTCGAGGGCGCCAGGCTGACCATCCACGCACCATTGATCAATCTTTCAAAGGCCGAGATCGTTCGCCAGGGAACTGATCTCGGTATCGACTACGGAACAACGGTCTCGTGCTACCAGGCCGACAGCGATGGTCGCGCCTGTGGCGTATGCGATTCCTGCCGCCTGCGCCGCGAGGGCTTTGTCGCCGCAGGCCTGACCGATCCGACACGCTACGCGCCGGCTCGTTCGTAACTTGCTGCCGGAATGTTGACAGGCACAAAGCCTCTCTCTATAATCCGCCGTTCTCGTTTTTCGGGTCGGTAGCTCAGTCGGTAGAGCAGCGGACTTTTAATCCGTTGGTCGGGAGTTCGAATCTCCCCCGACCTACCAAGAAAAACAAGAAAAAACTGTGTATAATCGCGGTTCAAAAAACGTGGGGCGTTAGCTCAGTTGGTAGAGCAGCGGACTCTTAATCCGTTTGTCGAAGGTTCGATCCCTTCACGCCCTACCACGTATTCGATGGAAACTAGGCACCTGGAACTTTGTTCCCGGTGCCTTTTTCTTTTTCCCCACGGCAAGATTCGCACTCAGGCACCGATCCGTGCCCGATGATGGCTGGCGGCAATGCCGTACATCCGTCAGAATTCGGAACCTGTCCCGCCGGACTTCAACTTCGCCTTGGGACGCAACCATTACGCTGACCATCAGCGCTAGCCAGCGTACATAAAGAAATATCGGAGACAATCAGCATGAGTTCCGAAAACCGTACGAGAATACAAGAGCTTATGGCTTCCAGCGGCGTCCGCTTCGGTACCAGTGGTGCGCGCGGGCTGGTCGCCGATATGAGCGATGAAGTCTGCTACGCGTATACAGCGGCGTTCCTGCAAGCCGTTTCAGCGCGCAGAGGGAGCGTGGCTTTGGCGATGGATTTGCGCCCGAGCAGCCCGCGAATCGCTGCAGCCTGTGCGGTAGCGATCAAGGCTGCGGGCCTGCGCGTCGACTGGTGCGGCGCAATCCCGACGCCTGCGCTTGCCCTGTATGCGCAGACGCAACAGATTCCCGCCGTCATGATTACCGGCAGTCACATCCCTTTCGACCGCAACGGCATCAAGTTCTACAGCGCGTCGGGTGAAATCACCAAGGCGGACGAGACGGCCATCGCCGATGCCGTGGTTGTGGTCCCGAAGCATGGATTACTCGCCGAGTTGCCGCCGGCCAACCCCGATGCGCATCGTATGTACATGGCGCGTTATCTCGACTTCTTCCCGTCGAGAGCGCTCGCCGGCATGAGACTGGGCTTTTATGAGCATTCGAGCGTGGCGCGCGATTTGCTGAGCGAACTGTTGCGCGCGCTGGGCGCGGAGGTCGTTTCGCTCGGCCGCGTCGACGAATTCGTCCCGATCGATACCGAGGCGGTAAGCGAAGCCGATGTTGCGCAAGCGCGCCGCTGGGCCGAAGAGTATGGTTTCGACGCAATCCTATCTACCGACGGCGACGCCGACCGGCCGTTGCTGGGCGACGAGAACGGTGACTGGTTCCGCGGTGACGTGGCCGGCATTTTGTGCGCGCAATATCTTGGTGCGCAGGCGGTGGCGACGACCGTGAGTTGCAACACCGCGATCGAGGCGTGCGGCGCTTTTTCCCGCGTCGTGCGGACCCGCATTGGCTCCCCATACGTAATCAAGGGGATCGAACAATTGATTGGCTTGGGAATGAAAAACGTCGTCGGCTTCGAGCCGAACGGCGGCTTTCTCGTCGGATCGCCGATCGAGCGAAACGGGCGAACACTGCAGGCGCTGATGACACGCGACGCAGTGCTGCCGATTCTCTGCCTGTTGTCTATGGCGCGCGAGGCTGGCTCCCGTGTTTCCGACTTGCGCCAACGCTTGCCGCCACGCTTTACGGCGAGTGATCGCTTGCAGGAGTTCCCGACCGACCGAAGCAGCGCCTTGTTGCGCCAATTCGCGACATCGCCAGCGGCGCTCGAAACGCTGCTTGACGGTTTGTGCGGCAAACCGCTCGGTATCGACCAAACCGATGGCTTACGTGTCACCCTCGAAGGCAACGAGATCGTGCATTTCCGCCCTTCGGGCAACGCGCCGGAGTTGCGCTGCTATGCTGAAGCCGTTACGCAGCAGCGAGCCGATGCGCTGGTGCATGCTTGCCTGCAGCGACTCAAGTCGGGGTTCGATATTTAGCCGGACACTTGAGGCCTGACGACTGCCCCTTCGCCACCCCACACGTTCTCCAGGAGATCGTTTCATGCTGATTCAACCCGTCGTTCTTTCCGGTGGCTCAGGCACCCGCCTGTGGCCGCTGTCGCGCGAAAAATACCCAAAGCAACTGCTGCCGTTGATCGGCGACGACTCGCTCCTGCAGGCGACGGTTCGCCGCGTCGAGGGAATCGCCGGACTCGAGATCGCCGAGCCGATGGTGGTGTGCAACGAGGAATACCGTTTCGTCATCGCCGAGCAGTTGCGCCTGATGGGCACGCCGGGGGCGATCGTCCTCGAACCGTTTGGCCGCAACACGGCGCCGGCGCTAACCTTGGCCGCGCTTGCGGCGATGCGTGACGGTGGCGATCCGGTCCTGCTCGTGATGCCATCCGATCACGTCATTCTCGACGTACCGGCTTTCCAGTCGGTGGTACGCGAAGGTGCTGAACTCGCCGAGCGCGGCGCCATCGTCACCTTCGGCATCACGCCGGACTCGCCGGAGACAGGCTACGGCTACATTCAAGGCGGTGACGAATTCGGCGACGGCGGTGCCAGGACGATTGCGCGCTTTGTTGAAAAGCCGGATCTGGCGACGGCGCAGGTTTATCTTGATGACGGTTCGTATTACTGGAACAGCGGCCTGTTCATGATGCGAGCCTCGGTATGGTTGGCCGCCATCAAGATCTGCCGCGGCGACATTCTTGCAGCCTGCGTCGCAGCTTGGGAACAGGGTTCGGTCGACGGCGAATTCCTGCGCGTCGACAAGGACGCCTTTGCCCAGTGCCCGAAAGACTCGATCGACTACGCGGTCATGGAGCGTCTAGCCAGCAGCAAAGACACACTACCACCGGGCGTGGTGATTCCCCTCTCCGCGGGCTGGTCCGACGTCGGTGCCTGGGATGCGCTATGGGAAGTTCTGCCGAAGAACGAAGACGGAAATGTGATCCAAGGTGACGTGGTCATGGTCGGCAGCCACAACACGCTGGCGATATCCGAGGGGCGGCTGCTCGCCTGTCTCGGCGTCGACGACATGATCGTCGTGCAAACGCCGGACGCCGTGCTGGTCGCGCACAAAAGCAAGACCCAGGAGGTCAAGGAGATCGTCGACCACCTCAAGCGTGAAGGTCGCTCGGAAGGAATGTTGCACCGCAAGGTTTATCGACCATGGGGCTCGTACGACGGCGTCGATGTCGGCGAGCGCTTCCTGGTCAAGCGCATCGTCGTCAAGCCGGGTTCCTGCCTGTCGCTGCAGATGCACCACCACCGCGCTGAGCATTGGATCGTCGTGCGCGGCACGGCGAAGGTCACGCGCGGCGACTCGACCTTCCTCGTCTCGGAAAACGAATCGACCTTCATTCCGCTGGGAACGCATCACCGCCTGGAGAATCCCGGTCGCATTCCGCTCGAGATGATCGAAGTGCAGTCGGGGTCGTACCTCGGTGAGGACGATATCGTGCGCTTTGAGGACGTCTACGGCCGCTGAGCGCAGGCAAGTTCGAGGACAGAAGCATCCTGCCACCATGCCGGCTTTGCACACATTCCCCTTTTTTCAGGAGCACACATGACCCTTCTCGTCACCGGCGGCGCCGGTTTCATCGGCAGCAACTTTGTCCTGGACTGGTTGGCCCAGTCCGAGGAGCCCGTCATCAACTTCGACAAGCTCACCTACGCCGGCAACCGCGAGAACCTCGCCAGCCTGGACGGTGATGTGCGCCACACCTTCATCCAAGGCGACATCGGCGACTACGATCTTGTCAGCCGCCTCCTGGCCGAACATCAGCCGCGCGCCGTCGTGAACTTCGCCGCCGAATCGCACGTCGACCGCTCCATCCACGGCCCCGGCGAATTCATCCAGACCAACATCGTCGGCACCTTCCAACTGCTCGAAGCTGTGCGTGCCTACTGGGGTGGTTTGCCGGAGGAGCGCAAGACCGCCTTCCGTCTCCTGCACGTCTCCACCGACGAAGTCTATGGCTCGCTCAGCAAGACCGACCCGGCCTTCACCGAAACGAACCGTTACGAGCCCAACAGCCCGTACTCGGCATCGAAAGCAGCCTCAGATCACCTCGTGCGCGCCTACCACCACACCTATGGTCTACCGGTGCTGACCACCAACTGCTCGAACAACTACGGCCCCTACCACTTCCCCGAGAAGCTAATCCCGCTGCTCATCGTCAACTCCCTCGCTGGCAAGCCCTTGCCGGTGTACGGCGACGGCCAGCAAATTCGCGACTGGCTGTATGTGAAAGACCACTGCAGCGCCATCCGACGCGTCCTCGCCCAGGGCCGCGTCGGCGAAACCTACAACGTCGGCGGCTGGAACGAGAAGCCCAACCTCGAAATCGTGCACACGGTTTGTGCACTCCTCGACGAACTGCGTCCGCGCCCCGACGGCCAACCGTACAAGAACCAGATCACCTACGTCACCGACCGCCCCGGCCACGACCGACGCTACGCCATCGACGCCCGTAAGCTCGAACGCGAACTCGGCTGGAAACCGGCCGAGACCTTCGAGACCGGCATCAGGAAGACCGTGCAGTGGTATCTCGATAACCAACCCTGGGTCGAGAACGTCCTGAGCGGCAGCTACCGCGACTGGGTCGTCCAGCAGTACGGCGCCTGAACGGTCGAAGAAAAGGAAAAAACCCCGATGAAGATTCTCCTCCTCGGCAAAGGCGGCCAGGTCGGCTGGGAACTGCAACGCAGTCTCGCCCCCTTGGGCGAACTTGTCGCTCTCGAATTCGACAGCACCGACTACTGCGGTGACTTCACCAACCTCGCCGGACTCGCCGAAACCGTCCGAAGAATAGCCCCGGACGTCATCGTCAACGCCGCCGCCCATACGGCCGTCGACCGCGCCGAAGCCGAACCCGAACTCGTGCGCACGATCAACGCCGTCGCCCCCGGCGTCCTCGCCGACGAAGCCGAGAAGCTCGGCGCCTGGCTCATCCACTACTCGACCGACTACGTCTTCGACGGCAGCGGCACGACGCCGTGGAAAGAGACCGACGCCACCGGCCCGCTCGGCGTCTATGGCCAGACCAAGCTGGAAGGCGAACACGCCGTCGCGCGCTGCTCGCGGCATCTCATCTTCCGCACCAGCTGGGTCTACGCCGCTAAGGGCGCCAATTTCGCCAAGACCATGCTGCGTCTGGCGAAGGAACGCGACCAACTCAAGGTGATCGCCGACCAGATCGGCGCCCCGACGGGGGCCGACCTTCTGGCCGATGTCACCGCACACGCGATTCGCACCGTGCAGACGCGACCCGACGGTCAGATGCTCGCCGGCCTCTACCATCTGGCGGCAGCCGGCGAAACGAGCTGGCATGGCTATGCCCTGTTCGTCATCGAACGCGCACAGGCCCTTGGCGAAACGCTCAAGGCCGGCCCGAACAACATCCTGCCGATCACCACCGCCGACTACCCGACCCCTGCCCAGCGACCGGCCAACAGCCGGCTCGATACGACGAAGCTGCGAGCGACCTTTGGCCTGCACCTGCCGGACTGGAAAGATGGCGTCCGGCGCATGCTCGTCGAGACGCTGGGAAGTGGAAAGTAGGCAGTAGATAATGGGAAAGCCGCATGAGCAACTGGAAGCATGGAAGCTGTCGATGCAATTGGCCAAAGCGGTCTATGCGTTGACGACGGGCTTTCCGGTTGAGGAGCGCTACGGTCTTTCTCAGCAGATGCGACGGGCGGCGGTTTCCATTCCTTCGAATCTGGCCGAAGGTGCCGCTCGCGCTGGTGCCAGGGAGCGCGCCCACTTCATCAGTATTGCCCGAGGATCCCAATCCGAATTGGAAACACAGCTGCAATTGGCCGCCATGCTCGGCTGGCTGCCGGAAACACACGAAATCTTCGAACTCTCCGATCGAGTCGGCCGATTGCTGACCGGTCTCCACAGAAAATGGAGCCCCCAATGAGCCCCACCCACTCCCCACTGCCCACTGCCCACTCCCCAAGAAAAGGCATCATCCTCGCCGGCGGTTCCGGCACCCGGCTCTACCCGGCGACGCAGGTCGTCTCCAAGCAGCTCCTGCCGATCTTCGACAAGCCGATGATCTACTACCCGTTGAGCACCCTGCTGCTCGCCGGTATCCGCGACGTCCTGATCATCTCGACGCCGCAGGACACACCGCGCTTCGAGCAACTGCTCGGTGACGGCAGCCAGTGGGGGATCAGGCTCACCTACGCCGTCCAGCCGTCGCCCGACGGCCTGGCGCAAGCCTTCCTGATCGGCGAGCAATTCATCGGCAATGCACCCTCGACGCTGGTCCTTGGCGACAACATCTTCTACGGTCACGACTTCGCGGCGCTGGTGCAGGATGCGTCGGAGAAAACCGACGGCGCGACCGTCTTCGCCTACGCGGTGAATGATCCAGAACGCTACGGCGTCGTCGAGTTCGACGACCAGTGGCGTGCAATCAGCCTGGAAGAGAAGCCGAAAGCGCCCAAGTCGCGCTACGCCGTCACCGGCCTCTACTTCTACGACAGCCAAGTCGTCGAACTGGCCAAGCAAGTGAAACCCTCGGCGCGTGGCGAACTGGAGATTACCGACCTCAATCGCCTCTACCTCGAACAAGGCAAGCTCAGCGTGAAGACGATGGGCCGCGGCTATGCCTGGCTCGACACCGGTACGCATGAGTCGATGCTCGAAGCCAGCCAGTTCATCAGTACGATCGAGAGCCGGCAGGGATTGAAGGTCGCCTGTCCGGAAGAGATCAGCTGGCGCAATGGCTGGATTGACGACGCGCAACTGGAGAAGTGCGCGCAACTGCTGGGTAAATCAGGTTACGGCCAATACCTCCTCGGCCTTCTGCGCGAGAAGGTGTTCGCATGAAAGTGACGTCACTCGCCATCGCCGACGTCCTGCTGATCGAGCCCAAGGTCTTCGGCGACGAACGCGGTTTCTTCTACGAGAGTTTCAACCAGCAGCGTTTCAATGAGGCGACCGGTTCGAACTACATCTTCGTGCAGGACAACCACTCCAAAAGCTCAAAAGGTGTCCTGCGCGGCCTGCACTATCAGCTGCCGCCGAAGGCGCAAGGGAAGCTCGTGCGCGTCGTCGCCGGCGAGGTCTTCGACGTGGCGGTGGATATCCGCAAGGATTCGCCGACATTCGGCAAATGGGTCGGCGAGCACCTCTCGGCGGACAACAAGCGCCAACTGTGGATTCCGCCCGGGCTGGCACATGGCTTTCTGGTGCTCAGCGACTCCGCCGAGTTTCTCTACAAGACGACGGACTACTACGCGCCGGAACTCGAACGCTGCATCCGCTGGAATGATCCGGATCTGGCTATCGTGTGGCCGATCGATGGCGAACCCGTACTTTCGGCAAAGGATGCGCTAGGCAAGCGGTTAAGCGAGATTTGAAACAAAAGCGTTACGACAAGGCCCCACCACGCTGACCACCGCTGACGGGCACACGCGACATCCACTTACCGACGACGAGTAATGGAAAAAACAGAGCCAGTAGGGAAAGGGGATCGCATCGAGACGGGCAAGGCGCGATCGTCGATTCTCTGGGGAATCGTCGGCGCAGGTCATATCGCGCACCGGTTCGCCCAGGGATTGGGTTTTGTCCCTGATACAGAACTCGCCGGCGTCTGGTCAAGAAATGACGTCAAGACGCACGAGTTCGCGCAAGGACATGCGACACACGCCTATCCGAGCTTTGAGTCCTTGCTGGACGACATTGACGCGCTCTACATCGCGACGCTCCCCGACAGTCATGCGCACTACGCACGGCGCGCGCTTGCCGCACGCTGCGCCGTTTTGTGCGAAAAGCCGGCAGCAATCAGCGCTCTCCAACTCGACGACCTGCTGAGCGCGGCAAAGGCGTCAAACGTCCTCTTCATGGAGGCGATGAAACCGCCGTTCTACCCGCTCTTCCGACGCCTCGCGGCACACCTCGCAAGCGACCCGATTGGCGACATCGGATTCGTACGCGCCGGCAGTTCCTTGGCCGACGTACCGCCCGATCACCCGTCCTTCTCGCTCGAACATTGCGGCGGTGCCTTGCTCGGTATTGGCATCTATGAAGCTTTTCTAGCCACCTATTTTCTCGGCGCCGCGATCAACGTGCAAACGATCGGCAAAATCGGGGAGACCGGCGTCGACACCTTCGCCAGCCTGAACGTGCGTCACGAGAAAGGCATCTCGCAGCTATTCTGCGGGCTGGAACTCGACGGAAAAGGCGACGCGTTTCTTGCCGGCACGAACGGGAGCGTCACCATTCACGAAAACTGGTGGAATCCGTCACGCGCGACGGTTCGGTACGTCGGCGGACGGACCGTCGAGCTGTACGAGCCCTTTGTCGGCGGAGGACTCAATTATGAGACCGCGCACTTCTGTGAACTCCTGCGCGCGGGTGAGGTGGAAAGCCCCGTCATGAGTCACGACATATCGGCCAAGATGATCGCGATCATTGATGCCGCGCGAGCGGAGTTAGGACTTGGGACTTCGGCTCGCCATCCAGACGACGCCTGATGGCACCAACAGCAGTCGAAGATCACGTCGACAATAGTCACGATTACAAACCGGCACACGAAACTCCTCCCGTTTTTAGCAGTCTCATATCGAGAGTGCTAAAATTTGTTTGCTCAAGTTACATTGGCTAAGGAGGTTGAAATCCACATGACGCAAGCTCTGGCTTTTCCGATGATCTCTGCTGTAGGCAATATCGACGCCTACATCCAGGCAGCGAAACAATTCCCGATCCTTACCGAGGAGGAAGAGTTCCGGCTGGCGACGCGGTTTCGCGAGGAAGAGGATGTCGAGGCGGCGCGTCAACTGGTTCTCTCACACCTGCGCCTGGTTATCTCGATCGCCCGCGGGTACCTCGGCTACGGTTTGCCGCACGCCGACCTAATCCAGGAAGGCAACATCGGCCTGATGAAGGCGGTCAAGCGCTTCGACCCGTCGCATGGTGTTCGTCTTGTCTCGTTCGCAATCCACTGGATCAAGGCCGAGATTCACGAGTACGTGCTGAAGAACTGGCGCATGGTCAAGGTGGCAACGACGAAGGCGCAACGCAAGCTCTTCTTCAACCTGCGCAGCCTGAAGCCGGGTAGCGAAGCGCTGACTTCCAGCCAGGTTGCCGATGTCGCGCATCAGTTGAGCGTCAAACCGGAAGAAGTGATCGAGATGGAAACGCGCCTCTCGGGGCACGATCTGGCGCTCGAAGGCGGCAACGACGAAGAAGACGCTTTCGCGCCGATCGCCTACCTCGAGGACAGCCGCAGCGAGCCGACGCGCGTACTCGAATCGCGCGCGCGCGACCATCTGCAAAGCGAAGGTCTGCAAACCGCGTTGGGTAACCTCGACGAGCGCAGCCGCCGCATTGTCGAGGCCCGCTGGCTGAGCGAAGAACCGGCGACGCTGCACGATCTGGCTGCGGAATTCGGCGTTTCGGCCGAGCGTATCCGCCAGATTGAAAGCAAGGCGATGCAGAAAATGCGCACCAACCTGCTGCCGCTGGTGGCCTGAAAAGCTCGCTAACGCCTGCTTCGATCGCTCCGACGAAGAAAAGCCGTTCAGTGACAAGCTGAACGGCTTTTTGTTTGCGCCGACGAGGCAGTGGCAAACTCAGGTGACCTCGAACAGGTAGTTGTCGGCCGCTAGCGCGTCGCCGATCCAGCCGCCGCCCAGCCACTCGGTGCGCCGACGCTCACCAGCGGCGCCGAGCGCAACGAACAGAGGCAAAAAGTGCTCGGGCGACGGATGCGCGGCTTTCGCACCCGGTGCGGCGTGCTCCCAGTCGAACAGTGCGGAATCATCACCACTCATCAAATGGGCGTGAGCCCACTCGCGAAAGTCGCGCGACGCCGGCGTCGGGCGCACGCCGCCAGGTCGCAGGTAGTCCATCAGGTTATGCGTCATGTGACCCGAGGCGATGATGAGCACGTTCTCCTGCGCGAGCGAAGCAATTGCTGCACCAAGGGCGTAGTGGTGGCGAGCGCAGCGTTCTGGTTGCACGGAAAGCTGCACCACCGGGATGTCGGCCTCGGGAAACAGTGTCAATAGCGGCACCCAGGCACCGTGATCCAGCCCGCGACCGGCATCGATACCCGTTGCAATGCCTGCCTGCGTCACCTGTTCCTTGATGCGGTGCGCCAGCTCGGGCGCGCCCGGCGATGGGTAGCGCAGGCGATAGAGTTCCTCGGGGAATCCGCCAAAGTCGTGAATCGTTTCCGGTTGTGCGCTGCCGCTGACGATCGGCAGGCGCGTGTTCCAGTGCGCCGAGACGGAGACGATCGCCGCCGGTGGCACCAGGCGCGGTGCGAGCTTCGTCCAGATCGAGTTAAGCTCATCGCCACCGAGCGCCGTCATCGGCGAGCCGTGCGAGAGGAAGAGAACAGGTTGTTTTGCTTTCATGGTTTTCGTTTCATCAATGTCCGATCGGGCTGCGGGCACCCGGCACAATCCTTCCAGGCACCCGTGACCATGTGCGTCAGCCCTTGCCCGCTTCAGCCGCGCGGGCGGCGCTCACGCTCGGCCGGCTGGCGACGCGTTCGACAAAAGCCGCGAGCGAAGGCCATTGGCTGATGTCGACGCCGACCCACTGGCCCCAGTTGAGAACGGTGTAGAGATACCCGTCCGCCACCGTGAATTGCGTGCCCAGGAGATACTCGTTGCGATCAAGGTGGCCGGCGAGATAGGCGAGGCGGCCGGCCAGCGCGGCACGCGTAGCGGCCTTCGTTTCCTCCGGCGTTGTCGGGTTGAACAGCGGGCTGAAGCCCTTGTGCACTTCGGAGTTGATGAACGCCAGCCATTCCTGCAGGCGATAGCGCTCGAACGACCCGGCTGCCGGCGCCAGACCGAGCTCGGGCTTGAGATCGGCGATGTACTGGACGATTGCCGGCCCTTCGCTCAAGCGTTCGCCGTTGTCGAGTTCCAGCACCGGGACGTAACCTTTGGGATTGATGGCAAGATAGTCGCCGCCATTCGCCGCGAGTTTGTGGTTCTTCAGGTCAACCTTGACCAGCTCGAAGTCGACGCCGGCCTCGCGCAAGGCGATATGCGGTGAAAACGAACAGGCACCGGGTGAGAAGTACAGTTTCATTGCGCAACTCCTTGGGAAGAAAACCGGGGCAAACGCCCCATGGATGGATTAGCGGGATTCAGGCCGAACGGGCACGCAGATTGTCGAAGGCGAAGGCGCCGCCACCGATCAGGCTTTGCGCCAGCGCGGCGACGATGAGATAGACCGGGTATTCCCAGCCGCCGTTCGCCGAGCTGAACAACCAACCGTTGCCAAGATGCACCGACGCGGCGCCAATCAGGACCGGGATCGTCGCGGCAGCGACGAGGCGTGTGCGGAAGCCAGCAAGCAGGGCGACACCGGCGAGAACCTCGGCCGGGACGACGACATAGGCGAGAAAGCCCGGGAAGCCCACCGATTCGAAGAACCCAGCCGTTCCCGGCAGGGTGAAGACGAGTACCTTGAGCAGCCCGTGCGCCAGGAACATCGCACCCAAGGCGATGCGCAACAAGGCAATACCGAATTGTGTCGCGGATGTGCTCGCCTCCGCGGAAGCATCGGCGCTGAAGTTGATCGAGGTACGGGTTGCGGCAGCTGTGTTCATGTGGGTCTCCTTGGTTTCCGTTGGAATGTCGAAAAGGTTTCGACGACGGAACGAACTATAAATGACACACATTCAGGGATAAACTTGGCTCAGGTTAAATATCTATTGCACTTTTCGGCACAATCAGATGGACAAGTTCGAAGCGATGCGCGTTTTCTGCTCGGTGATCGAAGCTGGCGGTTTCGCGCCCGCGGCGGAGCGAATGGGACTGTCGACCTCTGCAGTCTCGCGCCACGTCGCGCAACTCGAAGCGCATCTCAACGTGCGTCTACTCAACCGCACCACGCGGCGCATGAGTCCGACCGATGAGGGGTTCGCCTACTTCGAACGCTGCACGCAATTGCTCGCCGATCTCGAGGAAACCGAGGCCAGCGTCGCGGGCGAGGCGCTTCACCCACGCGGCCGCTTGCGCCTGACGGCGCCGATCGCCCTCGCCACCTTGCGCCTGGCGCCGGCATTTGCCGTCTTCTCGTATCAGTACCCAGACATCACGCTCGACATCCAGCTTTCGGACAACGTTGCCGACTTCGCCGAGGAAGGACTCGACCTGGCGATCCGTGTCGGTCGCGTGGGGAGCGAAAACCTGGTCGCGCGGCATATCGGCGAAACCGAGTTGCTCGTCGCCGCCGCTCCCGCGTACCTTGAGCGCGCCGGTTCGCCGGCGAATCCTGAGGAACTCGTGCGGCACGACTGCCTGACCTACACCTACGCCTCAATCGGCAACCAGTGGTCGTTCGAGGATAAAACGGGAAAGCCGATCAACGTGCGCATCGGCGGACCGATCCATGCCAACAACGGCATGCTGCTCGCCGAAATCGCCGCAGCCGGCGGCGGCATCGCGCTGGCGCCCTGTTTCATCCTGCAACCGCTGATCGACGCCGGCCGCCTGCGACGCGTCCTGCCGGACTGGAATACTCCGCACCTGCCGATCCACGCCGTCTATCCGACGCGCCGCCATCTCTCGGCCAAGGTACAGGCGATGGCCAGCTTCCTCAAGGACTGGTTTGCTACCCAGTAATGTGCTGAGGCTTTACTCGACGATGGCCAACGCGTCGAGCAATTTGCCGTGGATACCGCCAAAGCTCCCGTTGCTCATCACCAGAATGTGATCGCCCGGCCGCGCCTCGTCGACGATCGCCTTGACCAGCGCGCCAAGGTCATCGGCGACCAGCGCCCGTTCGCCCATCGGCGCCAGCGCTTCGGCCGCGTCCCAGCCGAGATTGGCGGCATGGCAAAACGCCAGATCTACCTCTGCCAGGCTCGCCGGCAACTGCGCCTTCATCACGCCGAGCTTCATGGTGTTGGAGCGCGGTTCGAGCACGGCGAGAATCCTTGACGCCGCACCGGAGCCGATCTTGCGCCGCAAGCCGGCGACGGTTGTCGCGATCGCCGTCGGGTGATGCGCGAAATCGTCGTAAACCGATACCTCATTCACCACGCCGCGCAGTTCAAGGCGGCGCTTGACGTTCTCAAAACGCGAAAGCGCGTCGAGTCCCTTGTCGAACGGTACGCCGACATGCCGTGCGGCGAGCAACGCGGCCGCCGCGTTAGCGCGGTTGTGCTCGCCGCTCAACGACCAGACCGTCTCGCCAATGATTTCGTCGCCACGCAGCAGGCGCAACGAGCCGTCCGCGTCGTCGCCTTCGACGCGCCAGTCATCCGCCCCGTTGAATCGCTCCACCGGCGTCCAGCAGCCGCGCGCCAGCACGCGCTCCAGGCTCGCCTCGCGCGCGTTGCTGACAACCAGCCCGTTACGCGGCAACGTACGCACAAGATGGTGAAATTGCGTCTCGATAGCCGCCAAATCAGCGAAGATATCCGCATGATCGAACTCGAGATTGTTCAGCACCGCGGTCCGCGGCCGGTAGTGAACGAATTTCGAGCGCTTGTCGCAAAACGCCGTGTCGTATTCGTCGGCTTCGATCACGAAGAACGGCGAATCGCTGATTTTCCCGGCCAAACGCGCCGAAACACCGAAGTTCATCGGCACGCCGCCGATCAGGAAGCCGGGGCTCAAACCGGCATCCTCCAGAATCCACGCCAACATTGAAGACGTCGTCGTCTTGCCGTGCGTTCCAGCAACAGCCAGTACCCAGCGCCCGTTCAGCACGTTGTCGGCGAGCCACTGCGGACCGGAGACGTAGGGCAGCCCGCGATCGAGAATCTCCTCGAGCAGCGGGTTGCCGCGCGAGATGGCGTTGCCGATCACGTAGCAGTCGGGGTTGAGCCCAACCTGCTCGGCACCGTAGCCTTCGACCAGTTTGATCCCGGCCGCTTCGAGCTGCGTACTCATCGGCGGATAGACACCGGCGTCGCAGCCGGTAACACGATGTCCGGCCGCCCGCGCGAGCTGGGCGACTCCGCCCATGAAGGTGCCGCAAATGCCGAGAATGTGAATATGCATGTAATTGTTCCACGTTAGAATCGACCGGCCGGCGAGCACGCGCCGGCGCACCGGGCGCATTGTACCCCTGCCCCGATTCCCCGATACTTCGTCCAACACGCCGCCTCGACCGGCAAACCCGAGCGATACGGAACCATGCCCCACCGCCACGACACCCCGAACACGACGCAACAAAAGGCGCTCATCGCCAACACCGCCGCACGACTGATCGCCGAAAGCGGCATCAGCGACTACTCGCTCGCCAAGCGCAAGGCCTTGCACGCCCTCGGCCTACCCGAAGGCACGCACCTTCCGGAAAACACCGAGGTCGAAGCGGAACTGCGCACCTACCAACGCCTGTTCCAGGGCGACGAACACACTGACCGGATCGCCAAGCTCCGGCACAAAGCCAGCGCAATCATGGAAGTTATGCAGAAATTCAACCCTTATCTGACCGGATCGGTGCTCGACGGCACAGCCGGCCGCTACGCCGAGATCGACATCCAGCTGTTCACCGACAGCGCCAAGGACGTCGAGATATTTCTCCTGAACCAACACATCGACTTCGAACACAGCACACCGCGCAGCGACCGTGCCGAAGCCGTCCTCACGCTTGACGACGAACTGGCGGCGATCAACCTGATCGTCTATCCGCGCTTCGAGGAACGCATCGTTTTCAAGACGCGCGACGGACGCGTACGCCAGCGCGTTCGCCTTGATGCGCTGCGCAAGTTGCTCGACGAAACCACGAACGATACCGTCCGAGGCATCGAGCCGGATACCGCCCTATCACCATGAGACGACGCCTGACCTGGCTAGTTGTCGCCATTACCATCGCGGTAGCCATGGGCGCCGGCATCTATGTCGCCGAGTTCCAGCGCAAAACCGCACCTGAAATCGCCACCAACGCGATCGAGCATCTATTTGCGGCGAAGCTTCCCGACGCATTGGGGAACCCGCGGCCGCTCGAACAATGGCGCGGAAAGATACTGGTCATCAACTTCTGGGCGACCTGGTGCCCGCCCTGTCGCGAAGAAATGCCCATCCTGTCGCGCCTGCAGACAAAACACGCCGACAATGGTGTACAAATTGTCGGCATTGCCCTGGATACCGCCGAGAACGTCGCGCAATACGCCGCTATGCGCCCCGCCAGCTATCCGCTCCTGACGGGCGACGCCAACGCTACCAACTTGAGCCGTTTGTTGGGCAACTCGCAGCTTGCACTTCCCTACACCGTCGTATTCAACCGCGATGGCACGGCCGAAATGACGCGGCTGGGCCGCTTTTCCGAAGCTGAGCTCGATTCACTTCTGGAAAAGATCGCGCGCCAGTAGCGCGGCACCGACTTGCAACCAGTCGGGAAAGGGCATTCACACCGCCCATTCTGGACAAAATGCTTCGATTTGCGGCAAACTCCCTGCATGAAGGGGCAAAATTCAAGATCATCACGCAACTTGTTCCTCTCTTCACCGGTCTAAGCAACCGCTCTGATATCGGCGTCGCTGCCATTTCCCCTCGGGCGACGACCGCAACCCTCCGAACAACCTGTCGAAACCGCCCGGCGAAACTTCCCAACCAGCCGGTTTCGTTGCAACTGAACCCAGACGCACTAGAAGGAGAACATCCGTGGATCTGCGCAAACTCAAAAAACTGATCGATCTGGTCGAAGAATCGGGCATTACCGAGCTCGAAGTGACCGAAGGCGAGGAAAAGGTCCGCATCGCCAAGAATCCGAACGTTGTTGCCCAGCAAACGTACATGGTGCCGCAGGCAGCTCCGGTGGCCGGCGCCGCCCCGGTCGCAATGCGCAAGAAATCGGTCGATCTCGACGACCTCGAGGATGAGGAAGAGGACGACGATGAGAAGGGCCATGTCGTCAAATCGCCAATGGTCGGCACGTTCTATCGCTCGGCCAGTCCCGGCTCGGACGCCTTCGTCGAGGTGGGCAGCACCGTGAAGGTCGGCGACACACTGTGCATCGTCGAAGCCATGAAGCTGCTCAACGAGATCGAATCGGACTGCGCGGGCACGATCAAGAAGATTCTGGTCGATAACGGCCAGCCAGTCGAATACGGCGAACCGCTGTTCATCATCGGCTAAGGAGCCGCGAACATGTTCGGAAAAGTCCTCATCGCCAACCGTGGCGAGATTGCGCTGCGCATCCAGCGCGCCTGCCGCGAACTCGGCATCCGCACCGTCGTCGTTCATTCCGAAGCCGACCGCGACGCCAAATACGTGAAACTGGCTGACGAATCGGTGTGCATCGGTCCGGCACCCTCCAACCAGAGTTACCTGAACATCCCGGCGATCATCTCGGCCGCCGAAGTGACCGATGCGCAGGCGATCCACCCCGGCTACGGCTTTCTCTCGGAGAACGCCGACTTCGCCGAACGCATCGAGTCGTCGGGCTTCGTCTTCATCGGCCCGCGTCCCGAGACAATCCGCCTGATGGGCGACAAGGTCTCGGCCAAGGACGCGATGAAAGCCGCTGGCGTCCCCTGCGTTCCCGGCTCGGACGGCGCCCTGCCCGACAATCCGAAGCTGATCCTGCAGATCGCCAAGGCCATCGGCTATCCGGTGATCATCAAGGCCGCCGGCGGCGGTGGCGGGCGCGGCATGCGCGTAGTGCATACGGAGGCGGCACTGCTCAACGCGGTGACGCTGACCAAGTCCGAGGCACAGAGTTTCTTCGGCAATCCCGAGGTTTACATGGAGAAATACCTCGAGAACCCGCGCCATGTCGAGATCCAGGTACTCGCCGACAGCTACCGCAACGCCATCCACCTCGGCGCGCGCGACTGCTCGATGCAGCGCCGGCACCAGAAGGTCATCGAGGAGGCGCCGCCGCCCGGCATCCCGACGCGCCACCTCGTGCGCATCGGCGAACGCTGTGCCGAGGCATGCCGGCGCATCAACTACCGCGGCGCCGGGACGTTCGAATTCCTCTACGAAAACGGCGAGTTCTACTTCATCGAGATGAACACGCGCATCCAGGTCGAGCACCCGGTCACCGAGATGATCAGCGGTGTGGATATCGTGCAGGAACAGATCCGCATCGCTACCGGCGAGAAACTGCGCTTTCGCCAGCGCGACATCGAGTTACGTGGCCACGCGATCGAATGCCGCATCAACGCCGAAGATCCCTTCACGTTCGTGCCATTTCCCGGCAAGATCAGCTTTTACCACCCACCCGGCGGCCCCGGCATCCGCGTCGATTCGCACGTCTATCAGGGCTATACGGTGCCGCAGCATTACGACTCGATGGTGGCCAAGGTGATCGCCTACGGCGACTCGCGCGACCAGGCGATTCGCCGCATGCGCATCGCGCTCTCGGAGATGAGCATCGAAGGGATCAAGACGAACATCGCCCTGCATCAGGAGCTGATGTACGATGCTGGCTTCATCAAGGGCGGCACGAATATCCATTATCTGGAGAAGCGCCTGGCCGCGAAGAACGAAGTCAAAACCAACCTCTAAGACGTAAAAATGCCCTGGCTCTCCATCTGCATCGAAACCGACTGTCACCACGCCGACGCGCTCGCCGACGCCCTGCTCGAATCGGGCGCGCTCTCGGCGAGCATTGAAGACGCCGACGCGGGGACTGAGCGCGAGACGCCGCAGTTCGGTGAGCCGGGTTCGGTGACCACGCCGGGCTGGGAAAGATCGCGCGTCGTCGCGCTGCTTGCCGAGGGCACCGATCCGGACGAACTGCTCGCCGCCTGCGCCGAAACGATCGGCCTGGAGGAGATCCCGCCGTTTACTCTCGAGGAGATTGCCGAGCAAAACTGGGTGCAGCTCACCCAGTCGCAGTTCGACCCGATCCGCGTTTCCGAGCGCTTGTGGATCGTCCCTTCGTGGCACGAAGCGCCCGATCCGGACGCCATCGTGCTGGTGCTCGATCCGGGCATGGCCTTCGGCACCGGTTCGCACCCGACCACCCGGCTGTGCCTCGAGTGGCTCGAACGCACCGTCAAGGGCGGCGAGTCGATGCTCGACTACGGCTGCGGTTCCGGCATTCTCGCGATCGCCGCAGCGAAGCTCGGCGCGGGCGACGTGCATGGCGTCGACATCGACCTTCAGGCCGTCAGCGCCGCCAAGAGCAATGCCGAGCGCAACGAAGTTAGTGCGCACTTCGACGATTCCGCCAAGGAAATCAAGGGGCAGTTCGACATCGTCGTCGCCAACATCCTCTCCAACCCGCTGAAGGCGTTGGCGCCCGCCATCTGCTCGCACGTACGGTCCGGTGGCCAGCTTGCGCTCTCCGGCATTCTTGCCGAGCAGGCCGACGACCTGATCGCGTATTACGCACCGTACGTCCCGCTGTCGATCGCCGATACCCGCGACGGCTGGGTCTGCCTGTCCGGCACAAAGACATCCTGACCAAGCGGCGAAACCATGAAATCGCGCTGCCCGAATTGCCAGACCGTCTTCCGCGTCACACCGGAGCAGCTGAGGGCGCGTGCCGGCAAGGTGCGTTGCGGCCAGTGCCAGGGTGTATTCAACGCGCTTGACAGCCTGCTGGAGGAGGAGAAGCCCGCTGCACCCGCGCCGGCACCGGTCATTGCGCTTGAACCGACGCCTTCGCACCCCACAACCTCCACAACGCGCAGCGAAGCGCTACCGGCCGCGAAACTTGAAGCGCACGAACCGACGATCGTCGCTGCGGCGGCGCTCTTTGCCGAGAGCGCAGCAAACGTTCCGCAGGAACCCTCGCTCGACTTCGACGCCCCCGAAGCGCACGAAGACGAGCCAGGCGACGCGTTCTACATATCATCGGCAGTTGAAGAAGCGCCACCGGCGCCTGAATTCGAACCGCTTCTCGCCGACGCACCGCCCGAGCCGACGATTGCTGCGCCGACCGAAGCCGTTGTGGCGGAGGAAAACGTCGCACCCCGGCTGAGCGAATCCGCCGTGCACGAGCTCGGCAAGGCCAGCGGCCTCATCATGCCGCGCGAAACGACCGAAATCCCCGGCTACAGCAAATGGTCGGAGGGCGTGATCGCGGCGCCGGTTTCGCTGCCGTCGGAGAAGCCGACCCGTTGGCCCTTCGTGCTTGTCGCCCTGCTGCTGGTGCTGGCCTTGGCCGGACAGGTCGTTTTCCATTTCCGCAGCGAGATCGCCACGGCACTGCCCAGCCTGCGCCCATGGCTGGCGTCAGCGAGCCAGGCACTGGGCCGTGATCTGCCGCTGCCGCGCCACGTCGAGCTGATCAGCATCGAAGTATCGGACCTGCAGAATGATCCGGCGCACGGCAATCTGCTGGTACTCAACGCCACGCTGCGCAATCGCGCGGCGTACGGGCAAGCCTATCCCTCCCTCGAGCTCGCGCTGACCGACACGCAGGACGCCGCCGTCGCCCGCCGCGTGTTTTCGCCCGCCGAATACCTCTCGGCCAAGACACCGGCCGATCAGCCGTTCGCTGCCAACTCCGACCTTGCCGTCAAACTCTGGATCGAAGCCAAAGACATTGCGGCTGCGGGCTACCGCCTTTACGTTTTCTATCCCTGAACACTCGCCGCGCCGCGGCAAATGTAAAACCCGTTTCACATTCCTTTCGCATCGAGCGGCGCCCCGGTAAGCTCGGTGCCGCTCCCTGATGCTGGACGTTCGACCTTCTGCACGACAATCCGGCAAACGAGTGCATTCTCTAGGTCAAGGCAGTGGTTTGCGCGTACATGTCGGCAAAAAGGCGTTCTGAATGAGCAAGGGCAAACGCAGCTTCGTGCTCTGCGCGAAGCTGCGGCGAACCGAAACGCCCGGCGCCGACGCTGACGAAGTCATGGCAGGGCAACTCGCGATCCGACGCTTGAACCGGATCGAGTGGGTTGCCCTTGCTTACGATGGGAGGCTGGCGCGTCGAACCGACGATCTGCTACTGATCGCCTTCAACACGGCCAAGGCCGCCGTCCTAAGCGCCTGCGAGATGCAACGCCGCTGCGCGAGTCTGCCCCAGGTTCCGGGCAGCAAGCTGGCACTCCGGATCGGCATCCACAAAGCGTCGCCGCCAACCGTCCCGCCCACGCAATTCACACAGCCTAGACCAACCGAGCGCCGCGACCGCAAACGGCGCTTCGGCTTTGAGGTCGCACGCTTGCTGACCGACCACGCGCCCGACAACGGCGTCGCAGTTTCGAGCCTCGTTGCAGCAACGCTGGACCCCGTCTTGCTCGAGGGAAGCAGGCGTGAGCGCGGCAAGGCAACCGACTTGCGCGCACATATCCTCCAATGGGAGAACGTGCTCATGCGCCCGCCTGCGCAATCCCCTCAGGCGGCGTGCTCCCCCGCCTTCACGCTCATCCTCGCGCACGGGCGCCAGCAGCACGAACTTGGGCGGATGGGACCGGTTACCACCTTTGGCCGCGATCCCGCCTGCGACGTTGTGCTCACCGACCCGTTTGCTTCACGCCTGCATGCGCAGATCGAAGTCGGCCGGGAGGGTTGCGTTCTGACCGACCTGAGCGTCAACGGCACGTGTATCCAATTGCTCGATGGCAACGAACTACTGATCCGCGATGGATCGTTCTGCCTTCCGGAGCGCGGTCGCATCGCCTTTGGTCACTCGGTCAGAAAACTACCCGACGCCGTCTACGAATTCGCTGTCGTCAGCCGCTAACGCTTCATTACCCGCGAGTCATCACCAGAGCCGTGGCTGGCAGGCTGACCGAGAAGCACACCAGGCCGTCAACACACTCGACCGCGGCAGCGCCACCGTGCTTTCCGGCAACGGTTCGGACGAAATGGAGACCCAGCCCGGCGCCCTGCGCTTGGCCTGCACCGCCCTCACCGCCCTCACCGCGCTGGTAGCGCTGGAAAAGACGCTGCTCCACCTCGGCCGGGAACGCCGGCCCGGTATTCGTGACACTGAAACGAACCTGGCCGCGCACCACTCCCGATATTCCCGACGTATCGAGTTCAAGCCGGATCACATCGCCCTCGGGGGCATAGTTGAGCGCGTTTTGCAGCAGGTTGATGGCGCTGCGCTCGAGTGCCGCAAAGTCGCCCCTGATCCAGACCGGCTCCTCCGGCAAGACGCGCAAGACCTGGTGGCCGCGCCGCGCCGCGAGCGGATAAACCTCGTCGGCCGCCTGCTCGAGCAGGGAAACGAGATCAAGCTCGCTCATTCGCGCCGGCTCCAGCGCCTCGGCTCGCGCTGTGTGCAGGAAATCCTGCGCCATCGCCAGCGCCCGATGCAGCGAAGGAAGCAACTCTTCCGAATCGCAAACGGGCTTACTCTCAAGCCGCTGCACAGCGCTGGCCAGCGGGCTGCGCAGGTCATGCGAAATGAACGCCAGTGCCTCGTTGCGCTGCGTCTCGAGCAGTTGCACGCGGCGCTGCGCCGCCTGCACCGCCGCCATCCGCTGCTCGAACCCCATGCGCTGCAACTCCTCCGGCGACGCCGCACCGTGCGCGCCAACGTGCTTTGCCAGCTGCCGCAACTCCTGGTCAAGATGACGGCGAGTGGCCTCCAGGCGATGCCAACTCCACAGGGGAAAGGCCATGAGGCCAGCGACGATCGCGCCGCTAGGCGCAAGGAACACCAGGAGCCAGGTCGACTGCAGGGCGCTGGCGCCAACGAGCAACAGGAACCACGCGAGGCTTGCAGCGAGCCCGGCAAGAGGCATCAGGCGCGGCAACCAGAGTAGCGGCAAGAGGGCGAGGACAACGCAGCCGAACGCCGAGACCCAGAGCGGCAGCGGCCGATTCAGGCGGCCATCGCGCAAGCTCAGGAAGACGTTGCCCTGGACCTCGACACCGGGCATCGGCTGGGCGCGCGCCGATACCGGCGTCGGCAGGAAGTCGCCGAGGCCGACCGCGGTCGCCCCGATCAACACGGTCTTGCCGGCAAAAGTGGTGCGCGGCACGTTCCCGTCGAGCACCTGCGCGAACGAAATGCGCGGGATGCTCCCCGGCGGGCCGGCAAACGCGATGCGCCGCTCGTCCTCACGGACGAGTTGATGCGCCTCGCCGAGCGAAGTCGTGGCGAGTGTTGGTGCAGCGGCGCGGCCGTAGCCAACGCGCAGCAGTTCGGCGGCAAACAAGGGCCAGTTCGCCGCGCCGACGCCTTCGCGCAGATCAACGGTACGCGCGATGCCGTCGTCGCCCAGGCGCACACCGACTCGCCCAAGGCCGGCCGCGGCGGCGGCGAGTTCGGGCAGCGGCGGCGATTCAAGCACCTGACCGCCAACATGCGCCGTCTCGATTACGAGCGGCAGGACCACCCGCCGGCACGCCGCCACAGCTGCGGCCAGTTCGACGTCGGCCGCTTTCTCCGAAGCCGGTTCGGAAAAGGCGACGTCAAACCCGACTACGGCCGGATCGGCCGCGCAGATTGTCTGCAGCGCGCGCGCATGGACGGCGCGCGACCAGGGCCAGCGACCGATACGCGCAAGACTGTCTTCGTCGATAGCGACAATGACGACGCCGTCGGCAGCCAGCCCGGTCCCCAGGCGCTGACCAAAATCGAAGACGAGATGATCGATGCGCCCGAGAACGCCGGATAGCGTGACTGCCAGTGCGATGACCGCGAGCGCCAGCGCGACAGCGCCCCGTTCGCGCCATTCGCCAAACGACTCGCCAAACGACTCGCTGCGACCTTCCGGCGGCGGCGCCCTCATCGCCTGCGACGCAGCGCCCTATTTCCGGTCCGGGGCATTACAGACCGAACGGCACGAGGAAAAGCAGCAGCCACAGCCTGCTCGGCGGGATCTCGATCTTCTGCACGGCGAACGGCCCGGGCGTATTGTCGGCGCGATCGACGAGACGAACGCCGAGATAGTAGGTTCCGAACCCCGGCCGCGCCAGCTCAAGCTGCCCATCGTCGCCACTCGCCTGCCCCAAGCGGGATTCCAGTTGCTTGTCCGAGGCGAGAACGGCCTCGTAACCCAGCCCGTCTGGCGGTGGCGGCAGCTTGAGACTGAGCGTCTCGGATTCGACCTGCACCGCCGACCGTCCGAGATCGACGGCGCCCGGCCCGGGTTTGTAGGTGAAGGCGGCGGGCACGCTCCACGGCCCCTGCTTGCCGTCGGACTCGATGCTCGCCGCGCGCCAGAAGAGCCTGCCCGGCGGGAGTTCTTCCGGCGTCTGCCAGGCCTCGCCGCTTAAGGTTTCGTCGTAAAGGAGTTCGGAAAATTCGGACGTGCTCGCCACCTGCAGGCGGTAGCGCTCGATATCGAGCACGTTCGTCCAGACGAACTTCGCCCGCGCATCGCGTACCGTCGCCGCGTCGCCCGGGGCATTGAGCCCGGGGGGGAAGGGGCGCGCGAACACCGTGAAGCGATGCATGGCGTCAAAGCCCTGCAGGCCATTGCCATCAATGGCGCGCAGACGCAGGACGTAGTCGCCGTTGGGCAGGTCGGCAAGCGTGAGCGTTTCACCTCGCGCCGACTTGGCAAGCAGGACGCGATCGAACGACTCATCCGGCGCGACCTCGCCCTGCCATGATGTTGCTCCCGACAGCGCGGGCAGCGGGAAGCGCATCGGCAGGTGTTCGAAGCGCGTTGGCAGTCCGGAGACGTCGGCAGCGGCAAGTAGCGGCACCGGGTCGATTGGCGCTTCGCCGGCGCGTGCAATCGTCCCCGATCCGGCCGGCACGCGCACCGCCTTGCCCGCGCCACTCACGCCGACCAGACCGCCGAGCGTTTCTTCGCGCGTGACTTCGGCGTCAGCGCCGAGACGGAATTGCGTACCGCGCACGACCGCCTGCGCGGAAGGCGTCTCGATGCGCAGATGCTGGTTCTCGCGCTGCTCGGGATTCGCCTCGACCGCGGTTTGCCCGCGCTGGAGTCGCATGCGCGTATCGGCCATGAGGCCGCCGGCGTAGAGCGTCAGGGTGTCGAGCGAAAGCTGCGTATTCGGCGCCAGGACGATCTTGCTGCCGTCGGCGAGCCGCAGCAACGCGCTCGCGTCGTCGCGCGTCTCGAGTGCGCTGCCGGCGACGAGCTGCTGGCCGCGCTCCGCCGTTTGCCAGTCGCCATCGACCATGCGCCAGCGCACGCTGCCGCTCACGTTTTCCAGCAGCGCCTGCCCCGGCGTCTTGCGCAGGAGCTCGGGCGAAATCCGCAGGACGGTACCCGGCAGAATCCGGTGCGGATCGGCGATGCTGTTGGCCTTCTGCACCTTCGGCCACTGATCGGCGCGGGAAAAATAGCGCGCGGCGATGTTGATCAGGTTATCGCCCGGCTTGACCGTATAGCGCCACGCTGGTGCTTCATCGGCCTGGAGCAGTGCGCTGCCGAGCGTCGTCGCGAGTACGGCCATGCGCAGCCAGCGGAAGAAAAACGGGGCGTTCATTACGATTCCTTTTGACGTTCGAGGCGGTAGCCGTGGCCGTAGATCGACGCCAGGCGCCAACCGAACTCCGGCGTCAGTCCGAGCTTGCGGCGTAGCGTGCTGACATGGACGTCGACCGTCCGCGTATCGATCAGCGGCGTCGTCGACCAGACGACCTGGATGAGATGGTCGCGCGTCAGCAGGCGACCGGGCGAGCGGAAGAAGTGAAGCGCCAGATCCGTTTCGCGCTCGGTCAGCGTGACGCTCTTGCCTTCGATGCGAAACTGGCGGCGGTCAAAATCAACCGTCAGCCGTCCGAATTCCTGCACCGATGAAGCCTCCGAGGCTCCGCCCTTCCGGCGCAGCACGGCTTGCAGGCGAGCCAGCAGGACGCGCCGGGCCAGCGGCTTGACCACATAGTCGTCGGCACCGGCGGCCAGCACGGCGACGACGTCGTCCTCGCTGTCACGTCCGGTCGCGAAGACGACCGGCGGCATCGCCTGCCGCAGCTTGATCTGAAGCCGCGCCAGGACCTCGGTACCGGACAGATCGGGCACCATCCAGTCGAGCAGCACGGCGTCGAAGCGGTCGCCGATCACTGCGCGCGCGCACGCTTCGCCGCTATGGAACATCTCGACCTGGTAGCCGGCGTCACGCAGCCAGCCGGCAACGCAGGTCGCCGTCTCGACCTCGTCCTCGAGGTAGGCAATTCTCATGGTGTGTATGACATGGGCGACGCGAATAGGCCGCGATCATAGCACGCCGGGGCATGAAGCCAGCATGCGCCTGGCGGGCGGTCAAAAAAAGGGAGCCGCCTTGGCGACTCCCCCACGCTATTGACGCGCTTTCGACGTCACACCGGACGTCGTACCCTTACTTGATCAGGTTACCCTTTTCCGCAGCAACGGTGATCTTGCCGGCCTTGAGGTCGGCCAGAACGGCCGCAACCTTTGTTGAAACATCGGCGGAGAGGTTCGGGTTGGTCGCCGGGATGCCGACACCGTCTTTCTTCGCATCAAAAACCAGCGTCTGTCCGCCCGGGAACTTGCCTTCCTTCTCGGCCTTGATCATGTCGTAGGCGGCGGTGTCGATGCGCTTCATTGCCGACGTCAGGATGATCGACTTGTCGCCGCTGTAGATGCCCTGCGCGTACTGGTCAACGTCAACGCCGACGATCCAGACGCCCTTGGCGGCGCGTGCCTTGGCTTCGTTGATGGCACCGACGCCGACACCACCGGCAGCGGTGAAGATGGCCTTGACGCCACGGTCGTACATCTGCGCGGCGAGTTGTTGGCCAGCGGCGACATCGTTGAAGGTGCCTTGATAGATGACATTTTCAGGCTTCATGCTGACCTTGGTGCCCAGGCTCTGGTTGGCGTAAGCAACGCCTTGCTGGAAGCCCCAGTTGAACTTCTGCACCGGCGGGATTTCCATGCCGCCGATGAAACCGAAGTCGCCTTCCTTGATCTGCAGCGCGGAAGCCACACCCGCCAGGAAGCCGGATTCATGCTCGGCGAAGAAGATGGACACGGTGTTCGCGCCGACCTTTTCCTTGCGCGTCGCGTCGAACACGCCGTTGTTCGGGCTGCCGTCGATCAGGACGAACTTGGTCTTCGGGTACTTGTCCTGCGCGACAAAGATCGCCGACTCGAACTTGAAGCCCGGCGTCACGATCAGGCCAAAACCGGCGTCGTTGAGATTACTGATTTCCTTGACGTAATCAGCCTCCGTCGTGCCGCCCGGCTTGAGGTACTTCGACTTGACGCCGAGATCCTTGGTCGCCTTCTTGATACCTTCCCAGGTGCCCTGGTTGAACGACTTGTCGTCGATCGAACCCGAGTCGGTCACCATGCCGACCTTGAGATCGGCAGCGGTCGCCATCATCGGCGCCGCGGACAGCAGGCCGAAAGCCATGAGTGCAGAAGCCAGTATTTTCTTGCTCATTCACATCTCCTCGTTATCAGCGATAACACTACAAAGAACCACACAGAAATTCTTGCATCTAGGCTGCGGGCAGATCGCCAGCATCGAATGCGCCCGGCAGCAGCTCGGAGGCCGCGTACACGGCGACGTCACCCTTCAGGTTGGCCAGCACCACCTGCAGATCCTTGCCCCCCAGCTCCAGGATCACCTGCCGGCAGGCGCCGCACGGCGACACAGGGCCGTCAGTATCGGCCACAACCGCCAGCATCGCGAAGTCGCCGGGCTTCCTGCCATCCGCAACGGCCCGGAACATTGCTGTCCGCTCCGCGCAGTTGGACAGCCCGTACGACGCGTTCTCAATATTGCAACCGTGATAGACCACACCGTCGCGCGTCAGCAACGCCGCGCCGACGCCAAAATGCGAGTACGGGATGTGCGCCTTCTGTCGAGCAACGCACGCCTCCTGAATCAGTTGATCGGGCGTCATCATTTATCGTCTCCGGCACCGATGCGCTGCCAAATAAGCGGCGGAAGCGTCGGCGCCCCGCTGCCTTCAATCCGGACCGCGTCGCGCAAACGCTGCGTTGCTGTCGCTGCATCGCCCTCGGTCCGGGCATGGATGCGCATCAGCGGCTGACCGGCCTGAACCGCCGCACCGAGCTCGACGATCTCGCTCAAACCGACGGCTGGGTCGATTTCCTGGTCGCTGCGCAAGCGTCCACCACCGAGTGCGACGACGGCCATGCCGAGCGCGCGGGTGTCGAAAGCGGCGACCACGCCGCTCGCCGCCGCCACGAAATCGACGACGACCGGCGCCGTGGCGAGGTAGGTGTCGGGACGCTCGATCAGATCGGCCGGACCGCCGAGCAGGCGAACCATGCGCGCGAAACGCTCGGCCGCTGCGCCGGAGTCGAGACTGGCTTGCAGCTTGGCGCGCGCTTCGTCGGCGTTCGCCGCCAAGCCGGCCGAAACCAACCCTTCGGCGCACAAGGCGAGCGTGACTTCATGCAGGCGCGCCGGGCGGTGCTTGCCGGTCAGGTAATCGAGCGCGCAGCGCACCTCGATCGCGTTGCCGGCACACGGCGCCAGCGACTGGTTCATGTCGGTCAGCAACGCGCTGACCTTGAGCCCGGCGCCGGTGCCGACCTCGACGATCGAGCGCGCCAGCGCCACCGACAGCTCGGGCGTCGGCATGAAAGCGCCGGAACCGACCTTGACGTCCATCACCAGCGCATCGAGTCCGGCGGCCAGCTTCTTGGAGAGGATGGAGGCGGTGATCAGCGGGATCGATTCGACCGTCGCCGTCACGTCGCGTGCCGCGTAGATGCGTTTGTCGGCCGGCGCGAGGTCGGCGGTCTGGCCGATGATCGCGGTGCCGGCTTCGCGCACCGTCGCCTTGAGCTGTTCGGGTGTCGGGAATGGGTTGTAGCCGGGGATCGACGCCAGCTTGTCGAGCGTGCCGCCGGTGTGGCCGAGGCCGCGTCCGGAGATCATCGGGTTATAGCCGCCGCAGGCCGCGAACATCGGCCCGAGCATGAGCGAGACGACGTCGCCGACGCCGCCTGTCGAGTGCTTGTCGACGATTGGCCCGTCCAGCCCGAGCGACTGCCATTCCATGACACGGCCCGAGTCGCGCATGGCCAGCGTCAGGTCGACGCATTCCTGGCGATTCATGCCGTTGAGAAAGACGGCCATGGTGAAGGCGGCAATCTGCGCTTCGCTGACGGTGTTTTCGGTGATGCCGCCGATGAAAGCGCGGATCTCTTCGGTGGGGATGATCTGTTTGTCACGCTTGTGACGGATGATTTCCTGAGGCAGTAGCATGTGCATCTTCTTTGTGTTTAGAGGCGAACGACGTCGCGGGCAAAGCTGCCCGAGTCGCGTTCATTGAGCAGCAAGTCGGCAATTGTCGCGGCGATATCTGCAAAGCTCGCGCGCACACCGAGATCACCGGGTATGACGCAAGGTCCAGCGACAAGCACGGGAATGTACTCGCGCGTATGGTCGGTGCCCTTGAAGATCGGGTCGCAGCCGTGGTCGGCGGTGATGATCACCAGTTCGTCATCACGCAGCAGTGAGAGCAGGGTCGCGAGTTGCACGTCGAAGGATTGCAGGGCTTGCTGGTAACCGATAACGTCACGCCGATGGCCGTACTTCATGTCGAAGTCGACGAGATTGGTGAACACCATTCCCCGGCCCGGTGTCTGCGCCAGGCGCAAGGTTGTCGCAATGCCTTCGTCGTTCGATTTGATCGGGTGGCTCGCCGTCACGCCGCGCCCGGCGAAGATGTCCGAAATTTTTCCGACACTGACCACGTCCTGCCCGGCCGCCGACAGGCGATCCAGGATCGTCGTTCCCGGCGGTTGCAGCGAGTAGTCGTGGCGATTGGCCGTGCGCTGCCAGCAACCCGGCGCGCCAATGAACGGGCGTGCGATGACGCGGCCGACGTCGAGCATCTCGCGCGCGATGTGGCACCACTCGTAGAGCAGGTCGAGACCGACTGCCTCCTCGTGCGCGGCGATCTGGAACACCGAATCGGCCGAGGTGTAAACAATCGGGTAGCCGGTGCGCACGTGCTCCTCGCCGAACTCCTCGATGATCTGCGTACCCGAGGCGATCGAATTAGCCAGCGTCTTGCGTCCGATGCGCGCTTCGAAGGCCTGCACGATCTCGGGCGGAATGCCTTTCGGGAAGGTCGGCAGCGCCTTCTCCATCACAACGCCGGCGATTTCCCAGTGGCCGGTCGACGTGTCCTTGCCCTTCGACAGCGACGCCGCCTTGCCCCACGCGCCGCGCGGCGACGCGAGCGATGCAACGCCGCGAATCGGCGTGATACGGCCTAGGCCGAGCGACTCCATGACCGGCACGGTCAGGCCGACCGCGTCGCCGATATGGCCAAGCGTGTTCGCGCCAAGATCGCCGCCGTTGTCGCCGTACTCACCCGCATCAGGCAGAAAGCCAACGCCGGCGCTATCGAGGACGATGACGAAGACGCGATTGATCGGCGACGAAACAACTGGAGTATTCATTCAATACCCTCCGGTAACTGCCTCGCCCGCGACGATCTTGATGCCGTTGCTCGTGCCGAGACGCATGACTCCCATTTGAACGTATTTCGTGGCGGCTTCCGCATCACGCACGCCGCCCGACGCTTTAACCTTGGCCTTGCCCTGAACCGTGTCGAGCATCAGCTGAACGTCCTCGACCGTCGCGCCGCCGGTGCCGAAACCGGTCGACGTCTTGACGAAGTCGGCACCGGCCGCGACCGAAAGCTCGCACGCGCGAACCTTCTCGGCGTCGCTGAGATAGCAGGTTTCGATGATGACCTTGAGGACGCGCGCGCCAACTGCCGTCTTGATGGCGCGGATTTCCTCACGCACGGCTTCGCCCTTGCCGTCCTTCAGCCAGCCGACGTTGATGACCATGTCGATCTCGTCGGCACCGTCGTCTACCGCCTGCTTGGCCTCGAACACCTTGGCCGCCGTCGACATGGCGCCGAGCGGGAAGCCGATTACCGAGCAGACCTTGACCGGCGAACCTTCGAGCAGCTTCTTCGCGGTCGGCACCCACGCCGAGTTGATGCACACGGAGAAAAACTCGTGCTGGCACGCTTCGTCGCACAGTTGGACGACGTCGCTTTCGGTCGCGTTGGCCTTGAGAATGGTGTGGTCGATGTATTGATTGAGTTTCATGGGATTTCCTTGAACTTAGCGTTTGCCTTTTTCGAACGGTTCGCCGGCTGCGTGCGGCGCCTGTGTCGATTTGGAGAAGAGGATCAGCGCGAGCAGCGTGACCACGTAGGGGAAGACCTTGAGGATGACCTCGGGGATCGCCTGCAGCGCCGGCTCGGCCTGCGAGGCGTTGGCGAGCGTCGCGGCGAAACCGAAGAAGAAGGTCGCGCCGAGCACGCCGAGCGGCTTCCACTGGCCGAAGATCAGCGCCGCCAGCGCGAGGAAGCCCATGCCGGCGACCGAACCGCTGAACTCGCCGGAGTAGGTGACAAGGATCGTCGCCCCGCCCAGCCCGGCCAACGCGCCGGAGATCATCACGGCGGCGTAGCGCACCTTGAAGACGTTGATGCCGGCCGCGTCGGCGGCGTGCGGATGTTCGCCGCAGGCGCGCAGGCGCAGACCGAACGCCGTTTTGTAGAGCACGAAGGCGCCGAGGGCCAGGATGATCAGAATTAGCCAGGTCGTCCCGTAGGTCTGGTAGAAGAACAGCCGGCCGATGAGCGGGATGTCGACCAGAAGCGGCACGTCGAAGCGCGGGATGCCGTTCGTGAGCTGGATGTTTCCGGAGCCGGTGATGGTGCGTGCGAGGAAGACGGTGACGGCGCCGGCGATCATGTTGATGGCCGTGCCGCTGATCACCTGGTTGGCGTTCAGATTGATGCTGGCAAACGCGTGCAGGACCGAGAACAACGCGCCAATGACCATGGCGATGACGAGGCTGACCCAGATCGCCGCGCCGCCCAGTTGGGGCTCGAGACCGACGGTGGCCGCCGCGCTGGCAAAGCCGCCGACAACCATCAACCCTTCGAGCCCGATATTGACGACGCCGCTGCGCTCGCTGAACAAGCCGCCAAGCGAGGTGATCAGCAGGGGCATCGCCAGCGCGATGGCGTAGGGGAAGATATGAACAATCGTATTCCACATGGCTATGCCCTCACTTCGCGAAGCGCCGGCGGGCGCGTTCGATCAGGTTGCGGATGAGAACGCTGGTCGCGGCGAAGTAGATGATGCTGGCGATGATCGTGTCGCCGATTTCGGGCGGAATGTCGGTCATCGCGTTCATGAAGCCCTTGCCCGATTGCAACACGCCGAAGAAGAGCGCCGCGCCGACCACGCCGACCGGCGTATTGGCGCCGAGCAGTGCGACCGCGATGCCGTCGAAGCCCTGGCTCGGCATGACGCCGATCTGCATCGACGAGGCGTAACCGGTGTAGATCGCCGCACCGCCGAGGCCCGACAGTGCGCCGGCGATCATCATCGACAACACGATGTTGCGATTGACTGAGATTCCCGCATATTCGGCCGCGAAGCGGTTGAAGCCGACCGCCTTGAGCTGGTAGCCGAGCACCGTGCGCTCGAGCACGACGGCAACGATGATGACGGCGATGACGGCGAGAAAGAGCCCGATGTTGATGTACGACCCGGCGAACAGCGAGGTCAGCCACGACACCTTGAGCGACGCAGCTTCCGGGATGTAGCGTGTCTCCGTCTCATAGGCGCCTTTGAAGTACGCGGGCATCAGGTAGTAGGTGATCCAGTAGGCGATCCAGTTCATCATGATCCCCGAGACGACCTCATGCACGTTGAAGCGCGCCTTGAGGATGCCGGGGATGACGCCCCACAGCGCGCCGCCGGCGGTCGCCGCGCTGATCGTCAGAACGAGCAGCAGCGGCTTGGGCACATCGACGAGCAGGCCGACGACCGTCGCCATGACCCCGCCGATCAGCACCTGCCCCGGCGTACCGATATTGAACAGTCCGGTGCGGAACGCGAAGGCGACCGACAGGCCGGTGAGGATGAGCGGTGTTGCCGTCGCCAGCGTGTTGCCGATGCGCTCCAGATTCATCAGCCCGCCCTTGAAGAGGAACTCGTAGCCCTCCATCGCGTCGTTGCCGGTCGCCACCATCAAGAGCGCCCCGGCCAGCAAGCCGAGGATGACGGCGACGACGCCAACTACAAACTCCCCGTTGATGCGCAGTCTCATGCTGCCTTCTCCTTCCTGACCCCGGTCATCATCAGCCCGATTTCCTTTTCGTTGGTCTTGTCCGCATCGACAATGTCGACGATGGCGCCGTGGCTGATGACGGCGATACGGTCGGACAGGTCGAGAATTTCGTCGAGCTCAAGCGATACCAGCAGTACGGCCTTGCCCGAGTCACGCTGCTCGACCAAGCGCTTGTGGATGTACTCGATACTGCCGACGTCGAGTCCGCGCGTCGGCTGCACGGCGATCAGGAGGTTCGGGTTCTGGTCGAACTCGCGGCCGATGATCGCCTTCTGCTGGTTGCCGCCCGACATATCACGCGCCTTCGACACGGCGCCTTCGCCGGACCGTACGTCAAAGGCGGCGATCACCTTGTCGGCGTGCGCGCGAATGGCCTCCGGATGGAGAAAACCACCGCTCGAATACGGTTCGTCGCGGTGGTTCTTGAGGATGAAGTTCTCTTCGAGCGTGTAGTCGAGGACGAGGCCACGCTTCTGGCGGTCCTCCGGGATATGCGCGAGACCGCTTTCGTTGCGCTCGCGGATCGACGCGTTGGCGATGTCTTTGCCGGAGAGCACGATGCTGCCCGCTTCGGCGCGGCGCAGGCCGGTCAGCGCCTCGATCAGTTCCGTCTGTCCATTGCCCTCGACGCCGGCGACACCGACGATCTCACCGGCGCGGATATCGAGCGCGTCGATCCGGATCGGATCGCCCTTGCGGCGGCAGGGGATGCGCAGGTCGCGCAGCGAGAGGATGACTTCGCCGGGCTCACGTGCCGATTTCTCCACCTTGAAGCTGACCTGACGCCCGACCATCATCTCGGCCATGCGCGCCTCGTCGGTGTCCTTGACCTCGACGGTGCCGACGTACTTGCCGCGCCGGATCACCGTGCAGCGGTCGGCGATGGCCTTGATCTCCTTCAGCTTGTGCGTGATCAGGATGATCGATTTACCCTCGTCGATCAGGTTACGCATGATCTTCAGCAGGTCCTGGATTTCCTGCGGCGTCAGCACGGCCGTCGGCTCGTCGAAGATCAGCACTTCGGCATTGCGGTAAAGCATCTTGAGGATTTCGACGCGCTGCTGCATGCCGACCGAGATGTCCTCGATGCGCGCGTCGGGTTCGACGTTGAGGCCGTACTGCTGCGACAGCGTCTTGATGCGCTGCGACGCTTCCTTCAGGCTGAGCACGAGACCGGAGGTCGGCTCGATGCCGAGCACGATGTTCTCGGTGACCGTGAAGTTGTGCACCAGTTTGAAGTGCTGGTGCACCATGCCAATACCGAGATCGTTGGCGATGTTCGGGTTGTCGATGCGCACGTCCTTGCCGCGAATACGGATCTGCCCGGAATCCGGCTGGTAGAGCCCGAACAGGATGCTCATCAGCGTCGACTTGCCGGCGCCGTTCTCGCCGAGCAGCGCGTGCACTTCACCCTTCTTCAGGCAGAGCGTGATGTCGTCGTTGGCGACGATGCCCGGAAACTCCTTGCGGATGCCGCGCATCTCGACGACGAAGTTTTCATCGGGCATCTCAGTTCTCCCCGAGCTTCGCAATCGTCGCCGCAACGACAGAGCAGAAGCGTTCCGACGCCTCGTTGGCGATGCGCACGACTTCCGCATGCGCGTGTTTCACGGTCGCGATGCCGGTCGCCATGTTGGTGATGCACGAGATGCCGAGCACTTCCAGACCGAGATAGCGCGCAGCGATGACTTCCGGCACCGTCGACATGCCGACCGCGTCGGCGCCGCCGTGGGCGAGGTAACGGATCTCGGCGGCCGTCTCGTAGCACGGTCCCGAGAGACCGGCGTAGACGCCGCGCCGGAAAGTCAGGCCCAATTCGCCGGCCGCAGCATCGGCGATATCGATCAGGCGCGGACTGTAGGCCTCGGTCATGTCCGGGAAGCGCGGGCCGAGGCGTTCGTCGTTGAGGCCGATCAGCGGGTTGGTGGCGAAGAGATTGATGTGATCGGTGATCAGCATCAGGTCGCCCGGCGTGAAATCTCGGTTGATGCCGCCGGCCGAGTTGCTGACGACCAGCGTGCGCACGCCGAACTGCTTCATGAACGCCGTCGGATACGCCACCGTGCGCATGTCGTGGCCTTCGTAGTAGTGGAAGCGCCCCTGCATGGCGACGACGTCAACCTGGCCGATCCGTCCGAACACCATCCGCCCGGCGTGGCCTGCGACCGTCGGCGCGGGGAAGTGCGGCACATCGCAGTAATCGATCGCGGTTGCATCTTCCATGCGCTCGACCAGTTGCCCCAGCCCCGAGCCGAGGATCACGCCGACCGTCGGCCGCAGCGTTGTCCGCTGGCGGACGAAGGCGACCGTTTCTTCGAGTTTTTCAAACATCCCAATCATTGTTGCCCCCCCTGACGACTCGCCCCTCTTTTTTAGCAGCGATCAGTAACGATTCAAAGAAAAATCAAAGCACCTTCACGAAGAAATCGCCCTGCCGCGTGAAACCCATGCGCTGCAGGTAGGTATCGTGCCCACCGCCGCTCGCTTCGGCCTTCAGGGTCGAAAAGCCCTGCTGACGGAAAAAGTCGTTGTTCGCGTAAAGAAAGGAACCCATCTTGAAGTCGCGGAACTGCGGGCCAACGTAGTCGAGATCGATCAGGAAGCAACCGTTTTCGGTCTGGCGTCCGAGCAGCAGTCCGATCGGTGCAGCGTTCTTTACTAAAAAATACACGCGGCGATCGACGGCGTCGGCACGATCGAAGCGAGGGAAGAAACGCGCAATCTCGGCACGATGAAAATCGAGGAAGTGATCGAGATACTCGGCATCGCCCGACCAGCGCATGATGCGGAAGTCGTCCTTTTCGCGATACATGCGCACGAGGTAAACGATGTTGATGACAACGATGAACAGATTGAGGAATCCGACCGGCCACGCGCCGATGATGAAGCCGTAGCTCGAGAACATCGCCGCTCCCGCGAGGTTGAGCCAGCGCAGCTTGACGATCGAGCTCATGGTCAGCGAGATGGCGACGACAATCGACGCTGCGTAGCCGAACCATTCAACCCAGGAGATTCCGTACAACATACTCAGTGCGCTTTCTTTAACGCGCGCGTGCTGTCGCGCGACTGCAAGGTATAGGGCATGACAACCTCGGTCACCAAACCTTGCGACGCACCTTCGATCGCGTCGATCAGCAGTTGTCCGGCGCGTACGCCGGTCAGCCGGTAGTCGAAGCTCATTGTCGTGATCGAGGGATAACAAAACGAAAGCAGCGCGGGGTCATCCAGGCACGCAATCGACACATCGTTCGGCACACGGTAGCCATTGCGCTGCAACCAGCCGGCAACGGCGACGGCGAGGCGATCGGTCACGGTGAAGATCGCGCTCGGCGCTCCGTCGGCGAGGCTCATCAAGGCCTTGGCGCCTTCCTCACCCGAAACGTACTCGAACGTACCCGTCACTAGCAGGGCTGGATCAAATTCGATCCGGTGCTCGGCGAGCGCGGCGAGGTAGCCTCGCTTGCGCTCAATACCGACATTCATGTCGTGATCCGCCACGGCGAGGCAGCCGATACGTTGGTGCCCAAGGGCAATGAGATGGCTAACCATCGCCTTCGCTGCATTGAAGCTGTCGAGAAAGACCGACGAGCACCCGAGATAGGCACCTGACTGCCCGACAACAACCACCGGCGCTCGCAGCTTGGCGATGGCCGGCAGGTAGCCAGGATTTTCGGCCGTGCCGAAAAACAGCACGCCGTCGACGCGCTTCTCGTAGAAGAGGTCCATGTAGCGCAGTTCTTCCGCAAACTCGTCGCGCGTGTTAGCCAGCATTACACCGTAACCGCGTTCGTTGAGCACATGGACAATGCCATCGAACATTGCGGCGAAGGTGCCGAGGTCGATACGCGGCAACATGACGCCGATCGTGTTCGTCTTGTTGCGTAGCAACTCCTTGGCCAGCGAGTTGGGACGATAGCCGGTCTCGGCGATGATCTTCTCGACCGTTTGGGAAATCTCGGGATTGACGTAGGCCGAGCGATTGATGACGCGCGACACCGTCGAAATCGAGACTCCCGCCATGCGCGCCACGTCCTTGATATTCACCCGACCTCCTGCGTTGATGTGCTTTGCGGCGGCGCTCGATGCAGGAGCCCGATTCATCGGGCGATTGGGTCGCTGCTTCCGCACATACGCCGTTATCGCGCGGAAAATCAGCGTTCCTACAAGAACATCCGACCACCGTGAAACCTGCAAAGAAAAGCTTTTCATAACGCTATCCCGGAACTAGAATCGTGTCAATCGATTGGCAGCACACGTGGTGATCCACGCGCCGCAACAATGAACGGAGGACCTGAAATGCAAGCATCCCGATCCGCTTTTTCCGCAGAATTCATCAAGGCCATCCCGAAGACCGACCTGCACCTGCACCTCGACGGCAGCCTGCGCATCGACACGCTCATCGATCTCGCCAGGCAAGCCGGCGTCGCGCTCCCCGGCCCGACGGCGCTAGACTTGCGCGCCACCGTCTTCAAGGATCGCTACGCCAGCCTGGAGGACTATCTGCGTGGTTTCTCGCTGACGACGGCGGTCATGCACTCGGAAGAGGCGCTCTACCGGATCTCGTATGAACTCCTGATCGACAACGCCGCCGAGGGCGTGCGCTACATCGAAGTCCGTTTCGCGCCGCAGCTGCTGATGTCCGAGCAGCTGAGTTTCGAGCAGGTGATGGGCGCCGTCGATCGCGGCCTGCGCAGCGCGTGCGACGAGTTGAACGCCCACCGGAACCCCGGCGAGCCGGAGTACGACTACGGCATCATCGCCTGCGCGATGCGCTTCTTCACGGCCGACTTCTCGCCCTACTACCGCGCGCTGTCGCATGGGAACGCCGACCTGACGCCGACCGGGATCCAGCAGCTGGCGAGCGTTGAACTTGCCCGAGACGTCGTCGCCCTGCGCAGCAACTCCACCGTTCAGATCGTCGGTTTCGACCTCGCCGGCGCCGAGAAGGGCTTCCCCGCCAGCGACTACGCCGAAGCCTTTGCGCTGGTCGGCAAAGGACTGCTCGGCAAGACCGTGCACGCCGGCGAGGCCTACGGCGCCGAGAGCATCTTCCAGGCCGTCACCAAGCTTCACGCCAGCCGCATCGGTCACGGCCTCTACCTGTTTGACGAGGATCAACTGCAACACCCCGAAATCACCGACCGCAGCGCCTACGTCGAGGACCTCGTGAACTTCATCGCCAAGCGCCGCATCACGCTCGAAGTGTGCCTGAGCAGCAACATGCAGACGACGCCCGCCATTCGCGAACTGCGCGACCATTCGCTGCGCCGGATGCTCGAACGTGGCCTGTCGGTCACGCTTTGCACAGACAACCGTCTGGTCTCGAACACCACGGTTTGCCAGGAGTACCAGCTGGCGATCGATCATTTTCCGATCGACGCGGCGACCTTGAAGGACATCGCCATCCGTGGCTTCAAGCGCTCGTTCTATTACCACTCGTACGAGAAGAAGAAGGCTTATCTGCGGCGCGTGGTCGCCTACTACGACGCGGTCGCCAGGGATTCCGGCATCGCGCCATAGGGCAGGGAGCCAAGGCACCGATGCTATAATCGCGCGTCAAAAACACGCCCCCCCCACCCGCCATGTCCACGCTCATCTGCGGTTCCGTCGCCTACGACAACATCATGGTCTTCAAAGACCGTTTCAAGGACTGCATCCTGCCGGACCAGATCCACATCCTGAACGTCTGCTTCCTGGTTCCGGACATCAAGCGTGTCTTCGGGGGCTGCGCCGGCAACATCGCCTACAACCTGAAGTTGCTCGGCGGCGATCCGCTGATCATGGCGACGATCGGCGACGACGCCCAGCCGTATCTGAACCGCCTCGACGACCTGAGTCTCTCGCGTGAGCACGTGCGCGTCGTCCCCGGCAATTTCACGGCGCAGGCCTTCATTACAACCGACCTCGACGACAACCAGATCACCGCCTTCCACCCGGGCGCGATGAACTTCTCGCACTACAACTCGGTGGCCGAGGCAAAGGATGCGACGTTGGCGATCGTCGCCCCGGACGGTCGCGACGGCATGCTCAAGCACGCGCGCGATCTTGCCGCCAAAGGCGTGCCCTTCATCTTCGATCCCGGCCAGCAACTGCCCATGTTCTCGGGCGACGAGCTGCTGGAATTCCTCGATCTGGCGACCTACGCCTGCCTGAACGACTACGAAACCAAGCTGCTCCGCGATCGAACCGGGAAGCCGCTCGAAGAACTCGCGGCGCGCGTTGACGCGTTGATCGTCACACTTGGTGCTGAAGGCTCGCGCATTTACACAAACGGAGAGATCATCGAGATTCCCTGCGTCGAAGCCGACGCCGTCGTCGACCCAACCGGCTGCGGCGATGCCTACCGTTCGGGTCTGCTCTACGGCATTGCCAACGGCTGGGACTGGCTGCGCACCGGCGGACTCGCCGCGGTAATGGGCGCAATCAAGGTCGCGCATTCGGGCTGCCAGAGCCACACGCCGACCAAAGAAGAGATCGGCGAGAAGTACCGTAGGGCCTTCGGCGCACGGCCCTGGTAGGTTTCCACTGCCATGCCGGTTTTTCGGTCGACGCCGGTTCCGCTACGCATCTGGCGCTGCCTGCGCCTCGTCTTTCATTTCGTATGGATCGCCGCCGGTGCCGCGCTGATCTACCCGTGCATCGACGATCGCCGGCGCAACCAACTGAAACAGCGCTGGTCGCATCAAGTGCTCCGAATCCTCGCCATTCGACTCGACATCAAGCCGACCGACGCACAACCGGGCAGCCTGATCGTTGCCAATCATGTTTCCTGGCTCGACATCTTCGTCATCAACGCACTGCGTCCGTCGGCGTTCGTGTCCAAGTCCGAAGTCCGCGCGTGGCCGTTCATTGGTTGGCTGGCGGCGAAGAACGACACCGTCTTCCTGCGCCGCGGCAGTCGCGGTCACGCAAAGATAGTCAATGAGGAGATCGACGGACGGCTCAATTCGGGCCAAGACGTCGCGATTTTTCCAGAAGGCACGACGACCGATGGCACGCAGCTGCTCGGATTTCACGCGGCCCTGCTGCAACCGGCCGTGGAAACCGGTCGTCCGGTCCTCCCTCTGGCAATCTCTTACCACGACGAGACCGGAAAGCACACAACCGGCCCCGCCTTTGTCGGCGAGGCGAAGTTGATCGACAGTTTCGCAGCCGTTCTCGCCAACCGCTCGTTGATCGTTCATCTCACGCCTAGCCCGGCACTCGACACCAACGGGAAAACGCGGCGCGACGTCGTCCGTTCCGCACACGAAGCCATCGCAACCGCGCTGACTACCAGGCTCGGATTTCCTCTTTCGAGCACGGCACCTGGAAGACAGCCCGATCCTCCAGCCTGACCGCAGTCAAAGGCCCGCCCCACAGACAACCGGAGTCGATCGCCAGCTGGTTGGGCAGCACCTTTAAACCCAGCGCCGACCAGTGGCCGGTAATCAGCACGCTGTCTGCGCTAAGCCGACCCGGCACCTCGAACCATGGAATGCAACCCTCCGGCGCCTTGCTCACCTCGCCCTTGGCCTTGAAGTCCATCACGCCCTCCGGCGAGCAGAAGCGCATCCGCGTCATGGCATTGACGATGACGCGCAAGCGCGCCCAGCCTTCGAGATCGTCACGCCACGCGGCCGGCTCACTGCCCCACATATGTGCGAGGAAGTCGCGCCAGTTGCCTGCCGTTAACGCAACTTCGACTTCCCATGCCAAGTCGCGAGCTTTGGCCGTAGTCCACTGGGGGAGCAAGCCGGCATGGACCATGCAATAGCCATCCTCCACGTGACATAACGGCTGTCGCCGCAGCCAATCAAGCAACTCGCCCCGATCCGGCGCGTCGAGGATGTCGTCAAAGGTATCGCCCTTGCCGCGCTTGCCGAAGCCTTCTGATGCCATCAACAGCGACAGGTCGTGATTGCCGAGCACGGTGATCGCCGACGCGCCCAAGTCACGCACAAAACGCAGGGTCTCCAGCGAACGCGGACCGCGATTGACGAGGTCGCCAACCAGCCAAAGCTGGTCTACTGCCGGATCGAACGCGCAGCGCTCAAGCAAGCGCGAGAAGGAATCGAAACAGCCCTGGATGTCGCCGATCGCGAACCTGGCCATGCGTCGTTACTTCGCCTTTGCCGCCAGGTTTTGCTGCCAGCGCCACCCGTCCACACACATCTCATCGATCCCGCGCCTGGCCTTCCAGCCAAGCAGATTCTCAGCCAAAGCCGGATCGGCATAGCACGCCGCCACGTCACCCGGCCGCCGGTCAACGATCGCATACGGTACCGGCCGGCCACTGGCCTTCTCGAAGGCGCGCACCATATCGAGGACCGAATAGCCGCAGCCTGTACCGAGATTCACCGTCAGCAGACCTGCCTCGCGTACCAGATAGTTCAACGCCGCCACGTGCCCCTCGGCGAGATCGACGACGTGGATGTAATCGCGCACACCGGTCCCATCCGGCGTCGGGTAATCGCCGCCGAAGACGCTCAGTTGCGCACGTTGACCACACGCGACCTGCGAAACGTAGGGCATCAGGTTGTTCGGAATGCCGCTCGGCGACTCGCCAATCAAGCCGCTCGGATGCGCACCAACCGGATTGAAATAACGCAACCGCGCAATCCGCCACTCGGGATCGGACTTGTACAGATCGGCGAGAATGTCCTCGATCATCAGCTTGCTGGCGCCATACGGATTCGTCGTCGAGCGCGGGAAGTCCTCGCGGATCGGCACCGACGCCGGGTCGCCATAAACGGTGGCCGACGAGCTGAAGATGATCGACTTGACGCCCGCCGCAGCCATTTCCTCGCACAAGACGATCGCGCCACCGACGTTGCAGTCGTAGTAGCGCAAAGGTTGCGCGACCGACTCGCCGACCGCCTTCAACCCGGCGAAGTGGATCACCGAATCGACCGGACGCTGCGCAAAAATCTCACGCAGCAATTCGCGATCGCGCACATCGCCTTCGAAGAACTCAGGGCGCTTCCCAGCAATCTTCTCGACGCAATCGATAGCCTCGCGACTGCTGTTCGAAAGATCGTCGATGACCGTCACGTGATGCCCCGCTTCGATCAGCGCGACACAGGTGTGCGACCCGATGAAGCCGGTTCCGCCCGTCACAAGAATATGCATTGGAGTCACCCAGACAAATCAGGAAATCGAAAACTCGGCCCGCTGCCGACCTTGCGCTTCCAGCGCTTCCAGCCACTTCGGGGCGCGTCCGCGCCCCGACCACGTTTCGCCGTTCGGGCCACGATATTTTGCGGCGACCACCGACTTGGCCTTCTTCGAAGCCTGCGCCACAACGCTCTTGAACCCACAGTCCTCTGCCGACAACTGCCACTCGGTAATCAACTGACGGACCTGCGCGACCGCGGCCTTCGACTCGGCCAGCCGCGTTTCTTCAATCTGCTTGTCCAGCGCCTCACGTTGTGCAACCAATTCTTTGTAACTCGCCATTTCGCTCTCCAAAAAAGCCGTTTGAGAATACTGCCCCACTCTACTGCAACTGCGGTGAATACTCCGGAACATAACTACGCAACTTCAACTTCAACTCCTGATCGCTTGCCGGCACAGGCCCTTCAACCCAGTCCTCGAGCTGCGCAAACCAGGCCGCGTCCGGTGCCGGGTCGGCATGCGCCACGCGCAGTTTCTCATGGGGCGTCGGCAAGGTCTGCTCACTGTCGGTGAGCAGCTCCTCGTAGAGCTTCTCGCCCGGGCGTAGGCCGGTAAATTCGATCTTGATTTCATCTTCAGAGAAACCGGACAACCTAATCATGCCACGCGCCAAATCCACGATCCTTACGGGTTCGCCCATTTCGAGGACAAAAATCTCTCCGCCTTTGCCCATCAACCCTGCCTGGAGAACGAGTTGCGCAGCCTCGGGAATCAGCATGAAGTAACGAATGATCTCCGGATGCGTCACGGTCACCGGCCCACCGCGTTCGATTTGTTCCCGGAAGGTCGGGATGACCGAGCCGTTGCTCCCGAGCACATTCCCGAATCGCACCGTGACGAATCGCGTTTTTCCCTTGGCCTGAAGCACGGCAAGCACGCGCTCCGCAAGTCGCTTGGTCGCCCCCATGACGTTGGTTGGATTCACCGCCTTGTCGGTCGAGATCAAGACCATCTCGTCGGTCCCGTGGCGCATCGCCGCTTCGGCGACACGTTTCGAGCCGAGCACGTTGTTGCGCACGGCTTGCCAAGCGTTCTCGCCCTCCATCATCGGCACATGTTTGTACGCAGCTGCATGGAATACGGTCGACGGCCGGAATTTCGCGAACACTCGATCGAGCTGAGCGACATCCTTCACATCACCAACGATGCATACGATATCGACGCTGGGGAAACGCCTCAAAAACTCCTGCTCAATCTGATACAGCGCGAACTCCGACACGTCGAACAAAACCATGCGCGACGGAGCAAAGCGTGCGATCTGGCGCACGAGTTCCGCGCCGATCGAGCCGCCGGCCCCGGTAACCAGGACGACCCGTCCGCACAGCCAGTCATTCAACCCCTTTTCGTCGAGGCGGACGGGCTCGCGTCCAAGCAAATCCTCCAACTGAACCTGGCGGATCTGCGAAATGGCAACCCGCCCCGCAAGCATGTCTTCCGCACTTGGAACCGTCAGCACCGACAAACCGGCCTGAACCGCCACCTCCATCGCATGGCGCCGCTCCGCGGCCGTCGATGCGGGCATGGCAACAATCACCTTGCTCACCGAGAGAGTCTCGGCCCACTTCGGCAGATCATCGATTCGTCCGAGGATCTTCACGCCCCAGAACTCATGACCAACGCGCGATGGATCCTTGCTGAGCATGCCGACCACCGTCCAAGCATTCGAATGCATCATCTCGCGGACCAGGCGCTCCGCCGCGTCGCCCGCACCGAGCACCAACACCGGCTCTCCGACCAGCTTCATCCGCCCGTAGAGCAGACGGTCCCGCCGCGCGCGGTACAGGAAACGACTCCCGCCCATCACGAGGATCAGTAGAATCGGATGCAGAACCAACACCGAGCGCGGGACCGACTGCACGCGCAACATGAACACACCTGCCGCGACCACCACCGCCGCAAGAACGACTGCCACAATGATTCGTCGCAAGTCCATCAGACTGGCATAGCGCCAGATGCCGCGATACAGCCCGAACAGCCAGAACGCCGGCGCATGGACACACAAAACCAGCACAAACGTCTCCATCGCGCTGGCCAGGTAGGTTTCGGGAAGGCTCAGGTTGAAGCGGAGCCAATAAGCGAGAAACCAGCACACCGCAACCGCAACGAGGTCGTGCGAAACTGCGAGGAGTCGCTTGGCTTCGGCCGGGATGGCAAAGCCTACTGTTGTCATTGTTTTCCGCTCTGCCGAACACGATCGCCCGCCCCCTTACCCACAACTGTGAGCAGGATATAGCGGAAGTAGTCTGCCACGGCCAACGACTGCAGCATGCACGCATCGGTCTGCGCCAACAACGCCGGCGTCGACATGTCGATCGCGTTGACCTGCGCCAGCCCCGTAATACCGGGGCGCACATCAAATACCCCGAGGCGCGCGCGCTCGGCCAGCAACTCGTGCTGGTTGAACAGGCAGGGGCGCGGCCCGACCAGGCTCATCTCGCCCTTGAGTACGTTCCACAATTGCGGCAGTTCATCAAGCTTGGTGCGGCGCAGGAAGCAGCCAAACGGCGTGATGGCTTCGCTGCTCGCCAGATGCGTAGCCACCTGCGCCGTGCCCAGCCGCATGGTGCGGAACTTAACCAGGGTAAACGGCTTCTGCCAGCGGCCCACGCGCTCCTGGCGAAAGAGCGGCGAGCCCGTGTCGAACCAACCGATCAGCGCGATCAACGCCAGCACCGGCCAGCCCAGCAGCAGACCCAGACCGGAAAACAGAACATCGAAGAACCTTGTCATCACTTCAATCCCAATACCGTCCGGCGCAACCCCTCGTCCACACTGATCGGCGGCTTCCAACTCAGGGTCTGGCAGGTATGCGACATATCCACCTGCAGGTTGCCCAACAGGCGCTGCGCCATATCGCATTTACCCAACAGCCGGGCACCCGCCATCAGCAATGCCGATGGCACCGGCAGCAAGCGCGCCGGCTTACCCATTACCGCACCCAGACGGCGCAACAGATCGGCAGTGGAAAGATCCTCGCCGTCACTAACCAGAAAGTTCTGGTTGGCTGCAGCCGGATGGTCGATGCACGTCACGATCAGATCGACCAGATTATCCAGTGCAACCAGGCTGCGGCGGTTGTGCGAGACGGCCCCCAGCGGCAGGGGAATACCCCGCTTAAGCCAGCGCATCAGCGCGGCGAAGTTACCTTTGATAGCCGGCCCATAGACCAGCGGCGGACGGAGGACGACCACCTCCATGCCGCTCTCGACGGCTATCTGACGTAACCCCTCTTCTGCCTGTAGCTTTGAAAGGCCGTAGGCATCTTGTGGCATAGCGACGTCACCCGGTACAAAGGCCTGGCCCTCCAATGTAGCTTCGCCATTAACCTTGACCGAGCTGAGGAATACAAAACGTCGAACCTCATTCTCGGCCGCCTGCCGAGCCAGATTCAAAGTGCCTTCCACGTTAATGCGATGATATTCCCGCTCCAGGCTTTTCGAACCATCGTCTGTTGAGGGGACGCGTGCCGCGAGATGAACCACCGTATCGGCTCCACTCAGCAAATCAGTCCAATTGCTGTTCGGGCCAAGGGTTGCTCCAGGAAAAACAGTGCAATCGAATGGAAGCGAATGAGCGTTGCGCACCGAAGCAAGCACCTTGAAATCGGAAGAAAGACGTTTGCAAAGGGGCATCCCAACAAACCCATTGGCGCCTGTTACCAGTACGGTTCGCATAGTCAAGCGCCTGCGGCATCGCCATCGGCAAATACCCCGTCAAGAAAACGCTTGGACAGTACTGCGTAGTCCCGATGTTCGATCAACCATTTCTTGCCTCGCTGTCCCATAGCTTGACGAGCATCTGGGCCCATAGTCATCAGAGTCAGTATCGCGTCACGGATCGCCACGCTGTTCTCCGGCTGGCACGTAATCCCGGCACCACTTTCCGCCACCACATCGCCGGGAGCGTCGACCGCATAGATGATCGGCAACGCGGCCAACATATAGTCATTGACTTTCGTGGGACTCACGCCAAATCGATACAACGGCTGACTTTGATAACCAACATACGCGACATCCAAATGTTGCAGGAAATTACCCACCTGCCGCTTGGACACAGCGCAAAAAAAAGTAATCTTGCCGTTCAATTCGAGCTCGGCGGCTTGCGCCCTCAGCTGAGGCAAGAACTCACCGTCACCTAGAATCACTGCGTGTAAAGGCGCATCACCACACAGCGCAATGGCGTCTATGAGCGGTCCGAGCACGTTAGACAAGCCGACTTTCCCAGCGTAGCCAATCAGCATTTTTCCTGATTTCCGCAATGTCAGGAGACTCTCTCTGTGTTCAATTGGCAACTCTTCGTAGCACTCACCTCCCACCAAGTCAATTCCATTGGGAACGAAGAGAAATTTAGCTGCAGCCATGCCATGAAGCTGCATATAGCCGGCTGCCTCTGGCAATACGGATACCACCTTATCCGCCAACCTGTATGCGTAGTCTTCCGACCATTGCATCAAGCGAATGAATGGGTGCCGTGGACTCGCGCCACCGAGTTCAATCAGCGTAAGTGGCCACAAATCCCTGACTTCAAACACCAACCTGGCCGAGAATTTCTTGGCAAGCCGTTTTGCAGAGTGAATTGCAAACGGATGATGGGAGGAGCAAATCACCATGTCCGCGCGCTTGATGGGTAATGACATGAACCAGCACTGAGCAGAGAAGCTCAATATGCTGCCCACTCGCCCCAGTTTGCTGGAAGGAGAGTAGGTAGGTGTCTTCACCCAGAGATAACGGATGCCGTCGACGTTCTCTTCCGTCACACGACTTCGCATTGGGGGCTGCGTGTGACGAGAGTGCGAATAAGACGCAGCCACGATAGTCACGTTGTGACCCAAGCGCCCCCATTCCTTTGCCAAGTGGTATTGACCGAAAACCATACCGTGCCGTGGTGAGCCGGCGAAGTGGGCTATGAAAACGATATCCACCTACTCTGACCTCTCAAGGCTAAGACAACATGGTAAACAATACAGTCCGGGCAATCTTCCTAACAACACAGCAGCGCTCGCTTGCCCAATTGGCCTCGCCGCCACCAAGAGTTTCGGAAAAGACGGAAGGCACTCACCGCAGTTGCTCCTGCTGTTCGCCGAACCACGTGAGCAGCGTCTCAACTATCGCCCTATTGTCAAACTGATCAAGCACTCTTGAACGCCCCCGCTCGCCTTGCTCACGGGCAAGATCGTTATCGTCCAGTAGCCCTGCAATTTCCTTTGCCAACCGGAGCGAATCCGCTTGAGGCACCATCACCCCGGCTCCTCCACCCAATAATTCCGGAATGCCGCCTGTTGCAGTTGACACAACGGGAATACCAAAGGCCATGGCCTCCATCAGACACACCGGGATTCCTTCATGCAAACCTCCTCCCAAGTCAAGGCTTGGCAACACCACCATGTCCACTTCGCCTCGCGAGTACATTGCTAACAAGGATACGTGAGACACATGCCCCAAGAATTCAACAGCAGGCCCGAGACCGAGTTCATTCGCGAGAACTTCCAAGTCATCACGCAGTTCACCGTCCCCGGCGAGCAACAACTTGACCGGTCGCCTTGTCGACAGCCGCGCCCACGCCTCGATCAGGAAACGATGCCCCTTGATCTCGATCATGTTTGCCGGACACATGACCACAGCGCTCTCGCGCGGAACCATTTTCGCAGGATGTGCAGGAATACTGACTCCCATGTGAAGCAACCTAGCCTTCACTCCCGCAAAACAACTCCTTTCTCTTGCAAGTGCAATACCGCTCTTTGAAATAAACCGTGTAAAGGCGGCGCAATGCACCTTTCTGTCCAAAAGATTGTTGGCGACAATATCACCACGATGCGCGGTACAACTCCATGGCACCCCACTCACCATGCTCGCAGCCATTGCGACAGTTGACGGCGTTGAAACCCAATGAGCGTGAATGTGTTCGACACGCCTTTCTTGCACAAGGAATGCGAGCCAGAGAGCCTTGGGGAACACAGCCACGTTCTTTGCCAAGGTTAGTGGATGGGAACTGGTGATAGCCCAAAGCGCGCGAAGGACGGCAACCGGACTCCGAGCAACAATAATGCAGGAACATTTCAGAACCTCAATCGAAAGGAGACGCTGCGCTATCAGTTGAATCTTCTGCCGAAGGGCAGGTCGATTTAGTGCTCCAGACCGTATCACTGTGGGCACCACCAACACCTGCGCGCCGGCATCAACAAGTGCGTTCGCTTCTTCAACAACAAAGCTCTCGCCCTTGCCAAAGGGCGCAGAACTGGTCACCAAAGCAATTTTCATGGTCTATCTAAAAGAGACTGAAAAAAACACAAGCGATCTCTCTCTTTCTTTTCGACCGTCATTCTAGTCATTGCGTACTCGCGAGCCTCTCTTCTCAGACCCGCACTTCCAAACACAGACCAGACGAACTTTTCAATGGTTTTTCGATTATCGAGCACATTGCCTTCACAGTTAGGGAGTTGAAAGTAAAAGTCCTGATCGGAGGAGATGTCTGTATCCTCACTCGCTGCAAGCACCGGCAATCCTTGCGCAAGATACTGCCGCACCTTGAGCGGACATGCTTCTTTCATGTTTTTCCTGTGGAGCGCCAAAGTTGATATCCCCAAATCCATCTTGGATACCATCCTTGCAGCGTCCGCCCCCCCAAGATAACCATGAACGACGACATTCGCAGGAAGTTCACCCCAAAGATGCCTACACTCCCTTTCGCTCGGACCAATAACGTGAATGGTGCATTTCGTCAGCATGCATGCCAAAGCGTGCAGTTTATCGAGCCCGTGCCAAGACTGACCGGGTGAACCAATAAATACCAGTTGCGGAAGAACATTCCCCGATTCAAGAACAAACGGAAAACGGTCACACTCGATACCGTTTGCGATAACAATCCGGGCCGGTGCAAATTTCGAGAAGGCCGAAGAACATGCCAGTTCGCGGGTGACAAAAACAAAACCCCTCGCCATCCGAAAAGCCAGACCTCGAAAGAGTCGGTTAAAAATACCAGTGAGTCGATTTTTCGCGGCGTACTCCGATACATCATCCGAATTGATTTCGAACACAACCTTCCCTGCGTGTTTGGAGATATTCCAGACACCCCAGGCCGGAAACAAATAGCGAGAGTACGTTATATCAGGCCGGATCATCTCTATCGCTGCCGCAGCGAACGCATATTGTTTTGACAATCGCACAAACAGCCCGATCTTTTTTTTCCCTTTGGGTGGGGTGGCCAACTTCTTACGCTGCGCTAACATCTGCCCATCTGGCCCAATCACCCCCCCCGAGTAGTGCAGAATCTTGTATACGTCATGGCCAGCTTTACTCCAGCGCTCTGTCTGTGAGTCAATTTTATGCTTTAAGCCAGGGTGTTTTGACAGATCTTCTGCGAGCAGGTACGCGATTCTCATTGTGAAATATCAACCGAAAAACCGTTGTGGCTCGATTCTGCGTGCATGATTCCGAGCAAGCAGTGGGATTTTGGAGGGGTGATGCCGACGATGATGTGCTTGAGATGATCGCATAGACGTTGCCAGACAGATTTGTTGTTCAACTGCTCCGCAGCTTTGGCGCACCTTCTCTGAAGTAAGGCAAAGAGGCACATCAGGACTGCCCGGGTTCGTTCGAAATGAGTATGCAAGCCGGTCGATATGATTGTGGTTTGCCCGGCATTCTCAGTCCAGCGGCCTTCAGCAAGACCCGGATGTCGTCGCGCGGATGCGCGGACGTCAGGTGCACGACCCGCGCCCTGACGTTCGATTCGACGCTTGCCTCTTGCGCTGTCATGGATGCATTCATTTCCTGAGAAGACCGGCCAGACTGTCCCTCATCCTTGGCAAGGAAAAACCGCTGACCCGGACCATGAGACCAAGGATCAGAAGTACGAGGAAGGCCCTGATCCACAGGCTGTCGCCCCAGGCCAACGCCACCGCACGGACTAACCCCATACCCGCCAGCACTATAACGAGCAGTTTGGCAGCCCTGATCCAGTCGTGCGGGACCGGATAGATACGCTGACTGGCATACATATACACGGCAAAACCTGCACAAGAGGCCGTTAGTGCCGACCAGGCGGCGCCCGGGATACCCAACTGCGGGATTAGGAGGTTGTTCAATGCCAAGTTCAGCGCAGCCACACCAATGTTGATCAGAGAGATGAACCCGGTCCTTCGGCCGATGTCCAGCCCCGGCGCAAAGATGTACATGTTCGACAGCAGCACGCTGAAGATCAGCAGGGGCACCACGGCGGCTGCCTCCTGGTAAGGTGTGGCCGAAACCAGCCCGACGATCTCGCGCGCGAACACCGACAGGACCAGCGTCATGGCCGATGCGGCCAGGCAAAATACACGGAATATCTGCGCCAGCTCACCCGGCGTCGACGCAAGCGCATGGTTAGCATAGATCAGGGGTGTCAGGGCGCTGCGGAACCCGACCAGAGCCAAGGTCACCACCAGCGAAATCTTCCGCCCCACCGCATAAATGCCAACCCCCGACAGACCCGCGAGTTCCTTCAGGACGATTCGGTCGACGTACAGGGCTACAATAACGGCCAGACTCGACGGTATCAACGGCACAGAATAGGCGAGCATACGGCGCAGACTTGGCCCATCGAAATACAGACCAAAGCTGGTGCGCGTCACGTAAAGACTTGGCAGCAACGTCAATAGACCACCGGCCACCTGAGCCAGTAACGCGCCACGAAGGCCCCATCGCATCCAGACTACGAACACGAAGGTGAAAGCCACCGTCAGCAGAGCGGCGAGCAGCGATAGGAAGGCGCTGGTGGCTGCCTTGAGCTCCCAACGCAGCTGGCCATGCAGGACGCCCAACATCCCCGCCACCCAGTATGACCAGCCAGCCAATTTGAGTAGATCGGCCTTGCCCGGCGCGTCCAGAAGAAGGGATGCCAGTTCGGTACTGAGCGCGTAGACCAGCGCGAGCATGATGCTGTAGGCGCCGAGCACGAAGGATAGACAAGTTGATGCGTAGTCGCGTTTCTTCTGCTGGTCCTCGATATGCTCGGGGATGTGGCGAGCCAGCCCCTGCATGATCTCAAGAGTGAGAACGATGGCTGCAATGGACCACAGGGCCGCGAGGTAATCTAACAATCCGAACTCCTCCGGACTCAGAGTACGGGTATAGATTGGCAGCAAGATGAAGGAAATCCCGCGTGTCAGGATGGTAGACAGCGTGTAGAGAATGGAATCCCGAAAGAGCCGTTTGAGCATAGGTCTAAGCTGCGGTTGCCAACAGATTCTGCAGGCGTGCGGCGTTCCGCTCGTAGCCGCAATACTCGAGAGACCATGCGAACCCCGCATCTGCGTAATGGCGGATCAGTGCCGGATCATCAAGTAGGCGCTTCAAGTGGTCATAAATGTTCCAGTACTCTGTCACCATCCAGGCCGAATTTGCTCCCGGCGGGAGAGAGGTCTCGATACGGTCGTCTGCCGACGTAATCAGCGCGCAGTGCGAGGCCATGGCCTCTACACCGAACTGACCGGGCACCAACGCATAGAACTCGTTTAGCACCACATGCGCCTCAGCCAGCGACGCCAGCATGACGTGATTGCTAACACCTATGAGTTCTTTGTACTCAAAGTCATAACCTTCAAGCTGCAGCTTCTTGATAGCCGCACGCACCAAAGGCGTACCCTTGATCAGCGGGGACGAGGGGCCGTGCACGATCCGCACCCGCCGCAGGTCCGAGAACTTAGCGTCGTTGCGCCTAAAACTACTGTCGGGGTAAAAATACATGAAGGGATGCACCGGCTTGCGCAGATAGGATATCTGGTCGACCGGTGCATTAAAGACATGGTCCGCATGTGCGTCTGCGCTTGCGGCTAGCATTTTTCTGAAAGTTTCCCTGCGATTGGCATCGAAGCCGGGGATCGCAACCGTCTGGTAGGTACTGATCAAATCCCGCCCTAGCGCCCGGGAAAGCTCGTTCATAAGTCTGACCGAACGGATCTCGCTGCCGCAGAAGAAACAGGCGATCTTCAGGCCATGCGCCTTCAAGAAACGGAATTCACGCTCCCGCCCATCGAATTCCGTCAGCAAGTAACCACCACCAGCCACATACAAGAAACCGTTGACACGACAGCACAGATAGCCCAGCAGGATTGGTGAGTAAAGGATACACACGATGTGACGCAGATAACGCCCCTTGAAGCGAGCCGGCAGCGCGTGGTCATAGCGATATGCATAGAAGGGATGCTGGGTCATGCTCACGGAGACCGTATCGCCCAAGGCTCGGGATATGTTGTGCACGTTGGCGGCCACCTCGTCCACTCCGACCGCCCACTCCTTGCGCGGCATCGTGCGCGCCACGAACACATTGCAGACCGCATAGGACAGCCGCAACAGCAACATTTGCAGGGTATGGACTGCTACAACGGCGATCCTGCGTACTAGGAACTTCACTCTGCGTCTTTCTTCTGATCGTCAGCTCTTGGCTGTGTACTTGATGTAAAAGCTTTTCGGGATGAGATCCATCTTGTACATCGCCCAGAAGAACGGCCTCATCCTCTCGAACGTCTTCTTGTACGTGACGTAGTCCTTGTACGTCTTCGGAGGCACGGTCATCAGGCGTTCGAACTCTTCCTCTGAGAATCCCAGCCGCTTCTTCAGAAAGTCGACCAGGCCGGGCTCGATATGGGGCGGCTCGTCCATCAGCCGCAGGGCTTCCTCGCGGGTCATCCAGCCGTTGCGGCAATAAGCGGAATAGCCGGCGATACGGAAGTCGATATTCCAGCGGGTGGGCAGGAAGTAGCTGTGATAGAAGGCCGTGAAGCGGTTCTCCAGATGGTGCCCGCCATACCATTGCCAACCGTACTTCTCCGTCAGCAGCTTCTTGGCCGCCTCCTTGTCGTAGTCCATGTAGTAGAGGGGCCGGATCTTCTTGATGCCACCAAAGAGCATCCACTTGAGTTGGTCGCGCAACCAGAGATTCGGGAAGGACTTCATCGGTACCCGACCAAACTGCTTGTGCACGGATTCGATGTACTTGCCGTCCATGTAGATCCAGCCTAGGGGAGCCACTCCTTCCGTGCGGAAGGAGTGGCCTTCAATCATGTACTTGATCCCGAACTTCTCCGCCGCCCTGTAGAGCGTGGTCGCCAAACCGATGTCCGTCGGCGTCTCCAGATCCTTGACGCCCGCATTGAAGAAGGAACGGTAGATATCGTCGTATTCCTTGTTATCAACTACGATGGTAAAAAGATCCACGTCGAGTTTTTCGAGCACGTTGGAGATGTTCTCTGTCGCTATCGTCGAATTCCACGTGTTGTCGAAGTGCGCCGCCAGCAGGCGCAGGCCGTAAACCTCTTTCATCTGGTAGACCAGGTAGGAGGAATCGCAGCCTCCACTCACGCCGATGACTGCATCGTATTTCTTGCCGCGGCCCGCCGCCTTCATCTCATCGACCAGTTTCTGGAGCCTGGCTTCGCCTTCGCGGCCCGTGGGATACTCAGCCTCCAGCGCCTCAATCTGGCGGCAATAGTTGCAAACCCCCTGGTCATCAAAGCTGATGTTGGGGACCGAGTCGTCGTAGATACACCGTGTGCAGATGAGTTTCTTCATTCAGTTCTGTCCAAAAATGGCGTCCTGATCTTTCCGCGAGGGAAATTTGATCAGCACGCCCAGATCCTTGCCCTGGAAAACAGCCATGCTGCCGATGGCCACGGCCGAAGCTCCGGCCTCCCTCACAGCAGCACGAATATCGTCGAGCGAGCCCGCGCCCCCCGTCGCCACCACCGGGATACCGGTTGCATGGCTCACGGACTCCACCAGCTTGAGATCGAAGCCGGACCAAGTCCCGTCGCGGTCCATGGAATAGAGCAGCAGCTCGCCGGCGCCCTGCGCTTCCATCATCCGGGCAGCGTCGGCAGGAGACAATTTCGTATCGTGGCTGCCGTTGCGCGTGCGCACCGTAGCGCGGCCAAGCAGACCCTTCTTGACGTCGAGCGTCACCACCACGGCTTGCACGCCGAATTCGGCAGCTGCCTGCCGCACCAGGTCCGGCACCTCGAACGCCGCGGCGCCAAGCGAGACCTTCTCGATGCCCAGGGCGTACAGGCGGCGCATGTCGTCGAGCGTGCGCACGCCGCCGCCGTAGCAGATCGGCATGAAGCATTCGCTGACCAGCTTCTCCAGGGTCTCGAAATCGACGCCGCGGTTCTGCGTGGTGGCATGGATGTCGAGCAGGACCAGCTCGTCCACTTCCTTCTGGTTGAAGATCCGCACGGCGTTGACCGGATCGCCGACATAAGACCCTTCCTTGAAGCGGACGGTCTTGACCAGAGCACCATTGCTCATGAGCAGGCAGGGCATCAGTCGGGTGGCCAGCATGTCAGAGCCCCACGAAATTCCGGATCAGCTGCATGCCGTAGCGATGGCTTTTTTCCGGATGGAACTGGACGCCCATGACATTGCCGCGCTGGACGCCGGAAGTGAACTCGCGGCCGTAGACGGAGCGCAGCAGGACATCCTCATCGCGTTCGCAGTCGTAGAAATAGGAGTGGACGAAGTAGAAGCGCGCGCCGTCCTCCAGGCCCTGCGCCAGCGGATGGGCGCGCACGGGCGTCACGCGGTTCCAGCCCATGTGCGGGATCTTGAGCCTGGCGGCTTCGCCGTCGAACTGGAAACGGCGCACATGCCCGGGGATCAGCCCCAGCCCCGCCATGCGCCCTTCCTCGCTGGCATCGGCCAGCAGCTGCATGCCCAGGCAGATGCCAAGGAAGGGAATGCCCGCACTGGCACGCGCCTTCAGCGGCTCGACCAGGCCCAGCCCGGCCAGTCGCGTCATGGCATTGTCGAAACTGCCCACGCCGGGCAGCAGGATCTTTCCGGCACCCAGCACACTGGCTACATCCTTCGCCACCTCGGCCTGCCCGCCCACATGCCGAATCATGTTGAGCACAGATCCGATGTTGCCGGCGCCGTAGTCGATGATAGTAATCACAGTAGCTATCCTGCGTACTTATCGGATGTGCCAACAACTCGGCATGGCGTGCCAAATGCTTGCGATCCTGCCGGAATATCCGTCAAAACCAGGCTATTGGCGCCAATCACTGCCTTGTCGCCAATTACGACGCCCTTGGCAACAACCACATTGGGCCCTAGATAGCAATCCGAGCCGATCCTCGTTCCAGCTCGAACGACGGGAACGGCCCCGCTGCTAACCGATCGACCAACCGTATCGTGCGAATAAATCTGCACCCCTGCAGAGATGGAACAGTTCGAGCCGATTTCCAGCCCACCTGACCCATCCAGGATCGTAAAAGGACCTATCCAAGTGTTTTTACCCACTCTCACATCACCCATCACAAGACTGCTGTCATATATTGATGTGCCCTCGCCAAACCCGAGCTCTCTTGCTTTTTCCCATCGGTCGACAATGTAATCACCGAATGGGAGCGTTCGATTGAATTTTGCGGCCACCTCGCGCCGGCGAAGCTGCCAGAGACTTTTGAGGTCCTGGAGTAGAGACGTCATCTGCTGATCACCTACCCATCAAGCTGGAATTGCACGAACCATTCATTGCGCCGCCAGACAATCCTGAATGGCTTGGCAAACCACCCGCACATCCACACCACCGTAGCAAGGCAGCGTGATGGTATTCGCCTCCAACCGTCTGGAATTTGGATTGTCCACCGCGTACTTCGCAGCGAAATAGGTGGTCGCGCTCAGGGAATAAGTCCCGATCGTAGACTCGACGCCGCGCGCCTTGAGACCGGCGATCAGGCTGTCACGCTTGCACCCCGGGGGCACGGCAAAGACCAGGGACTGCACGTTGAAGCGCACGCCCGCCCCGGTCTTCTGAGCCACGAAACCCATGGACTCGAGCAGGACGCGGTAGGCCTCCCGCACCTCATTGCGCTCCGCGAGGATGCTGTCGATCTTCGCCAACTGCTTGCGCCCCATGATGGCCTGGAGCTCAGGCAGGCGGAAGTTGTAGCCATAGTCCACGAAATCGAGCGCCATGCCCTTCATGCCGCACGCGCCGTGCGCGAGCTTGACGTCCAGCCACTGCGCCCAGTCGTCGCGATCGGTGGTGATCGCCCCGCCTTCGCCGGTACTGATGAGCTTGCGTGGGTGGAAGCTGAAACAGGTCAGGTCGGCGACCGAGCCACAGAGCGCGCCACCCTCAGAGCTGCCCATCGCGCAGGCAGCATCCTCGATCAGGGGGATGCCACGGCTGCGACACAGGGCACTGACCTCATGAAGGCCGGAGGGGTTACCCAGGGCGTCGACGAAGATCACAGCCTTGGTCCGCGGCCCCAGCAGAGGCTCCAGCGTGGCCGCCTCCATGTTGTAGGTGTCGCGGGACACGTCGGCGAAGATAGGCGTGGCGCCCAGGTCCTCGACCACGTTGGCCGTTGCGGGGAAGGAGAAATCGGAGACGACCACCTCATCCCCGGGACTGATGCCGAGCAATTTGAGGCAGACCCAGAGTGCCGTGGTGGCAGAGGTGGCCAGATGCACGTGCCGCGCGCCGGTGAATTGGGACAACTCCTTGCGGAAAGCCTCGACATGCTCACCCCGGGTGAACATGCCGCTGCCGAAGACGCTGCGGAACTCAGCCTCAACCTCGTCGTAGCAGATATAGGGCCGCATCAGACGGATATTGTTCATTTCGAAAGCCCAAGGCGATTCACGTACCAGTCCAGTGTCTCGCGCAGACCGACATCGAAATCGGTCAGCGAATAGTCGATGAGTGCGCGCACCTTCTGGTTGCAGGCGTTGTGGCACAGCACATCCGCCCGGCGCGCCGGATTGCGGACGATCTCCTTGCCATAGCCCAGCATGGCGGCGATGCGCGTCACCAGCTCACCGATTGTGATCTGATTGTCCGTGGAAATGTTGACCGACTCGCCGGCTGGTAGCACACCGAACAGTTTTACGACTGCATCCACCGTATCACGGACATGAATAAAATCGCGGCTCTGTTTGCCATCACCGTGGATTTCGGGCGTGCCGCCAGTAAGAATGCGCCAGGCCGTCAGAGGAATCACGCCGGCAAGCACGCCGATGTAATTCTGCCGCGGGCCGTAATTGTTGAAAGGCCGTGCGATGAAACTGTCCAACCCGAACATGTGCACATAGCTCTCCACCGCCAGATCGGCCGCTGCCTTGCCGGCGGCATAGGTCGTGGTCGGGTTGCGAGGGTGCTTCTCGTCCATCGGCTCATAGACCGCCGAGCCGTAGACCTCCGAGGTCGAGAAATGGCAGAGCGACTTGAAAGCGCCGCGGCGCTGGAGCTCCAGAAGGTTGAGCGCCACCGTCACGTTGGTGCCGAAGGCATTCGCCGGATTCAGGAAGGAATAGTTGAGCGCCTTCGTCGCGCAGTTGAAAACCACATCGATCGGGTGCCGGGTGAAGATGTAGTCCAGGCTGGAGACAAATTCAGCATCATCCTTGTAGAGGCTGACCTTGCCCGTGGCCAGCGCCTCGGCCAGGTTCTCCTCCGAACCCAGGAACATGTTGTCGATCACCACCACGTGTGCGGCTCCCGCGACGAGCAGCCGGTCCACCAGGTGACTGCCGATGAAGCCGGCCCCGCCCGTGACCAGCACGGTCTTGCCGGAGAGTTCGCGATGCGGGGTCATGCCGCTACTGCCTTCTGAATTTCGTCGCTGATCTGCATGGCGGCCAAGCCGGCTTGAACGCCGGGCAGGTCGGCCTGGCGCTGACCGCGGCAGCTCGCCACAAAAGCCTGCAGCTCGGACAGCAGCGCCTCCTGCGGACGCACTTCGATGGTCTCCTGGACTGCCGAGATCGTGTAAGGGTGACCTTCGGCCTGGCGAATCTCGGACTGGCGGCTGATGATGATCTCTTTGCGCAGCAGCTCGCAGTCGACGAACATGTCCGCGCAGGTCGCCTCGATCTGGCGCATCTTCTTCTCCGTAATGCGGCTGGCCTGGATGCGGGAGAAGCGGCCATTCTCGTGCGTGATGAGCGCGGAGGCAAAATCGATCATCGCGCCTTGCGCGAAGCCGTGCGCCGCCACGGAACGCGCCGGCCCGTTGAGATACAGCGCGAGATCGATGTCATGGATCATCAGGTCGGTCACGACATCGACGTCGGTGATGCGTGCACTGAGCTTGTTGGTACGAGTGAAGTCGATACTGATCACGCGCTCGGACTTGTCCAGCACCTGCTTCAGCCCCTGCACGGCCGGGTTGAACCGCTCAATGAAACCGACCTGCACGTTCAGACCCTGCTCCGCCGCGAAGCGGGTCACGCGCTCAGCCTCCCCCAAGGTATCGGCCAACGGCTTCTCGACAAAGATGTTGCGCACCTTACCGGCCACCAAGCGGATGTAGTCGGCATGGGTCACGGTCGGCGTGCAGATCACCGCGGCGTCCACCGAATCGAGTGCGCCGTCAAGGCTGTTCACCCCCGGTACACCATGGGCCGCACCATGCCGGCCGGCCACGGCCGCATCCGCGTCGGCCACGAAAGCCAACTCCACGCCCTTGAGCATGGAAAGAATGCGCAGATGGTTCTGGCCCATGCGCCCCAGTCCGATGAGGCCTACACGTATCGGTTTATCGTTCATCTCGCTCACTCCGCAATGCGGTTTCCCATTCTGTCGATCTTGCCGGCCGGTCGTGCCGGATTGCCCATCACCAGGGTGTACGGCGGCACGTCCCGGGTCACCACGCTGCCCGCGGCCACCATCGCGAATTCACCGACGGTCACGCCGCAGACAATCGTCGAGTTCGCGCCGATGCTGGCTCCGGTTTCGATACGGGTCGGTGTGATCTTCCACTCTGGATTGAACGCCCGCGGCACCCGGTCGTTGGTGAAGGTGACGTTCGGCCCGATGAAAACGTCGTCTCCAAGGGTCACGCCGTTGTAGACCGAAACGCTGTTCTGGATTTTGCAGCGATGACCGATGGACACACCATGGTCGACGTAGACGTCCTTGGACAGGATGCAGTTATCGCCAATGGATGCGCCCTCGCGGATCTGGACGTTGATCCAGACCTTGGTACCTTCGCCGATTTGGGACTTGGCCGCCACATTGGCGGTAGGATGGATGTACACGTTGCTCATAATGACTTCGCCCTATTTCGACACGGCCGCACCCACGACCTCGATCACGCGATCAAGCTCGACCCTGGTCATGTAGGGGAAAAGCGGCAGGTTCAGGACCGATGAGCACAGCACCTCGCCGTCATGGCCGCCGTAGTGGCCACGGCCGTAGCCCTTGGCGCCTTCCTGAGCCGACATCACGCCCGGGTAGATATTGCCAAAGCCGATCCCGGCACTCTTCAGTGCGACTTCCAACGCCTTCTTCTTGTCCTGGTCGCGAACTAGGCAGACGTTGCAGTAGCCATTCTCAGCGTAGTCGGGCGGTGGCGCCATGACTTCCAGGCCCAACCCAGGCAGGACCGTCTGGTAGACCGCAGCTGTGGCACGGCGCGAAGCGATGCGCTCGTCGAAGTAATTCAGCGAAAGGTTGAGGAACGCGGCCTGCAAGGCGTCCAAACGCGAGTTCCAGCCCACGTCGCCATAGCCGTAATGCGCTGTGCGGCCGTGGTTGCCCAGGCGGCGGACCTTGTCCGCCAGGTCGGCGTCATCGGTGAAGACCGCGCCGCCGTCTCCGGCGCCGCCCAACACCTTGGCTGGGTAGAACGATGTCGTCGAAATCAGGGCGCCCTTGTAGATCGACTGCCCTCGATAGCTCGCCCCGAAACACTGGGCACCGTCCTCCAGCAGGGGGACGCCGTGCTTGCGACACAGAGCCCGGATGTCGGCAAGGCGCCGGCTGCCCCATCCATACAGGTGCACGATGATGACCGCCTTGGGCATAGCCTGCACCAGCGCCTGTTCCAGGGCGGTGTAGGTCACGCCGCCGTCCTCGAGGCTGGCGTCCACCGTGACCGGATCCGCCCCGACGTTGACGACCGCCTCGTAAGTCGCCCAGAACGTCACATTGGGCACAAGTACGGCGTCGCCTCGCCCCACCCCTAGCGCGCGCAAGGCCAGTTGCAGAGCATCGGTACCGTTGGCGCAGGTAACGGCGTGCCGGACCGACACCGACTCCTGCAAACGGCGCTCCAGCTCAGCCACCTCCACCCCACCGACAAACTGGGCCTGGGTGGTCATGGCGGCGTATTTCTCCATCAAGGCCTGATGGAACCCGGCCTCGTAACGCTTCAGGTCAATAAAGGGAACACTCATGGTCATGTTGGTTCATCCACTCAAAAATCCTAGATCCAGTTCTCAGACCTGCGCCTTGACAGCCTGCGCCAAGACCTGCACGACACGCTGCTGATCCGATGTCGACAGGTTTGGACTCATGGGCAGACTCATGACCTGCCCGGCGACCTCGTCCCCCACCGGCAGAAGAGCCTCGGCATCCTTGACGGCGGGCTGCCGGTTCAACGGTATCGGGTAATGTACCACCGTGGGCACCCCTGCATCGCTCATCGCCTTCTGGACTGCATCACGCGACGGTACTCGCACCGTATATTGGGCCCAGGCGCTTACGTTGTGCGGCTCCACAAAGGGCGTCGTCTGAACACCTACCTCATTGAGCAGACACCGGTAGCGCGCGGCTACCTGCTGCCGCTGAGCCAGCTCCTCATCGAGGATGGCCAGCTTTGGAAGCAGGATAGCGGCCTGCAGTGTGTCCAGTCGGCTGTTCACACCGACCCGCACATGGTGGTAGCGCCGATCCTGGCCATGGCGCGCGATCTGACGGATGACCTTGGCGAGATCATCGTCGCTCGTGAAGATGGCGCCGCCGTCGCCGTAGCAGCCCAAAGGCTTGCTGGGAAAGAAGCTCGCACAACCGATGGTGCTGAGGTTGCAGCTCTTGCGGCCCTTGTAGCTGGCGCCAAAGCTCTGCGCCGCGTCCTCGATGACTGGAATGCCGTAGCGCGCCGCGATGGCGTTGATGACATCGAAGTCGGCACACTGGCCGTACAGGCTTACCGGGACGATGGCCCTGGTCTTCGGCGTAATGGCCGCTTCGAGAAGAGCGGGGTCGAGGTTGTAGGTGCGCGCATCAATGTCCACATAGACCGGCTTGGCTCCAAGAAGAGCCACGGTCTCAGCGGTAGCGATGTAGGTAAAACCGGGGGTGATGACCTCGTCACCCCACCCCACACCCAACGCCATCAGCGCGATCTGCAACGCATCGGTGCCGTTGGCCACGCTGATGCAGCGTTTTGCACCTGTGTAGGCAGCCAGCCTTTCCTCAAGTTCGGCCACTTCCGGGCCGAGGATGAACTGGCCGTGGTCCAGTACGCGCTGTATCGCGGCGTCGATCTGGGGCTTGAGCTTCTGGTACTGGCTTTTTAGGTCAACAAATGGAATGCTCATGCACTCACCTTGCGAAGGGTGTTACCTTGGAGTTCGTAGATATGTCCCGCATGCGGGCACGTGTGACGACCTTCGCCAGATAGGGGCAGAGGAATTTGCTCACCAAATTCGCTCATCCAACCGATCTGCCTAGCGGGCACGCCGACCATCAGTGCATAGGGTGGTACATCTTTGTTGATCACAGCACCAGCGCCGACAAAGGCAAATTCACCAATGGTGGTGCCACATACCACTGTGCAGTTGGCGCCCAAGGTGGCGCCTTTTTTCACCAAGGTGTCGCGGTACTCGTTCTTCCGCTCGATCAGCGAACGGGGATTGTAGACATTGGTAAACACCATGCTAGGGCCGCAGAACACACCTTCTTCGAGCGTGACGTTGTCGTACACGCTGACGTTGTTCTGGATCTTGCAGCGGTCGCCGATGATGACCTTGTTGCCCACAAACACATTTTGGCCGAGCGACACGCCTGCGCCAATTCTGGCTCCACCACAGACATGCACAAAGTGCCACACTCGGCTGCCTTCTCCGATTTGCGCACCTTCATCGACGATGGCGCTCGGATGGATGCTGACGTTATTCATGTTTTCAGTACTCGAGCGGTAGCGAAACGGTCTTTCCATCGCGCGCCGCTAGGTAGGCGGCAATTAGAAGCTCCAGCGACTTGAGACCTTCGCGTCCGTCAGTCTCGGGCTCAGCTTCACCGCGCATGACCTGCACCATATTCCGGTAATAAAGCGGGTGACCAAAGCCATAGACCGAGGTGGTCTGGTAGTTGGCATCATTGATTTGCGCATCGTAGTCGCGCGGCTCGTCGAAATGCCAAAGTTGAATGTCGTTGACGGCCACCCCCCCAACGCGCACCGTGCCCTTTTCACCAAGGATGGTAATGCTGCCCTCGAGGTTCTTGGGATAGGTCAGCATGGTTACGGCCATCGAACCCAGGGCACCGTTGCGCCATTTGATATTGAGCACACCGGTATCTTCCACCTCGATGTCGCGGGTGGTGCTCGTCATGGCTTGAACCTTTTCTACCGGGCCAATAAGCCAGTCGAGCAGATCCACATAGTGGCTGGCCTGGTTCATGAACGCGCCGCCATCAAACTCCCAAGTCCCGCGCCAACCATTGCCTTGGTCGTAATAACTTTGCGGGCGAGTCCAGAAAACATTGAGATGCACCATGTAAATCTTGCCGAAGCGTTTTTCGGTCACGGCGCGCTTAAGCAGTTGCAGCGTGGTATTCCGGCGGTTTTGCTTGACCACAAAGAGACGAACCCCAGCTTCGTCACAAGCCTTGACCATGCGCACGCCATCCGCCCAGCGGGTAGCCATCGGCTTTTCGGTCATCACATGCACCTTGTATTTTGCAGCCAAGACTGCTTGGTCTGGGTGCAGGCCGCTAGGGGTGCTTAACACCACCATGTCGAGTTGCTCTGTCCGCAACATCTCTTCCATGTCGCGGTAGGCGGGCACCTTGTATAACTCCGCGTGCTCAGCCAGCGCAACATCATTGATGTCGCAGACGGCAACCAACTCGAGGTCGGCGCCGTGCTTCTCGATAGACCCGAAATGGTTTTTTGAAATGCGGCCGCACCCAACGATGGCGATGCGGATTTTTCGGCCAGTGATGGCCGGGTAATGCTTCATGAGGTTTCCCTTACGTACAGAGACCAGAGATCAAAAGCGGAAAACGGTGAAGCCCACGGCAGCGGCTTCGTGTCGGTCGTACAGCGCCTTGATGTCGCCCAGCACCGGTTTCGATTGGCACACCAAGGCTTTCAGATCTTGCGGTTGCATGCTACGGAACTCGTTGTGCCCGACTGCCACCACAATGGAGTCCACTGGATGCTGGGCATCGATAATACCCAAAGTGATGCCGTATTCGTGCAACACCTCGGCGGCGTCGGCCCAAGGATCGGTCACAACCACCTTGACGCCCCAAACCTGTAGCTCCTTAACGAGATCAGCCACCTTGCTGTTGCGTATGTCGGGGCAGTTCTCCTTGAAGGTAATCCCCATCACTCCCACTGTGCTGCGCGCCACATCGATACCGTTCTGCAACATGCGCATGATGATGTTTCGCGCAGCATAACGGGCCATGTTGTCGTTAATGCGCCGGCCGGCCAAAATGACCTGCGGGTGGTAGCCCACCTCTTCCGCCTTGTGAGTCAGGTAGTAAGGATCCACACCAATGCAGTGACCGCCGACCATACCGGGACGAAACGGGAGGAAATTCCACTTGCTGCCGGCGGCTTCCAGCACCTCGATTGTATCGATATCAAGGCGATCGAAAATAACCGAAAGTTCGTTGACCAAGGCGATGTTCAGGTCCCGCTGGGTATTTTCGATGACCTTGGCAGCTTCTGCCACCTTGATGCACGTTGCCGGGAAAGTACCCGCGACAATGATGCTGCCGTAAAGAGCGTCCACCGCTAGAGCGACTTCTGGGGTACTGCCGCTCGTTATTTTTCTAATTTTGGTGAGGGTATTAACCTTGTCGCCCGGATTGATGCGCTCCGGGCTATAGCCACAGAAGAAATCTTTGTTGAACCTGAGGCCGCTGAACTTTTCGAGCACAGGCACGCAGACTTCTTCGGTACACCCAGGGTAGACCGTAGATTCATAAATGACCACCGCACCGGGTTTCATGACTCTACCGACTGTTTCGCTTGCTTTGACGAGGGGAGCGAGGTCTGGACGGTTGGCTCTGTCGATCGGGGTGGGCACTGTCACGATAAACACACCGCACTCGGCCAAATCTGCTGGATCGCAGCTGAAATGCAGATGCGTTGCACAAGCCAGTTCCTCAGGCTGAACCTCCAAGGTGTGATCCTGACCGCTTTGTAGCTCGGAAATTCGGACGGGATTGACGTCAAAGCCCACAACCGGCCTTATCTTTCCGAACTCCACGGCCAAGGGCAGGCCGACGTAACCGAGGCCGATGAGGGCAATCTGCTTATTGGCAAGGTCCATTAGTGCTCACCATGAATAATCAAGTTAGGGAAACGCCCGGCGTCACGGCACCACTACCTCAATCCCCGGATACCGCCCCCGGATAGCCTTCGCCAGAGCCGCCTTGGCGCCCACATCCCCATGCACCAGACGAATCCGCCGAGGCTTGTCACGCATGCGATCAACAAAGTTGAGCAGATCCTGCTGGTCGGCGTGGGCTGAATAGCCGTCCAGAGTGTACACACCGACGCGGATCGTGTAGCGCTGGCCGTCCAACTCCACCCAACCGCCCCGGGGTCCGTATTGCTGGATATCGCGCCCCGGCGTGCCGGCGGCCTGGTAGCCGATGAACAGGACATCGTGGCGTGAATCACCCAGCATGGCTTTCAGGTAATTGACGATGCGCCCGCCGCTGCACATGCCACTGGCAGCAATGACGATGGCAGGGCGGGCGGTTCGGGCGAGGTAGTCGACCGTTTGCAGGTGGGTGGCATGGTCGCCGATGGTGAGCATCTGGTCGAAGGCCAGAGGATAGCGCCCAGCCGCCAGTTTGCGCTTGGCCTCCCGATCCCAGTGTTCGCGTAGCTCCTGATAGCCGTTGGTGAACTCTGCCGCCAAGGGGGAATCCACCACGATGTCGAGATCTTTCCACGCGACACCGGCCACGACTTGGAGAGCGCGCTTGCGATGGATGATTTCTTCCAGCTCGTAGAGTAGTTCCTGCGTACGCCCGATGCTGAAGGCCGGGATCAGGAGTGTGCCTTTGTTGGCGAGTGCGCGTTCGACCAAGGCCTGCAGGCGCTGGCGGCGATCCTTGCGGTTTGGGTGAAGGCGATCGCCGTAGGTGCTTTCAAGCACGAGGGTGTCGGCACCGTAAGGCGCTCGGGGCGCCGGAAGAAGCGGCGTGTAGGGCGCGCCGAGGTCGCCGGAAAAGACGATGCGCTCCTTGACCTTCCCGTTTTCCAGAGCCACTTGCACATAGGCAGAGCCGAGAATGTGGCCGGCCGGGGCGAGCTTGATTTTCAGGCGGATCGCGCCGTCGACCACGGTGTGCCACTGCTGGTACGGCAAAGGCACCAGCTGCTTGCGGATTTCGCCGAGGAAGCGGCGGATCAGTGTTTCGTCCCGGGTAAAGCCAACTTTCAGGGCGTCTTCCAGCACCAGGGGAAGTAATACCGCCGAAGCCTCGCTGCAAATGATGGGGCCTCGAAAGCCGGCCGCCAGCAGATGGGGAATACGCCCGACGTGGTCGATGTGGACATGGGTGATGACCAGCGCCTGGATGTCGGCCACCGGAAAACCGATTTCTGGTTGCCCGGCCGCGCCGCCGTCGGCGGACGTTTCCGCTCCTTGGAAGAGGCCACAATCCACCAGAATGGAGCGGCCATCGGCCAGCAACAACTGGTGGCATGAGCCGGTGACGCCATCGACGGCGCCATGGTGGTGAAGGGTGTAAGGCATGGACATGGTTAGCCAGCTAATCCCCTGAGGCGAGTTGCTTCACAGCGTGTTGCGCAACGTACTCGACCACCGAACCACCTCGCCCAAGCGCGATCTCAAGACAGGTTTGCGGAGACTGGGGAAGGGAACGCGACAACACGTACTCTGAGTCAGTCGGCAAAGGGCGCGATTTTGCCACGCATTTGCCATGATTGGAACCGCTTTTTCCTTACTGGGCAATGTGTTAAGAAGTTCTACACAGCATACTGATCCGTATCCGCGACATCTTCGGACGCTGGGGGAGAGCCATGTGCGGTGGGATGATCAATGCGGTTATCTGCGCGCCATCGGCCGAAGCCAACTGCCGTTTCGCGCAGTAAATCTGCGCTCCCACCCGCATTTCCGCACTGTTGCGGGAGCCCAGTTTCAATGGACGAATCGGCGTGGTCGCTGATGAAGCGCCGTCTTTACGCGGCGTAAGCTGCGCCCCCACCCTGCGGCGCGCAACGTTTTCAGGATGACGCGGCCGGTGAGATGAGCGTTTCACCAAAGCGCTGATGGATCTTGCTCTCGAACTTGGCCATCACTTCGATCAACTGTTGCGCTGCGCGAATCGCTGCTTGCAGGCGGTCAAAGCGCTCATTCGGCAATTCGGGGTAGTCGTGCGCAAACTGGTTGCGTATCTGGCGCAGGACATTCCAGCTGTCGGCGCTGGGTAGCCAGCCAAGTTGCTCCAGCCGGGAAAATCGGTCAAGCGCTGGCATTGCAGCAACATCTTCGCCTAAGGCTCGCAAAACGGCTGGCATCAGTCGCGCGCCCATGTCGTCTTGTAGCCGCGTGTAACGATAGGCGAACTGGTCGAGCAAACGCCTGTCGGCTTTGGACAAGTGCTCGTACTCCGACGGACTCAGCGCCCGCTGCCGCATGTCAGTCAGTGCGTCATGTAACGCGTCCAGATGGCCGTGGCAAAGGGCGTGCGCTTGTGCAAGGGCATGCATCTCAGGTGATGGTTTCAATTAATCCGGACTCCTGTGGCATGGGCAATGGCAACGATGGGACGATCGTCATTCGGTGCCTCGATGACAACATCGATTTTTCGCTCACCCAGTTGACGCTCGAGCTGGGCGAGAAGCCGAATCTTCTTCTCAAAGAGCTTATCCGTACTTTGCGCACTGGGGCGTATCAGCAGATCAATGTCGCCACCTTTCTTCCGGTCGTCGACCCGGGAGCCAAAAAGCCAAACGCCCGCTTGCTCGCCAAACACCTCGGTCGCGGCAGTTCGAATGGCCGCCAGCTGATGTTGACTCAAGCGCATGGCTGCCCCCTGGACGCTCGCCTTACGCGCATCAAAGATCCCGCACCCGGTGAAAACTCGCGAACCGTGGCACGCCGCGCTTCGTCAGCTCACGATAGCGATACGTCACCGTCGTCCCGATCGGTGGCGGATTGCGCCGCTCGGCATCACTGAAGCCTGTGCCGAGCATGAATTCGGCGCCATCCGCCGTCCGCACTTTCAACGCCCCGAGCATGCCTGCGTACTTGCCTTTGCCCGGGTGGTGGCTGATGACTTCGGCTTCGGCATCGCGCCACAGCTTCATCTTGAGCAGGACGTCGCTACGCCCGGTGGTGTAGGTCGCGTCGGCACGATGCAGCATCAGACCCTCGCCGCCGAGTTTGAGGATTTCGGCAAGTTTGAGATCGAGCGCTTTGCGATCAGCAATTTCCAATTGCTCGACAGCCTTTAGCCAAGGGACGTTCGCGCGCTCGACTTCGCGCTTGAGCAAGTCGTTGCGCTCGCGGAAGGTTCCAGCGGCGTTCGGCAACTCGAAAACGAGGTAGCGAATCTTGCGCCACTCGGCGGCGTCTGGCGCCTGGCGGCGTACCGCGCCGGAGAGCGCGTCGAACAGGCCGCGACCGATCCACAATTCGCCATCGAGAGGACGATCCGGAAAGCCTTCGGTGAACCAACCCGGCGCGTTGATGTCGTTGCCGTTACGTGTGCGCAGCGCTTTGCCATCCCAGTAGGCGCGAACACCGTCGAGCTTCTCGCTCGCCAGGAAGAGCGAAACGTCGGACTGGCCTTGCTCGGTCTCGGCAAGCAGTAGCGGAATCGCCTCGGCCGCGAGCAGGGCATTGGGCGAAAAGGTGGCGATGCCGAACAGCACACCGCGGCAAATTGCGTCGTAACGGCGTCGTACGTCGATCTTCATGTTCGCGCCCTATAATGACGGCCTGTTGAAAAGCGCCATATTACCGTCGAATGCACCTCCTTCTGGTCAAAACCTCGTCGCTCGGCGATGTCATTCATAACCTGCCGGTCGCCAGCGACCTGCGCCGCGCTTTTCCCGAGGCGACAATCGACTGGTGCGTCGAGGAGTCGTTCGCCGAGATTCCGCGCTTACATCCGGAGGTCTCCAATGTCATTCCGGTCGCTATCCGGCGCTGGCGGAAGCACTTGGGCAGCACGCAAACCTGGAAGGAAATTCGTGCGTTCCGACACCGTATCGGCACGACCGACTACGACGCGGTTCTCGACACTCAAGGGCTGATCAAGAGCGGACTGATCAGCCGCTTGGCGCACGGGACTCGCTACGGTTACGCGGCCGAAGTTGCGCGCGAACGATTCGCGGCGCGGTTCTACGACAAGACGTTCATCATCCCCCTGAACGCCCACGCGGTCGTGCGAAACCGCTGGTTGGGTGCGGCATCGTTCGATTACCCGGTCGATTTCCCACTCGACTACGGTATTTCGGCACCGTCACTCGAGTTGCAGTGGCTGCACACCGAGCGCCACGCCGTCCTGCTCACCGCAACCAGCCGTGACGACAAGCTCTGGCCCGAAGCGCACTGGATTGCGCTCGGACAGGAACTTATAAAACGTGGTCTGTCCCCGGTTTTCCCTTCGGGCAAGGCGGTCGAGCGGGCGCGGGCGGAGCGCATCGCGGCGGAAGTTCCGGGGGCGGTTGTTGCGCCGCAGCTCAATCTGCGCGAGTTGGCGGCGTTGCTTGGGGGGGCGACGATTGCTGTCGGCGTCGACACCGGGCTCGCGCATCTAGCGACGGCTTTGCGCGTGCCGACGATTGCGCTCTATGTCACGACCGATCCGGCACTTACCGGGGTTTTGGGTTGCGGGTACTTTCGCAATCTCGGCGGCATCGGACAAACGCCGAGCGTGTTTGAAGTGCTCAACGCGGCCGAGCCGGTCATTCGCCAATGAACCGCCTGCTCTACACGCTGCTCTTCACCCTCGCCCAGCCGCTCATCTGGATTCGGTTGGCCTGGCGCGCACACAAGCAACCGGAGTACCTGCAGCACGTGGGTGAACGCTACGGTTTCTACCCGACGAAACCGGGTGCACCGCTGCTCTGGTTGCACGTCGTCTCGGTCGGCGAAACGCGGGCGGCGGAACCGTTGATCAAGGCGCTGCTCGACGAATACCCGCGGCACACACTGCTGCTCACGCACATGACGCCAACCGGGCGCGCAACTGGCGGCGAGTTGATCACCAAGCTCGGCGAACGGCTCATTCAGGCCTACCTGCCCTACGACCTGCCCGGCGCCTGCAATCGTTTCTTCGAGCACTTCAAACCGCAACTCGGCCTGCTCATGGAGACCGAGTTGTGGCCCAACCTGATTGCCACAGCGAAGGCGCACTCGATTCCGCTGGCGCTGGTCAATGCCCGACTGTCGGCGCGCTCACAGCGTGGCTATCTGCGTTTCGCCAGGCTGATCCGGCCCGCACTTGCGTCGCTTGACGTCGTCGCGGCGCAAACCGCTGCCGACGCAGAACGTCTGACCACCATCGGCGCACAGCGTGTGTCGACGGTCGGCAACATCAAGTTCGACGTCACGCCGTCGGCCGAGAAGTGTGCGCTTGGCGCGGAGTGGCGACGAGCGCTCGGCGATCGCTCGATCTGGCTCGCAGCCAGTACGCGTGAAGGCGAGGAGCCGCTCATTCTGGAGGCTTTCGCCCGCCTCCAGCGCCCCGACCTGCTGCTCCTGCTCGTGCCGCGCCATCCGCAGCGATTCGGCGAAGTGGCCGCGCTGGTGCGAGAGCGCAAGCTCGCGCTTTGCCGGCGCAGCGAAGGTTCTCCACCTACGGCGGAAACGCGCGTCTGGCTCGGCGATAGCATGGGCGAAATGCCCGCTTACTTCTCGGTGGCCGATATCGCCCTGATCGGTGGCACGCTGCTCCCCTTCGGCGGGCAGAACCTGATCGAAGCGGCTGCCTGCGGTTGCCCGGTGCTTGTCGGCCCGCACACGTTCAACTTCCTGCAGGCAACGGAAGACTCGATCGCCAGCGGTGCGGCGAAGAGAATTGCCGATGCGGACGAAGCAGCGTCGGCGGTCAAAAAACTACTGGAAGATCGGGAAGCACTGCGTGCGATGAAACAGGCCGCGCTCGAATTCAGCCAGGCGCATCGCGGCGCGACGGCGCGCACGATGGGGCTAATCCGCGAGGCAATGGCGCAGCACAAACGGATCGTGTAGACGCGCAGACTTTCTGCGCAATAGGCGGTGGATGTTCAGGCGTGGTGATCGCCCAGCGGAGCTGGGCTCCCACATCGACGGCATACTTACGGCGCGACGAACAGCGGGTTGATCTGTTCCAGATCGGTTTCGCTCAAAGTACCAACCGACGCTTTGAGCTTCAGTTGCGCGAGCAGCGTATCGAAGCGCGCCTTGGCCAGATCGCGTTTGGTGACGAAAACCTGGTTCTCGGCATTAAGCACGTCGATGTTGATACGCACGCCAACTTCGTAGCCGAGCTTGTTCGATTCGAGCGCGCTAGTACTCGACACCAGCGCCGCTTCGAGCGCCTTGATCTGCGCCAGGCCGTTCACCACGCCGAGGAAGGATTGCTGTGCGTTGAGCGTGGCGCTGCGACGCGCCGCCTCGAGGCCCGATTGCGCCGCGCTGCGGTTGGCCACCGCCTCACGCGTCTTCGAATTGACGTAACCGCCCTGATAGAGCGGGATATTCAGCTGCAGCCCGATGTTGCGCACGTCGGTGTCGATGTCGTTGCCGTTCGTGTTGTTGGCACGGCCATAATTGGCGACTGCGTCGAGCGTCGGATAATGTCCGGCGCGCGTGCGCTCGACTTCTTTAGCCGCAAGTTCGGCCCCGGCCTGCTGGGCTTGCACGCCAAAGCTGTTGGTCGCTGCCGCTTCGACCCAGTTTTCCATCGCAGCCGGCATCGGCGGGGCGAGTTGCGCATCCGCTCTCAGCCGGTTGAGCTCGCCCGCGTCCTTGCCAACGATCAGGCGTAGCGCATAGCGCCGCGTGTCGAGATCGTTGATCGCGGCGATTTCCTGCGCACTCGCCAGATCGAAGCGCGACTGGGCTTCCTGCGAATCAGTGATCGTCGCCGTACCGACCTCGAAGTTCTTCTTCGCCTGCTCGAGCTGCTGGGTGATTGCTTCCTTGTTGGCGCGCACAGCCTTGAGCGCTTCCTGCGCATAGAGCACGTCGAAGTAGGCCTGCGCAACGCGCAGGACGAGATCCTGCGACGCCTGCGCGAAGTTGGCTTCGGTCTGCACCACCAGCAGCTTGGCCTGGTCGTACTGGACCCAGTTCTGCCAGCGGAAGACCGGCTGACTGAGCGTCAGCATGTAGCCGTTCGAGTTGTAGCCCTTGCTACTCGAGGGCGCGCCATCGGGGTGGTAGGTATTGTCGTTCCACACCGTGTTGGCCGAGGCACCAAGCGTCGGCAGCAGGCCGGACAAGCCCTGCGGCAGCTTCTCGCGCCCGGCTTCGGCGGTCGCGCGTGCCGCCGCATACTGGGGATCATTGACCAGCGCTTCACGATAAACCTGCACGAGATCCGCGGAATGCACCGCCGCCGAAAACAGCGCCCCGACGAGGAGAGAGAGACGGGTGAGCGACGGCTTCAAGCGCATGGACGGACCTCTTTGAAAGCTAGAAAACGAACTTGTCTCGCTGCGCAGCGTTTTCAAGCGGCGCGACGACCGTTTCGAGAACAGCGACGGTGTTGAACGCATCTTCCTCGGTACGCGTGACCAGCTGCATCTCCATGACCGGCGCCTCGCCGACGACTGCGATCAGGCGGCCGCCGATCTTGAGCTGGCGCAGCAGCGCGTCCGGCAGCACCGGCAGCGACCCGGAAACCACGATCACGTCGTACGGCGTGTAAAGCGGCCAGCCCTGCGCGGCATCGCCGAGATCGACGCTGACATTGGCGACGCCGGCCTGGGCGAGGTTCTTGCGCGCGAGCTCGACGAGTTCCGGGTCGATTTCCACGGTATAGACAAACTCGGCCTTGGCCGCCAGAAGCGCCGCCATGAAACCGCTACCGGCACCGATTTCGAGCACCTTGTCGGTATTGCGAATGCCGAGCGCTTGCAGCATGCGCGCTTCGATGCGCGGTGCCAGCATGGTCTGGCTGGGCTTGGCATCTTTCTTCAGGGGGACTTCGACGTCGGCGAAGGCCAGATCCTTGTGCGCAGCCGGCGCAAAGTCTTCACGCTTGACGATCGCCAGCAGGCCCAGCACCTCCGGGTCGAGCACTTCCCACGGGCGAATCTGCTGCTGGATCATGTTGAAGCGTGCTTGTTCGGTGTTCATTGTCGCTGCGGCCATGGCGTTCCTCGTGACGAATTAAATATTAGCATGAACTAATATGCTTTAGTCCAACAGGCCAGAATTATACCTTTAGGCGATCTTCACCCGATACCACGCCGCGTAGAGCGCGGGCAGGAAGAACACGGTCAAGAGCGTCGCCACGATCAATCCGCCCATGATGGCGACCGCCATCGGCCCCCAGAAGACGCTGCGCGTGAGCGGAATCATGGCCAGGATCGCGGCGGCGGCGGTCAGCATGATCGGGCGGAAGCGGCGCACGGTCGATCCGACGATGGCCTCCCACGTCGTCTTGCCGGCCTTTTCGTCCTGTTCGATCTGATCGACGAGGATCACCGAGTTGCGCATGATCATGCCGAACAAAGCGATCACGCCGAGATTGGCGACGAAGCCGAATGGCACGTTAAAGACTAGCAGTGCGATCGCCACGCCGATCAGGCCAAGTGGCGCCGTCAGCAGTACGAGCACGGTGCGCCCGATGCTCTGCAGCTGGATCATCAACAGCGTAACGACGACCATCAGCATCCAGGGCATCACGGCCTTGATCGAGTTCTCGCCCTTGGCCGACTCCTCGGTCGCGCCGCCGAGCTCGATACGGAATCCGGGCGGCAGCTTTTCACGCACTGCGTTCAGCTGCGGATCGATCTGCGCCGAGACGACCGGCGCCTGCACGTTGTCGCGGATGTCGGCGCGCACGATGATGGTCGGCAGGCGGTTGCGGCGATTAATCAAGACGTTCTCCAGCTCGTAATCGACCTTCGCCACCTGCGCCAGCGGAATGTAACGGCCGGCCGCCGTGCGGATGTTGATGTCTTCCAGCGCCGAAATGCGCGCGCGCTCGTCGCCACTGGCGCGAACGACGACGTCGACCAGTTGATCGCCTTCGCGCATCTGCGTAATCGTCGTTCCCGAGAGCAGCAGATTGATCGAGTTCGACAGGTCGAGCGTGCTGATGCCGAGCGCCCGGGCGCGATCCTGGTCGATATCGAGACGGATCGCCTTGCCCATCTCGTTCCAGTCGAAATTGACGTCCTTCACATGCGGATTGGCACGCATGACCGTCGCCACCTGCTCGGCCGCACGGCGCAGCTCGGTGAGATTCTCACCCGAGACACGGAACTGGATCGGAAAGCCGACCGGCGGCCCGTTCTCCAGCCGCAGCACGCGCGCGCGAATGTTGGCCAGGCCGCCCTGCCAATCGGCGCTGTCGGTCGCGAAGTAGGTTTCCAGTCGCTTTTTCAGATCCTCGCGCGCCGCGATGTCGTGCGTGACGATGACGAGCTGCGCAAAGTTGTCGTTGAACAGCTGCTGGTCGAGCGGCAGGTAAAAGCGCGGGCTGCCATTGCCGATGTAGCTGACAAAATCCTTGATCGACTTCTTCATCTCCGGGTCGCCGAGCAGCTTCTGCTCGACCCGGCTCGCTTGCACTTCGGTCGCCTTGAGCGAAGAGCCCTGCGGCAGCCAGAGGTCAACGAGCAGCTCCAGCCGCGCCGACGCCGGGAAGAACTGCTTCTGCACGCCGCGTCCGAGCGCGACGAGCGACAGCGCGAAGACCAGCACGGTGGCGATGATGACCAGCCAGCGGCGGCGGACGCACCACTCGATGCTTGCACGCATGCGCCGGTAGAAACGCGTCGCGTAGATGTCGTCGCCGTGCTGCTGCGCCCGGGCGTGCAGCTTCTTAGCATCGAGAATCTTGTAGCCGAGGTACGGCGTGAACACGACGGCGACGATCCAGGAAACGAGCAGTGCGATGACCACGACGGCGAACATCGAAAAGGTGTATTCGCCCGCCATCGAGCGCGCAAAGCCAACCGGCATGAAGCCGGCGGCGGTGATCAGCGTTCCGGTGAGCATCGGGAACGCCGTCGAGGTGTAGGCAAACGTCGCGGCGCGGAAGCGATCCCAGCCCTGCTCCATCTTCACCACCATCATCTCGACGGCAATGATCGCGTCGTCGACCAAGAGACCCAGCGCGATGATCAACGCACCAAGCGAGATGCGCTGCAAGTCGATACCGAACATCTCCATCATCAGGAAAGTGATCGCCAGCACGAGCGGAATCGACAGGGCAACGACGGCGCCGGTACGCAGCCCGAGACTGAGAAAAGAGACCGCGAGGACGATAACAACCGCTTCGGCAAGCGACGACATGAAGAGGTCGATCGACTGCCGGACGATCGTCGGCTGATCGGCGACCACGTGAATGTCGAGCCCCTGCGGCAGATCGGCCTGCAAGCGCGCAACCTCGGCGCGCAGCCGCTCGCCGATCTTGATCACGTCGCCGCCCTTGTTCATTGCGACCGCGACGCCGATCGCCGGTTCGCCCTTGACGCGCATGCGCGGCGTCGGCGGATCGGCGTAGCCGCGCTTGACGGTCGCGATGTCGCCGAGGCGGAAGAACTGGCCGCCGGCCTGGATGCCGATCTCGCTGACGCTCTGCTCCGAGGTGAATTCGCCCGACACACGCAAGCGCACGCGATCGCTCGCCGTCTCGAAGTAACCGGCGGGCGCCATCGCATTCTGGCGCTGCAAGGCATCAAAAATGGCCGAGGGATCGAGCCCCAGCGTCGCCAGCTTCGCATTCGAGATTTCGACGAAGATCTTCTCGTCCTGCACGCCGACCAGTTCAACCTTCTTCACGTCTGGAACCTGGCGCAACTCGCGCGCAACACGGTCGGCTTCCTGGCGCAGGCGGGCGAGGTCGAAGCCGTCGCCGGTCAGCGCGAAGAGGTTGATGAAGGTGTCGCCGAACTCGTCGTTGATGAACGGCCCCTGGATGCCGACCGGGAAGGTGTGGCGGATGTCGCCGAGCTTCTTGCGCACCTGGTACCACGCCTCCGGCACTTCCTTCTTCGGCGTGTAGTCCTTGAGGATGATGAAGACGAGCGACTCGCCCGACTTCGAGTTCGAGCGGATGACGTCGGCCCACGGCACTTCCTGCAGCTTTTTCTCGATGCGCTCGGTGACCTGCTGCTCGACTTCCTGCGCCGTCGCGCCCGGCCACAGCGTGCGCACGACCATCGCCTTAAAGGTGAAATCCGGGTCCTCGGCACGGCCGAGCTTGAAGTAGGAGAACACGCCGCCGACCACCATGACTATGATCAGGTAGGCAATCATCGAGCGATGGCGCAGCCCCCACTCGGAAAGGTTGAGATGAGTCATGGGACGAGCGGCGCCTTGGGTAGCTGATCAACCGCCTTGATCTTTTCGCCGGCGCTCAGCTTGTGCACGCCGGCAACGACGATCCTTTCGCCGACCGCGACGCCGCTTTCCAGTACCGCCGTCACCTCGCCGAAACTCGCGACCTTGACCGGACGCAGGGCAATCGTCTGATCCGGCGCGACGACCCACAGCGCCGGCTTGCCTTCCTGCTGGAAGATCGCCGTCAGCGGCACCTGGATGCGCGACGCCGTACCGCTGGCGCCGACACCGCCGGTTTCACCCGGGAAAGTCACGTTCGCCGTCATGCCGAGCATCACGTGTTCGTCGGGTTCGAGAATCGACACGCGCGCCGCATAGGTGCGCGTCAGCGGGTCGGCGACCGCCGAGAGTTCGCGCAGCGCCGCCGGGTAGCGTCGGCTGCCGTCTGCCCACAGGCTGACCTCGGCCACCTTCAACGAACGCACCGCCTGCGCGCGCGCCTCGGGCACGGCGAAGGCGACTTCCAGGGCATCGGTGCGTGCCAGTCTGACAACCGCCTGCCCGGCCGCGACCACTTGGCCGACCTCGGCCAGGACCTGCGCGATCACGCCGTTCTGATCGGCGTGCAGCACTGTGTAGGCGCTCTGGTTGGCAGCGAGATCGGCCTCGGCTTTGGTCGCCGTGTAGGCAGTCTCCTTGGCGTCGAGCACGGCCTGACTGACGAAGTTCTTCGCCCGCAGTTCGCGGTAGCGCTCGAGGTCGGCTTCGGCCAGATTGAGCTTTGCCGTCGCCGCCGCCACGGTCAGCGCAGTGTCGGACGGATCGAGCCGCATCAATATGTCACCGGATTTCACCCGCGCGCCGACATCGACCAGGCGCGCAGCAACCTTGCCCGGAATGCGGAAACCGAGCGGCGTCTCGAAACGCGAACGCACTTCGCCGGCGTAGGTTGCACTGACGTTCTCGGCCACTGCGCCGACGATCTGCGTCAGGACCGAACGCATCGGCTCGGGCGGCGCGTCCGGTTTGCCGCAACCGGCGAAGAGAAGGATGGTCGCGAGCAGCACACTGCCGCGCAACAGATTCGATTTCATCACGCAAGCCCTTTGGGTTGGCACAAGCCCTGCACCAGCAGGTCGAAGTGGGTCTTCAGGTAAGTGTCCGGATCGATCTCCGTGCCGCAGAAACACATCGAGAAACGCCAGACGACGAGCATCATCAGCGGAGCGTAGATCACGTCGATCGCCGTTTCCAGATCGAGCGGCCGGAACTCGCCGCGTTCGATGCCGCGCTGCAGGAGTGTGCGCAGCAAGGCGCGTCCGCGCACCATCACGGTGTCGTGGTAATACTGCGCGACCGCGGGGAAATTACGCGCCTCTGCGATCAGCAGCTTCGGCACGCCAGCCAGCCGCGTCGCGCCGATCTGCTCCCACCAGCCGAGCAACAGGCGGCGCAACAGATCGATCGACGTGCCCTGATCGTTGGCGATCACGTCTTCAGCCGACGCCAGGAGTGGCACGATGGCCTCCTCGATCACCGCCTTGAACAGCGCCTCCTTGCTCTCGAAGTAGAGGTAGAGCGTACCCTTGGAGACGCCGGCGCGCGCCGCGACGTCGTCGAGGCGCGTCGCCGCAAAGCCGCGCTCGACAAAGAGATCGAGCGCTGCCGCGATGAGCTCGCTCGGGCGCTCGTCCTTGCGCCAGCGCCGGTGCACGGGCGAATCGGAAAGCAACGTCGCTGGGGCGACTTCGGGAGGAATAGGCATGGGGAGGAAATAATTACTGACTGACCGGTCAGTAATTTAACCAACACATCGCGCCACGTCAATCCACCAATGGGAGATTCCCGTCTGCTGGCGATCGCGCATGTGGAAATCTGCGCCGCCAAAAAAGCAACGCCGCCCACGTTCTCACGCGGGCGGCGCCTTGTGTTGCGAAGAGGATCTAGTTACGCGGCGTGCACCGGATACAGACGTGCGCGCCGGCGCTGGGCGAGGAAGATGATGCCGAAGACGGCGATCGCCGGCAGGAACATCCACTCCTTGTCGGGACGATGCGTTTCAAGCTCCATGGCGACGATGCGCGCGCCGACTTCGACCCCGGCCTTGGCGGCACTGCTCTTGAACTTCACGGAAACGACATCGAAACGTTCGCCGTTCGGGATCAGGCGCAGACCGTACTGTTCAAGGCGCTCGCGCGCCGGAGCGACTTCTCCGAGGCCGACGAGTACGCCCTTCTGGACCGTCTTGCCGTTCATGTTCTCGCTCTCTACCCAGATGCGCAGATGGTCGTGCGCCGGCGCCTTTTCAACGACCTGGGTCATCTGCGTCGGCTCCACGCGTTCGAACGGCGGATAGATCATGTCCATGAAGAAGCCCGGGCGGAACAGCGTGAACGCGATCAAGAGCATCAGCACACTCTCGTACCAGCGATTGCGGGTGAGGAACCAGCCCTGCGTCGCGGCGACGAAGATCAGGCTCGCCGCCACCGCCGAGGCGATGGTCACCGCCAGATGCGCGAAGGTATCGACACCGATGAGCAGCAGTTGAGTGTTGAAGATGAACATGAACGGCAGGATGCCGGTACGGATGCTGTACGCGAACGCCGTGAATCCGACCTTCAGCGGATCGGTTTTCGCGATCCCCGCCGCCGCATAGGCCGCGAGTCCGACCGGCGGCGTCACGTCGGCCATGATGCCGAAGTAGAAGACGAACATGTGCACCGCGATCAACGGGACGATCAGACCGCTTTGCGAGCCGAGTTCGACAACCACCGGCGCCATCAGCGTCGAGACGATGATGTAGTTAGCCGTTGTCGGCATGCCCATGCCAAGAATCAGCGATGCGACCGCAACCATGAAGAGCATCAGCAGGAGGTTGCCGCCGGAGATCGCCTCGACGAGTTCGGTGAGGACGAGGCCAATTCCGGTCAGCGTCACCGTGCCGACGATGATGCCGGCCGCGGCGGTTGCGATACCAACGCCGACCATGTTTCGTGCGCCGGTCTCAAGGCCGCTGCGAAGATCGACGAAGCCTTGTTTGAAGAGTCTCGCCGAGTCCTTCCCACCACGGAAGAAGTCGGAAAGCGGGCGTTGCGTCACCAGGATGAAGATCAGGAACATCGTCGCCCAGAACGCGGAGAGCGCGGGCGAAAGCTCTTCGATCATCAGGTTCCAGATCAGCGCGGCCACGGGCAGTAGGAAATGCAGACCGCTCTTGATCGTCGGGCCGACATCCGGCAGCTTGATGATCGGCGCGTTCGGATCGTCCAGATGCAACTCGGGAAAGCGCGCTTCGTACTTCAAGAGGCCGATGTACGAAACCAGCATCAGGAGCGCAATGATCGCCATCGAGGCATCGCCGGCAACGCCCTTGATCCAGCCCAAGCCGTAATAGACGAGGTTGGCAAGAATGACGACGCCGCTGGCGGTCAGAATCATATTGATCAGGCGCGTCATCCACGGCGCCATCGACTGGCGCTGAATGCCGCGGATGTCCGCCTTGCAGGCCTCAAGGTGCACGATGTAGAACAAACCGATGTAGGAAATGATCGCTGGCAGCGCCGCGTGCTTGATGATCTGCGTGTAGGGAATGCCGACATACTCGACCATCAGGAAGGCCGCCGCGCCCATCACCGGCGGCATGATCTGGCCGTTGATCGACGACGCCGTCTCGACGGCCCCGGCGATGTGCGCCTTGTAGCCGACGCGCTTCATCAGCGGGATGGTGAACGTGCCGGTCGTCACGACGTTGGCGATCGAACTGCCCGAGATAACGCCGGTCAGCGCCGAAGAGATCACCGCCGCCTTGGCCGGACCGCCGCGCATGTGGCCGAGCAGAGACAGGGCCGACTGGATGAAGTAGTTGCCGGCACCGGCCGTATCGAGCAGCGCGCCGAACAACACGAAGAGGAAGATGAAGCCCGACGAGACGCCGAGCGCGACGCCGAACACGCCTTCGGTCGACAGCCACAAGTGCGTCATGCCCTTGGCGAACGAAGCGCCCTTGTGCGCGATCAGGTCGGGCATGTACTGGCCGAGGAAGATGTAGCCGATGAAGATGACGATCATCAGCGACATCGGCAGGCCGACGACGCGCCGGGTAACTTCGACCAGCATCGCCAAACCGGCGGCCGCGACGATGAGATCAAGCAGGATCGGCTGACCGGGACGCGCGGAAAGCTGCGCATAGAAGATGAACAGATAGGCGGCGCACAGTGCGCCGAGCAGTGCCAGTACCCAATCCTGTACCGGAATCCACTTGCGGGGCGAGCTCTTGAGCGGTGGGAAAAGCAGGTAGCCGAGAAAAACCGCGAAAGCGAGGTGAATCGCCCGCGACTGAGTATCGTTGAGCACAAAAATGCCGAGCGAGAACGGTAGCGGCGAGGCGATCCAGAGCTGGAACGTCGACCACGCCAACGCCGCGTACATCACGATCTTTGCCGACAACCCCGTCGGCTTGCGCCCGCCGGTATCCGTATCGGCGACCATCTGCCGAATTTCCTCGTCGGTCATCCCCGACGCTTTTGGTTTGTCCTGACTCACCCGTCATTCCCCCTTGCATACTGCTGATAACAACAAAAAACCGATCCATACAAACGCAAAGACGGCTCCCGTGCGGAGCCGTCCTTGCTTCAACCGGGTCCTGGGCCCCGCTGAGTCTTACATCCAGCCTTTTTCTTTGTAGTACTTGACGGCGCCCGGATGCAGTTGTGCCGAGATACCGCTCTTGACCATGTCCTTCGGATCGAGGTTGGCGAACGCCGGGTGCAGCTTCTTGAACTCGTCAAAGTTGTTGAAAACGGCAGAGACCATGGCGTAGACGACGTCATCCGGCACTTTGGCCGAGGTCACGAAGCTGGCCACGACGCCGAAGGTCTTGGTTGCGTCCGGGTTGCCCGGGTACATGCCGCCGGGAATCGTCGCCGTCGCGAAGTAGGGATACTCAGCGATCAGCTTGTCAACCGCCGGGCCGGTGATCGGCACCAGCTTGGCGCCACAGGTCGTCGTCGGGTCCTGGATGTTGGCAGCCGGGCTGCCGACCACGTAGCCGAAGCCGTCGATCTTGTTGTCGCACAACGCGGCGCCGTGTTCGTCTGGCTTGAGTTCGGAGGTCAGCGAGAATTCGCTGGTCTTCATGCCCATCGCGACCATCAGCGTCGCGATCGTGTCGCGCGTTCCCGAGCCGGGGTTGCCGACGTTGAAGCGTTTGCCCTTGAAGTCCTCGAACTTGGTGACGCCCGCCTCCTTGCGTGCGAGCACGGTCAGCGGCTCAGGGTAGACCGAGAAAACGGCGCGCAGGTCAGCGTGGGCGCCGCCTTCCTTGAACTGGGCCAGACCCTTGATGGCGTTGTACTGGACGTCGGACTGGGCGACGCCGAAGTCGAGTTCGCCAGCCTTGATGGTATTCACGTTGTAGACCGACCCGCCGGTGCTCTCAACCGAGCAGCGGATGCCGTGCTTGGCACGATCCTTGTTCATCAGGCGGCAGATCGCGCCACCGGCCGCGTAATAAACACCGGTCACGCCACCGGTGCCGATGGTGACGAATTTTTGTTCGGCAACGGCAACCGGGCTGACAAAGGTTGAACTGAGCGCCAGAGCGGCGGCAATCAAGGTCAGTTTCTTCATTGTTGGTCTCTCCTGTGATGAATCGGCTAGTAACTTTTGATATGGGTAGATGGCTGAAAAGAAGCGAACCCGGCAGCAAAACGACGCAAGAAGGGCGCGAAAAACGCGCGCGCATCAGGCGCAAAACCCCCAGAAGGCACTGGCGGCGGCAAAACACTCGCCAGATTAGCGAAAAGGAGACAAAAAGACCATCCTGCGCGGTGGCATTAGAAAGATTAATGCGCCATTTACCACCGGAACGCCGGTTTCTTCATTTTCAGACACGATCCCGTGTGCAGTTTGCGTGCCATGACGACTCCGGGAAATGCGTACGCGCAGGCAAGCGATTGAATCGTCTGTGTTTTCGCACTTGGTGCGACAAAGACCTCGACGGCGTCCGACCAATACTCGACGCCCGAGATGCACAACTTTGGTGCGGCCGAACACACACCCGCACCTCACAAACACCAGCAACCCCTTGTTTTTAAGGCGAATCATCAAGACGCACCAGTTTCTCTCATGCTAAAGTCTCCGCCGCTTACCCGGCATCGGCGGGCTGTAGCAGCCCGCCACCCACAGCCAGCTTTCGTTTCGTCAATTAATCCAGGAGGACGCGCCATGGGCGTCGAAACAGTTCACGAGATCCGCGCTGCGATCGCGCGCGGCGAATGGAGAAAACCGACTTCGGGCGTCGCCGCCGGCTTCACGCAGGCCAACGTGGTCATCCTGCCCAAGCGCTACGCCTTCGATTTCCTGCTTTTCTGCGACCGCAATCCGCAACCGTGTCCGGTGATCGACGTCGCTGAAGCCGGCGTCATCGCGCCGCCCGTTGCCGGACCGACCGGCGACATCCGCACCGAGATTCCGAAGTACAAGATCTTCCGCCACGGGCAGTTCGAGAAGGAAGTCGACAATATCCTCGACGTCTATACCGAGGACATGGTCACCTTCCTGCTCGGCTGCAGCTTCACTTTCGAACAGGATCTTCTCGACAACGGCGTGCCGGTCCGGCACATCGAACTCGACCGCAACGTGCCGATGTACATCACTAACCGCGAATGCAAACCGGCCGGCATTTTCTCCGGCCCGATGGTCGTCAGCATGCGCCCGATGAAGCCCGAGTTCATCGAAAAGGCGACCGCCGTCACCGCCCGCTACCGTCGCGCGCACGGCGCGCCGGTGCACGTTGGCGACCCGGCAGCGATCGGCATCAAGGACATCATGAAGGCCGACTTCGGCGATGCGCCCGAGATCAGGGACGGCGAAGTCCCCGTCTTCTGGGCCTGTGGCGTCACGCCGCAAATGGCGTTGCAACGTGCGAAACCAGATCTGGTGATCACGCACGCGCCCGGCCACATGTTTATTACCGATATTCGCGACAAGGATCTGGCCGAGTCGTAAGCGCGCTGATCTCGTACCCCTTTCGAAAACTGCACTGGAAACTGAAATGCCCGCAAAGGAAACCATCCGTCAATTCGAACTGCTGGCCCGCCACGATCCGGGCGGCCGCGGTTTGGCCTCGTCCGACGCCGAAAGCCACCTCTACTCGGCCGCGGCCAACCTATTGAACGCCGAGCGCGTCATTCTGGTCACCGGCTTCTGCATCCGCGCCGCGATGATCGGAGAAACCGACGGCCCATCCGGCACGCTGGCCGTCGCGCACGCGCTGCGCCAGCTCGGCAAGGAAGTCGTCCTCGTCAGCGACAAGTTTAGCGACACGCTGCTCGAAGCCGGCGCCAAGGTGCTCGGCGCACCGTATCCGATTACCGTGCTGAGCCCGGTGCAGGAAGAGTCGGATCGCGCCATCGACACACTGCTCGCCTCGTTCGCGCCGACCCAGGTCGTCGCCATCGAGCGGCCGGGCAGCGCGATCGACGGCCATCGTTATTCAATGCGCGGCGAGATCCTTGACGAACTGGTCCCTTCCGCCGATCGCCTGCTCGCACCGACGGGTGAGCGCAGCTACGCGACGATCGCCGTCGGCGACGGCGGCAACGAGCTGGGTATGGGTCACCTACGTGATTCGCTGATGGACCGCATCAACCTCGGCGAGCTCATCTTCTGCGACACCGAGGCCGATCACGTCATCCCCGCCGGCATCTCGAACTGGGGCGCCTACGCACTGGCCGCGTCGCTCGCCGTGCTCAGCGGCAAGCCGATCCTGATCAAGCCGGAGGACGAGCTGGCTGTACTCGAAGCGCAGGTCGCCGTGGGTGCGGTCGATGGCTGCACGCGCAAGAACGAAGTCTCGGTCGACGGTGTGCCGATCGCCGATTACCTGAAGACCGTTTCCGCCATTTACGACGGCTGCCAGGCGCATCTGGCAACGCAAGCGATCGCCGCCTGACGCGTAGGAGCGCAGCTTCGCTGCGCGATAACGGCATTTCTGCGAAGAGACCGCCCAATCGCCCGATAAATCGTGCTCCTACTCTGGATCGCGCAGTACCTTTACCGCGACTCCTTGATCAAACGCCCGGACCCCGGTTGCACGGGCCGGGCGTTATTTCTATAGAGCCGCGCGAAAATCGCCTGTTGTTCGGGCGAAATCTGCTGCGGCTGCTTGAGCACGAGCCAGAGGACGTCTTCGGAACACGGCGGTGTCGTCAGCGACCCCATGTAGGTGTAGTAGTTGCGGTTCTCGGGCAGGAGTTGCGCGGGGTCGAGCGTCAGCGACGGCGGCGCGACCTCCATGTTCTTTTCCAGCGGCAGGTTGTTCCATACAGTCTGGACAAACGGGTTCTCGGCGCCGTTTTCGAGCAGGACAGCGACGACCGCGAGTTTGCCGTCGTCCGCCCGATGCACCATGTGCACGACCATGTCGAAGGCCTTCCCTTCCACCATTTCTTCCGACGGGCGGTGGAAATGGAACTGGATCAGCTGGTAGCTCTTGCCCAAGAGGCTGATGCTGCCGCCGGGCAGGGTGACCTGCACCGTATGTCCGTTGTCGATCACCCGGAATCTTGCCGGGCGATAGTCGAACTGGATCGGTTCGAGATCGACGCGGATGCCGTCGCGGATGTCGATCGGCGACTGCCGCTTGCCGGTGCCGCAGAGCGCGTATTCGGGGCTGAGGTGGGCCCAGTTCTCCGGCGCGCCCGCGCCATCGTAGCCCCAGTGGATCGCCGCGTGTTGCTGTGCTGCGGCGTGTGCGGATGATGGCCGTGAGGCGATGCGTGGTGCAGCACGAGGCGCTGCCTGCGGCTTGACGGGCGGCTCTTCGGACGCGGCAACGCGCTTCGGCGGCTCCTTTCTGGCGGCGCTAGCCGTCATCATCTTCTTCAGATCCTTTTCAACCGCCTTCGCCACGAGTTCGTCGTTCGCCTTGCGCACGTCGGCAGTCATTTCGTTGATCTTCTCGACCGTCTTGGTCGCCGAAGGGGACGAGCCGTTCGTCGCGTTCGCGCCTTTCGGCCGGCAGGCTTCGCGGAACAGTTTCTCGTCCGGCGTTCCTGAGCGCACGGGCATGGCGAAGGGCGACTTCACTTCCTCCTGCCGCAACACCTCGCCCTCTTCCTTGTAGTAGGTGCGCTTTTGCGTCGCCAGCGTGCGTCCGGCGCAGTCGAAGTGGTTTTGCACTTCGATGACGCGGTAAGACGCCGAGGTCTTCGGGTCGACAATCGGCCGGTCTAGCACGACACGCCCCATGGCCGTCGCCCCGCCCGCGGCGTCGACGACGATCGAGTCACGGTCGATTTCGACCTGTTTTCCCGGCTCGCTCAACACCACCTGCCACGCGGCCGAGGCCAGCGCCGGGAAAACCGCCGCGACCAATGCCGTGGAGAACTTGAAGCGCATGATTGGTCTCCCGCCAAACGTTTTCTGTCTCATCTACCAATTCACGGAAAAGACGACGAAATCTTTAGCGATGGCGACGCGAATTTTCGTTCCACACCATGACGCCGGCGAGGTGGACTCGCCAGAAAGCGCTTATTTCCTCGAACACCGAGACTACGAACAGAGATATCTCCGCGATTGCGTTGATAATCGTTATCGTTTACGATGCGAACCGTTATCAATTAACCAGCGAATTCCGCATTCGTGCCCGCTCCTACTTTATCCGCTGGATTCGCCTTCCAGACAAGATCCGAAGCGATATCCCTGCCCTGGCTGATCGTGATCGCGCTCGTTCATGCGGCCGTGGTCGTCACCGTGGCCACGGCCGGTCACCCACGCTCGCCTGAGGTATCGCCGCCAATGGTCACCCTGCAGGTCGAGATGATATCGCCCGCGCCAGCAACGCCCATCACGCCCGCTCGCGTCGAGAAGACCCTCACGCCGCCGCAACCGGTCAAGCGCGAGAAGGCGCCACGTGCGAAGCGGCAGATCACCAAGGCACCAGCGCTGACTCCCAGGACAAGCGAAGTCGCCGCCGCGCCAGCTGCCGCCGACAGCCCGCTGGAGAACGCCCCGGAAAGCGCCCCGCCGCAGCCGGCTACCGCCTCGACGACGACGGCCGCGCCGGCCCCGGTCGAAACCACGCAGGCGCGTTTCGACGCCAACTACCTGAGGAACCCGGCACCTGCCTACCCGGCCATGTCGCGCCGACTTGGCGAGGAAGGGCGCGTCGTGCTGCGCGTCTTCGTCGACATCGACGGGCGCCCCGAACGGGTCGAGCTCAAGAACAGCAGCGGTTTTCCGCGCCTCGACCAGGCCGCCGAGGACGCCGTTCGCCGCTGGAAGTTCGTCCCCGCAAAACGCGGCGACGAGATCGTCGCCACCTGGGTCGTCGTTCCCATCGTCTTTAACCTGAAAACAAGCTGAGAAACCACATGGAAAATCCGATGGGCTTCGCCCACTTCCTCGCCCAGTCCGACTTCGTCGCGCGCGGTGTCCTTGCCTTGATGCTGCTCGCCTCGATCGGCACCTGGACCCTGATCGCCACCAAGGGCTTCCGCCTGTGGCGCGTGCAGCGCCAGAGCGCGTCCTTTCTCAGCGCGTTCTGGGCCGCGCCCAACCTCGAAGCGGTCGCCGCGCGCATTCGTGAGAACGGCGCCAACGAGCCGTTCTCGCACCTCGTGCATCACGGCTTCACGGCGATCGAGCAGAACAACCGCCGCCAGCGCGGCGAAGCGGGGACCACCTTGCTCGAAGCCGGCGCGCCCGACGACCTGCTGACGCGCGCCCTGAAACGCGCCATCGACGAGGATCGCAGCCGTCTCGAATTCGGCCAGACGCTGCTCGCCACGGTCGCCTCGGCCGCACCCTTCGTCGGCCTGTTCGGCACCGTCTGGGGCATCTATCACGCGCTGATCGCCATCGGCAGTTCGGGTCAGGGTACGCTCGACCAGGTCGCCGGACCAGTCGGAGAGGCGCTGATCATGACGGCGATCGGGCTGGCCGTGGCGATTCCCGCTGCCGTCGCCTACAACGCCTTCGCGCGCGCCAACCGCAACACGCTGGCGCGTCTCAACGCCTTCGCCTACGACGTCTTCGCCTTCCTCGCCACCGGCGTCAAGACCTCGCCGATGCTGACCGACGCGCGGGCGACCAGCGAGAAGGTCATCGCATTGGCGCGCGCGCAGGATGGTGCCGCCAACCCGTCCCTGCGAGGAGCATGAAATGGCCTTCGCCAGTCTGGACAGCAACGGCGACGACGCCGAACCGCTCGCCGAAATCAACATGGTGCCGCTGATCGACGTGATGCTCGTGCTGCTGATCATCTTCATGGTCACCGCACCGCTGCTCACGCATGCGGTGAAGGTCGACCTCCCAAAGGCCGCGTCGACGGCGAGCGAGCCGCGCCCCGAGGCGATCGAGTTGTCGATCGACCGTGACGGACAGGTGTTCTGGAACGGCCAGTCAGTCGACACAAACATGCTCGAAACGCGGCTCGGCGAAGCCGCGCTCACCGTTCAATCAGCCGCCAATGCTCCCGAGTTGCGCCTGCGTGCCGACCGCCAGACGCCGTATGAGAAGGTCGCGCAGGTGATAAGCGCCGCGTCGCGCCACGGCCTGACGCGGCTGGGCTTCGTCACCGACCCGCGCGAGGTGCCTGCCCGATGACGATCTCTTAGGCACACCCCACCCGACGCGGACCCTCGGTCCGCCACTCCAGTTTTCGTAGTTTTTTAGCAGTGGCTTCACGGCCAAGGGGGCCCTGTGCCTCTTTTTTAACCATGCGACAACATCAAGAAAGGCAACATCACATGCGACGACCGACCTCGACCGACCCGGCATTCAGACTGAAGACCATCCCGCTGCTGCTGGCGATCGCCATCCCCGCCTTCTCGCAAGCCCAAGAAAACGGGAAGGAAATCGTCCTGCCGACCGTCTCCGTCTCCGACCAAGGACTCGGCGAAACGACCGAAGGCACCGGCTCCTACACCACCGGCAGGACGCAGACCGCGACGCCGCTCAGCATGTCGCCGCGCGAGACGCCACAGTCGGTCTCGGTGGTCACGCAGCAGCGCATCGAAGATCAGGGCTTCACCAACATCACCGACCTGCTCAACAACGTCACCGGCGTCTCGGTGCATCAATACGAAACGCACCGCGCGCAATTCACCTCGCGTGGCTTCGACGTCAACACGCTAATGATCGACGGCATTCCCAGCACCTGGGACCAGCAATGGACTTCGGGCGAGATCATGACCGGCCTCTCGATTTACGACCGCGTCGAGGTCGTGCGTGGCTCGACCGGTCTGACGACCGGCGCCGGCGACCCATCGGCGGCGATCAACCTCGTGCGCAAACGCGCGTCGAGCAAGGAATTCACCGGCACGGTCGAAGCCGGCATCGGCAGCTGGAACGAGAAACGTCTGATGGCCGACGTGTCGACGCCGCTCAACGAAGCGAAGACGCTACGCGCGCGCTTCGTCGGCGACTACGCCGACAGCGACAGCTGGGTCGACAACCTCACCAACAAGCATCAGACGCTGTTCGCCACGGTCGAGGCCGACCTCACGCCGAACACCCTGCTCTCGGCCGGCGTCAGCCGCCAGGAGAACAGACCGACCGGCTCGATGTGGGGTGGCCTGCCGGTCTGGTACAGCGACGGCACGCGTACCGACTGGGATCGCTCGAAGACAACTGCGGCCGACTGGGTCAAGTACGACTTCGTGTACGAGAACTACTTCGCCTCGCTGGAGCACCAGTTCGACAGCGGCTGGAAGGTGAAGGCCTCCTACAACTACGGAGAGAAGGAGGCCGATTCCTACCTGCTCTATCTCTACAATGCGCCGGATCGGATGACCGGCTCGGGCATGTATGCCTGGCCCGGTTCCTACCTCGTCAACACGACGCAGGAAGACTTCGGCTTGCAAGCCAACGGCCCGTTCAAGCTCTTCGGCCGCACGCACGAACTCGCCGTCGGCTACGTACACTCTAAGAAGGACTTCACCTCTGACAGCCGCGCCGGCGGGTTCGGCTCAGTCGCCGACTTCAACAGCTGGGACGGCACGGCCTACCCCGAGCCGGCCTGGGGCGCGCTCACCTACTACGGCGAAGGCTCGACGACGCAGGAAGCCGTCTACAGCGCCGCCCGTTTCAGCGTGACCGATCCGCTCAAGGTGATCCTCGGCGTGCGCCTGTCCAATTACGAGCAATCGGGCGCGACGCTCTACGATCCGGCCTATACGATGAAGTTCACGAGCCAGGTCACGCCCTATGCGGGCGTCGTCTACGACATCAACGACACCTACTCGGCCTACGCCAGCTACACCGACATCTTCCAGCCGCAGCAGGCACGGGACATCAACGGCGACTACCTCGACCCGATTCTCGGCAAGAGCACCGAGATCGGCCTCAAGGGCTCCTTCTTCGGCGACCGCCTGAACGCCTCGGCCGCCGTCTTCGAGATCGTGCAGGACAATCTGGCGCAGAGCACCGGTCAGATCATCGCCGGCACGACGCCGCCGGAAACCGCCTACAAGGCTTCCGAAGGCGCCACCAGCCGCGGTTTCGAGTTCGACGTCTCAGGCGAAGTGCTGCCAGGCTGGAACGTCAGCGCCGGCTACACGCAGTTCAAGGCGACCGACGCCGACGGCGAGGACGTCAACACCATTTATCCGCGCAAGCTGCTGCGCCTGTTCACCACCTACCGCCTGCACGGCGACTTCGCGCGCCTGACGCTCGGCGGCGGCGTCAACTGGCAAGGCAAGACCTACACCGACGCGAGCAATCCGCTCGGCGAAGTCGAACGCATCGAGCAGGACGCCTACTCGGTGGTCAATCTGATGGCGCGCTACGACTTCACCAAGCAGTTGTACGCCCAGCTCAACATCAACAACGTCTTCGACGAGGAGTACTTCGCGATGTTCGACGCCTACGACCAGATGACCTACGGCGCCCCGCGCAGCGCGACGCTGAAGATGACGTACAAGTTCTAGCGTCGCCACCGCAACCCTGTAGGAGCCCAGTTTTACTGGGCGATCAGCGACGTATCTCCGAAGAAACGCCGTTATCGCGCAGCGAAGCTGTGCTCCTACCAACCCCGAAAAGGCTCCCCATGCGCCCCCTCTTCGTCCTCATCCACCGCTACGTCGGGCTCCTGATGGTGCCTTTCCTTTTCATCACCGGGCTGACCGGCGCGATCATCTCGTGGGATCACGAGCTCGACGACCTGCTCAACCCGCACCTGATGGAAGCGAAAGGCAGCGGCCCTGCGATCCCGTCGCTGCAACTCGCCCAGGAGATCGAAGCGCGCGATCCGCGCGTGCAGGTCGCTTTCATCCCGCTCTCCGCCGAGCCCGGCGAGTCGCTGCACTTCGGCGTGCAGCCGCGCGTCGATCCAACAACCGGCCAGCTGTTCTCCCCCGGCTACAACCAGGTCTTCATCGACCCGGCGACCGGCGAAGAACTCGGCCGCCGCGAGTGGGGCGCCGTCTGGCCGGTCACCCGCGAGAATCTCGTCTCCTTCCTCTACGTGCTGCACTACAGCCTGCACATTCCCGAGTTCTGGGGCATCGACCGCTGGGGCATCTGGCTGCTCGGCGTCATCGCCATTCTGTGGACGATCGACTGCTTCACCGGCGTCTATCTCACCTTCCCGGCCAACCGAAAGAGTGATTCGCCAGCGCGCCCGTCATGGTGGCAACGCTGGAAACCGGCCTGGCGCGTGCGCCGCAACGCCGGCGCCTACAAGCTCAACTACGACCTGCACCGCGCCGGCAGCCTGTGGCCATGGCTGCTGTTGCTGATTCTCGCCTTCACCGCCTTCTCGCTGAATCTCTATCGCGAAGTGTTCTATCCGGTGATGTCGTCGTTCTCGCAGGTGACACCGACGCCGTTCGACACGCGCACGCCGACCGGGCCGTTGAAGCCGATCGAACCGCGCGTCGGCATGGCCGAAATCATCGAGCAGGCGAAAGCCGAAGCGACGCGCCGCGACTGGGATGAACCGGCCGGCAGCGTCTTCTACGCCAGCCAGTTCGGTGTCTATGGCGTGCAGTTCTTCCATCCCGGTGGCGACCACGGCGCGGCCGGCGTCGGCCCGGCCAACCTCTATTTCGACAGCGAAGACGGCCGCCTGATCGGCGAACGCCTGCCGTGGAAAGGCACGGCGGCGGATATCTTCGTGCAGGCGCAATTCCCGCTGCACTCCGGCCGCATCCTCGGCCTGCCGGGGCGCATCGCCATCTCGGTCATGGGTCTGGTCGTCGCCATGCTCTCGGTCACCGGCGCTTACATCTGGTGGCGCAAGCGGCGGTCGCGAGTGATCCCAGTGGCCCAGCGTACGACGCTTACAAGGAACGACCGGAAACGATTACCCACATGAAAGACATGCTTCCAGATCTTGTAGGAGCGCAGATTTCTGCGCGATAGCGGCGTTTCTCCGAAGAACCGCCCAATCGCCCAGTGGAACTGGGCTCCTACAATCGGTGGCGCAACACCGTCAAAGCGCGTTCAGCATTGCTTCAAGCGCGTCCTTGAAACGGGCGATGTGGATGCCGTCGACGAAGGCGTGATGCACCTGCACCGAATACGGCAGGACGATGCGGCCACCGTCTTCACGGTACTTTCCCCACGACAGGCGCGGCACGGAGTCCTCGCGGTCGTGGGTGATCGTGTGGTTGAGCTGCGTGAATGACAGCCACGGGATCGATGTGTAGTAGATCAGGTCGTCGCGCCCTTCGAAGCCGGTCATGTCGAAGGGATGCACCTGCTCGCGCGAGCGCGCGGCCGCGTGCTCGACGAACGCTTCGAGCGTCTCGGGCATTTCGACGGTAACGATGCGGAAGAGGTCGTCGCCCTTGCTCATGTCGGTAAACGACGGGTGCAATGCGTCATGCACAACAACCGTGTCACCACGCGCCCGATAGCGGAATGCCTCGACGCTGTTGGCGGCTTGAGTCGAGTAGTAGAGCAAAGCGTAATAGAACGAAATCCCGCGCTCGCGGCAGAAGGGAATCAGCTGTGTGACATCGACATCAAAGCAGAGGTTGTACTGCGGGTAGTCCATGCGCATGAAGAAGCGATAGTGCTCGCGGCGCGCCCAGCTTTCGATGTCGATCTCACGCATCGCGCTCTCCCGACAGCGGTGACTCGCGGTGCCGCTGCGCCGTATCGACATCGATCATCGTGCGGATCTGCTCGAACAACGGATGCGCGGCCATCTGCTTCTGCCCGTAGGTGAGGTTGAAGCTGTAGTCGAAGTCCGGCGGGTTCTTGCCCTGGTTGTGCTGGATGATCGTCTCGATCTTGTCCAGTCCCTTCACCAGCCGCGCCTCCGGGCTGGCGGCGTTCTCGTACTCGTCCCACAGCGCCAGAAACTGCGCGTGGATGGGTTCCGGCAGGTGCGAAAGTAGCGTGACGAGGTCAGCCCGTTCGAGCGCCGACTTGTTCGGCACATTGACCTGCTCGACCGCCGGAATGTCGCCGCTGATCGCCTCGCCGAGGTCATGCACGACGCAGATCTTGAGCAGCTTGCCGAAGTCGATCCCGGCGAACTCGGACTCGAACACCATGCTAAGCAGGCACAGCCGCCAGGTGTGTTCGGCCGTGCTTTCCTGCTTGCCGGTTGAGGTGTAGGCACTGCGATGGACATTTTTCAGGCGCTCGGCTTCACGGATGAAGGTGAGGCAGGCGCTGAGTTCTTCGGTATTCATGAACAGGATTTCCTGATGCTGGCGGGACAAAGCGGAGGCCAATGATACCGCCACGCGGCGAGCGATTGCGTCTTGCCATCAGCCGCCGAATCCGTTAACTTGGCCGCTCTCGTTAGGGGTGCCGTACCAACACTGGTACAGCTGAGATAAACCCTTTGAACCTGTACGGGTAATGCCGTTGCAGGGAAGCGAAAGAGTCCTGCCATTGCCGCATCCGCTGCATTCCTTCGTCCCCCCGCTGCGCCATCCCTTGCATATCACCGTGTTCGACGCCACGAGTCCGCTCGTCGCGCCGGATTGTTTTTGGTTGATTGTTACTTTCGCAAGGAAAACACATGAACGCTTCAGAGAAGTTCCTCGCCTCCGACGCCCACGTCGACGAGGCCGCCATCCAGCCTTTACCCAACTCGCGCAAGATCTACGTCGAGGGCAGCCGCCCTGACATCCGCGTGCCGATGCGCGAGATCTCGCAGGCCGATACGCCGACCGCTTTCGGCGGCGAGAAGAACCCGCCGATCTTCGTTTACGACTGTTCCGGCCCCTACAGCGACCCAAACGCCCGGATCGACATCCGCAACGGACTGCCCGCGCTGCGCGCCGGCTGGATCGCCGAGCGCGGCGATACCGAGGAGCTGAAGGATCTCTCGTCCGAGTTCGGTCGCATCCGTGCTGCCGACAAGGAACTCGACGAGCTGCGTTTCCCCGGCCTGCACCGCAAGCCGCTACGCGCCAAACCGGGCAAGAACGTCACCCAGCTGCACTACGCGCGGCAGGGCATCATCACGCCGGAAATGGAATTCATCGCCATCCGCGAGAACAACAACCGCCGCGCCTACATCGAATCGCTGATAACCAGCGGCCCGCAAGGCCAGAAGCTCGCCGCACTGATGACGCGCCAGCACCCCGGCCAGAACTTCGGCGCCAGCATCCCCGAAGAAATCACGCCGGAGTTCGTGCGCTCCGAAGTCGCGCGTGGCCGCGCCGTCATCCCGGCCAACATCAACCACCCGGAAGCCGAGCCGATGATCATCGGCCGCAACTTCCTGACCAAGATCAACGCCAACATCGGCAACTCGGCGCTCGGCTCCAGCATTCAGGAAGAAGTCGAGAAGATGACCTGGTCGATCCGCTGGGGCGGCGACACGGTGATGGACCTCTCGACCGGCAAGAACATCCACGAAACGCGCGAGTGGATCATCCGCAACTCGCCGGTGCCGATCGGCACGGTGCCGATCTATCAGGCACTGGAGAAGGTGAACGGCAAGGCCGAGGAACTGACCTGGGAAATTTTCAAGGACACGCTGATCGAACAGGCCGAACAGGGCGTCGACTACTTCACCATCCACGCCGGCGTGCTGCTGCGCTACGTGCCGATGACCGCCAACCGCATGACCGGCATCGTCAGCCGCGGTGGCTCGATCATGGCCAAGTGGTGCCTCGCCCACCACAAGGAGAGCTTCCTCTACACGCACTTCGAAGAGATGTGCGAAATCATGAAGGCCTACGACGTCGGCTTCTCGCTTGGCGACGGCCTGCGCCCCGGCTCGATCTACGACGCCAATGACGAAGCCCAGCTCGCTGAACTGGAAACGCTCGGCGAACTCACCGACATCGCGTGGAAGCACGACTGCCAGGTGTTCATCGAAGGCCCCGGCCATGTGCCGATGCACATGATCAAGGAGAACATGGACCTCCAGCTCAAGTACTGCAAGGAAGCCCCGTTCTACACCCTCGGCCCG